>Ga0206103_100767_pt1 | contig 13862 bp, 10 predicted proteins | sample 1B5Ametagenome_FD_148638 | JGI IMG/M metagenome (GOLD analysis project Ga0206103, IMG submission 148638) | Enriched microbial communities from leaf-cutter ant dump, University of Wisconsin, Madison, United States - 1B5A | ecosystem: Environmental > Terrestrial > Nest > Insects nest > Nest dump... | reverse complement strand
CGTGCTCGCCGTGTTCGCCGTCGGCGTGCTGGCCATCGGCTTCTATCCCAAGCCGCTGACCGACCTGATGGAACCGGCGGTGCAGAACCTCGTCCAGCAGCTCGCCCTGTCCAAGTTCTGATTTCGAGCCCATGCCCACTTTCAATCCCTTCGACCTTCGCGTCATCGCACCCGAGCTGTTTCTGGTGTGTTCGACCTTCGCGATCCTGCTGATCGACCTGTTTCTCAAGGCGACGCAGCGCCATGTCACGCACTGGCTGGCGCTCCTCGCGCTGGTCGTCACCGGCGTCATGGTCTGGGACGGGGCCCCGGCAACGGGCGAAACGGTCATGGCGTTCGGCGGCATGTTCCTGCGCGACGGCATGGCGACGCTGCTGAAGATCTTCATCCTGCTGACGATCGCCCTGGTGTTCGTGTACAGCCGGCCCTATCAGCGCGACCGCAAGCTGCAGATCGGGGAGTTCTACCTGCTGCTGCTGTTTGCCGCACTCGGCATGATGCTGATGGTTTCGGCGGGCAATCTGGTGACCGTGTTCCTCGGCCTGGAACTCATGGCGCTGAGCTCCTTCGCACTGGTGGCCCTCAATCGCGATTCACCCCTGTCTTCCGAGGCGGCCATCAAGTTCTTCGTGCTGGGAGCGCTGGCCTCGGGGCTGCTGCTGTACGGCATGTCGATGCTCTATGGCGCCACCGGGACGCTGGATCTCGCTCAGATCCGGGCCGTCAGCGACTTCACCTCGGGCAGCCCGCATCGCACCCTGCTGGCCTTTGGCCTGGTGTTCCTGATCGCGGGCATCGCCTTCGAGTTCGGTGCGGCACCCTTCCACATGTGGCTGCCGGACGTCTACCACGGTGCGCCCACGTCGATCACCCTGTTCATCAGTTCGGCATCGAAGCTGGCGGCGTTCGGCCTGGCCTATCGGCTTCTGGAAGGCGCGTTGGGCGGCCTCGATGCGGACTGGAGCTTCATGCTCGCCTTGCTGGCTGCCCTCTCGCTGGCGGTCGGCAACATCGTCGCCATCGCGCAGACCAACCTCAAGCGCATGCTGGCCTATTCGACCATCTCGCACGTCGGTTTCGCGCTGCTTGGTTTCGTCAATGGCACCCAGCAGGGCTTCGCCACCGCGATGTTCTACATGATCTGCTACGCGCTGATGTCGACGGTCGCGTTCGGCATCATGATGGTGCTGGCCCGCACCGGCTTCGAGGCCGAGGAGATCGATGACTTCAAGGGCCTCAACCAGCGCAACCCGTGGTACGCCGGGTTGATGGCGATCGCGATGTTCTCGCTGGCGGGCGTGCCGCCGCTGTGGGGCTTCTTCGCCAAGCTGATGGTGCTGAAGGCCGCCATCGATGCCGGTTACCTGTGGTTGGCGATCGTCGCCATCGTATTCGCCATCGTCGGCCTGTTCTACTACCTGCGCGTGGTGAAGGTGATGTACTTCGACGCGCCCGCGGATGCCACGCCGCTGGCTGCCCCGGCCGACTACCCCCTGCGCTGGGTACTGTCGCTGAATGGCCTGGCGCTGCTGGTCCTCGGCGCGGCCTGGAGCCCGCTTATGGACTGGTGCACGCGGGCGTTCGCGGTCGCGGGCTGACTTCCCGGAGGTGAAGCTCATTCGCCATTCCAAGGCTCCCTCGTGCAAACTGCAGCGCACGCGCTGTATCGCGGCGATGGGAAGCGTGTGGGACGGTACTTCCCCACGCGTGCCAGCCGCGGCTGGGTAGCGGTAGCTGGGAGGTGGGTTGCGGCTTCGGCTCCTGGGGCGACGCGGCGTATCCTGAGGGTGCGCCACGGGGCAGGCGCGTCCTCGGATGCCAGGGTTTCAGATCATATGAGGGGGAATACATGTTGAAGAGACTTGCAATCGCGTCCTTCGTCATCTTCGGTGCGGCCTTGTTTACCGGCTGCGCCTCCGTCCCGATGGCCCAGGGGCCGCAGACCTCTCAGGCCAAGACCTTCGCACCGCCACCCGAGGGTGAGGCTGGCCTGTACATCTATCGCGACAGCAACTTTGGTGGCGCGCTCAAGAAGGACCTGTGGGTCGACGGCCAGTGCATTGGCGAGTCGGCGGCCAAGGTCTTCTTCTACACGACGGTGGAAGGGGACAAGGAGCACACCATCTCGACAGAATCGGAATTCTCTCCGAATTCGATCCAGCTGTTCACGAAGGCCGGCGTCAACTATTTCATCCGGCAGGCGATCAAGATGGGAGTCTTTGTTGGCGGCGCCAAACTGATGGTCGTCGACAGCGAGAAAGGTGAGGCTGCGGTGCGGCGCCTGGACATGGCTGCTCCCGGGACCTGCAGCAAATGATGATGCTGCCCGTGTGAGCCGACCAGGCGTCGGGCACGGATTTTCCCGTTTTCGGGGGTCGGTTTTTTTCGCGTGCACGCGAGCCTGCTGCGTCGCGCAGGGGTCGGTCGCGGACAGTGCGCGCTCCTGCAGCGTCTTCGCGAGGTGCTGTGGCCGCAAGTGGCGGCAAGGCAGGGAGATGCGGCGAACCATGCCCGCGGAGCTTGCGTGCAGGAGTTGCTCCAAGTATCATGCGCAGCTCGGTGCGGGGTGGAGCAGTCTGGCAGCTCGTCGGGCTCATAACCCGAAGGTCGCAGGTTCAAATCCTGCCCCCGCTACCACATCAGGTCTGGTAAAAAGGCCACCTCAGGTGGCCTTTTTGCTGGATCAAGCGCAGGATGCGCGCAGGCCGGTGTTTGGAAACGACACAACGGCGGACTACGGAATGGGCCTCGGGCCCATTTTTTGTTTCCATCATATGCAACGCTCGTACGCCAGCGCATTGATTTCATTGGAAAACAGACCGTCCTGCAGCGTGCGCCGTGGGACGGGCGGGAAGCAGTCATGACGCATGAGGAACTCAGCGCGCTGCTGGCGCCGGTAATCGCCGACCTGGCTCTGGAGCTGGTGGGCATCGAGTTCAGCCCGAATCAGGGCGGAAGCGTGCTCCGCGTCTACATCGACGAGCCGGAGCGCGGCGTCACCATCGACGACTGCGAGCGGGTCAGCCGGGAAATCTCGGCCCTGCTCGATGTCAACGATCCCGTCGCCGGTCACTACACGCTGGAAGTTTCATCGCCGGGGCTGGAGCGGCCGTTGTTCACGCCGGAGCATTTCGCCCGCTTCGTCGGCTCCGAGGTGAAGCTCACGCTGAACCTTCCGCTTGCCGGTCGACGCCGTTTCCAGGGCCTGGTCCGCGCCGTGGAGGGCGATCGCATCACGCTCGAGCAGGATGGCGCGCCGGTGGAGATCGCGCATGCCAATGTCGCCAGGGCCAACCTGGTGCCCGACTACGCCGCGCTGGGGCTGGCCCCTGCGCGCGGGGGCAGGCCGGGAAGTCGTGGCGGGAAGGTGCGGCACTGAGTTTGCGCCCGCGAGGCGCGGAGATCGCCCGGCCGGACCTGGCCGGGTGGGTAAGGACCTGATGGATTGTCGTTCCGGCCGCAGTTGCGGTCGCGAAGGAGTTGCAAGATGAGCAAAGACCTGTTGCTGGTCGTCGATGCGGTCGCCAACGAGAAGGGCGTGCCGAAGGACGTGATCTTCGAGGCCATGGAAGCCGCCCTGGCTTCTGCGGCGAAGAAGCGCTATCTGGAAGAAGACGTGTCGGTGCGGGTCGCGATCGATCGCGACAGCGGCGATTACGAGACCTTCCGCCGGTGGGAGGTGGTGGCCGACGACGTGGTGATGGAGTCGCCCGATCGGCAGATCCGGCTGATGGACGCCGTCGACGAGGTCGAGGGCATCGAGGTGGGCGAGTTCATCGAGGAGGCCATCGAGAATCCGGATTTCGGCCGCATCTCGGCGCAGGCGGCGAAGCAGGTGATCGTGCAGCGCGTGCGCGAGGCCGAGCGCGCGCAGGTCGTGGATGCCTACAAGGATCGCGTCGGCGAGCTCATCACCGGCATCGTGAAGCGTGTCGAGCGCGGTAACGTGTTCCTCGATCTTGGCGGCAACGCCGAGGCCTTCGTGCCGCGCGACCGCAGCATTCCGCGCGAGGCGGTGCGGGCTGGCGATCGCCTGCGTGGCTATCTCTATGAAGTGCGCTCCGAGCCCCGCGGGCCGCAGCTTTTCGTGTCGCGTACCGCGCCGGAGCTGATGATGGAGCTGTTCAAGCTGGAAGTGCCCGAAGTGGGCCAGGGGCTGGTCGAGATCAAGGCCTGTGCACGCGATCCGGGCGATCGCGCCAAGATCGCGGTGCTGGCACACGACCACCGTACGGATCCGATCGGCGCCTGCATCGGCATGCGCGGCTCGCGGGTGCAGGCGGTGTCCAACGAGCTCAACGGCGAGCGCATCGACATCGTGCTGTGGAACGAGAGCGCGGCGCAGTTCGTCATCAACGCGATGGCGCCGGCCGAGGTCCAGTCGATCATCGTCGACGAGGAAAAGCATTCGATGGACATCGCCGTCGCCGAGGACAAGCTGTCCCAGGCGATCGGTCGCGGTGGCCAGAACGTGCGCCTTGCCAGCAAGCTGTCGGGCTGGCAGCTCAACGTGATGACCGCCGAACAGGTGCGCCAGAAGAGCGAGGCCGAGCAGGAAGTCGCGCGCGAGCTGTTCATCGCCAAGCTCGGCGTCGATGGCGAGATTGCCAACATCCTGGTGCAGGAAGGCTTCTCCTCGGTCGAGGAAATCGCCTACGTGCCGGGTGCGGAGCTGCTGGCCATCGATGGTTTCGACGAGGACATCGTCGAGGAGCTGCGCGCGCGTGCGCGCGATTCGCTGCTGACCGATGCCCTGGCAGTCGAGGAAGTGCTGTCCGAGAACAAGCCGGCGGAGGATCTCTTCGCCGTCGACGGCATGGAGGAAAGCCTCGCCTTCGAACTCGCCCAGCACGGCATCATCACGCGCGAGAACCTCGCGGATCTCGCGACCGACGAGTTCATGGAACTCGGCATCGAAGGCGTGGATGAAGACCAGGCCGCGGGCCTCATCATGGCGGCGCGCGGGCTGGCCGGCGAAGCTGCAGCCTCATAGCTAGAATTGGCCGCCCTGCGCGGCAGGGATCGTGCCGGCGCCAGCAGGGCCGGCCGGAAGCAGTCGGATATCGGCCGCTTGGGTGAAGCGCCGTCGCGACAGGCGCAGCAATCGTCGCACGGGCACGGAGTAAGAAATCGATGTCGGACGTCACAGTCAAACAACTGGCCAAGGTTCTCGGCACACCTGTCGAGCGCCTTCTCGGCCAGCTCGGCGAAGCGGGAATGCAGTTTTCCGATCCCGACCAGGTCATCAGCAGCACCGAGAAGGTGAAGCTGCTCGGGTTCCTGCGCCGTACCCATGGCAAGCCCGAGGCGGCTGTCGAGTCGTCGTCCACACCGCGCCAGATCACCCTGCGACGGCGCACTGTCAGCGAGATCACGGTCAACCCGGGACAGCGTGGCGCGGGCACCAAGACGGTGAATGTCGAGGTGCGCCAGAAGCGCACGTATGTCAAGCGCAGCATCGTGGAGCAGGAGGCGCAGGCCGATCCGGAGCGCGAAGAGGCGATCCGCAAGCTTGGCGAGGCGCAGCAGCGCCGCGAGGCCGAGGAGCAGCAGCGCCTTGAGGCGGAACGCCGCCGCGAGGAGGAGATGGCTGCCGAGCGTGCGGCCGAGGAGGCCCGCCGCGTTGCCGCCGAGGAAGAGGCGCGCGCACGCAGCGAAGCCGAGGCCGCCGCTGCCGCCGAAGCCGCCGCTGCAACTGCCGCCGCCGCAGCTGCCGCGACGTCGGAACAGCCGGCCGCCACGCCGGCTGCCCGCGAGCCGGCGCGTCCCCGTCCGGAACGCCTGCGCGAAGCGCCGCCGGCTGCCGCACCGGCAGGCGACCGGCATGGCCACAAGGCCAAGCACGGCACGCATCGCGCGCGTGGAGAAGGGGAGGGTGGCGGCCGCTATTTCGGGCAGGAGCTGCATCTTTCCCAGGAAGGGGCCGCGCGCCGTACCGGGCGCAAGCGTGCCAAGCCACGCGCGGAGCAATCGCGCTCGGGTTCCGCCCACGCCTTCTCGCGCCCGACCGCCCCGGTCGTGCGCGAGATCGCCGTCGGCGAGTCGATCACCGTGGCCGACCTCGCGCAGAAGCTTGCGATCAAGGGCGCCGACGTGGTCAAGGCGCTGTTCAAGATGGGCGTCATGGTCACCATCAACCAGGCGATCGACCACGACACCGCCGTCCTGGTCGCGGAGGAACTGGGCCACCGCGTCGTTGCCGCCGAGGACACCAGTGCCGAGACCACGCTGCTCGCGCAGCAGGTGGAAGGCGAAGCGACCACGCGTCCCCCGGTGGTCACGATCATGGGCCACGTCGACCACGGCAAGACCTCGTTGCTCGATTACATCCGCCGCACCCGGATCGCTTCGGGCGAGGCGGGTGGCATCACCCAGCATATCGGCGCGTACCACGTGGACACGCCCAAGGGCGTTGTCACCTTCCTCGATACGCCCGGCCACGCGGCGTTCTCGTCCATGCGGGCGCGCGGCGCGCAATCCACCGACATCGTGGTGCTGGTGGTCGCCGCCGACGACGGCGTCAAGCCGCAGACGATCGAGGCCATCCAGCATGCGCGTGCGGCGCAGGTGCCGCTGATCGTCGCCATGAACAAGATGGACAAGTCCGAGGCAAATCCGGACCACGTCAAGCAGGGCCTGGTGCAGCACGAGGTGGTTCCGGAGGAGTGGGGCGGCGACGTACAGTTCGTGCCGCTGTCCGCCAAGACCGGCATGGGCGTGGACGACCTCCTCGATGCCATCTCGGTGCAGGCCGAGGTGATGGATCTCAAGGCGGTGGCGGAAGGGCGCGCCAGCGGCGCGGTGATCGAGTCCAGCCTGGACAAGGGTCGTGGGCCGGTCGCCACGGTGCTGGTGCAGCAGGGCGAGTTGAAGAAGGGCGACTTCCTGGTCTGCGGCATCGAGTATGGCCGCGTGCGTGCGCTGTTCAACGAATCGGGTCGCCAAGTCGATGCCGCCGGTCCGTCGATTCCGGTGCAGGTGCTCGGGCTTTCCGGCGTGCCGGAAGCGGGCGATGACTTCGTGGTGGTGGATGACGAGCGCCTGGCCAAGGATGTCGCCGCGCAGCGCCAGCAGAAGCGCCGCGAGACGCGTCTGGTCAAGCAGGCCGGCAACCGCATGGAAGACATCATGGCGCAGATGGGCCAGAGCGAGGAGCAGCTGACGCTGAATCTCGTGGTCAAGGCCGACGTGCAGGGTTCGGCCGAGGCGTTGCGCGAGGCGTTGACGGCGATCGGCACCGAGGCGATCCGCGTCAACGTGATTGCGTCGGGCGTGGGCGGCATCACCGAATCCGATGCCACCCTGGCCGCTGCCTCCAAGGCGGTCATCATCGGCTTCAACGTGCGTGCCGATGCCTCGGCGCGCAAGGTGATCGAGGCCAACGGGCTGGACCTGCGCTACTTCTCGATCATCTACGACGTGATCGACCAGGTGACCCAGGTCGCCACCGGCCTGCTCGGCACCGAGGTGCGCGAGGAGATCATCGGCGTGGCCCAGGTGCGCGAGGTGTTCAGGAGTTCCAAGTTCGGCGCCGTCGCCGGCTGCATGGTGATCGAAGGTGCGGTCAAGCGCCACAAGCCGATCCGCGTGCTGCGCGACAACACGGTGATCTTCCAGGGCGAACTGGAATCGCTGCGCCGCTTCAAGGAGAACGTGGACGAGGTCCGCAACGGCATGGAATGCGGTATCGCGGTCAAGCAGTACAACGACGTCAAGCCCGGCGACCAGATCGAGTGCTTCGAGCGCGTCGAGGTGGCCCGCACGCTCTGACGCGTGATGGTTCAGCGGCCGGGGGCGTGCTGCTCCCGGCCGTGGCCGTTTCCCGTCCGCGTCGTCGCGTCCGTCGTTGCCCCCATATTCCGGTCCGGCGCCGCGCGGCGTGGGCCCCAGTCCGTTGCCGATCCATGCCCAGCAAAGCCTTTTCCCGTTCCGACCGCGTTGCCGCCGAGATCCGCCGCGAGGTTGCCGTGCTGGTCCACCAGGCGGTGCGTGATGCGGCCTTGCCATCGGTCAGCGTGTCCGATGTCGAGGTCACGCGGGATCTCGACATGGCCACCGTGTACGTCACCGCGCTGGTCGGGGATACCGCGGCGGAGGCTGTTTCCCTTCTCAATACGCTGGCGCGCGAGTTCCGCCGCGAGCTTTCCCGCGCCATGAAGCTGCGCCGCGTGCCGGAACTGCGATTCCGCTATGACGCTTCGGTGGACAACGGCGAGCGCATCGAGCGCTTGCTGCGCGAGGATCCGGCGATTGCCGCGCCGGACGACGAGCCTGAAGAGCCGTAACCGGGGTCGTGCGATGAACGTTGCCGGACCCCGTCCCCAACGTGCCCGATTCCGTCCGCTCGACGGCATCCTCCTTCTCGACAAGCCCCGCGGCCTGAGTTCCAACCGTGCGCTGCAGGTGGCCCGGCGCCTGTTCGGGGCGGAGAAGGCCGGACATACCGGCAGCCTCGATCCGCTCGCCACGGGGCTGCTGCCGGTCTGCTTCGGCGAAGCCACCAAGATCGCCGGACTCCTGCTGGGTTCGGGCAAGGCCTACGAGACGACGGCACGCCTCGGCGTCACCACCACCACCGAGGACGCCGAGGGCGAAGTGCTCGAGCGGCGCGCGGTGCCATCCCTGGATGCGTCGACCATCAACGCGGCCCTGGCCGCGCTCACCGGACGCATCCGCCAGGTTCCCCCGGTCTATTCCGCGCTCAAGCAGGGCGGCGTGCCGCTGTACGCCAGGGCCCGCCGTGGCGAGACCGTGGAGGTGGCGGCGCGCGAGGTGGAGGTGCGGCGTTTCGAATTGCTGGAGCATTCGGGAGACGAGCTTCGGCTGCACGTCGAATGCGGGTCCGGCACCTACGTGCGCAGCCTGGTGCGCGATCTTGGCGAGCACCTGGGATGCGGCGCCCACGTCGTCGCCCTGCGGCGGCTGTGGGTCGATCCCTTCCGTGCGCCCTGCATGCATACGCTCGAGGCACTGGAGCGCCGGGTCGCCGAGGGCGGCACGACGGCGCTCGATGGCGTTCTGCTGCCGCTGGAGGCGGGGCTGGTGGATTATCCGCAGGTCCACCTCGACGCATCGGCAGCGGTTCGCCTGCGCCAGGGACAGGTGCTGGACTGGATCGCTTCGGCGGGTCGTTGCGTCGCGCTCGATGCCGACGGACGCGTCGTGGCGCTGGTGGAGGCTTCCGGCACCCGCTTGCGCGCCGTGCGCGGCTTCAACATCCCGCGGGCCTGATCGCTGCGCAGTCGCATCCCGGTCGTCGATACCGTCCGGGCCGCGGAAGTGGTTATAATGAGCGGCTTTTTGAAGCAAATCCCTTAACGCGGACCGTGCTCCCGACAGGCTGGCCCGCGCCGTACGCATCATCGAGAGGTAATTCCAATGTCGCTTTCCCCGGAACAGACGTCCCGCATCATCGCCGACTTCGGTCGCGGCCAGAACGACACCGGTTCGCCGGAAGTCCAGGTCGCGCTGCTTTCCGCCCGCATCGAGCACCTGTCCCACCACTTCGCCAGCCACGGCAAGGACCACCATTCGCGCCGCGGCCTCCTGAAGATGGTCAATCAGCGCCGCAGCCTGCTGGGCTACCTGAAGAAGAAGGACAACGAGCGGTACAAGACGCTGATCGAGCGCCTCGGCCTGCGCCGTTAAAGCGGTGGCCGGCCTGCCGACCGCCGCCACCAGGCGGCGCCGGCATGCTGGCGCCACGGGGTTTTCCGTGCGGCCGCTTGCGGCCGCCTCGCAGCAAGCCAATCCGGAAGGCGCGCCATGGGGTGCGCCATCCTACAAACCAGGACAGACACAGTGGCCAAGGTAACCAAGTCATTCCAGTACGGTGCGCACACCGTCACCCTTGAAACCGGCGAGATCGCCCGCCAGGCATCGGGCGCCGTACTCGTCAGCATGGGCGGCACGGTGGTGCTCGTCTCCGCGGTTGCCGCGGCCAAGGCGCGTGAAGGGCAGGATTTCTTCCCGCTCACCGTCGACTACGTCGAGAAGTTCTATTCCGCCGGCCGCATTCCCGGTGGCTTCTTCAAGCGTGAAGGACGCCCGACCGAGAAGGAGACGCTGACCTCGCGCCTCATCGACCGCCCGGTGCGCCCGCTGTTCCCGGACGAGTTCAGGAACGAGGTGCAGGTGATCGCCCAGGTGGTCTCCATGGATCCGGAGATCGATGGCGACATCCCGGCGATGCTCGGTGCTTCGGCGGCGCTCACGCTTGCCGGCATCCCCTTCAAGGGTCCGATCGGCGCTGCCCGCGTCGGTTACGCGGATGGCCGCTACATCCTCAACCCGAGCCATTCCGAGGTTCGCGAATCGGACCTGGACCTGGTCGTCGCCGGTACCGCCAATGCGGTGCTGATGGTCGAGTCCGAGGCCAGGCTCCTCAGCGAAGACGTGATGCTCGGCGCGGTGACGTTCGGCCACCGCGAGATGCAGGCGGCCATCGGCGCGATCAACGAGTTCGTGGCCGAGGCCGGCCGCAAGGCCTTCTCCTGGGAAGCGCCGGCACGTAACGACGCGCTGTTCAGCGCCCTCGAGGCGGCCATCGGCGACCGCCTGGTGCAGGCTTTCGCCGTCCGCGACAAGCTGGAGCGTCGTGACGCGATTTCCGCCATCAAGGCCGATGTCACGGCGGCGATCGCCAGCCAGGCGGAAGCCGCGGGCTGGAGCGCGCAGGACATCGGCAACGCCTTCGGCGAGATCGAATACCACACCCTGCGCGACGGCGTGCTCAAGACCCGCGTGCGCATCGACGGCCGCAAGCTCGACGACATCCGTCCGATCAGCTGCCGTGTCGGCGTGCTGCCGCGTACCCACGGCTCGGCGCTGTTCACCCGCGGCGAGACGCAGGCGCTGGTCACGGTCACGCTCGGCACCACGCGCGATGCGCAGATCATCGACGCACCGGAAGGCGAGTCCAAGGATCCCTTCCTGTTCCACTACAACTTCCCGCCGTTCTCGGTGGGCGAGACCGGTCGCTTCGGCGCACCGAAGCGGCGCGAAATCGGTCATGGGCGCCTTGCCAAGCGCGGCGTGCAGGCCGTCAAGCCGTCGATCGAGGCGTTCCCCTACGTGCTTCGCGTGGTGTCGGAGATCACCGAGTCCAACGGCTCCTCGTCGATGGCCTCGGTGTGCGGCTCCTCGCTGGCCATGATGGACGCGGGCGTGCCGCTGGCCGCGCCGGTCGCCGGCATCGCGATGGGCCTGGTCAAGGAAGGCGCGGACTATGCCGTGCTGTCCGACATCCTCGGCGACGAGGACCATCTCGGCGACATGGATTTCAAGGTTGCCGGTACCGCCGACGGCATTTCCGCCCTGCAGATGGACATCAAGATCGAGGGCATCACCGAGGAGATCATGCGCACCGCGCTGGCGCAGGCCCGCCAGGGACGCCTGCACATCCTCGGCGAGATGGCCAAGGTCATCACCACGTCGCGCACCGAGATGAGCGAGTACGCGCCGCGCCTGATCACCATGAAGATCCATCCGGACAAGATCCGCGAAGTGATCGGCAAGGGCGGCAGCGTGATCCGTTCGATCACCGAGGAAACCGGCGCCACCATCGACATCAACGACGACGGCACCGTGATCATCGCCTCGGTCAACCGCGAGGCGGGTGATGCGGCGAAGAAGCGCATCGAGCAGATCGTCTCCGACGTGGAGCCGGGGCGCATCTACGAGGGCAAGGTCGTCAAGCTGATGGATTTCGGCGCGTTCGTGACGATCCTCCCCGGCAAGGACGGCCTGGTGCATGTCTCGCAGATCTCCAACGAGCGCGTGGAGAAGGTGTCCGACAAGCTCAAGGAAGGCGATGTCGTCAAGGTGAAGGTGCTCGAGGTCGACAAGCAGGGGCGTATCCGCTTGTCGATGAAGGCCGTCACCGAAGAGGAAGGCACCGTCTGAAGCCGGACAGTCCGCGACGGACAGGAAAAGGGCGGCCAGTGGCCGCCCTTTTCCGTTCCCGTTCCGGTGAAGACCGCTGCCTGCAGGGGAGGAGCGATGTTCCGAACCGGCGACGCCCATGGATTGCTGGCGCGAACGCCGGGTTCGCAGGGCGCATGCGGATGATGCGCGCGGCGCGCGTGCGGTGACGGCTTCGCCGCGAGGCCCGCGGCGAAACATGCGCCGTCGCGTGGCTCAGTTGATCTGGTAGAAGCTGTGGGCGCCGATGGTGGCAAGGGGCGGCCCCTTGATCCAGCTCGGCGATACCTGGTCGGCGACGACGAAGGAATCGGCGTGCGGCACGACGAGCTTGCGTTCGTCGTCGGGGCGGGACCAGTTGTCGATCGCGCGCCCGGCGATCATCCAGGCCTTCTGCCAGGCCTGGGGGTTCTTCAGCACGCGGTCCGCGCTGCCGAGCGTGGGGGCGAACTGCTTGGGTGAATTCACCACGTCGCAGAGGGTCGAGCCCCAGCGCCCCTTGTCACGACGCCGAAGGGCGACCTCCGCGACGGCCATCTGGCCACGCGTGGATTCGCTGCGCGCCTCCAGGTAGACCGTGGTGGCAAGGCAGATGTGGTCGGCTGCAGGTTGCGGTACGACCGTGGCAAGCCACAGCAGGAACGCAAGTTTCATGCGGCACCTCTCTTTCTACACGACCGCGTGGTGGCGCTGGATCGTGGAGCCCGGCTCCCGATCCATGGCGACGCACCTGTGCGCCTGCCATGCCTCACCCCACGGTCCTGGATTGAACAAGGTGGCGGCGCGGGTCTCCGTACGATGCGGAAACGCCCCGCGCTACGCCGGCTGATCGCGTCTGCCACCCCGGCAGTCGCTCCAGCCTCGAAATCGCGACGCCACGCATGCGGGCGCCACATGTCGACCGCCCGGCATCGGCCGGCGCGATCGAACGGGAGGATTCATGTGTCCGTACGCCCACGTCTGGTGGGCAACGGGCGCGCAGACTAACGCAAGAGCAGGCAGCTGTCAGCGCTTGCCCGCACCTCTGTTCAGGCTCACGTAAGGCAGGGTCTGGCAGGCCGCCCCTTCAGGCGGCCGGAGTGCCTGGGTCCGGATCGGCGGGCGCGACGCCCGCCAGCGTCACCGCATGGCCGCCCGCGTCGAGCGTGCCCGGGGAAGCGGCCGACACCACGCCCAGCCCCTCGGCACCGCTTGCCGTCGGTGCGGCATAGAGCAGGCTGCCCGCGACGCGGCCGGCGGCATCAATGAGATCGGTGCCGGGTGCCGGTGCCGGACCCGCGATGGCGAGGCGTTGCAGATGGCGCTTGTTGCCGCCGCGGAAGTGCAGGCGCGCAACGATCTCCTGCCCCGGGTAGCAGCCCTTGTCGAACCGCACCACGCCGAGCCGGTCCAGACCGAGCGCCTGCGCCACGAACTGCCCCGAGAGCCGCGGAGTCACGAACGGCAGGCGCGCCTCGATGTCGGCCATGCGCCAGGCCGCCAGCGCCTCCGCGTCGTCGTCGGCTCCGGCGCGCGGTGCGAGCCAGGCGATGCCGCCGGGCTGGGCCAGGATGAATCCGTCGCGGTGCGGGGCCACCTGGTCGATGCCGATCGGTCCCGCGCCATCCCCCTGCAGCAGCCGGTGCAGCGTCCAGTCGGCGGGTTCGCCGAGCCGGACATCGGCACGGAACACGAAGCGTGCGAGTTCCTCGCGCATCGAACCTGCTCCGCCGAGTGGCAGCCATGCCAGCCAGCGTTGCGCATCACAACGCAGCAGGGCAAAGAAATGGCGGACCCGGCCCTGGGCATCCAGCCACGCGTTCCATTGCCAGCGTCCGGGCGACAGCGGGCGGACGTCATTGCTGAACTGTGCCTGCGCGAAGCCGGCAACATCGGCGCCGGAGAGTTCCAGGATGTCGGCGGCGCAAAGCGGGCTGGCCATGGGTGGATGGATGCACTGA
>Ga0206103_100766_pt1 | contig 13880 bp, 12 predicted proteins | sample 1B5Ametagenome_FD_148638 | JGI IMG/M metagenome (GOLD analysis project Ga0206103, IMG submission 148638) | Enriched microbial communities from leaf-cutter ant dump, University of Wisconsin, Madison, United States - 1B5A | ecosystem: Environmental > Terrestrial > Nest > Insects nest > Nest dump... | reverse complement strand
GGTTCGCTCATCGCCGCCTCGGACATCAGTGGCCCTCCCCCTGCGCGACGAGGTCGGCGCCGATCTTCTTCTTCTCCTTGAGCACGGCCGACGGCTCGCGCGTGGTGATCAGCCCGCGCGGCTTCCACACCATGATGGCGACCATGGCGAGGCCGAAGATCAGCATGCGGTACTGCACGGGATCGACGCCGGGGAAGATCTCCTGCAGGAAGTCGAGGTTGCGCAGCATCTCGATGCCGCCGATCATCACCACCGAGGCGATGACCACGCCGATCTGCGAGCCCATGCCGCCGAGCACCACGATGGCGAGGATGATCGCCGATTCGATGAAGGTGAAGCTCTCGGGCGAGACGAAGCCCTGGCGGGTGGCGAAGAAGGAGCCGGCGAAGCCGCCGAACATGGCGCCGATGGCGAAGGCCGTCAGCTTGGTGTTGGTGGTGTTGATGCCGAGCGAGCGGCAGGCGATCTCGTCCTCGCGCAGCGCCTCCCAGGCGCGGCCGATCGGCAGCCGGCGCAGCCGCATCGTCACGAAGTTGGTGACCAGCGCCAGGATCAGGATGATGTAGTACAGGTACATGAAGCGGTGGATCGTGCTGTACTCGATGCCGAAGAAGTCGGCGAAGCCGCCCGAGCCGCGCACGAACTCCAGCCCGAAGAAGGTCGGCTTCGGGATGCCGGAGATGCCGTTCGGGCCGTTGGTGAACTGGTACCAGTTGAGCAGCACGATGCGGATGATCTCGCCGAAGGCGAGCGTCACGATCGCCAGGTAGTCGCCGCGCAGCCTGAGCACCGGAAAGCCGAGGATCAGGCCCCACATGGCCGCCAGCATGCCGGCCAGCGGCAGCGCGACCCAGAAGCCGATGAAGTCGAAATGGGTCGACAGCAGCGCGAAGGAATAGGCGCCGACGGCGTAGAAGGCGACGTAGCCGAGGTCGAGCAGGCCGGCGAGGCCGACCACGATGTTCAGGCCCCAGCCGAGCATGACGTAGGTCATGATCAGGATGGCGAGGTCGATGTACTGGCGCTGCTGTGCGGGGAAGAAGGTGGTGATCAGGAACGGCAGGACGGCGGCGACGAGCAGCAGGACGATCGTCGCCGCGCGCGCCAGCCAGGCGAAGCGCGGCGCGGCCTCGACCCGCTTCGTCCTGGCGGCGGTGCGGGCGCCGCTGCGCCAGCGCGCCACGACGTAGAGGACGGCGACCACCAGCGCGCCGAGCACCGCGCCCACCAGGATGCGGTTGGCCTGGCGAGAGCCGGGCACGCCGTAGGCCATCATGCCGATGACGACGAGGATGAAGACAACCGCGGCGATGGCGCGCGCCGAGGCCGGCGCGGCGTGGAAGATGAAGGCTTCGAGCAGCAGCCTGCCGAAGAAGACCAGCGCGATCGCGTAGACGAGCCCCAGCCAGCGGTAGGACAGCACCAGCCCGCCCGGCGCGATGTCGGTGCTCATGCCGATGAAGAAGAAGGCGAGCACGCCGGCGAGGAAGGCGGCCTGGCCGGCGCTGCGCAGCGCCGCCATCCAGTCGAAGGCGCCGGCCGGGCCGGCCGGCTCGAGACCTGCCTTGCGCTGCTCGCGCTCGGCCTGCGCACCTACCGGGTTGATCTCCGAGGCGGGCACCGCAACGTTGTCCGCAGCCATCAGACCTTCTCCACTTCCGGCTTGCCGAGGAGGCCCGAGGGCAGGAAGATCAGCACGATCGCCAGGATCGAGAAGGCCGCCACGTCCTTGTACTCGACGGTGAAGTAGCCCGACCAGAACACCTCGATCAGGCCGATCAGCAGGCCGCCCAGCATGGCGCCCGGCAGCGAGCCGATGCCGCCCAGCACCGCGGCGGTGAATGCCTTCACGCCGGCGAGGAAGCCGATGTAGAAGTCGATGACGCCGTAGAGCATCAGGAACATGAAGCCGGCGACGGCGGCGAGCGCGGCGCCCATGACGAAGGTCAGCGAAATGGTGCGGTCGACGTCGACGCCGAGCAGCGCGGCCATCTTGGTGTCCTGCTCGCAGGCGCGCTGGGCGCGGCCGAGCGGCGTGCGCGAGATCAGCAGCGTGAAGCCCGCCATCAGCACGATGGTCGACACGATGATGATCATCTGCATGTAGGAGAGCTGGACGACGATCGGGCCGGCGTCGGTCTGGCCGGTCATCAGCGTGATGCCGCCCTGGATCTGCGGCGGCAGCGGCTTGACGCGTGCGCCCTGGGTGATCTGGACGAAGTTCTGCAGCACGATCGACATGCCGATCGCGGTGATCAGCGGCGCCAGCCGGAACGAGCCGCGCAGCGGCCGGTAGGCGATGCGCTCCACCGACCAGCCCCAGGCCGCGGTGAACAGCATCGCCACGATGATGACGATCAGCAGCACCACCGGCAGGAAGGCGAAGCCGAGCACCGTCGTCAGGATCAGGAAGGTCGCCAGCGCGATGAACGACCCGATCATGAAGATGTCGCCATGCGCGAAATTGATCATGCCGATGATGCCGTAGACCATCGTGTAGCCGATCGCGATGAGGCCGTAGATGGATCCCAGCGTCAGCCCGTTGACCAGCTGCTGGACAAAATATTCCATGGCTGTGTTGCTCCCCGGGGCGGTTCGCCGGCCGGCGCGCCCCTTGTTCTTATGTTCCCCGTCCTAACCTTTCGACCGCGATCCGCAAAGTCAATATCGCGTTCGTGCCGGTCGAAAAGTGCGCCGGCGCGGCTGGTTCGGGCGCGGAAGCTAGCATCGCGTCGGCGCAATGTCCTTGGCTAATCCGCCCGCCCGGCCGTCCTTTCCGGTCGAAACTTGCATGTTCCGCGCTTCCGATGACCGAAGCTTGCATGGCGTCCTTCCCGCCGAACTCGCCCGTGCTCGCCATCCGCGCGACCACTCAGCGGACCACGAAGCCGTGCGCGAACGGGTCGCGGTCGTCGATGAAGATGGTGTTCAGGCCGGTCATCCTGGCCCAGCCGCCGATCGAGGGAACGATGGCCTTGCGGTTGCCGACGGCCACCTCGCGCTCGACGCGGCCGCGGAACAGAGAGCCGATGATCGATTCGTGCACGAAGGCGTCGCCGGCCTTCAGCCTGCCCTTGGCGTGGAGCTGCGCCATGCGCGCCGAGGTGCCGGTGCCGCAGGGCGAGCGGTCGATCGCCTTCTCGCCGTAGAAGACGGCGTTGCGGGCATGCGCCTCGGGGTGCCGCGGCGCGCCGGTCCAAAGGATGTGGGACAGGCCCTTGATGTCCGGGTTCTCGGGATGGACGAAGGAATAGGCCTCGTTCAGGCGCTGGCGCAGCACCGGGCTCCAGGCGACGAGCTGCGCCGCGGTATAGTCGGCCATGTCGCGGTAGTTCTGCTGCGGCTCGACGATCGCGTAGAAATTGCCGCCATAGGCGACGTCGACCCTGAGCGGGCCGAGGTCCGGGCACTCCACCTCCAGCCCTTCCGAATGCAGGAAGGCCGGCACGTTGGTGATGCGCACCTCCTCGACGTGCTCGCCGTCGAGCCTGTATTCGGCGACGACGCGGCCGGCCGGCGTGTCGAGGTTGAGCCGGCCCGGCGTCCGCGGCTTCATCAGCCCGTGCTCGATGGCGAAGGTGACGGTGCCGATCGTGCCGTGGCCGCACATCGGCAGGCAGCCCGAGGTCTCGATGAAGAGGATGCCGATGTCGCCGTCCTCGGTCGTCGGCGGGTAGAGGATCGAGCCAGACATCATGTCGTGGCCGCGCGGCTCGAACATCAGGCCGGTGCGGATCCAGTCGAACTCCCTGAGAAAGTGCAGCCGCCGCTCCATCATGGTCGCGCCCTGAAGCAGCGGCCCGCCGCCGGCGACGAGGCGGACCGGGTTGCCGCAGGTGTGGCCGTCTATGCAGAAGAAGGAATGGCGGGACATTCGGGAACTCAGAAGCGGGAGGGACTGAACGGCGACAAATCTATCACGGCAGGCCGGCCCGCGACGAGATCGCGAACCAGGCGGCCGGTCGCCGCGGCCTGGGTGAGGCCGAGATGGCCGTGGCCGAAGGCGTAGAAGACGCGCGGCGCGCGGGAAGCCTGCCCGATCACCGGCAGCGAATCCGGCAGGGACGGACGGAAACCCATCCATTCGCGCCCGCCTTCGGTCCGCAGCCCCGGCAGGAAGCGCGCGGCCTTGGTCAGCATCGCCTTCGAGCGGGCATAGTCGGGCGGCCGGTCGAGGCCGCCGAGCTCGACCGCGCCGCCGACGCGCAGGCCGGTCGACAGCGGGGTGACGACGAAGCCGTGGCCGGAGAAGATCAACTGCCGCCTCACGTCGAAGGCGTCGGGCGGCAGCGTGGTGTTGTAGCCGCGCTCGGTCTCCAGCGGAATCGCGTCGCCGAGCTGGCGGGCGAGCAGGTGCGACCATGCGCCGGCGGCGATCAACAGCGCATCGGCCGAGAGCACCCGGCCGTCGGCGAGCCGCACGACCGACCGGCCGCCTTCCGTGCCGACGCCTTCCACCTTCGCCCGCACGAAACGCGCGCCCTTGCGTTCCGCATGGGCCCAGACGGCCTGGCCGAGCAGCTTCGGGTCGGCGACGGTCTTCCAGCCGGGCACGAAGGTGGCGTGGGTGAAGGCGGGCGACAGGCCGGGCTGGAAGGCGGCGATCTCGTCGCCGGAGAGATGCCGGAACTCCACCCCGAAGCGGGTGCGGGCGTCCCAGCCCGGCTGCGCGGCGGCGAACTCGGCCGCGCCTTCGTAGAGCTCGAGCGAGCCGTCCTCGCGCAGCATTTTTCGCGTGCCGGAACGGTCCATCAGCTCCAGCCAGGACGTCTCGGCGAGCTTCATCAGGGCCGCCTGCGCGGCGAGGCTCGCCTCGTAGTGGCGCGGGCCGCCGGCGCGCCAGAAGCGCCACAGCCAGGGCAGCAGCTTCGGCAGGTAGGCGGGCGGGATGGCGAGCGGCCCGAGCGGATCGGCCAGCCAGCGCGGCAGATTGCGCATCATGCCCTTCTGCGCCAGCGGCAACAGGTCGGAGAAGGCGAGCGCGGCGGCATTGCCGGAGGAGGTCTCCTCGCAGATGCCGGTGCGGTCGACGACCGTGACCGCATGGCCGGCCTCGGCGAGCTGCGCCGCGCAGCAGATGCCGACGATGCCGGCGCCGACGATCGTGATGTCGGCCGGCGCGGTCATGGTTGCCTTTCCTGCGAGGCGCGATGGGCAACGCCCCCATCACCACGCTCCGCGTGGTCCCCTTCGCTCGTGAACGGGGGAAGATCCGCCGCGGCCGGTCCAAGGACAGGCTCCGGCGGTGGAGGGGGCACCAGGGCGAACATTGCCGCGCCAGCTATTTAAAACGCAGGCAACACTGGCCGGCTGGCGATGGCGTCCTTGACGATCTTCTCGACCGCCCTGCGCCGCTCGCCGGACAACGGCATGCGCGGCATGCGGACGCGGTCGTTCGAGTTGATGGCGAAGACCTCGGCGAGCTTGATGTTCTGGACGAGATAGGTCGAGACGTCGAGGTCGAGCAGCGGGCGGAACCAGCGGTAGATGGCGAGCGCTTCGTCGCGGCGGCCCTGCTTCATGAGCTGGTAGATCGCCACCGTCTCGCGCGGGAAGGCGGTGACGAGGCCGGCGACCCAGCCGATCGCGCCGACCGACAGCGCCTCGAAGGCGAGATTGTCGACGCCGGTGAACAGGTCGAAGCGGTCGCCGAAGGCGTTGAGGACGTCGATCGAGCGGCGGATGTCGTCGGAGGATTCCTTCACCGCGACGAAGAGCGGGTCGTCGGCCAGCGCCTGCATCACCTCGACCGTGACGTCGACGCGGTAGGCGATCCGGTTGGAATAGATCATCACCGGCAGGCCGCCGGCGCCGGCGACCGCCTTCAGCGTCGCCACCGTCTCGTCCGGGTTGGTGTGGTAGATCGGCGAAGGCACGACCATCAGCCCGTCGGCCCTGGCGGCGGCCGCCTTCTTCGCCAGCGCCATGCCGTCGCGGGTGGCCGCCTCGTTGACCGTCATCAGCACCGGGCGGCCGCCGGCCGCGCCCTGCGCGATCTCCAGCACTTCGAGCTTCTCGTCGGCGGAGAGCATCGGCCCCTCGCCGAGCGAGCCGCAGACGATCAGGCCGTCACAGCCGGCCTCGATCATCAGGCCGAAGCAGCGCTCCATCTCGGCGCGGTCGAGCCGGTCGTCAGCGGTGAACTTGGTGGTGACGGCCGGGAAAACACCTGCCCACATGGCTTCCTCCATCTGATATATGAGTGATATATCTCGACATCCGGCTGGCTGTCAATACGCCGGCGAGGCTGATATATCCCGCGCATATCAGAGGAGCCGCAATGCCCCCATCCAAGGAAGCCCCGGCCGCCAGCCGCGCCTATCTGGCGCTGGAGCGGCTGATCGTGACGCTGGAGCTGCCGCCCGGCGGCCTGACCACCGAGCAGGCGCTGGTCGAGCGGACCGGGCTCGGCCGCACGCCGGTGCGCGAGGCGATCCAGCGGCTCGCCTGGGAGGGGCTCGTCGAGATCCGGCCGCGCGCGGGCATCGCGGTGGCGGCGCTGCACCCGGCCGACTGGGTGCGGGTGCTCGACGTGCGGCGCGGCGTCGAGGTCGTGCTGGCGCGCTCGGCCGCGCGCTATATCGGCCGCGACGACCGCGGGCTGTTCCATGACGCCGCGCTCGCCATGCAGCGCTCCGTGGTGAGCGGCGACGTCTTCGCCTTCCTCGAAGCCGACAAGGCGCTGGACGAGGCGATCGCGGCGGCGGCCGACAACCCGTTCGCCGCGCGGCTGGCCGCACCCCTGCAGACGCACAGCCGCCGCTTCTGGTTCCGCTACCAGGGCACGGGTGCGCTCGCCGCTTCCGCCCAAGCGCATGTGGCGATCATCCTGGCGATCACCTCGGGCGACGCGGCCGCCGCCGCCAATGCCGCCGGCACGCTGATGGACCTGCTCAGGGCCGACGCCGAGGAGGTCGCGCGCGGCTGAAACCGGGGCCCAGGGCGACATTCCGCCACATTGTTGCCCCGCAGGTCGGTCAATGACGATGCCGTGAGGACGACGTTCCGGGCATTGCGGTAAGGGTTTCTCAAGCATACGGAACTACCACCGTAGCTTGGACGATCGCGGCGCGGGGGCGACGCATATTCGGGATCCGGTCGGGGACCAGATGAAGTTCAGTTTCGCTCATGCCGGCCTGCTCGCGGCTGCCCTCTTCATTGCGGGCTGCAACGACGCGAGCATCGAGGATTGGGCCCCCAAGGCCGAGAAGCAACTGCCCGAGAAGCTGGTGCAGGCGATGCGCGCCAAGGGCATGACCCGCACCTCGCCGATCATGGTCCGCATCTTCAAGGAAGAGGGCCAGCTCGAGGTCTGGAAGCAGAAGGACAACGGCCGCTACGACCTCGCCGCCAGCTACGACATCTGCAAATGGTCGGGCAAGCTGGGGCCGAAGTTCACCGAAGGGGACCGGCAGGCGCCGGAGGGGTTCTACGACATCCACCCCTACCAGATGAACCCGAAGTCGAGCTACCACCTCTCCTTCAACATCGGCTACCCCAACGCCTTCGACCGCGTCCACGGCCGCACCGGCTCCAACCTGATGGTGCACGGCGCCTGCTCCTCGGCCGGCTGCTACTCGATGACGGACGAGCAGGTCGAGCAGATCTACGCCTTCGCGCGCGACGCCTTCCGCGGCGGCCAGAAGGACTTCCAGGTGCAGGCCTTCCCCTTCCGCATGACGCCGGAGAACATGGCCCGCTACAAGGGCGACCCGAACTACGATTTCTGGTCGAACCTGAAGGAAGGCTACGACTACTTCCAGATCACCAAGGTGCCGCCGAAGGTCGACGTCTGCGGCCGGCGCTACGTGTTCAACCAGATCGCCGCCAATGGCGGCAGCTTCTCGCCGGGGGGCGTCTGTCCGCCGAGCAGCCAGCCCGACACGCTGCAGGCGGCCTACCGCAGCTACCAGCAGCAGTTCGACAGCGCCTTCGCGGCCGCCCTCGAAGGCTCATCCTCTTCGGGCAGGCAGCCTTCCCCCTCGATCGCCGGCTTCAAGGAGGCGACGCTGGTCGCCGACTGGTCGCGCCGGCGCGCGCGCGGCGAGAAGGTGACGCGCGAGCCGCCGTCGCTGCAGCAGATGACGCCGCGCGTGGCCGCAGTGCCACAACCCCGCCCCGAGCCGGCGCCGCAGCAGGTCGTGGCAACTCAGGCCGGCAAGGCCGTCGAGACGGCCGGTGCGAAGCCCGCGGCCGTCGCGGCCGCCCCGCAGGCGCAGGCCGATGCCGCCGCGGCGACGGCGCCCGTCGAAGGCGAGCAGCCGAAGGACAAGAAGAACTGGCGCCGCCTCTGGGGCCTGTTCGGCGGCGGCTGACGGTGAGCCCCGAGCCCGACACCTACGACCTTTCCGGACTGAACTGCCCGCTGCCGGTGCTGCGCACGCGCAAGCGGCTCTCGGCCATGCGGCCCGGCGAGCGGCTGTGGGTGGCCACCACCGACCCGGTGTCGGTGATCGACATTCCCGCCTTCTGCAACGAGGACGGCCACAAGCTCGTCGAAAGCCGCGCCATCGCCGGCGGCCACCGTTTTCTCATCGAGCGGGGCGGCTGAGGCGGGACGCCCGTATCAGCTCCTGAACCCCGCCACCGCCAGCGGGTTGTCGGTCAGTGCGGCGCGGTCGGGCGTATCGACGGAAGGGCGGCCGGTGAAGGCCGAGAACAGCCGCCGGACATAATCCTCGTCCATGTCGAAGGTGATCAGCACCAGCCGCGTGCCGCGCGGGCCGGCGGGCCAGGCGGGCAGCCGCGCCGGCGGGTGCATCAGCTTCTGCACGCCATGCAGCACCAGCGGCCGCCCGGGATCCTCGGCCAGCTCGACGATGCCCTTCATGCGCAGCAGCCGCTCGCCCTGGCTGGAGCGCAGCAGGTCGAGGAACATCTCGATCGTCGACCACGAAACCGGCGCCTCGTGCACCAGCGAGACGCTGCGCACGCGATGGTCGTGATGGGCATGGTGATGGAGGCCGCCATGCCCGTGATCGTGGTCGTGGTCGTGCCCATGATGGTGGTCGTGACCATGATCGTGGGCGTCGTCGGCTTCCGCCTCGCCCATCCAGCGCGTCACGTCGGCGGTCTTGGTCGCCGGATCGTAGAGGCCGCACGACAGCAGGCCCGGCAGGTCCACCGCGTCGGCGTCGACGATTCCCGCGGACGGGTTGAGCTGGCGCAGGCGCGCGCGCAGGGCGTCCACCGCGCCCGCATCGGCCATCGCGGCCTTGGTGATCACCAGCCGGTCGGCGACCGCAGCCTGGCGCACGGATTCGGCATGCACGTCCAGCGTCGCGGCGCCGTTGACGGCGTCGACCACGGTGACGACGCCGTCGAGCCTGAGCAGGCCGGCGAGCACCGGGTGCCCCATAAGCGACTGCAGCACGGGAACGGGGTCGGCCAGACCGCTGGTCTCGATGACGATGCGGTCGAGCGGCGCGGCGCGGCCGGTCTGCACGCGGTCGAGCAGGTCGGCCAGCGTGTCGACGAGGTCGCCGCGCACCGTGCAGCACAGGCAGCCGTCGGAGAGCTCGATGACGCCGTCATTGGCCTGCTCGACCAGCAGATGGTCGATCGGCACGTCGCCGAACTCGTTGACGATGACCGCCGCGTTGCCGAGCGCGCGGGCGTCGAGCAGGCGGTTGAGCAGCGTCGTCTTGCCGGCTCCAAGGAAGCCGGTCAGCACGCTGACCGCGACGGGTTCGGCAATGACCTGCATCGCTAGTCGCCCTGCGCGACCTGCGGCACGTAGTCCGGGCGCGGCGTCGGGATCGGCACCTTCTTGGCCAGCCGGCCGGGGGCCGGCGCGGTGGCCTGCTTCGGCTCGTCCGCCTCGCCGACCTCGATCGCGACGATGCGGCGCGGCCGGTCCATCTCGTGCAGGTAGGGCGAGCGGATGACGAGCTTGCCCTCGGCGTTGCGCCGGGCGGCGATCCGCTGGCGCGCCTCCTTGGTGCAGATCGCCGAGCGCATGTTGGTGGCGACGTCCTGGTACTGGCCGGTGGGCCGCATCGAGGCCAGCCGCGGCGCGGCGAAGCCGGAGACGGAGAAGGCCTTCTCCAGCAGCGCCGCCGCCTTGACGTCGCGGTCGTCGGCCGACTCCTCGCCGATCACCACCGCCACCAGCGTGCGGCCGTTGCGCGTGGCCGAGGCCACCACGTTCCAGCCGGCCGGGCAGGTGTAGCCGGTCTTCATGCCGTCGGCGCCGTCGTAATGGCCGATCAGATTGTTGTGATTGTCGATCACCGCCTTGCCGGCGCCGAGCGCCTCGATGCCGAAATAGGCGGCATATTGCGGGAACTGCGTGCGCAGCGCGACGGCGAGCAGCGCCAGGTCGTGGGCGTTGGAGTAGTGGTCGTCGTCGTGCAGGCCGTGCGCGTTGACGAAGTGCGAGCCGCTCATGCCGAGCCGCGCGGCCTCCGCGTTCATGCGCGCGGCGAAGCCCGGCACCGACCCGCCGACGCTCTCGGCGACCGCCGTGGCGACGTCGTTGGCCGACTTGACCATCAGGATCTTCAGCGCGTTGTCGATGGAAAGCACTGTGCCCGGCTTGTAGCCCATGCGGCTCGGCGGCTCCTTGGCGGCGTTGGCCGAGATGCGCACCGGCGACTGCAGCGAGAGCTGGCCGGCCTGGATCGCGCGGAAGACGACGTAGACGGTCATCAGCTTGGTCAGGGAGGCCGGATACCAGCGGCGGAAGGCGTCCTGCTGCGCCAGCACGCGGCCGCTGCCGGCATCGACGACGAGCGAGGGGCCGGCCGCCGCCGGCGCCGCGACGGTGGCCGCGGCCGCCAGCACGAGCGCGGCCATGGCGGTGGTGAGGGGTTTCGTCTGCATCACAAAAAAGAACTCGCCTCTTGCCGTTGCGGCGCGGGGTTTCCTACACTTCGGCACGACAGCAAATGCCCGAAGCCAACCCGTGCAGGGGGAATCCGCCCGCCTGCCTCGCGACTATCTAGCCGATGTGACGCCAAGATGGCAAAGCGATCGGGTGAAATTCGGCGGGCCGCCGGGACCGGTGCCAGAGACGAAAGCGAGGGGACATGCCAATTCTCAACCGTGTAGCCGAGATGCAGGACGAGATCGCGGGCTGGAGGCGGCACCTCCACACCATCCCGGAGATCCTCTACGACGTGCACAAGACTTCGGCCTTCGTCGCCGAGCGGCTCAGGGAATTCGGCTGCGACGAAGTGGTGACCGGCATCGGCCGCACCGGCGTCGTCGGCATCATCCGCGGCAGGCAGGGCCCCGGCGCCACGGTCGGCCTGCGCGCCGACATGGACGCGCTGCCGCTCTCCGAGATCACCGGCAAGCCGTGGGCTTCGACCCATCCCAACGCCATGCACGCCTGCGGCCATGACGGCCACACCGCCATGCTGCTCGGCGCGGCGAAGTATCTGGCGGAGACACGCAACTTCAAGGGCGCGGTGGCCGTCATCTTCCAGCCGGCCGAGGAAGGCGGGGCCGGCGGCAAGGCGATGGTCGACGACGGCATGATGGAGCGGTTCGGCATCTCCCGCGTGTTCGGCATGCACAACATGCCGGGCCTGCCGGTCGGCCAGTTCGCCATCCGGCCGGGCCCGATCATGGCGGCGACGTCGGAATTCACCATCAGGATCAAGGGCCGGGGCGGCCATGCCGCGCAGCCGCACAAGTCGATCGACCCGATCGTGACCGCCGCGACCATGATCTCGGCGCTGCAGACGATCCGCTCGCGCACCATCGACCCGGTGGAGGCGATCGTCGTGTCGGTGACCAAGATCCATGCCGGCGACGCCTACAACATCATCCCCGAGGAGCTCGAGTTCGCCGGCACGATCCGCACGCTCAAGAAGGAGGTCGCCGAGATCGCCTACGAGCGCGTGCGCGCGATCTGCGAGGGCGTGGCGGCGGCGGCCGGCGCCAGGGTCGACATCGACATCGACGTCAACTACCCGGTCACCTTCAACCATGCCGGGGAGACCGATTTCGCGGTTCGCATCGCGCAGGGCGTGGCCGGCGAGCCGAACGTCGCCACCGGCATCCAGCCGGTGATGGGCGGCGAGGATTTTTCCTACATGCTGGAAGCCCGCCCCGGCGCCTTCATCTTCGTCGGCAACGGCGACACCGCCGGCCTGCACAACCCCGCCTACGACTTCAACGACGAAGCGATCCCCGCCGGCGTCAGCTACTGGGTGCGGCTGGCCGAAACGGCGCTGGCGGCGTAGGACGCGCCGGCGCTGAACCCGCCGGCCGGACCAGAAAGCCGCTTCACCTATCCATCACGCGCTTCGCCGGGCCCGTGCCGAAGCGCGCTTGGCGAAGCCGCCGCGAGACGCTATGTGTGCGGCCGCGTGGTCCCGTAGCTCAGTCGGATAGAGCATCAGATTCCTAATCTGAGGGTCACAGGTTCGAATCCTGTCGGGATCACCAGCGATTTCATCGTGATGCCGCGGCTGCGAAGGGCGTGGGAACCGGGTTCCGTCCGTCCTGTGTTGGCAACGTTGAGCGTTATTGCTTGCGTCGCGGGCGTGGCTTTCCGACGCCTTCCCAGCGCCGGATGGGCTTGGCATCGAAGCTGAAGAGGTCGAGCACGCGAACCAGCGTGTGATCCACCAGCTCGTCGATCGTCTGCGGACGTGCGTAGAAGGCGGGCACGGGCGGACAGATGATCGCCCCCATCTCGGTCGCCGCCACCATGTTGCGCAGGTGGCCGAGATGGAGCGGCGTCTCCCGTGCCATCAGCACCAGCTTGCTGCGCTCCTTCAGCGCCACGTCGGCCGCACGGGTCAGGAGCGACGCGGCGACGCCGTTGGCGATCTCCGCCAGGGAACGCATCGAGCAGGGAGCCACGATCATGCCGCGGGTCCGGAACGAGCCGCTGGCGATCGGCGCGGCGACGTCCTCGTTGTCGTAGCAGGCGGCCGCCAGCGCGCGCACCTCGCCCGGCTTCATGCCCAGCTCGTGGGCGATCGTGATCTGTGCGGTGCGGGACATCACCAGGTGGACCTCGACGTCCAGGGCGCGCAGCAATTCGAGCAGGCGCACGCCGTATATGGCTCCCGACGCGCCCGAAATGCCAACGACGAGCCGCATCTCAGCGGTCATTCCCGCACCCTTTCCCACCCAGGCAAAAGCGCCTTCTCGAACCAGTAGCCCAGACAAGCCCGCCGGCCAACTCCGTGTCAGCTCCGACCCGTTTCAATGCGCCTCGGTAGCCTCACCCAGCCCATCCTCCCTGTGGGAATCCGCCGCCGATGCTTCGCGCTGCCCGGCGGCGGGTGCTAGGGACGGGGTTTGAAGGGGTGCCGGATGAAGGTGGACATCGACATGGGCGCCGCGGCCGGCGGCGGCGTGGCGGGACTGGATCTGGAGGAGCTGCTCGCGACGCGCCTGCTGGTGCAGGGCAATTCCGGGTCCGGCAAGTCGCACCTGCTGCGCCGCCTGCTGGAGCAGAGCGCGCCCTGGGTGCAGCAATGCATCATCGATCCCGAGGGCGATTTCGTCACGCTGGCGGAAAGGTTCGGCCATCAGGTCGTCGACGCGGCCCGCACAGAGGCCGAGCTCACGCGCATCGCCGGCCGCGTGCGCCAGCACCGCGTCTCCGTCGTGCTCAATCTCGAGGGTCTCGACGTCGAGCAGCAGATGCGGGCGGCGGCCGCCTTCCTCGGCGGCATGTTCGATGCCGAGCGCGACCACTGGTATCCGGTGCTCGTCGTGGTCGACGAGGCGCAGCTCTTCGCGCCGGCCATCGCCGGCGAGGTCTCGGACGAGGCGCGCAAGCTGTCGCTCGGCGCCATGACCAACCTGATGTGCCGCGGCCGCAAGCGCGGGCTGGCCGGCGTCATCGCCACCCAGCGGCTCGCCAAGCTGGCGAAGAACGTCGCGGCGGAAGCCTCCAACTTCCTGATGGG
>Ga0206103_100764_pt1 | contig 13936 bp, 13 predicted proteins | sample 1B5Ametagenome_FD_148638 | JGI IMG/M metagenome (GOLD analysis project Ga0206103, IMG submission 148638) | Enriched microbial communities from leaf-cutter ant dump, University of Wisconsin, Madison, United States - 1B5A | ecosystem: Environmental > Terrestrial > Nest > Insects nest > Nest dump... | reverse complement strand
TAGGCTCCACTCTCGGTGGAAGCCCGGCTGCCCCCGTGGACCGGATTCGAGGGGCACTTCGCGTGCGCCGGATGCCGCATCACCAGTCGGAGCCGCCGCCCGATCCGGAGTCGAAGCTGCCTCCCCGAAGTCGGAGCCGCCGCCCGAGTCCCAGCTGCCCGAGTCCCAGCTGCCCGAGTCGGAATCGTATCCCGAGCCGCCGCCGCTGAAGCCGCCGTGGAATTCACCCCAGAGCAGAGCGCAGATGACGACGGTCATCACGAGGACGAGAGGAACGTAACGAAGACCGGAGATGCCGCCGAACCGCTGTCGCACCGCCGACCCGATCGGTGAGCGCGAGCGGCCCGCGCCGCCCGAGGACCGCGAGTCGGTGCGCGTGCGCTTCATGGCCCGGTTGTCGAGGTAGCTGTGCACGAGCGCCGTGGAGACGGCGGTCAGCCCGCCGAGCATGTCATCGGCCCTGAAGCGCGGCACCGCCTCCGCGCGCACGGCAGCGTTGATGTCGTCGGAGTTCAGGAAGGTGGAGATGCCGTTGCCCGCCTGCACCTGGATGCGCCGAGGTGACCGCACCAGCAGGATGTAGATCCCGTTGTCTTTCGCCTCGTCGCCGACGCCGAGCTCCTGCGCGCGCTTGCGGGCGTAGTACTCGACATTCTCGGTGATCGTGTTGACGGTCTCGACCGCGATCACCACATCGTCGCGGTCCCGGATGCCGCGCAGGTGCGCGGTGAGCGCCTCCTGCTGGTCGAAGGTGAGCATGTCGGCCGTGTCGATCACGAGTTCGTTGGCCTCTTGCACGTTCGGCGAGTCGACGACGATCATCTCGGGGTCGTCGGCACGGAACGTGGAGCGGCAGAAGTCGCAGTGCCACAGGCCGTTCGTGTCCTGGTGCAGTTCCGTGGAACCGCAGTTCACGCATCGCTGCTCGGCGAGCGGGGTGTCGTCGCTCATCGCCGTCCGCCGTGGCCGCGCGTCATCCGGCTCAGAACTCATCCTCGTCGTCGTCACCGGCGTCGAGCGCCCCCACATCCGTGAGGTCCTCGATCCACAGGCTCTCGTCGGCGCGCAACGTCTGCCATGCCGCATAGGCGACACCGGCGACCGCGACGATGCCGAGACCGACGAGGATGAAGGCGCCGGGGCCTGGCCCCTTCGACGAGGCGGGTGTCGGTACGGCCTTCGCCCCCGCTCGGGATGCCGAGCGGACGACACTGCGCACGCGCGGATCGCGCACGGCCTCGATGACGGCCATCGCCGAACCCACGGCCCCAGAGAGGGCCGGCAGCACGTCCACGACGACGCGGTCTCGGACGGCGGATCCCGCGCTGCGGGCCCCGGCGACCCCGGTCGCCACCGCGGGGTGCACGTGCCGGGAGTACACACCGGCAACGCGCGGCGCGATCTCCTCACGTGACAGCTCGCGTGCCTGGCGCGTGGCCTCGCGGAGAACCCGGGCGGCGTGGTCGAGCGCGTCGCGCTGCTGCTCCCACAGCTCGTCAGCCGAGCGCTTGAGCTTCTTCAGCTCCTTCTGACGGGTGCGTGACAGTGCCATGACGACCTCCGTGATGCGGCTCGGCGTCTTCCCATCCTGCCATGCGAGCCGTGTGAAACAATGGCCGGATGGCTCTTCCCACCGCTGTCGCGACCATCCACACGACCCTCGGCGACATCAAGGTCAACCTGTTCGGAAACCACGCCCCCGTCACGGTCGACAACTTCGTCGGTCTCGCCACGGGAGCCAAGGAGTGGAAGCACCCCGGCACCGGTGAGGTGTCGACGAAGCCGCTCTACGACGGGGTGATCTTCCACCGCATCATCAAGGACTTCATGCTGCAGGGCGGCGACCCGCTCGGGCAGGGCATCGGTGGCCCCGGCTACCAGTTCGACGACGAGATCCACCCCGAGCTCGTGTTCGATGCTCCCTACCTTCTTGCGATGGCGAACGCCGGCATCCAGATGGGCCGCGGCACCAACGGGTCGCAGTTCTTCATCACAACGGTGCCGACCCCGTGGCTCAATCGCAAGCACACGATCTTCGGCGAGGTCGCCGACGAGGACTCGAAGCGCGTCGTCGACGCGATCGAGGCGGTGCCGACCGATGGCCGCGACAAGCCGCTCACCGACGTCGTGATCACGGGCGTCGACGTCGAGACCCTGTGAGCGCACCCCGCTTCGGAGAACAGGTCGACGAGGACCCGTCGGTCTGTTACCGCCATCCCGACCGGCAGAGCTGGGTGCTCTGCCAGCGCTGTGGCCGCACAATCTGTCCTGAATGCCAGATCCTCGCCCCCGTGGGCGTGCAGTGCCCCGATTGCGTACGTGAGGCGGGCGGCTCGGTGCAGTGGACGCCCACGAACGCGAAGCCCGTCAAAAAGCGAACGGCCGCGCGGCGGGTGAGTACGGCATCCGCATCGCCGAGTTCCGGATTCGGTGGCTGGGTCACGGGGCTGCTGAGGCCCGGTGGCGAGTCGCCGCCGCTGAGCTGGATCTTCGCAGGTGCCTTCGTCGTGGTGTGGGTTCTGGGGCTCTTCACGAGCAACCTGCCCGCATTGGTGCTCGCAGCGTTCCCGCAGGACGCCTGGCAGATCTGGCGGTACGTGACGGCCCCGTTCGCCGCCCCCGCCTCGTTCTCGCTCTTCGGCATTCTGGGCGTTGCGATCAGCCTGTTCTTCTGGTTGCTGATCGCGCCGACGGCGGAGCGTACTCTCGGCCGTACCCGGTTCCTCGTGGTGTTCCTCGCCTCGGCCGCCGTGGGATCCGCGGCCATGGTGATCGCCGGGCTGCCCGCGTCGGGATTCGGAGCCGCGCTGTTCGGCGTCTTCGGCGCCTACGCGACGTTGTCGTGGTCGTATCCGCCGGCGCGGATGCAGATCATCGGCGTGCTGGTCATCAACCTCGTGATCAACATCTACGTCGGCGGAGGATTCTCGCTTCCGTACCTGGTGGGGGGTGCGCTGGCCGGCGCGGGGACCACCTACCTGCTGCGGCACTACGAGGATCGCGCGCGCACGAAGCCGTCAACGCCGTACCTCGTCATCGCAGGAGCAGTCGTGGCGTTGATCGCGGTGGCGATCATCGTCAACGCCGCGCGCTTCTGACGGCGGAACCGGGCCTGTCCACAGGCCCATCCACAGTGTGGAGAATTACACCTGTGTGATTCAGCGCCAGCGGGTGGTCATCAGGAATCCGATGAACATGATGCCGAACCCGACGAGGATGTTGAACGACCCGATCTGGTGGATCGGCCATGAGCTGTTGCTCACGTAGAAGACGATGATCCAGGCGAGCCCGAGCAGCATGAAACCGAACATCACCGGCTTGAACCACACGGGGTTTGGAGCGTCGTCGCTCTTCGGGGTCTCCTGTGCGGCCGGCTTGGTTCGTGTCTTGGGACGCGCCATGCCCAAAATCATAGCCTGGACGACCCCGACGCCGAGGATGGCCCCGGCGCCGGGCGCCTAGAATCGCCTCATGGCCGGTCGACGAGTGCTGCGAAAGCGACCGCGGGTCTCCGTGGTGGGCGTGATCGGTGAGCTGCTGATCACCTCCGGGCTCGTCGTGCTGCTCTTTATCGGCTGGCAGCTGTGGTTCTACGACGGCATCGTCGGGAGCCAGCTCGCCCAGGGTGCGGCGGCCCAGAGTCGCGAGTGGAACGAGCAGGCCGCGATCGCACCCCGCCCCGATCCGAGTGCGACAGCTCCGGCGGACGGCGCTCCGACCGTCGAACCCGGCCCCCCGGTCGTGCCCGTGCAGGTGGCCCCCGCCAGCGCGACACAGTTCGGCGCGATGCTGGTTCCCGCCTGGGGGCCCGACTACTACGTGCCGATCGCCGAGGGGGTGAGCCTCGGCGCGGTGCTCAACGTCGGCAAGCTCGGACACTACCCCGAGACCCAGATGCCCGGCGAGGTCGGCAACTTCGCACTCGCGGCGCACCGCACCACCAAGGGCGGCTCGCTGCACCGCATCCACGAGCTGAAGCTCGGCGACCACATCTATGTGGAGACGGCGAGCGGGTGGTACCAATACAGCTTCCGCAATCTCGAGTACGTGCGCCCGACCGGGATCGGCGTCCTTGATCCCGTGCCACAGGATCCGTCGGCGACCCCCGCCGAGCAGTACATTACGCTGACAAGCTGCAACCCGATCATCGGATCGTTCGAACGGATCATCGCCTACGGCATCTTCGACCGCTTCTACCCGCGGGATGCCTCGGCGCCGGCCTTCGGGGCGCCCGACGAGATCGCCGCAACCGTGACCGGAACGGTGGACAGCTGATGTATGGAGCGCTCTGGCGGGTACTTCCCGGTCCGTGGTGGGTGCGCGTGCTCATCCTGCTCGTGGTGCTCGCAGGCGTCCTCGCGCTGCTCGCATACGTCGTCTTCCCCTGGGTGGACCAGTTCATCAGCCTGCAGGAAGTGACGGTGGACGAATGACGCGCATCCTGGTCGTGGACAACTACGACAGTTTCGTCTACACGCTCAACGGCTACCTGCAGCAGCTCGGTGCAGAAACCGAGGTCGTGCGCAACGATGCCTTCGCCGCGCGGGATGCCGCCGCGCGGATCGCCGAGTACGACGCCGTGCTCCTCTCGCCCGGCCCGGGGACCCCCGCGTCCGCTGGCGTCTCGATTCCGATCGTTCATGCGGCGCTCGCCGCGGGTTCACCCCTGCTCGGGGTGTGCCTGGGCCATCAGGCGCTCGCCGAGGCGCTGGGTGCCACCGTCACCCATGCGGACGAGCTCATGCATGGCAAGACTTCGCTCGTGCACCACAACGGGTCGCAGATGTTCACCGGTGTGCCGCAGCCGTTTCGTGCGACCCGATATCACTCGCTCGCGGTCGTCGACGGCACCGTGCCCGACGAGCTCGAGGTGACCGCCCGCACCGATGGCGGGGTCATCATGGCGTTGCGGCACCGCACGGCGCCGGTCTCTGGCGTGCAGTTCCATCCCGAGTCGGTGCTCACCGAGGGGGGGTACCGGATGCTCGCCAACTGGCTCGCCGAGACGGGGATGCCGGATGCGGTGGCCCGCGCTGAGGGGCTCAGCCCGCTCGTCACGCTCAACTGAGCCGCACCGGGACGAGCCTCAGTCGCCGTCGCCCGGTTCCGGTTCCAGGCCCGGATCGACGTCGGGTGTCGGTTCGGCCCCCGCGCAGTAGGCGAAGGTGACGACCGACCGCTGCGGCACGTCTCCCTTTGCCGACTGGGAGGAGACCTTGAGCCCGACGCAGCTCGTGTCGAGTACGAGCTCTGGGCGCAGCTGCAGGCGCTCGGCCTCCGCTCGGGCATCGGTGATCGCTCGACCGGTCATGTCGTCGAGTCGCACGAGACCGTTGGAGATCACGAGGTTGATCGTGGTGTCTGCCGGAACATCGCGTGCGCCCGTGAGCAGTGTCGGATCGTCGGCGACGGTGTAGCCGATCACCTGACCCGCGGGCACACCGGGACTGTAGTCGGTGTTGCTTCTGCCGTAGGCGAGCCCCAGCTCGGTGATCGTCGACACCGCCTCCGCCTCAGCGAGGTAGGTGAGGGTCGGTACGGTCACGGCTGCAGCACCGGTTGACACCACGACATCAATGCTTTCGCCCTCGCCCACCTTCGTGCCGGCAGTGATGCTCGTGGAGATGATCTCGCCCGCCGGGATATCCGCGCTCTCTTCGTCGATGCGCACCGGCCTGAGCCCGGCCTCGGTCAGCGACTGGATGCCGATCTCGGCCTGCTCTCCCACGACGTTGGGAACGGTCACGGCGAGCGCGTTGCCGAGATTGGTCGGGGCGAGACTGAAGACCCACACCATGGCCGCGACGATGATCACCGCCATCACGAGGATGCCACCCCAGATCCACGCGACGGGGGGCCGACTCTGCGTGCGGGTGGGGCGCGTCTCGTCGCTCGCGAGCCGCCGCAGTGTCGCGGATGCGGCTGCTGTCGAACTCGGGTCAACGCCGAAGAGCGTGGCGTTGAAGTCGTCGGATGCCGGCGCGCGATCGGGAACCTTTCCTGCGGCCGCCACCTCGAGATCGGCGGAGAACTCCGCGGCGGTCTGGAAGCGCTCGAAGCGGTCCTTCGCGAGGGCGTGCATCACGACCGCGCTCATCGCGGGCGACACGGCGGGGTTCACGGCGTTCGGTGGGGTCGGCGGTTCGCTCACGTGCTGGTAGGCGACCGCGACCGGGCTGTCACCCTCGAACGGTGCGCGGCCCGTGAGCAGCTCGTACAGCACGACACCGGTCGAGTACAGATCCGTGCGGGCGTCGACGGTTTCGCCTCGCGCCTGCTCGGGGGAGAAGTAGCTGGCGGTGCCGAGTACTGCGCTGGTCTGCGCCACGTTTGCCGATGACTCCGAGATCGCGCGGGCGATACCGAAGTCCATCACCTTGATCTGGCCGTTCGCGGTCACCATGATGTTGCCCGGCTTGATGTCGCGATGGACGACGCCGGCACGGTGAGAGTACTCGAGCGCGGCCAGGATGCCGGAGGTGATCCGCGCGGCCTCCTGCGCGTCGACGGGACCCGTGCGGATGAGGTCCGTGAGCAGCTTCCCCTCGATCCGCTCCATCACGATGAACGGCAGCTGCACGTCGTGACCGTCGGCGGCGCGCACCGTCTCCTCGCCGGCGTCGAACACGCGCACGATGGTCGGATGTGCCATCCGAGCGGCGGCCTGTGCCTCCTGGCGGAAGCGAGTGCGGAACGTGGGATCGGTGGCGAGCGCGGGTCGCAGGAGCTTGATCGCGACGGGGCGGTTCAGGCGGGTGTCGACGCCCTCGTGGACGTCGGCCATGCCGCCGCGGCCGAGGAGCCTGCCGATCTGGTAGCGACCGGCGAGCGTCGAGACGCCCTCGATCACCACATCACTCACGCGGTCAGTCTAACTGGGCTCGGAGGACTCCTCTTCCGCGATCGGCTCGGGGTTGACCGCGATCTCGACCGCGCCGGAGGACGCGCTCTCCAGATCGCCGTCACAGCTCGCCACCACGGAGGCCGCGGCGACGCTGCCCGGGGTGCTCAGCGTGATCGTCAGGGTCGTCTCGGCCGGGTCGAGGTTGAGCGAGCCCACGGGGGTCGCGTTCTCCAGGCTCACGGTGTAACCCTGGAAGGCGAAGCCGACCGGGCAGCCCGTGTACTCGCCGAAGTCAAGGACAATCTCCGCACCCGCGTCGCCGGACGGGGGTGTCGCGGTCGGGGTGGCGGGTGCCGGGGGACGGTCCGGAGCGAGATAGACCGTGAGGGTGATCGTGGCGTCACGCCGCACATTGCCCACGGGGTCGATCGTCTGCACGGTGCCGACCGCGTCGGGCGAGGTCGCCACCGAGCCGTTCTTGACCGTCACCTGGAAGTCGGGGTTCCGCGCGAGGATCGCATCCGTCGCCGCGTCGGCCTCGAGGCCGACGAACTCCGTGCGGTCGAGGAAGACGGTGGTGTCGGGCGGGCTCGCGCTGGGGGTGTCGCTCGGCGGAGCGGCCGGGGTGGTCGGCGGGGGTGTCACCGGCACGTTGCCGCCTCCGCGGGGCTGCACGGCGATCACGATGATGATCGCGATGAGCGCGACCGCGAGCAGCGACACGATGGCGACCAGGGGCCACATCCACGGGCTGCGACGGCGGGAGTCGTCCGGCAGTGCGGTGGTCGCCGCCGTGGCTCCTGCGGTGGGCAGCACGCGTGTCGTCGCGGTGCCGACGGAGTCGAGAGCAACCGCACCCCCCACGACTCCGGGCACGGCAGCAGCAGCGCCCGCGACATCCCCCCGCCTCAGCGCCTGCGCGGCACGGGCGAGATGGGCCGAGGTGGCAGGGCGGTCGTCGGGTCGCTTGGCGATGCAGGAGCTGACGAGGTTGCGCACGGGCTCCGAGATCGTCACCGGCAGCTCGGGCGGGGCCTCGTTGATGTGCGCCATCGCGATCGCCACCTGCGACTCGCCCGTGAAGGGGCGGCGACCGGCGAGCGCCTCGTATGCCACGATGCCGAGCGAGTAGATGTCGGTCGAGGGCGAGGCAGGATGCCCACTCGCCTGCTCGGGCGAGAGGTACTGCACGGTGCCCATCACCTGGCCGGTGGCGGTCAGCGGCACCTGATCCGCGATCCGGGCGATGCCGAAGTCGGTGATCTTGACGCGCCCATCCGGCGTGATCAGCAGATTACCTGGCTTGATGTCGCGATGGACGAGGCCGGCCGAGTGGGCAGCCTGCAGGGCGGATGCCGTTTGGGCCACGATGTCGAGCACGCGGTCCGTCGAGAGCACCTTCTCGCGTTCGAGGACCGTCGAGAGCGCTTCGCCCGGCACGAGTTCCATCACGAGGTAGGCGGAACCGTCCTCCTCGCCGTAGTCGAAGACGTTGGCGATGCCCTCGTGGTTCACGAGCGCGGCGTGCCGGGCCTCGGCGCGGAAGCGCTCCAGGAACCCGGGGTCGCCGAGGTACTCATCCTTGAGGATCTTGATGGCGACGGTGCGACCGATGACGAGGTCGGTGGCCTGCCACACCTCGCCCATGCCGCCGATGGCGATCCGGCTCGACAGCTGGTAACGCCCACCGAAGGTGAGCCCGCTCGTGGGTCTCATCTGTTCAGCACCGCCTCTATGACCTTCTTCGCGACCGGCGCCGCGATCGTGTTCCCGAAACCGGATTGACCTTGGCCGCCACCGTTCTCGACCACCACCGCGACGGCGACCCTCGGGTCGGATGCGGGGGCGAAACCGGTGAACCAGAGGGTGTGGGGCTCCTCTGTGCCGTTCTGTGCTGTGCCCGTCTTGCCCGCGACCTCGACACCATCGATTCTGGCACCTCGAGCCGCCCCGGAGTCGACATTCGCAACCATCATCTGAGTCATGCTCGCGGCGACGGAGGGGCTGATCGGATGTCCGTACACCTCCGGTGCGAACTGCTGAAGCACGGACAGGTCGGATGCGCTCACCCGCTCGACGAGATTCGGGTGCAGCAGCTCTCCGCGATTCGCGATCGCGGCGGAGACCATGGCCATCTGAAGGGGGGTGACGCGGTCATTGCCTTGCCCGAACGACTGCACCATGAGCTGCGCCTCGCTCTCGGGGAGCGGGAACACGCTCGGGGTGACGGGCGTCGGCACGGCGAAGGCATCCTCGAAGCCGTACGCGCGGGCCTGATCGTGCAGGGCGTCGTAGCCGAGCTCACCGCCCAGCTCGGCGAACGGGATGTTGCAGGAGTAGCGCAGCGCATCCGCGATCGTCACGGTCTCCTCGCCGCCGCACGACCCCCCCTCGGAGTTGGTGATCGTCACGGTCGTGCCGGGAAGCTCCAACGTCGGCGGATTCGGCAACTCTGACTCTGGGGTGTAATCACCCGAGGCGAGCGCTGCCGAGGCGACGATGAGTTTGAAAGTGGACCCTGGCGGGTTCAGCCCCCCCGAGATGGCCCGGTTCACGAGCGGCTGGTCGGATGCTGCGAGCAGCGCGTCGTAGCTCGACAGCACCGCATCCTGGTCGTGGTTCGCGAGCAGATTCGGGTCGAAGCTCGGCGTCGACACCATCGCAAGAATCCGGCCCGTCGTCGGCTCGATCGCGAGCACGGCCCCCTGAAGGTCGCCGAGCGCGTCACGCGCCGCCTGCTGCACGACCGGGTCGATCGTGGTCAGCACGGTTGCGCCGCGCGGGTTCTGCCCCGTGAGGATCGAGTTGAGCCGGTCGAGGAACTGCTCGTTCGCCCGGCCGCTCAGGTAGTCGTTGAGCTGGGCTTCGAGCCCCGTGTTCTCGCCGTTGATCGCGAAATAGCCGGTCACCGCCGCGTACAGCTCGCCCTCGGGGTAGACCCGCTGGTACCGGTAGTCGTCGTTGCTCGGCGTCGACTGAGCGATCACGGTGTCGCCCGCGAGGATCTGCCCCCGCTCGACAGAGAAGCTCGCATAGAGGGTTCGCTTGTTGCGCGCGTCCGCCTGCAGCTGCTCCTGCTGGACCACCTGGATGATCGTCGTCGAGGCACACAGGGCGAGGAACATCGCGAGCACGAGCAGACTGACGCGGCGCAGCTCCTTGTTCACGCGGCCACCCCCTCGACGACGACGTGCGGCTGCTGGCGCACCGCATCCGAGAGTCGCAGCAGGATGCCCACGATGATCCAGTTGGCCACGAGTGAGGAGCCGCCCGCCGCGAGGAAGGGCGTCGTGAGGCCCGTGAGTGGGATGATGCGGGTCACCCCGCCGACCACAATGAACACCTGAAGCGCCACCACGAACGACACCCCGACCGCGAGGAGTCGACCGAAGTCGTCCTGTCCGACCACGGCGATCCGGAAGCCGCGTGCGACGAAGATCAGGTAGAGCCCGAAGATCGCGAAAAGGCCGATCAGGCCGAGCTCCTCGCCCAGGCTCGCGATGATGTAGTCGCTCTCGGCGAGGGGCACGAGGTCGGGGTGCCCCTGTCCCAGGCCCGTGCCGATGAGGCCGCCGTCGGCGAGACCGAAGATGCCCTGCACGAGCTGATAGCTGCCCCCCCAGCGGTCGTAGACCTCAGGGTTGAAGGCGTCGAGCCAGTTCGCGAAGCGCGAGTTGACGTACGGCAGCAGGCGGGTCGCGAGCCAGCCGCCGCCAATGAAGAGCACAAGTCCGATGAGGATCCAGCTGGCGCGCCCCGTCGCGACGTAGAGCATTACGAGGAACAGCCCGAAGTACAGCAATGCCGTTCCGAGGTCCTTCTGCAGCACGATGACGCCCATCGAAAGCACCCAGACCACGAGGATCGGGCCGAGGTCGCGCACCCGGGGGAACCGCATCCCGAGAACGCGCGTGCCCACCATCGAGAGCGAGTCGCGCGCTGTCACCAGGTAGCCCGCGAAGAACACGGCAAGCAGCAGCTTCGCGAACTCGCCGGGCTGGAACGAGAAGATGCCGATCCGCACCCAGACATCCGCGTTCGCGCTCGTCTCGCCGATGACCGGCAGCGCGGGAAGCAGCAACAGCAGGAAGGCCAACAACATCGCGAGGTAGCGATAGCGCTGCAGGACGCGGTGGTTGCGCACGATCAGCACCCCGGCCAGCGTGAGAATGATCGCAATCGACGCCCAGGCCACCTGGCGTACGGCATAGGCGGACCAGCCCTCGTAGCCCGCCGCGAGATCGAGGCGATGGATCATCGCGATACCGAGCCCGGTGAGCGCCGTCGCGATCGGAACTACGAAGGGGTCACCCTCGGGCGCAACAAGGCGTTCCACGAGGTGCAGCACGAGCACAAGCACGGCGGGGACGCCCATGAGTGCGAACATGCTCCCGTCGAGCTCGCCGCGAGCTCCCAGGTCGACGAGGGCGAGCGCGGCGGCCCCGATGCCCAGCGCGATGAGCAGCAGCACCAGCTCGAGGTTGCGCAGCCGCGCGGGCGTGCGCAGCCGAACCCGGATGCTGGAGGTGGCGGGCGCGACGGTCATGTCACTCCCCCGCCGCTGCCGAGAGTCGGTCGACGATCTGCTGCGCGTCGCCGAGTCCATCGGCGTTGATCGTGTCCTCGACGAGGTTGCGCTGGTAGCCCGGTAGATCGTCGAGGGAGATGCCGGTCGTCCGGTAGACGCTCGACAGCGAGAACGGCCCGACCGACTGTTGCACCCCCTGGAAGATCGCCACGTGACCGTCGCTCACCCCGACGAAGTAGTGCATCTGCGTCCAGCGGTAGCCGAGCCATCCGGCCAGCACGAGCGCGGCGAGAGCGAGCCCGACGCCGACACCCCACAGGATGCGGCGGCGGATCGCGCGGCGGCGGTCCTCCTCGATGAGCTCGTCGAGATACCCCTCGCTCTCCGGCTCGAAGTGCGCGTCGTCGGGGGGTGTCGGCTTGAGCGGGTGCAGCAGCAGCGTGGGCAGGCGGATCGGGCGCCGCGCCTCCGCCTCGTCGCGGCCGAAGGTGAGCGGATGCGATGCCGACCCCACGAAGACGGGCTCGGCATCCGGTGCCGCGCGCGTGTCGTCGATGTCGACGAGCAGCACCGTGACGTTGTCGGGGGCGCCGTGGTCCAGGCTCTCCTTGACGAGGCGATCGGCGGCACCCTGCGCCGTACGGACGGTGCCGAGCACCTGCGTCATCTTCTCGTCTGAGACGTATCCCGACAGCCCGTCGGAGCACAGCATCCACCGGTCGCCGGAACGAACGTCGAGGATCTGGGTGTCGATCTCGGGCGAGGCGTCGACGTCGCCCAGCACCCGCATGAGCACGGCCCGTCGGGGGTGCACCGCGGCCTCCTCGGGCGTGATGCGGCCAGATTCGACGAGGCGCTGCACGAAGGTGTGGTCGGTCGTGATCTGCGTGAGTTCGCCATCGCGGAAGCGGTAGACGCGCGAGTCGCCGATGTGGGCGAGGGCGAAGCGGTCGCCGACACGCGCGAGCGCCGAGACGGTGGTGCCCATTCCAGTGAGTTCGTTGTGCTCGAAGACGGTCTCGGCAAGCAGGCCGTTCGCGGCGATCAGCGCCTCGTGCAGGGCGGCGATCGCCTCCTCGGGGGTGGCGTACGGCCGGTCAGCCTCGGCGATCCGCTGCGCGGCGATGTGGCTCGCGACGTCCCCGCCCGCGTGGCCGCCCATTCCGTCGGCGACGACGAACAGGTTGCGGCCGAGGTAGCCAGAGTCCTGGTTGCTCGCGCGCACCTTGCCGACGTGCGAGGCGGCGGCGGTCGTGGGGATTGTCGCCACCGCCTACCGCCGTAGCTCGAAGCTCGTGGTGCCGATCGTCACCGTGGATCCGGGAAGTACCGGTGTGGGCAGAGTCACCCGGCTGCCGTCGAGGAAGGTGCCGTTGGTGGAGTCGAGGTCCTGCACGACCCACGCGTCGTTCCAGAGCATGAGCCGGGCGTGGTGGGTGGAGGTGTAGTCGTCGCGGATGATGAGGCCCGACTCGCTGGACCGCCCGATCGTGAGCTGTTCGGCGGGCAGCTCGATCTCCATGCCCTCCTTGGGTCCGGAGGTGATGACGAGGCGACGGGGGGTGTCGCCGGTCGCGTGGGGCTGGGCGCGTACCGGTTCGGCGAGGGCGGATGCGGGGCCGCCCGGGGCAGGGGTGACGGTGTTCGCGACGGGTGGCGATGAAGGGGGGAACGCGTCGGATGCCGCCGGTTGGGGCAGCTTGCGGGCCCGGGTGCCGAACAGGTCGGAGCGCAGCGCATAGACGACCATGAACACGAAGGCCCACATGAGGATCAGGAAGCCGATCCGCAGCACGAGCAGGGTCAACTCGCTCATCGTGCGACCCCCCCATCGGGCCTCGCCAGTTCGGATGCCTGCGCCAGCACCCGGAACACGATACGCGTTCGGCCGATCTCGATGACCGAGTCGGGCTGCAGCACGGCCTTCGTGACGGGTGTGCCGTTGAGCTTTGAGCCGTTGGTGGAGCCGAGGTCGGTGACCTGCCCGCGGGCGCCGTCCCACAGGATCTCGACGTGGCGGCGCGAGGTGCCCGTGTCGTCGATCGTGATGTCGGCATCCGACCCCCGGCCGATCACGGTGCGACCTCTTGTCAGGGGGTAGCGCTTGCCGGCGATGTCGAGCACGGGGGTCCAGACGACCTCGCCCTTGACGTTCTCGGAGTCGATGCGCACGACGCCTGCCGAGAGGCGTTCGTCGCGGTCGAGGCGGATGTCGATGCCGCCCGCGAAGGAGTAGCCCTGGGCGGTGGCGTGCTGCTGCACGAGCTGGGTGAACTCGTCGAGCAGGGCGGGGCCGAGCCCCGTCATCCGCTCGTGGTCGGAGGGGGAGAGTCGCACCGTGAAGCGGTTGGGCGCGAGGATGCGGTCGCGCGCGACGACGGCGGCCTTCGTGTCGAGTTCGCGGCGCAGGGCCGCCGTGACCTCGAGGGGCTGCAGGCCGCTCTTGAAGGTCTTGGCGAACGCGCCGTTCACGACGCGCTCCAAGCCCTTCTCGAATTCGTCGAGAATCCCCAAGGGTCTCCTCTCGGTGGGCGCGGGTGCGCCTTCCGGCTCTCTCGGACTCT
>Ga0206103_100763_pt1 | contig 13948 bp, 10 predicted proteins | sample 1B5Ametagenome_FD_148638 | JGI IMG/M metagenome (GOLD analysis project Ga0206103, IMG submission 148638) | Enriched microbial communities from leaf-cutter ant dump, University of Wisconsin, Madison, United States - 1B5A | ecosystem: Environmental > Terrestrial > Nest > Insects nest > Nest dump... | reverse complement strand
TCCAATTGCCGGTGACGGTGGTGATTCTGCGCCCGTTCGTCAAGGCAATCCCCAAGGAGCTCGAAGAAGCTGCTGCGATTGACGGCGCGGGCCGCATTCAGTTCTTCTTCCGCATCCTGTTGCGACTCACCACGCCGGCGCTCGTGACGGTTGGTGTGCTCGCCTTTGTTGGTTCGTGGAACGCGTACTTGCTGCCGTTGCTGTTGGTGCAGGGCTCGGATTGGACCACCTTGCCGCTTGGTGTGGCGAGATTCCAGACGGACCGCTCGCAGGACACCGCACTGATCCTTGCGTTCCTCTCCTTGGCAATGTTGCCGGCCATCGCCTTCTTCACCTTGTTGGAGAAGCGAATCGTGTCCGGCCTTACCGGAGCCGTGAAGGGATAGCCAATGACTGCCTCAACTCCCGCCGCCCCCAGCGAGCGGGTGCTGGCCCTTGTTGCCCAGATGACGCTGGACGAGAAGCTCGCGCAGATCGTCGGCTTCTGGGAAGGGGAGGAGGGCGACTCGGTCGCCCCCCTCCAGGGCGAACTCAGTTCGACGGGTCGCTTGGACGACGCCATGGAGCATGGTCTGGGCCACCTCACCCGGGTCTATGGGACAAATCCGCATGACCCGAATGAGCGCGCGAAGTATCTATGGATGCGTCAGCGCCAACTCATCGAGAACACCCGGCTCGGCATTCCCGCGCTGGTCCATGAGGAGATCCTCACGGGCCTGTCGGCATGGAAGGCCGCAACGTTCCCCACGCCGCTTGCGTGGGGAGCAACCGGCAACACGGCCTTGATTGAGCGGATGGGTGAACTCATCGGCCGCTCGATGAAGGAACTGGGGATCCACCAGGGACTCGCACCCGTGCTTGATGTGGTGCGGGATGCCCGGTGGGGCCGTGTTGAAGAGTGCATTAGTGAAGACCCGTACCTGGTTGGCGAGGTGGGCGTCGCGTACGTCAACGGACTGCAGTCCGCAGGGGTGCACGCCACGCTCAAGCACTTTGTGGGCTACTCATCCTCGAAGGCCGGGCGAAACTTTGCGCCCGTGTCGATGGGTCCACGGGAACTTGCCGACGTCATGATGGTGCCGTTCGAAATGGCGATTCTCGATGCCAATGCGCGGTCAGTCATGCACTCGTACGCAGAGATTGACGGCATGCCCGTTGCGGCAAGCGAGGAGCTCCTCACCGGCGTCCTGCGTGACACGTGGGGCTTTGACGGCACGGTTGTCGCCGACTACTTCGGCGTCGCGTTCCTCCACATCCTCCACGACATCGCGCCGGATCACGCCGACGCTGCCCGCCAGGCGTTGCAGGCAGGCGTGGACATTGAGTTGCCCACCGGTGACGCGTACCTCGTTCCGCTCAAGGCGGCAGTCGAGGACGGTCGCGTTGACGAGGCGCTCGTGGATCGCGCCCTCATCCGTGCGCTCATGCAAAAGGAAGAGCTCGGCCTGCTTGACGCGGACTTCAGTGGGGATCCGCCAAGCGGCATCGACCTCGACAGCCCCGAGCATCGTGAAGTAGCGCGGCTCATTGCCGAGCAATCGATCGTGCTCGTGTCGAACGACGGCACTTTGCCGCTGCCAGCCACAGGCAAGAAGTACGCGGTCATCGGCCCGAACGCTGACAGCTACAAGGCGCTCTTCGGTTGCTACTCGTTCGCTAACCACGTGCTGGCACAGCGCCCGGGCGTTGAACTTGGCTTCGATGCGCCCACGTTTATTGAGGGATTCCGTGCGGAGTTCGGTGACGACGTCACGGTGGCGCGCGGCTGCAATATCAATGACGACGACCGGTCGGGCTTCGCAGAGGCCGTTGCCGCAGCGTCGGCCGCCGACGTTGCGGTGGTCGTGGTCGGTGACCTTGCCGGCCTCTTTGGGCGCGGCACGGTGGGCGAGGGTTGTGACACTGACGACCTCGAGTTGCCCGGTGTCCAGCGGGAGCTCGTTGAGGCGATCCTCGACACCGGAAAGCCGGTGGTGCTCGTGCTCATTACTGGACGTCCCTACGCAATCAAGTGGGCCGTTGAGCGCAGCGCGGCAGTGGTCCAGGCGTTCTTCCCCGGCGAGGAGGGCGCGTCCGCGATGGCGGGGGTGCTGTCTGGCCGCGTCAACCCGTCTGGCCGGTTGCCGGTGACGCTGCCGCGTTCCGCTGGTGCGCAGCCGTACACCTACCTCCACCCGCAGCTTGGCGGCGACGGTGAGGTGTCGAACCTGCTCAACAGCCCGGCTGCCGTGTTCGGTCACGGACTGTCGTACACGACCTTCACGTACGGCGGACTCAAGGTGCCGGCTGAGGTGGCGACGGACGACGCTATTACGGCTTCGGTCACAGTGACGAACGCGGGTGAACGCGCAGGTGGGCACGTGGTGCAGTTGTATGCACGTGACCCGTGGGCATCGGTCACCCGCCCGCTCGCCCAGTTGGTTGGGTACGCACGCGTCGAGCTTGAGCCTGGTGAGTCAGCAACGGTCACGTTCTCGGTGCCGACGTCGCGCGTCGCTTTCACAGGGCGCGACCTCAAGCGCATCGTGGAGCCAGGTGAGCTCAGGCTGTGGTGCGGTGACTCGGCCACCAAGGACGTTGAAGCGACCACCACCTTGGTGGGCGACGTTCACGAAGTCTCCATCCATTCGCCGCGCCTCACGACGGCGACAATCAGCGCGTAGCGACAGCGGGGCCAGCATCCGTCACAAGGCGGCGACGCGGTGCTGGCCCCCTGTCGCTCGACTCCTTGCGGCGGCGAGGCCGTGTTCGCGCCGTGACACACTGGCGTCATGATCACAGTCTCGGTCCCGTCAGACGATGTTGCGCAGGCCCTGGGTGACGTGGGCGCGGGCGCGCGCGTTGTCGTGTGGAACCCTGCTGAGGCCGACGCTCCCGCAGCCGAACGCGACACCATCACCATTGCATGTCTTGCCCACTACACGGGCGGTCGCACCGTGTACGGCCGCCTCGCCCAGTGCGGCAATCTCAAGGTGATCCAGATCCCGTCAGCGGGTTACGAGCACGCAGCGCCATTTGTGCCGGACGGCGTGATCCTTGCCAACGCACGCGGTGTCCATGACTCGCGCGTTGCCGAGATGACGCTGGGGCTCATCATTGCTCAGCGACGCCACCTGCCGCAGTTTCTCGATGCGCAGAGCCGCGGGGTGTGGGAGCCCGTGTGGTTTGCGAAGGGACTTGCTGACAGCCGCGCACTCATCGTTGGCTATGGGTCGATCGCCGAGGCGATTGCCACACGATTGCGGGCGAGCGAAGTGTATGTGGAGGGGGTGGCGCGAACCGCGCGTGTGGCGGCAGACGGCACCGTGGTGCATGCGGTGGACCGCCTGCTCGAGGTGCTGCCCACCTTCGACATCGTGATCGTTGTGACGCCTCACAACGACCACACCGACAAGTTGTTCGATGCGGACGCGCTTGCGGCAATGCCGGATGGCGCGACGCTCGTGAACGTGGGCCGCGGCAAGGTGGTCGACACGGAGGCGCTGCTTGCCGAACTTCAGTCCCACAGGCTTCACGCAATTCTCGACGTGACCGATCCTGAACCGTTGCCGCAAGGTCACCCGCTGTGGACTGCACCTCAGTGCCTCATCGTCCCCCACGTTGCAGGGGGAGAGAGCCTGACGAACCAGCGCTACACCTCGCTCGTGCGTGCGCAAATCGACGCGCTCCGCGACGGACGCGACGTGATCAATGCCGTGATGACGGGCGCTGCGTCACCACAAGAAGGGTGACGAGAAACGGCTAGGCGCGGAAGCGTCGTGGGTTTGCAAGTGAACCGGAAAAGCTCCCGGTGAGGCCCGCGCGCGGCGTGCCGCCGGTGACGGGTGCCGGCATGCCCGCAAGGGGAGACTGTGGCCCCGTCTCGACCTCTGACACGCGAACCTGGTGAGCGATGAACCCGCGAGCCGCGTGGAGGAAGGTGGCCAACTCGTCGGCGAGTTGGACGTCCACGATGGCGTCGTTGTCGCCAAAGAACTCTGGTGCCACTTCCAGCGAGTATTCCGGCTGCCGCATGACAACGGCGTCAAGCGGCGTCAGTGCGGAGCGCACCTGTTGAAGAGCGGCGAACGTCGAACTCGGGTGGCGCGTGAGGCCAGCAATTGCGACCGGCTTGCGGTCCAGTGCACTCGATGGCATTGACACCCAATCAAGGGCGTTCTTGATGGTTCCCGTCACGCCGTTGAGGCTTTGAGTGACAAAGATGACGACGCCATCGAGAGTGCTGAGGTCACGGCGAAACACTGCGGCTGGGGCGGGGACATTGCCCGACGGCACAAACGGCGGCAAGTCGACGAGTCGCAGGTGCTCCACGGTCACGTCATTGCCGATGTACCGACGCGAGGCAGCAAGCAGTCGAGTATTCAGGCCTGGGTCGCCCAGGGCTCCCATCATCAATCCGATACGCACGGACCCTCCTCCATCTCGGTGCTTGTTGCAGTGAGATAACACCGCCTGAACACATGGGGGATTGGTCTGCATTCCCGGCGGCTAGAGCTATTCGATTCTTCGGATACGTCATCTCGCCGTTAAAGCGAGGTGGGACTATCGTCCCTCACGCGGCGCGATCTCGCACCTTATAGGTGTGCGTCCGCCCATACGGCGGCCGCATCGCGCAACAACACGGCGGCTCCCGGAGCGACCTCGTCGTAGTGCGCCCGGAAGCGTTCGTCATCCACGTACATCTGCGTGAGAGAGCAGTAGGCCTCGGCGTCGGGCGTCCAGATTTCGCTCAGCCACGCATGGTGTCGTTCCACAATCTCTTGGACCTCGGGGCTATCAGGGGCGAAGCCGACGCGGACGGCGGCTCCGAGTGCCTCGACAATCTCTTGGTCGGTGCGCATGTGCCGGCGCTTGCCCTCGTCGCCGAGGCGCTGCCAACTTGCGTTGGCCCTGTCGACGGCGTCGTCACCCCAACGCTCACGGGCCTCGGGCTCGTAGTGGTTGTGGTCAAATCCGTCAAAGATCTGTTCGGTGGTCATTCCTTTGCCCCTTTCGAGGGAGTCGATGGTGCGAGCGACGGTTGCGGCGAGGCGCGCGTATCGGTCGCGTTCGGCTGCAAGACCATTGAGGTGGTCTCGCATCAGTGCGATAACCGTGGCCGGGTCATCCGCGTCAACAATCTGCGAGATGCGCTCGAGGCTTGTCCCCAATTCCCGCAAAACCAAAATGTGCTGAAGGCGGAGCAATTCCGCGCGACTGTAATGGCGTCGGCCGTCTGGTCCTGTCCACGCGGGGGTGAGAAGGCCCGTATGGTCGTAATGGCGGAGCGTGCGGCTGGTGACGCCGCTCATCCGTGCCACGTGAGCGATGTCCCAGGTGGTGCTGGCGTCGGCGTCGGAACTGGTGCCAGCGTCGGCGGGGGATTGCGAGGTCATAAGGCGAGCCTAGAAGTTGACGTAGCGTCAATGTCAAGCCCGTATTTTGGGCTCTTGCCGCCACGGCGTGCACAGCAGTTCTAGACTCCCCGTATGACGCAGACGCCAGACATCAAGCCCCGTTCTCGGCAGGTGACCGACGGCCTGGAGGCGACTGCCTCCCGCGGCATGCTCCGCGCCGTTGGCATGGGTGATGACGACTGGGACAAGCCCCAGATCGGCATCGCAAGCTCGTGGAACGAAATCACGCCATGCAACCTCTCGCTCGACCGCCTCGCCAAGGCCTCCAAAGAAGGAGTCCACGCGGCAGGTGGTTACCCGCTCGAGTTCGCCACCATCTCGGTTTCGGATGGCATCTCGATGGGTCACGAGGGCATGCACTACTCGCTCGTATCGCGCGACCTCATTGCGGACTCTGTGGAGACGGTGATGATGGCGGAGCGGCTCGACGGCTCCATCCTTTTGGCGGGCTGTGACAAGTCGCTGCCCGGCATGCTGATGGCCGCCGCGCGGTTGGATCTTTCCTCTGTGTTCCTTTACGCGGGGTCGATCATGCCTGGGCACGTCAAGCTGTCCGACGGCACTGAGAAGGACGTGACGATCATCGACGCGTTCGAGGCAGTGGGCGCGTGCGCTCGCGGTCTCATGTCTGAGGAGGACCGTCTCACTATTGAGAAGGCGATCTGCCCGGGTGAAGGCGCGTGTGGCGGTATGTACACGGCCAACACGATGGCGTCCGTGGGTGAGGCGCTTGGGATGTCGATCCCCGGCTCGGCATCGCCGCCCAGCGCGGACCGACGCCGCGACTTCTACGCCCGCAAGTCCGGCGAGGCGGTTGTCAACATGCTCCGCAAGGGGATCACCGCGCGGGACATCATGACCAAGGAGGCGTTCGAGAACGCGATCGCGGTGGTGATGGCTTTTGGTGGGTCGACGAACGCGGTGCTCCACCTCCTCGCGATCGCGAACGAGGCGCAGGTGGACCTCACGCTCGATGACTTTGCGCGCGTGGCCGCGAAGGTGCCGCACCTGGGTGACCTCAAGCCGTTTGGTCAGTTCGTCATGAACGACGTAGACCGTGTGGGCGGTGTGCCTGCCGTGATGAACACGCTGCTTGAGGCTGGCCTCATGCACGGTGACGTCCTCACGGTGACCGGCAAGACGCTCGCGGAAAACATGGCGGAGCTCAAGCCCGCGACCATTGACGGCCGTGTGGTGCGCGCGCTCAACAACCCGATCCACAAGTCCGGTGGCATCACGATTCTCAAGGGCTCGCTTGCTCCTGAGGGCGCTGTGGTGAAGTCGGCTGGCTTCGACAACGACGTGTTTGAGGCGACGGCGCGGGTGTTCGAGCGCGAGCGCGCGGCGCTCGATGCGCTTGAGGACGGGACGATCCAGGCAGGCGACTGCGTGGTGATCCGCTACGAGGGGCCCAAGGGCGGGCCGGGTATGCGCGAGATGCTCGCGATCACGGCCGCGATCAAGGGTGCGGGGCTCGGCAAGGACGTGCTGTTGATTACGGACGGGCGCTTCTCCGGTGGCACCACAGGCCTGTGCGTGGGCCACATCGCGCCCGAGGCGGTTGACGGTGGACCCATCGCGTTTGTGCGCGACGGAGACCGCATCACCTTGGACGTGGCCAACGGACGCCTTGAACTGCACGTCTCTGACGAGGAGCTCGCTGCGCGTCGCGAGGGGTGGGAGCCGATTCCGGCACGATTCACCACTGGCGTGCTGGGCAAGTACCAGAAGCTGGTGGGCTCGGCGTCGCGTGGTGCTGTGCTGAGCTAGACATGGTGCGTGCGGGGCCCCGGGCTTGTAGCCCGGGGCCCCGCGGCGTTTCCGGCCGCGGCCGCTCCGGGCGCGCACGCCCCCCGGCCCCGCACGCCCAACCCCCGGGCGCGTCGCGTGAGCAGCGCCCGCCCCGGGCCGACGCCCAACCCCCGGGCGCGCACGCCCCCCCGGGCGCGTCGCGTGAGCACCACCCGCCCCGGGCCGACGCCCAACCCCCGGGCGCGTCGGGTTAGCACCACAAATCGGGTGGGTGTGTGTGGGGTTGAGCGTGGTGCGGGTGCGAGGGTGGCGAAAAGTGGTGCTGGCGCGACGGGGAGCGCAGGCGCGCAGGGGCAGGGGCAGGGGCAGGGAGGGGCCGACGCTGGGGTGCAGTGGCGTTGCCCGCGTCGGGTGAGCACCACAAATCGGGTGGGTGTGTGTGGGGTTGAGCGTGGTGCGGGTGCGAGGGTGGCGAAAAGTGGTGCTGGCGCGACGGGGACCCGGGAGGAACGGGGTTGGGCACGGGGGTGGCGAAAAGTGGTGCTGGCGCGACGGGGAGCGCAGGCGCGCAGCGCCTAAGGTCTCAACATGCAAGACTGTGATCCAAAATGCGAGATGGACGGCGATTCGGTGGACATCGACCTCAACACCGGCGTAGAGTCAACGCATGCGCAATCTTCTCGTCGTAGTAACCGGGCGCGCGGGCATCTAGTCCGGCTCAAACGGTTCGTTCCGCGCGCTTCCCCGAGGTCCTCGAGGCCGAGGGGTTTTTTCATGCGGAGCGGTGAGAAGAAGCTCCGCGAGGTATCGACACAACCGGGAGTGACATGACTCAGGTGCAGCCAAAGCCACAGGCGCCGGCAAAGCCGCGCGCCACCACGGCCGCTCGCCCATCCGATCCGTACAACGGCAAGGAGATGACCGGCGCAGAGGCGCTCGTCCGTGCGCTTGAGTCGAGCGGCACCACCGACGTCTTTGGTATCCCGGGCGGCGCGATCCTCCCGGCATATGACCCGCTGATGGATTCGACCAAGATCCGGCACATCCTCACCCGCCATGAGCAAGGTGCAGGTCACGCCGCGCAGGGCTACGCGCATGCGACGGGGCGCGTGGGCGTCTGCATTGCGACGTCCGGCCCGGGCGCGACCAACCTTGTCACGCCCATCGCGGACGCCAACATGGATTCGATCCCCATGGTGGCGATCACGGGCCAGGTGGGCGCGAGCCTCATTGGCACCGATGCGTTCCAAGAGGCGGACATCGTGGGCATCACGCAGCCCATCACCAAGCACAACATGCTGGTGAAGGATGCTGCTGACATCCCCACGGCGATCGCGCAGGCCTTCTACATTGCGAGCCACGGCCGCCCCGGTCCGGTGCTCGTTGACATCGCGAAGTCCGCGCTGCAAGCGACCACCACGTACAACTGGCCCGACCGCATCGAGCTGCCCGGCTTCAACGCCGGCGCCAAGCCGCACGCCAAGACGGTGCAGGAGGCCGCCCGGCTGCTCGCCACCGCCCGCCGCCCCGTGCTCTACGTGGGTGGCGGCGTGATCCGGGCTGGAGCGTCGGCGGGATTGCGCAAGTTGGCCGACGTCTCGGGCGCCGCCGTGGTGACGACGCTGATGGCACGGGGTGCGATTCCTGACTCCCACCCGCAACAGTTGGGGATGCCCGGTATGCACGGCACGGTGCCGGCGGTGGCGGCGTTGCAAAAGGCCGATCTTGTGGTCGCCTTGGGTGCGCGCTTTGACGATCGCGTGACGGGCCGGCTTGAGAGCTTCGCTCCGAACGCCGTCATTGTGCACGCGGACATCGACCCGGCAGAGATCGGTAAGAACCGCGCCGTGGACGTGCCGATTGTGGGCGACCTCAAGGATGTGTTTGCTGACCTGGTGCCGGCGCTTGAGCAGGAGCACATCAAGCACGGCAAGCCGGACCTCGAGGCATGGTGGGCGCAGCTCGATGACTGGCGCCGCACGTACCCGCTCGGCTTCACGGCAACGCAGGATGGGCTCTCAAGCCCCCAGCACGTGATCCAGCGCCTGGGTGAGTTGAATGACGCTGACTCCACCATTTACACGTCCGGCGTGGGTCAGCACCAGATGTGGGCGAGCCAGTTCATCACGTATGAGCACCCGAACACGTGGATCAACTCGGGCGGTCTGGGCACCATGGGCTTCTCGGTGCCTGCGGCGATGGGTGCGCAGGTGGGCGAGCCGGATAAGACGGTGTGGGCAATCGACGGCGATGGCTGCTTCCAGATGACCAATCAGGAGCTTGTCACGTGCGCGATCAATGAGATCCCCATCAAGGTGGCGGTCATCAATAACTCGTCGCTTGGCATGGTGCGCCAGTGGCAGACGCTGTTCTACAACGAGCGCTATTCGAACACTGATTTGCACACCGGTCATGGCACGCGCCGCACGCCCGACTTTGTCAAACTTGCCGACGCGATGGGTTGCGTGGGTTTGCGGTGCGAGTCCGACGCTGATGTGGACGCGACGATCAAACGCGCCAACGAGATCAACGACCAGCCGGTGGTGGTTGACTTCACGGTGTCGAAGGACGCAATGGTGTGGCCGATGGTTGCGGCCGGAGTGAGCAATGACGAGATTCAGTACGCCCGGGGCGTTGCCCCCGAGTGGGACCGGGAGGACTAAGACATGACGAGGCACACGCTCTCGGTCCTGGTTGAGAACAAGCCCGGCGTGCTTGCGCGCGTGGCGGGGCTGTTCTCACGCCGGGCGTTCAATATTCATTCGCTCGCGGTGGGTCAGACGGAACACCCCGAGATTTCCCGCATCACCGTGGTGGTGGATGTGGAAGAACTGCCCCTTGAGCAGGTCACCAAGCAGCTGAACAAGTTGGTCCATGTGCTCAAGATTGTGGAGCTCGACCAAGAGAAGTCCGTTCAGCGCGACATGCTCCTCATCAAGGTGCGGTGCGATGCGCGCCAGCGCGTGGATGTGCTGCAAATTGTTGAGCTCTTCCGCGCTCACGTGGTGGACGTGGCGCCAGACTCGCTCATCATCGAAGCCGTGGGTAATCCCGGCAAGCTCCAGGCGATCCTCGCCGCACTTGCTCCGCACGATGTGCGCGAGATTGTGCAATCGGGCACCGTGGCCATCGGCCGGGGATCCCGTTCCATCACTGAACGCGCTCTGGACCGCCTCACGGCCTGAGCACAGACGTACAAGAACCACAGACGCAGGCGCCTAACCGGGTGCCGCAACATCAAGGAGAGACACAGCACATGGCTGAGATGTTCTACGACGACGACGCCGACCTTTCGATCATCCAGAGCAAGAAGGTCGCGATCGTTGGCTACGGCTCCCAGGGCCACGCCCACGCACAGAACCTGCGCGATTCGGGCGTTGAGGTCCGCGTGGCGCTGCGCACCGGCTCGAACTCGACCGAGAAGGCGCAGAACGACGGCTTCACCGTGCTCACGGTGGCAGAGGCCGCTCAGTGGGCCGATCTCATCATGATCCTGGCGCCTGACCAGCACCAGCGCTCCATCTACGCCGAAGACATCGAGCCCTACCTTGCCCCCGGCAAGACGCTCGCCTTCGCGCACGGTTTCAACATCCGCTTTGGTTACATCGCGCCGCCCGAGGGCGTTGACGTCATCCTCGTTGCCCCCAAGGCCCCGGGCCACACAGTGCGTCGCGAGTACGTTGCCGGCCGCGGCATCCCGGACATCATCGCGGTTGAGTCCGACGCTTCGGGTCAGGCATGGGAGATCGCCAAGTCCTACGCGAAGGGCATTGGCGGCACGCGCGCCGGTGTCATCAAGACGACCTTCACTGAGGAGACCGAGACCGACCTCTTTGGTGAGCAGACCGTGCTGTGCGGTGGCACGTCCAAGCTGATCCAGTACGGCTTTGAGGTTCTCACCGAGGCGGGCTACCAGCCGGAGATTGCCTACTTTGAGGTGCTGCACGAGCTCAAGCTCATTGTTGACCTCATCCACGAGGGCGGCATCACCAAGCAGCGTTGGTCGGTGTCTGACACGGCCGAGTACGGCGACTACGTCTCCGGCCCGCGCATCATCACGCCTGAGGTGAAGGAGAACATGAAGGCGGTGCTCGCTGACATTCAGTCGGGTGCCTTCGCCAAGCGCTTCATCGATGACCAGGACGCCGGTGGCGTGGAGTTCAAGCAGCTTCGCGAGGCAGGCGAGACTCACCCGATTGAGACCACGGGTCGCGAGCTGCGCAAGCTCTTCGCGTGGTCGGCCTCGGGCACGGACTCGGACTACGTCGACGGCCGCACGGCCCGCTAAGGGGAAAGCCACTGTGACGACGTACAAGCTCGCTGTTGTCGCAGGCGATGGGATTGGTCCGGAGGTGGTGGCGGAGGGGCTCAAGTGCCTCGCCGCCGCCACCGACGGCACCGACATCACCTTTGACATCACGGAGTTCGACCTAGGGGCGAAGCGCTGGCACGCCACAGGCGAGACCCTCACTGATGCGGACCTCGAGGCAATTCGGGGTCACGATGTCATTTTGTTGGGCGCCATTGGTGACCCAAGCGTGCCCTCGGGCGTGCTTGAGCGCGGGGTGCTCTTGCCGCTGCGCTTTGCGCTTGATCAGTACGTGAACCTCCGCCCCTCCAAGCTGTACCCGGGCGAGGTGTCGCCGCTGAGTGACCCCGGCGAGATCGACTTTGTGGTGGTCCGCGAGGGCACCGAAGGCCCGTACGTGGGCAATGGTGGTGCGTTGCGGGTCAACACTCCGCACGAGATCGCGACTGAAGTGTCGGTCAATACCCGTCACGGCGTCGAACGCGTGGTGCGCTACGCCTTTGGCGTGGCCGCCGGACGTGCCCGCAAAAAGCTCACCCTGGTCCACAAGCACAACGTGCTCGTTCACGCGGGCCACCTGTGGCGTCGGACCGTGGAAGAAGTGGCGCCTGAGTTCCCGGACGTCACGTGGGACTACCTCCACGTGGATGCGGCGACCATCAAGATGGTGACGGACCCGGCGTCGTTCGATGTCATCGTGACGGACAACCTTTTTGGCGACATCCTCACCGATGAAGCGGCGGCGATCTCAGGCGGAATTGGCCTCGCTGCGTCGGGCAATGTCAACCCGGACCGCACGGCGCCGTCCATGTTCGAACCCGTGCACGGCTCTGCGCCGGACATCGCGGGCAAGGGCATCGCGGACCCGTCCGCCACCGTGCTGTCGGTGGCGATGCTGCTCGACTTCCTCGGCTACGGGGAACTCGCGGCACGCGTAGAAAACGCGGTAGCGGCCGACGCTGCGGCTAAGGGAGACGCACAGAGGTCCACTTCTGAGGTGGGCGACGCGCTCGCGGCGCGTATCAAGGGTTAGTTCCACAACAACACGGAAGGTTTATTTCGATGGCTGACATCACTGCAACACACGCACCGTCGGACGCCGGAGCCTTCCGTGTTGTTGCCAACCCAGCCCCAGCGTCGGACGCTGAAAGGGCGGCGGCGCTCGCGGACTTGAAGTTCGGCACCCAGTTCACCGACCACATGTCCCATATTCAGTGGACTGTTGACGGCGGGTGGGGTGAGCGCCGCGTTGAACCGTATGGGCCGCTGACGCTGGACCCGGCTGCGGCTGTGCTCCACTACGGCCAGGAGATCTTTGAGGGTCTCAAGGCGTACCGGTGGGCGGATGGTTCGGTGTGGCTGTTCCGCCCGCTTGCGAATGCGGAGCGACTCAATAGGTCGGCGTACCGCCTGGCGCTGCCGGAACTGCCCATCGATGACTTCATGGGATCGGTGCGTGCGCTGCTCGCCGTTGACAATGCGTGGGTTCCGGATGCCGAGGAATCGAGCCTGTACTTGCGACCCTTCATGTTTGCCTCCGAGGCGTTCCTTGGGGTGCGGCCCGCGAATGTGGTCGACTACCTCCTCATCGCCTCGCCGGTGGGACCGTACTTCCCGGGTGGCGTGAAGCCGGTGTCGATTTGGGTGGCGCAGGGCTTCCACCGCGCTGGGCCGGGAGGCACGGGGGCTGCGAAGTGTGGCGGCAACTACGCCGCGTCACTGTTGCCGCAGCAGCAGGCGTATGAGAAGGGCTGCCAGCAGGTGCTCTTCCTTGATGCGCGCGAGGACAAATACCTCGAAGAACTAGGCGGCATGAACGTGTTTGTGGTGCGTCGCGACGGCACGGTGGAGACACCGCGCCTCACGGGCACCATTCTTGAAGGCATCACGCGGTCCTCGGTGATCCAGTTGCTTGAGGATGACAACTACAAGGTGGTTGAGAAAGACATCACGGCCGACGAAGTGGTCGCCGGGATCGAAGGCGGCGACATTGTTGAGGTGTTCGCCTGCGGCACGGCCGCGGTGGTGACGCCCGTGGGCCGGCTTGCTTCGCCCAACTTTGATGTGACGATCAATGGGGGAGAGGCCGGCGCGCTGACAATGCGGATTCGCAAGGAGCTCACCGACATCCAGTACGGCCGCGCCGAGGACCGGTACGGCTGGATGGAGCGGGTGGTTTAGGGCGCTTCGCCAAAGGGCATCAATGTGTGGCCTCCAAGGGCCTGCCGTGGTTGATCGATAAGCTTTCCGCACAGCGGGAGGTTCTCGATGGACAAGTTAGTTCGTGTGGTCGGTGCGGTCATCGTTCGTGATGGCAAAATCTTGTGTGCTCAGCGCGGCCCCGGAGGCAAATTGCCTGGCATGTGGGAGTTTCCAGGCGGAAAGCTCGAAGTCGGCGAGGCACCAGAAGCTGCCTTGAGGCGAGAAATCCAAGAAGAACTCGGCTGTGACGTTCTTGTAGGCGAGCACCTTGAGACGACGGTTCATCGTT
>Ga0206103_100760_pt1 | contig 13996 bp, 16 predicted proteins | sample 1B5Ametagenome_FD_148638 | JGI IMG/M metagenome (GOLD analysis project Ga0206103, IMG submission 148638) | Enriched microbial communities from leaf-cutter ant dump, University of Wisconsin, Madison, United States - 1B5A | ecosystem: Environmental > Terrestrial > Nest > Insects nest > Nest dump... | reverse complement strand
TGCGGCCACGCTCGGGCCTTCGCCCGGCTTGGGCTCGTAATCGGGGCCGAAGTACAGCACGGACTCCCAATCCGGCGAGACCGACTGTGCCTCCTCCTTGGCGCGCTTGGGCTGCGCGGGCACCCGGATCCAGTTCCAGAAGCCAAGGAATACATCGGTGATCGACGCCCGCACACCGATGAACGCGATGATCGCGTAGGTGGTGAGCACGCCATTGAACAAGGCGAAAGCACCGTTGGCCCAGTTCTCCGCACGGATGCAATACAGAAGCGTGTAGAAGGAGAACAGGGCAATGGCATAGGCAGAGAGAACGTAGAGCGCAGGGGTCGCCGTACGGTCTTTCACCTTTGGTGTACGTGCGAATGCGATCTTGGACTTTGCCGCCGCCTGCTGCAGTGACTTCAACGTGCCTGCCAGGTTCACTGGCAGCAGGATGAGGTTGAAGGCGTAGACGCGGAACACATCCGAGCGCTTGTAACCCAAGCGACGGAAGTCGGCCGCCATGGCGAGGAAGTACGGCAATGCCGCGGCGACGATGATGGGACTGAGCAGGCGGCTGTCAAACCAGTAGCCAAGGAGGAACAGCAAACCAAAGCTCGCCCACGAGATCGACACCATGTAGTTGAGTCGCAACGCGATGGTGGACCTGCGCACCCGCCGCCCTGCCTTGCGTTCGCGGCGCATGTACCGCAGGAACTTGGGAGCAATGAGGAGACCACCGTTCGCCCACCGCGCTCTTTGCACGACAAGAGAGCCATAGTCCGGCGGTGTGGCGCTGTAACTGAGGCGCTCGGGGTAGTTGTAAAGACTCCACCCGTTCTCGACAAGGTCGATGCTCGACTCGGTGTCCTCAATGACCGTGCGGTCCTGGACATACCGGTGCACGGCCTGGCCCTTGACGTACGTCGTCTCAACAATGTCATTGAGCGCAACCTTGCGAATAACGGCGTTCGCCCCTACCCAGAACGTCGCGTCAAAGTGTGTGAGGCCCTGGTGGAGGATGTGCTGAATGTCGGTGGTGGCGCCAGCAATCCGCTCGAGGCGCGTGTCGGCGCCACGGAAGGCGGAGTAAGGCGTCTGGATCACGGCGATGCGCTCATTGCCCGGCAATTCGAGCTGGTGAACCAGTCGCAAGCAGTACTCACGGAGTAGCACCGAGTCAGCATCGAGCGTGAGCAAGTAGTCGCTATCCGGGAACTCGATGATGTCGTCGCCCTCGGCGTCGCCCGCGTCACGCAACACCCGTCCCAGGCGCGTCTCGACGGCACGCTTGCGGCTTCCCATGAGGCCGATGTAGGCGTTGAGGTTCATTGCCTTGTTCGCGTCATGAGGCAAGTGCGCGTATGCCTTGCGTTCAAAGGACGTGAGCGTCGCGTCAAAGGTCCACACCAGGCGCCTGCATAGTTGCGCGATGCGTGAGGCCGGTACCTGGGCGCCTTCATCGAGAGCACCGAACAGCGCTTGTGCCGTGGTTTCAAAGTCCTTCGCGAGGGCGATGTACACCTCGTTGACAAAGAAGTCGTCCGCATGGTTGAAGCGCGGATACGCATCGGCCTGTTCGCGAAGCCATGCCGCGGCCCAACGGAAGTCGAGAGCGAGACTACGGACCTCGTCGGACGAGCTTGCCCCACCGCGCTCGGCGTGGGCTTCGTGCACCGCAAGCGACGCTGCAAAACGCTCGTAGGGACCGCGGAGCAGAGCCTCAATCTCGCTTGGCAAGGCACGGCAACCCTCAAGGCTCTTGCGGGCCGCCTCGGTCTTCGGTTGCTGCGGGTCATCGATGAGCAACACGATGCGCAGGCCCGGATACTCCTGGAGCGCTGCAGACATCAGCGTCGAGCGCACCACCGACGGCTCTTCGGCATATGACGGCACCAGCACCGTCATCGACGGGCGCGCGTCACCCATGTGGGCGTCGATCTCGGCGCGCGGCACACGCACGTGGCTGCGAGAGCGGTAAAGCGCGCCTTGACGTGCAAGCAGGTACATCAACGCAGACAAGAGCAGCAGCGTCATAATGCCTGCGTACAGCACTGTTTCGATGACGAGACGGCTATCACTGAAGCCATCGTCGATGAAGCGTGACACTGTCACTTGGACGATGTACGTCGCCCATGCGACGACAGTCACGGTCATCGCAAGGCCGCCAAGCCAGGTGGCCGACGTCGCGGCTGGCTTTTCACGCATCGGCAGGGCCGGGCGTGGCTTCTCGGCACCCCACTGCCTGCGTCGCCGCTTTGGCTGCGGTGTGGGTGTGGCGGTAACCGTCACGTCCGATCCAGACGTGACGCCTTGTGAATCTGTAGCGGGGGTCGTCGCGACTTGTGGGTCGCTCTTCCCCCTCTCGCCTGTTGCGGCGAGGGTGTCGAACTCCACCCCTGCACTCCTGTCGGTCACCCGTATGGCGGGACCTAGGTCCCCTCAGCTAAGGCTTCACGCTTGGTATGTGACATGCCTCACACGAAGTTTATCGGGAAGACAAGGGTGCCCCGGCACGGGACTGTGGTCGAATGCGGCGTGTCCCCCACGACACGCCGCGAGAGCCCAAGAAGTGTGGGCGATACTGGGATCGAACCAGTGACCTCTTCCGTGTGAAGGAAGCGCGCTACCCCTGCGCCAATCGCCCTGAAGCGTGCACCATCCTAGCGGGTACTGACTGCTCTCATGTCACACCAAGTGCCGTTGGCGTGGAGGCGCCGGATCGAGCTGGACCTCAGCGTTCTCCTCGAAGACTGCCGCGAGTTGAGTGAGCAAGGGACCCCGCTGCACGTCGAGACCATCGAGTGAGACCACGTGTTGCACATTTCTCGTTGACGACGTCACGGCGGCGAAGGCTTGACCTGCAATGACGTCATCGAGAACCGACATCGGTAATTCACTAGGCGCCGCGATCCGCACCCGAATCCCCGCTCGTGCTCCCCACTCGAGAGCGAGGCCACGCGTAATGCCAGCAAGGCAACCAGAGGACAGCGGCGGCGTGACAATCTCGCCACCCTTTTCGATAAAGATGTTGGTGCCGGTGCCTTCACAGAGGAAGCCAAACGTATTCGACATGACCGCTTCATCTGCGTCGCGGTCTGCTGCGTACTTCGCCATGACGACGTTCTCGGCGTAGGACGTGGACTTCACGCCGGCAATGGCGGAGCGTTCATTGCGCTTCCACGGTGCACGCACGGCGCGGCATTCGGCAGGCACGCTCGAGGGGCCCGCCCACACGATGACATTGGGCGCCTCGCTGCCGCGCACGGAACTCATTGGCCCCGGTCCCGAGATCACGGTGATGCGAATCCGTTGGGCTTCGCCAGCCAGGGCTTCCATCACCGCCGCGACTCCCTCACGCACCACCGACATGTCGATCTCGTTCATGCCCATGCGGTCCATCGAGTACTGAAGTCGCACCAAGTGACGGGTCAACGCGAAGGCCTCGCCGCGTCGTACTGCGAGCGTTTCGAAGACGCCGTCGCCAACCGTGAGACCGTGGTTTTGCGCGGACACGATGGGGTCGTCGGCCGCTTTCAGGGTTCCATCAACCCACACGACAGCGCTCATAGACCAATTGTCCCCGTCGACGCGAGACCTATCAACCTGGCGGCCTTCAACTCGGTCTCCTCCCACTCCGCCTGCGGATCAGAGCCCCATGTGATGCCGGCTCCGGTTCCAAAGCGCAGCGTGCCTCCGTTGGCCCGGTCCCACCAGAACGTGCGAATTCCCACGGCGAGCTCCGCCTGGTGGCGGTCAGCATCGATCCACCCGATCGCGCCGCAGTAGGGACCCCGGGGCACCGTCTCTTCCCGCGCAATGATCCGCAGCGCCGCCTCCTTTGGCGCGCCGCTCACGGAACCAGGCGGGAAGGTGCCCTCAAGCAAAGCGGGCCACATAGCGGCCGTCCATGCGTAGGAGTCCGCAAGCCGTGCGGAAACCGTCGACTGCAAATGGACAAGTCCCGGGTGCTCATGGAGCCCGAGTAGCTCAGGCACCCTCACCGATCCGGGCTGCGCCACATGGGACAGATCATTGCGAATGAGATCGGTGATCATCACGTTCTCCGCCTCATCCTTGGGGAGCATCGCCACGCCGGGAGCCGCCGTGCCTTTGATTGGCGCAGAGGACACGACATCCGCGTCCACACGGAGGTAAAGCTCCGGCGAGGCCGATACAACCCACGTGCCCGGGGCGTCGGACGTGTGAGGAATGGTGATGCGCGACGCGAAGTGAGCGGGATTGCCTCGGGACAGCACATGCGAAAGCGCGACGGCGTCGGGCCATTGCTCCTCAACGGGCAGCGGCGCCTCGAGAAGGCGACACAAATTCACCTGGTACACCTCGCCATCGCGAATGTCCTCGCGAATGGCTTGCACCCCGGCCACATAGGCATCGCGGTCGAGCGAACTGCGCCAGGCTGATCTCGCGGGACCCAGCCAACGTCGCTCGTGCGCACGAACCTCCGCTTGCGCCGTCCCGTGGTGAACCTCCGCAAAGCGCCATGCGTCAATCGCGCCGTCGAATTGTGCGACCACAACCCAGAAGCCCCCAGCGGCTAGCCGCGCACCGTCAGTGCGCACATCCAGATGGTCGATGACGCCGCGCGCACGCACGCCACGGAAGGCGGCGTCGCCGTCCCACAACGGCTCGCGATCGGGCGTCATGGCGCCCAACCTAATGCCTCACACGGCGCCTGCTGGCTTCTTTCACGACACCCCCAACGCTGATTTGGACGGGGGCCACGGCATGGGCTAGTGTTTCTTCTCGCTCGGGAACAACGTTTCCGGTGTGCGGACGTGGCTCAGTTGGTAGAGCATCACCTTGCCAAGGTGAGGGTCGCGGGTTCGAGTCCCGTCGTCCGCTCGAAGGGCCGATGCCTAACCGGGTATTGGAACTGCGGTGGGTTGGCCGAGAGGCGAGGCAGCGGCCTGCAAAGCCGTATACACGGGTTCGAATCCCGTACCCACCTCGCGCGGGCGATTGGCGCAGCGGTAGCGCGCTTCCCTGACACGGAAGAGGTCACTGGTTCGAACCCAGTATCGCCCACCAAATTTACCAGGCACGATGCGGTTCGTAAGAATCGCGTGCAACTCACGTGCAACAGAGCACCCCTTCACTACCTCCTCAGTGCGCACCGTGGAACGCCCACGGGTGAGCCGAACAAGGAGGAATCATGACCACGCACACCATCGAGAAGCCTGAGTGGGCGACTCGCATTGATACCGAAGCCCGCCAAGACGGGGGGCTGGCCTACGACTTCAAGCGAGTGCTGGATACCGAGGTGCCGGTAGGTGATGGCACTGTGACCTTCGACATCAACCAGTACACAGGCGATGACAACGGTGTGATGCTCTCGTGCGACGACTTCCACTTGGACATCCCGATTGCTAAGGCACGTGCCTTTGCTGAGGGCATCCTGGCTGTTGTAGACGAGGCCGAGGCGTTGCTCGGAAGTGCCAAGTGAGCGCATTCACGGAGCGAGGGCGCGCATTCAACCTCGAGTTCGGTGCCAACGTGCAGGAGCGGATGGCAGCCTCGGGCATAACCCTTTGGGGCCTCTCTCGCAAGACGGGAATCCCTTACAGCACCCTCGCTCGCAAGATCACCGAGGGAACCAGGGTCACGGTGGTGGACGTCGTCATCATCGCCAGAGCGCTCAACGTCGAGCCAAGCGACCTGCTGCCTTCCACCGTGGCGCACGCCGCCTAACCCCCTATGGGGTAGCACACCACGACCCCACACCTGCCCTCGCTGGCTTGCTGGCGGGGGTTTGGTGTGTCCAGGACCGAGATGGTCCGTCGCACCGAGTTCACCCTAGGTAAGGCCATCAGGGCTGGGCAGGAGCGGGGGACGGTGGCGACCGTTGGCGCCCGCACGATGCCTGAGACGTATCTACGCAACGGCAAGCCCGTTCGTGGAGGTGTAGTTCGCGACGAGAACTTGACCTCTCCTCGCGAGTTCTTCAGTGGCGGGTCGCAAGAGATGGTTGGCACCTACGCCCTCTCCGACAACGTGACCCCCGAGGGGTTCGAGGAGGCGTTGTCCGAGGCCAGGGCGTTAGGCCACAGTCCAGCGTGAGCCGCACCGTGAGCAGGTGCGCTCTGACGCCGATTCCTTGCGAGACAGCCCCACCGCCAGCAGGCTTGCCCCGCCTGTGAGCACTGACGCCACGGCCTTACCGCCGCTGATGCCGCGCTTGAGTTTGACATCGCGAGACGTGACCGTGCCCACCGTGTCGCAATGGGGGCACTTGAGTAGCGCGTCGCCACTAGGTGGCGACGCTACAGGGGCGGCAATTCGGGCGCGGGGACCATCGCGCAGCGGCGCCCCGCATCGAGGACACGACATTGGTGAGCCGTAACTACTTGCCCCGCATCGTGGGCATGTTGCATCTGCCATCCCGCCACTGTAGCGCTGGCGGGCGGGGGCGCGAGGTGAGCACCGCCCAACCCCACCGGGGTACCCCGCCCGGCCGCGCGAGAGCCGCCCAGGGGCAAAGCGGTCGATATGTTGGGCGATTTCCAATATCTTTCCGGCGTGCGGCGGCTTGTGTTGTCCTGGTCTTGTCCGGGGCTGCTCCCGTACACTGGTGGTGTCGGTTCTGGTTGAGCGGGTCGCTCTCGGAGCCTGGCAGGTAGGTGCCGTAGGGCACCGGCCCGGTGCGGGCGCATCGGTGATCTCCTTGTTCACTGCGCCTGCCCGTGTGTGCTGGTAGCGCACTTCCTGAGAGGACATTCCGATGTCTGCTTTTACTACTCTGACCGACCCCAAGGCTTGGGGCAATGATGTTGTTGAGGTCGCCCCTACTGAGGTGATCCCTGAGGCTCTGATTCTGACCACCTCCACGGTGGCGGGCTCCATCGAGGGCGACGGTCCTGCAGTGCGGGTGCCGTATGTGGATGACGACGAGGCGGGATTTGTTGCTGAGGGGGCCGAGATTCCCGAGGGCAACCCCACTTTGGCTGAGGCTGTGGTCTACACCGGCAAGGTCTCCCAGCTGATTCGTCTGTCTCGTGAGCAGTTCTTCCAGCCTCACGCCGAGCAGCTCCTTGAGGAGTCTGTGGGCCGTGCGGTCCTCAAAGCTGGCAACCGTGCCTACGTGTCTCAGACGGCTCCCGTGAGCCCGGCTGTGGGTCCTGCGGCTGGACTTCTCAATGTGGCCGGCATCACCGATGGTGGGTTGATCGACGGTGACCTTGACGGTCTGCTCGATCTTCAGGCTGACCTTGCTGAGGCCGGTTCGATCCCGTCTCACGTTCTGGTGTCTCCCTCGGCATGGGCTGACCTGCGTCGCATCAAGGATGAGTCGGGTTCGGCTCGGTCTTTGCTGGGCTTTGGCACCTCGGACACTGCTCCGAGCCTGCTGGATGTGCCGGTGATCGTCACTCCGGCTCTGCCTACCGGTCACGGACTGATCGTGGACCGTACGGCGGTGATCTCGGCTGTGGGACAGGTCCAGGTGGCAGTGTCCTACGAGCGCTACTTCGAGGCTGACCAGGTGGGGTTGCGGGCAACCTGGCGGATCGGTCAGGCCGTGGTCAAGCCTGCCCGTATCGGCATGTTTGTCACGGCAAGCGGCGACGCTTCCTGACCCTAGACCAGACAGGCAGTGCGTGGTTCCTTCATGGTCTCCTTGCCATGCACCGCCTGTCCTTGGGTCTGAGAGGACCGAATGATGACCTACGCATCAATCGATGACCTCAAGGCCGCGTCGGGTGATGACCTGATCGAAGCCGACGATGCCCGCGCACTGCGCCTGTTGCAGTTTGCGGACGCGAAGATCGATGAGTATTGCGGGCGGACGTTTCCCGTTGCGCCATCTACCGAGGTTCCGCTGATTGTGACTGCCGTCGCAGCGGCTCTCGCTGCCCGCTCGTGGGTCAACCCCACCGGCGCTCAATCTGTGACCGACACCGCGGGGCCATCCACCCTCCACACGTCATGGGGAGCAGGCCAGGCCGTGGCATCGGTCCCGATGGCGCTCAGGGCATCCGAGAAGGATGATCTGGCGCGCTACAAGGTGCGTCGCTCTGGCATCGGCACGATTACAACCTACACGCCCGTACCTATCGTTGGCGGTGACATGGGCTGGGAGGTCACCCACACACTGCTGTAGACGCAACGCAAAGGGGCCGCATCCGGTGACGGTGTGGCCCCTTTGCTGTGTGCGTCTACCTCACAGGCCTGGGAGCAAATGCCCCATGCCAGCGGCCCTCACTCCCATCGGTGCGCACTTCCGACAGTGGCCCAGCGGCTCGCTGGTTACCGGGTAGCCGCTGTGGCTTCATCCAGTTGGGGTGCTCGGCGCGGATCGTCGTGATGACAGCCTCGATCTTGGTGTTATCCAGCACGCCATCCTTGCCCACAAGGTCCTCCACTTTGGCGGCGTGCCAAACATCAGAAGGGTTGGTCAGTACCTCGGAGATACGCCGCTCCACCTCGCTACGGCGCAGGCCAGCAACAACCTCCCGCAGCTGGTCCCGCTCCGTCTCGGCCTCCTGAGCACGCTTGCGCAGCCGAGCCTCACGATCCGCCCTTGAAGCAGGTTGAGGGTCTTCTTCGGGTTCCTGCTGCACCTCTGGCTCTGGTGACACTTCGGGCGTGGGGTCCTCGGTGAGCTCCGGCTCTTCGGTCATGGTCTCGGTCATGGTCGTTTCCTTTCTAGAGGCTTTGGCGAGTGGTGGGGAAGTTGTCTTGCAGCAGGATCGGCGTGCGCACCGTGCGCAGACCGTTTGGCCCCACACTGGGAATGTCGTCCGCAAGGGTTGACTCGATGATGAACGCCCGATACTTCACGGGGGGGTCCTGAGGCCACACAGTGGCGTAGGCCACGTGCATGTTCTTGTAGTGCTCGAGGAACTCGTCCACCTCGGCATCGGTAGCAGTCCTCAAGACGTGCTCCAGGCCGTGCGTTGTGGCACCGATGGGAGCAGTGGCGGGGTTGTCGGTCATGCTGGGTTCCTTTCCTCGGAGATGGGGTTGGTCACCCCTTCGGCTACCACCCGGATCAGAGCCTCAATGTGTACACAGGCCGTGCCACAGTCACGGCACTTCCAACCGCTTGACGGCCTCCACGTCACCTTTGCCCCATCGACGTAGGCGAAGATGCCGGGCCTTGTCGCGTGTTGCCACAATGCCGACCTAGGGCCCACACACCGGATCATGTCAATCCGCATCGCAGTCCTTTTGGTCATCGTCGTGTCCTTCCTTTGGTGAGTTCGTGATTGTCTTTGCGAGGTCGTCTGGGGTTCGTGCCGAGAACTGCTTTACTGGCCAGGCCGCGCTCAACCAGATCCCATGCGTATCGCTCCAGATCGTCCGCCGTGATCGGCTCAGGCCTGGATGTGTAGGTCTTCGTCGCCATGCTTGCTCCTTCCATTCCTGGTTGTCTTCACACGGGCCACCTCGGCCCGTTCCCGTTCCGTCAGCCCGCCATACACCCCGGCCTCCTTGGGGTGCCCGATGCCGTAGCGTCTGCACGGCAACTGCAAGGGGCACCGCTGGCACGACTCAGCTGCCAAGCGTTGCTCGTGGTGCTCTTCCGAGGTCCACCAACCCACCGGCACCGTCTGGGGCTCATGGCACGGCACCGACAGGCCACGCTCCAGCACCCCAGCCACACGTCCAGCCAGGGCCAGATAGTCAGCCTTGAGCGCCTCAGGGAGCACAGGCAGACGCTTGGACTCACTGCGACTCACGACACCACCTCACATGTGGCGTGTGTTCCCGTGCCGTCGTCAAACGTCAGGGGTTCACCGCAGATGGCGCAGATGGTCTCCCGTGTCTGTCCCACCAGATCGGTAACGTCGGTAACAGGGGTAACAGCGGGGGCCCCAGGTGCGCTCTGGTTACCGTTGTTACCGTTGTTACCCATCTCAGGGGATGGGCTCGGGGGAGGTAGGTACCGGCTCCACGGGTCCGCCAGATCAGCCGCTGAGTATCCGCGCACCGTTTGGGCGTATCCCTCTACCCGCAGCACTTGACGCTTCACCCCATACTTGGCAAGGCGTCGTGCCAGACCGCGCGCATCAAGAGCCGCTCCTCGCAGATCACCCCACGGGGCATCCTCGAGGTCGTTGAGGGCTTGGAGTATGTCTTCGGTGCGCATGCTGGGCCGTCCTGCGAACACGTCCCTGAGGTCACGCAGCAGGCGTATTCCCAGGCTCTCGCGTGCGGCTTCCCCTGCCTCGGTAACAGCGGTAACAGCCGCATAGCGGGCACGCTCGGGCCAATGCCCTCCGGCAAGGTCCGCCACCGCCAGCAGCGCCTCCCAGACGTCAGCGTTGCGGTCCTGCACCACCTCGGGCATGTCAGGCCACGAGGAACCAGCCAGCGGGGCAACGTTGGCAGCCCACCGGGCGAGGCGCTCGTGGAGCACGTGCGCTTCGGCTCCGTTGACACGTAACCTCCACGGCTCCACCACCTCCGAGGGAGCACGACGGCGCATACGCACCACCACCGCGCGGGTCATGATCGTGTCAGGCAGATCATTGAGCCCTGCCAACGCCACTGCACAGTAGGCAGGCAGCTCCTCGGTGACGATCACCTGCCCACGCTTGGTGGCCCTTCCGGCCACCGCACCCTTGCGATGCCCGGCGTTGAGCATCCCGCGGATGTCCTCGTTGTCCTTGGCCTTGGGGCCGAACACGGTATCGATCTCGTCATAGAGAATCGTCGGAGTCCCGGCCTCGTCAGAGACCTTGCGGAACAGGTACGCGGGCGTGGTGTTCACCGCATGTACTGGACGCGGCACCAACGGCTCGGTAACCTCTAGCGCACGCGACTTACCCGAACCCGGTTCGGGGCTGAGGAACGCGATACGGGGTGTGGACTCCCACGCATCCATCAACCAGGAGTGAGCGATCCACAAGGCGTGAGCATCGGCACACCACGGTGCCGGATACACCACGAAGCGCACCAAGAACGCCCGCACATCATCCAGCACCCCAGCACCATCAGCAGGCACCGGCCCACCAGCCCCACCAACACGCTGCTGGAGCCGCTCAGCCGCCGTCAGCCCGCTCATGCCGCCACGCCCTCAGGAGCGGCCAGCACTGCCAGCACTTCCCACAGTTGCCAGCCATCCCGTGACATGAGGCAACGGCCATATGCCCGGCGCTCATCACTGGTCATCATGAACGTCGAAGGCTGACGAGTGGGCTGGGGGTACATCTCTTCCAGCAGAGCATCCAGTTCACGACTGGCACGCGAACGCTCGACGTCCCACTCAAGACGTGCCCGACGCTCCACACGCTCGCGCACCTGAGGCGGCATCGGTAGAATCGGAGTATCAGCGGCGGCCTGCTGGTTCTTCTGCGATTGCCCGGGTTCTACGGCCCGGGCTTTCGTGTTCTCAAGCATCTGCCATCACCCGCCCGTTGGGGATCGGGGTTAGTGCGGCGTCAAGGTCACTGCGACGAACGCGGATCTGCCGACTTCCCGCAATGCGGAACCCGGGGATTACGCCATCTGCGACTCGGCGGCGAATGGTACGAGGGTTAACTCCGAGGTACTCAGCGGCTTCCTCAAGAGAGACATAGTTGCTAGGCGAAACCTCTGCTGTAGGCATTTCGTGATCCTTAGAAACACGAACACCGAGACAGAAAGACCGGGTGGTCTTCTATCTCGGTGTGCCTGGCGCGATCCGCCTGGGAGCAATCCTCCCGCCCACCGCCCCGCTAGCAACCTGACATTGTCAGTCCCAGATCGGGAGTTACTACCTGACGGGAAGGGGTGTTCTGAACTTGTGACACCTACTGTACGTCCAAGTCATGTCCAGTTACGGGCGACACGCGGCAGTCACTCTGCGCCAGCCGCCATCTTGCTGAGTGCCTCTGCGATTTGTTTGTCTCGCTCTGCGGCAGCGTGTTGGTATCTGAGTGCCATCTGTGGGGTCTTGTGTCCTAGGCGTGCCATTTGCTCGGTCAGGGTGGCTCCTGCGCGGGCTGCGAGTGTGGCTCCGGTGTGGCGTAGGTCGTGGAAGTGGAGGTCTGGCCTCCCGGCGGCGTCCCTGGCCTTGTAGAAGTGCCGGTACAGCGTTGAGGGTGCCAGGTTGCCACCACCGGCGGCGGGGAACAGTAATGCGGCCTCAGTGCGCCCCACGTGCTTGCTGAGGTGTTTCTTGACGACGGGCACCACGTGAGGCGGTATCGCCACGGTGCGCACGCTCTCGGCCTTGGGTGTGCCGATGTAGGTCTGGCCTGCAACGCGGGTGACACCACGGCGCACACGGATCACCCCGGCATTGAGGTCAACATCCTTGCGGCGTAGTTCTGCCACCTCACCAAAGCGCAAGGCGCACCAGGCAGTCAGTGGCACCATCGCCGCGTACTTGTCGGGCATCGCCTCTGTTATGACCTTGAGCTCGTCAAGTGTCGCCGGGCGTATCTCTCGTTCTGTGTCCGCTGAACCAGCCCCCGCGATCTGACAAGGGTTCACCGCGCCATGAGGCAAGCCATAGCGCAGCACCGAGGACAGCAACTGGTAGGCGTGGGAGCGGTAGACCTTCATCGTGGAGCCATCGCCCTTGCGCCACCGTTCCTTGTCGGCATACCAGCGGTTGATGTCCTCCACGTCGAGCGATGCCAGGGCGGCATCACCGAACGCGGGCTCGATGAACCGCTCAAACAGCTCTTGGTAGTGCGCCACGGTACGCGGCTTGAGGTCACGCTTGCGGGGACGTTCCAGAAACTGCTCAAAGGCATCGGAGACGGTCTTGCGCCTGGCCTTGGCGACATCCGCACTCTTGGGATTCCAGGTGCCTTCCTCGATGGTGCGCTTGATGTTCTTCAGCCACACCACAGCCGCATCACGGTCCTCATAAGTGATCGGAGCCACATGACGGGCCAGGTCCGGCCCCACGTATGAAGCCTGATACCTGCCACTAGGCAACTTGCGTATCGCACCCCAACCGCGCCTCTCGCGTGCCATCAGACCTCCACTCGTGCAACCTACGTGCAATACCAGAGTATCAATCTGTCCACTTGTGTCCATGCCTGACACGCGCTACTGTGAGCATCCCAGGAGGTAATAGCAGGGTTGTTCGAGGTAAACACAGTGTTGCGAGACTTGTAAGGTCACTGGTTCGAACCCAGTATCGCCCACCAGAAGTACCCAGCATGTGAATATGCCACACCCGCAGCGGCCTCTGCTCCGCGCGGAATCACAAACCCCCGTCGTGCCGTTCTGACATGATGAATGTTCGCGACGAGAGGGTGGCATGGCCGACATTTCTAACGAACGCACCAAGCGACTTGGACATCGGGCCGACGCCGTGGTTCCGCTGTCGACGTATCGGCTCCAACTGACGCCAGACTTCACATTCGCAGACGCCGAAGCTCACCTGCCGTACTACGCCGCGCTCGGTGTGAGTCACCTCTACCTCTCCCCCATTCTCACGGCCGCACCTGGGTCCACCCACTTTTACGACGTTGTCGACCATTCCCGCATCGCCGCGTCACTTGGTGGGATCGAGGCACTGCGATCGCTCGCACGTGCCGCTCGTGGTCACGGCCTCGGCCTCATTGCGGATGTCGTTCCCAATCACATGGCAGTACCAACGCCCGTGTATCACAACCGTGCGCTCTGGTCGGTTCTCGCTGAAGGTCAAGACTCCCCATACGCCCACTGGTTTGACGTCGATTGGTCAAGTCAGGACGGCGTTCTTATGCCAGTGCTGGGAGACCGGATCGGCTCTGTGCTTGCTCGCGGCGAGCTCACACTCGACACGATGGTGGTGCCGGGATTTGAGGACGCTGGCGAGATGCCGGTCCTACGCTATTTCGATCATGTCCTGCCGGTGCGCCACGGCACCGAGAACCTGCCACTCGACGCCCTTGTCACCGAGCAGCACTATCGCCTCGCATATTGGCGCGTCGCCAACGAAGAACTCAACTATCGACGCTTCTTTGACGTCGGCTCGCTCGTGGCCGTGAGGGTGGAAGACCCCGATGTCTTCGAGGCCACTCACCGCACCATCATTGACCTCATTGCGGACGGCACTCTGGATGGACTG
>Ga0206103_100759_pt1 | contig 14028 bp, 12 predicted proteins | sample 1B5Ametagenome_FD_148638 | JGI IMG/M metagenome (GOLD analysis project Ga0206103, IMG submission 148638) | Enriched microbial communities from leaf-cutter ant dump, University of Wisconsin, Madison, United States - 1B5A | ecosystem: Environmental > Terrestrial > Nest > Insects nest > Nest dump... | reverse complement strand
GCCCGGTGGTGATGGCGCTGAAATAGCAAGCGGCAAGCGCTTCCTCCCTTGAGGCGAGGATGGCCGGCGCAGCCGGTCGGGCGGGCTCCCCGCGGCCGACGCCCCCTCTCCCCGTCCTTCACGGGGAGAGGAAGGACCGCCACCACCTCTCCGCGCGTCATCCCGGAACGAGACGCGAGCGCAGCGAGCGGTTCGTATCCGGGACCCATTCCGTGAACCCGCCTAGGTCACGGAATGGGTCCCGGCTCGCGGTCGCTTCGCTTCGCTTCCTTGGCCGGGATGACGCGGTGTCGAGCTTGGCACCAGCACGCCGGGCGTGGACAAACCGCGCTGCCCTGCGCCACCCAATCCCTTGCCCCGACTGCCGATTGCCGACTGCCGACTGCCGTATCTGTCCCCGCCTTCCGCCGCTCCCCTATCCTTGGCCCCGCTCCTTTCGCGGGAACGCCGGTCATGACGGTGGGCGTGCGGAAAGGAGCCGGCGCCTCCGCCCGGTTCCCGTAAGGCCGGTCCGGGGACGCCGCGCCCAGGGGTTCCCCCTCGGCCACTACGGGCCGGGCGTGACGGACGGTTCACTAGAACCCTGCGGAGCCTCTCAAGGGCTCCGCAGGGGGAAGCGGAACGGGCGCGGCGAGAAATCGCCGGACGGGCGGCCGCGAGGCCGCATGCTACTTGCCTACGAGCGACCCAACGGCCGCCCGTCTTCCCACCTTTGCGGTGGGCGTTCTTTGACAATGGCCAGACGGTGAGAGCCGGGCGTGGCGACGAAGATGATCGACCGGCCGAAGGCCGAGGCGGCGACCGCCGGCCGCCGGTCGTCCGGCGCCCCCGCGGAGGGCCAGCCGCGAAGCGGCGGTGCGGCCCGTGAGCGAAAACAACCCCGCTATTCCGGCTTCACCCGCGTGATCTGGAACTGCACGCGGCGCGAGATGTCGCCGGCGCCGAAGCGGGCCTCGAACTCGACGGCGCGCAGCATGCCGGGCTTCAGACTGTAGGTGGCGAAGCCGCCCTCGACCGCGGTGACGCCCCGGGCGACGGCGGCCTCGACCTCCGCCCACGTCGTGTCGGCCTCGCCGGGTCCGGCCGCCTGCGCGGCGAGCCCGGCGAGCTCGGAGCCGAGCGTCTGCGCGGCGGCCTTCGGGTCGGCCGTCAGCCGCCAGATGAACAGCATGTCCGGCGTGCCCTCCTCGCGGCCGCCATGCACCTCCAGCCGGGCGCCGGGCACCGGGAACCAGGCGGGCACGTTGACGTCCTCCGCGACCGTCACCTGCCCGTCGCGGCGGAAGCCGCGCAGATAGGCGACCGAGGAGACCCAGAGCGGGCGCATCACCGCCGCGACGCCGTCGGGGTCGAAGACCGGCATCACGCGCTCCATCAGCGCGGCGGTCTCGGGGTCCGTCAGCGTCGGCAGCCGTTCGAGGATGCGGCGCTTCACCGCCGGCCAGTCGATCTCGACCGGCGCGCCGGCCTGCACCATCCGGAACGAAAAACTCTCCCCTTCGATGGCGCGGGCGAACATGTAGGTCATGTCGGTCTCGACGCCCGGCCCGGCCTTCACCGCCCGCATCGAGAAGGTGCCGGCGAGCATGTCCGGCGGCTCCTTGCCCGTCAGCCGCAGCGTGAGCTCGTGCGACCACTCGGTGACCTTCTGGCGGCCGCGGAAGTCGAGCACGTGGTGGTGCTCGACGAGGTAGACGATGTCCTCGCCCATCGGCGGGAAGAAGCCGAACCGCAGCAGGTCCCCCGGCTTCTCCTCGGCCGCGGAAGCCGTCGCCCACAACGCCGCCACGAGGAGCACGCAGAACCGCAGCATCGCAACCTCCTCGCGCAGCCGGGCCGCCGGGGATTACCTATGGGAAGGCAACGCCTGTCAAGCAGATGCGATACAGGAGCAGTTTATGAACGATGAAACGGCCGGAGGCCGCAAGCCCGACCGGGCGTCGCGCCCGATGGCGCACCCTCGCGGAGGGCCAGTGAGCGAAGCGAGCGGTACGACCCGTGAGCGAAAGGAGAAAACCCGACGTCAGTCGGGGTAGCACACGACCGGAACGTTCGGCCATTGCGCCGTCTCGCAGCCCGCCGCCTTCTGGCGGGCGCGGAACTCGGCCGAAACCGGGCCGGTGACGATCGCGTCGACGCCGTCGGGCGCGTCGGGGAACATCAGCGCGGCGGGCGTCGCGGCCGCCACCTCGCGGTACTCGGCGAGCGCCAGGCCGCGCGCATCCTGCGGCTGCGGCCCGTAGGCGCCGGAGGCCGTCAGCGCGAAGGCGGCGACGATCGCGGCTGAGCCTGCCGCGAGCGCGGCGAGACGGACGGGTCCGGTCGGGATGCGGATCATGTGGCTCGAACGCGTTCGGGTTGCGTTGGTTCCGCCGCGAAGCGGATTTTTTCATTCGACCCCGTCAAGGTTAACGGCCGGTGAAGAAGCCGCCTCTTTCGCGCCTGCGAAAAAACCACTATATGCGCGGCCATCAACAGTCCGTGCCGCTCTCTTCCAACTGCCCGAAAGGCGGCGCGCCCGGCCCTTCCCGGTGCCGAACCCTTCGAGAGAACGTATGAAGCTCCGCAATATCGCGATCATCGCGCATGTCGACCATGGCAAGACCACGCTGGTCGACGCGCTGCTCAAGCAGTCCGGCGCGGTCCGCGACAACCAGCGCGTCGCCGAGCGCGTGATGGATTCCAACGACCTCGAGAAGGAGCGCGGCATCACCATCCTCGCCAAGGCCACCTCGGTCGAGTGGAAGGACACCCGCATCAACATCGTCGACACGCCCGGCCACGCCGATTTCGGCGGCGAGGTGGAGCGCATCCTCAACATGGTCGACGGCGCCGTGCTGCTGGTCGACGCCGCGGAAGGGCCGATGCCGCAGACCAAGTTCGTGGTCGGCAAGGCGCTCAAGGTCGGGCTGAAGCCGATCGTGGCGATCAACAAGATCGACCGGCCGGACGCCCGCCACGTCGAGGTGATCAACGAGGTGTTCGACCTGTTCGCCGCGCTCGACGCCACCGACGAGCAGCTCGACTTCCCCATCCTCTACGGTTCGGGCCGCGACGGCTGGATGGCCGAGAACCCGGAGGGTCCCAAGGATGCCGGGCTGGCGCCGCTCTTCGACGTGGTGCTGCGCCACGTGCCGGAGCCGACCGTGCATCCCGGCCCGTTCCGCATGATCGGCACGATCCTAGAGGCCAACCCGTTCCTCGGCCGCATCATCACCGGCCGCATCGAGAGCGGCTCGCTCAGGCCCAACCAGCCGGTGAAGGTGCTGCACCACGACGGCACGCTGCTGGAGACCGGCCGCATCTCGAAGATCCTCGCCTTCCGCGGCATCGAGCGCCGGCCGATCGAGGAGGCGCAGGCCGGCGACATCGTCGCGATCGCGGGCCTGTCGAAGGGCACCGTCGCCGACACCTTCTGCGACCCCGCCATCAACGAGCCGATGGCGGCCCAGCCGATCGACCCGCCGACGGTCACCATGAGCTTCCTCGTCAACGATTCGCCGCTTGCCGGCACGGAAGGCGACAAGGTGACGAGCCGCGTCATCCGCGACCGGCTCCTGAAGGAGGCCGAGGGCAACGTCGCGCTGAAGATCGAGGAATCGGCGGAGAAGGATTCCTTCTACGTCTCCGGCCGCGGCGAGCTGCAGCTTTCTGTGCTGATCGAGACGATGCGCCGCGAGGGCTTCGAGCTCGCCGTCTCGCGGCCGCGCGTCGTCATGCAGAAGGACGCCGACGGCCAGCTGCTGGAGCCGGTCGAGGAGGTCGTCATCGACGTCGACGACGAGCATTCCGGCATCGTCGTGCAGAAGATGAGCGAGCGCAAGGGCGAGATGATCGAGCTGCGCCCGTCCGGCGGCAACCGCCAGCGGCTGGTGTTCCACGCCCCGACGCGCGGCCTGATCGGCTACCAGTCGGAGCTTTTGACCGACACGCGCGGCACCGCCGTGATGAACCGGCTGTTCCACGCCTACGAGCCGTGGAAGGGCGAGGTCGGCGGCCGCATCAACGGCGTGCTGATCGCCAACGAGCCGGGCGAGGCTGTCGCCTACGCGCTGTGGAACCTCGAGGACCGCGGCCCGATGGTCATCGACCCGGGCGTCAAGGTCTATGCCGGCATGATCGTCGGCGTCCACACGCGCGACAACGACCTCGAGGTCAACGTGCTGAAGGGCAAGAAGCTGACCAACATCCGCGCCGCCGGCAAGGACGAGGCGGTCAAGCTCACCCCGCCGATCCGCATGACGCTGGAGCGCGCGCTGTCCTGGATCCAGGACGACGAGCTGGTGGAGGTCACGCCGAAGACGATCCGGCTGCGCAAGCTCCACCTCGACCCGCACGAGCGCAAGCGCTTCGAGAAGGCGCGGACGGCCGGCGCCGCCTAGTTCGGGGCCGGCGCCGCCTAGTTCGGGGCCGGCTCAGACCGCGATCAGGATGCGGCAGCGCAGCCCGTCGGGCAGCGCCTCCAGCTCCACCGCGCCGAGCTCGTCGGCCAGGATGTCGGAGATCAGCCGCAGGCCGAACCCCTTGTTGGGCGGCATCGCCAGCGCGTCGCCGCCCGTCTCGGTCCATGACAGCTCGACGCCGTGCGGCGCGCGCCGCCAGTCGATGGCGACGTGGCCCCGCCCGTTCGCCAGCGCGCCGTGGCGGGCGGCGTTGGTGGCGAGCTCGTGCACGACCAGCGCCAGCGAGGCGTTGAGCCGGGGCGGCAGGCTGACCTCGTCGCCGCTCAGCGCGATGCGCCCCCGCGGATCGCGATAGGGCGCGACCAGCGCCTCGACCAGGTCGCCGAGGCTGAACGCGGCCCAGTCGCGCGCCACCAGCAGGTCGTTGGCGCTCGCCAGCGCGTGCAGCCGCTGCCGGAACGCGTCCAGCGCCTGCGGGTCGGCGCGCCCGTCGCGAAACGTCTGGTTGGCGATCGACTGCACCACCGACAGCGAGTTTTTCACCCGGTGGTTCAGCTCGCGCAGGAACAGCCGCTCCTGCTCCTCCTGCCGCTTGCGGCCGTCTATGTCGAGGATGACGCCGATCACCCGCTCGGGCCGGTTCGAGGCGCCGTACAGGATCTCGGCCCGCATCAGCAGCCAGTGCGGGCTGCCGTCCGGCCAGCGCACGCGGAACTCGCATTCGTAGCGCGTCTCCCCGCGCTCCAGGGCGGCGAGGCCCGCGGCGTGGACCTTTTCCCGCTCGCTCGCCGCATAGCGCTGGCGCAAATCCTGCAATGTCGGCTTGCTGGCCGGGTCGAGCCCGAACATGCTGCACAGCTCCGGGGTGATGACCGCCGTGTCGTTGACCGTGTCGAGCTCCCAGATCGCCATCTTGGCGGCCTCCATGGCCAGCCGCTGGCGCAGCTCGCTGTGCCGCAGCGCCTCCTCGGTCGCCTTGCGCTCGGTGATGTCCTGGATGGTGCCGAGATAGCGCACGGCCTTCTGGCCGCCGGTGCTGCGCGCGAAGATCGCCTCGCCATAGGCCAGCACCCAGCGCTGCTCGCCGGTGTCGGCGCGCACGATTCTGTATTCGTAGGGGTCGCGCGCCCGCAGCGCCGGATCGAGCGCCCGCAGCGCCTGGGCGGAGGTGCGCGGCAGGTCGTCGGGGTGGGTCACCGCCCGCGCCTTGTCGTAGTCGACTTCCTCGTGCGGGGAGAAGCCGCAGATCGCGCGGGCGCGGGGCGAATACTGCATCCGGCCGCTCGCCACGTTCCAGTCCCAGGTGCCGATCTGGGCGGCCCTCAGGGCGAGCCGGAGTTTGAGGTTGCTCTCGCGCAAAGGACTGTCGGAACTGCGACGCACATCACCCCCCGCGTCTACCCGTCAGCGGCAACGTGCGAGGGCGCGATTCGTTCCGATGCGAATGCGCAATGATTCGAGCGGCTTGCAGCCGGGACGCGGCGGTCCCGCTCAGTGGTTGTTGCGTGGGACGTACTTCTGCGCGATGGCCTGGAAATCCGGCGCGTCCTTCAGCACCATGCCCTCCGAGAAGGGCTGGGCGAGCTGCCGGAAATAATGCTGCCAGGGCGACTGGCTGGGCGGGACCGCATAGCCGCCCCCGCCGGCGAACGCCGCCGCCCGCGCCGCCCATTCGGCGTCGGACAGAAGCACGTCGACCGTGCAGGCATTGAGGTCGACGCGGATGCGGTCGCCGTTGCGCAGCAGCGCCAGCCCGCCGCCGGAGGCCGCCTCCGGCGAGGCATTCAGGATCGAGGGCGAGCCCGACGTGCCGGACTGGCGGCCGTCGCCGATGCAGGGCAGCGCCGTCACGCCCTTCTCGATCAGGTAGGCCGGCGGCCGCATGTTGACCACCTCCGCCCCGCCCGGGTAGCCGAGCGGCCCGGTGCCGCGCATCACGAGGATGCAGTGCTCGTCGATGCCGAGCGCCGGGTCGTCGATGGTGCGGTTGTACTGCTCGGGCCCGTCGAACACGACGGCGCGGCCCTCGAACGCGTTCTCGTCGCCGGGATTGCGCAGATAGCGGTCGCGGAACTCCTCCGAGATGACCGAGGTCTTCATGATGGCGCTGTCGAACAGCCGGCCCTTCATGTTGAGGAAGCCGGCCGAAGCCCTGAGCGGGTCGGCGGCCGGCCGGATCACCTCGGCGTTGCCGCTGAGGCGGCCGGCGCAATTGTCGCCGATGCTCCTGCCGTTGACGGTTCCAGCACCGGGATGCGGCAGCAGGCCGGCCTGCATCAGCTCGCCAACGACCGCCGGCACGCCGCCGGCCTGATGAAAATCCTCGCCGAGATAGCTGCCCGCCGGCTGCAGGTTGACCAGCAAGGGCAGGTGATGGCCGATGCGCTGCCAGTCGTCGTTGGTCAGCGGCACGCCGAGATGGCGGGCGACCGCGTTGAGGTGGATCGGCGCGTTGGTGGAGCCGCCGATCGCCGAGTTGACGGCGATGGCGTTCTCGAACGCCTCGCGCGTCATGATGTCGGACGGCTTCAGGTCCTCCCACACCATGTCGACGATGCGCCGGCCGGTGGCGTAGGCCATCTGGCCGCGCTCGCGATAGGGCGCGGGGATGGCGGCCGAGCCGGGGAGCTGCATGCCCAGCGCCTCGGCCAGCGAGTTCATCGTCGAGGCGGTGCCCATCGTGTTGCAGTAGCCGACCGACGGCGCCGAGGAGGTGACCAGCTCGGTGAACTGCTCCTCGTCGATCTCGCCGGCGGCGTGGAGCTGCCGTGCCTTCCATACGATCGTGCCCGAGCCGGTGCGCTCGCCGCGGAAATAGCCGTTGAGCATCGGCCCGACGGAAAACGCGATCGCCGGGATATTGACGGTCGCGGCCGCCATCAGCAGCGCCGGCGTGGTCTTGTCGCAGCCGATGGTGAGCACGACGCCGTCGATCGGGTAGCCGAACAGCGCCTCGACCAGCCCGAGATAGGCGAGGTTGCGGTCGAGCATGGCGGTCGGCCGCTTGCCGGTCTCCTGGGTCGGGTGGACGGGGATCTCGAACGGCACGCCGCCGCTCGCCACGATGCCGTCGCGCACCCGCTTGGCAAGCTCGATGTGGTGGCGGTTGCAGGGCGACAGGTCGGAGCCGGTCTGGGCGATGCCGATGATCGGCTTGCCGGACTGCAGCTCGCCGCGGGTGAGACCGTAGTTGACGTAGCGCTCGAGGTAGAGCGCGGTCATCTCCCGGTCGTCCGGATTGTCGAACCACAGCCGCGACCGCAGCGACCCCGGATCCTTGCGCCCTGCCATGCCTGCCTCCCGCCATGCGCGAAGCCGCGCCTCCCGCGCGGCTGCGGCCAGCCTCGCATGCCGGGCCGTGCCGCGTAAACGGGCGTGTCGCGCGCCTGCAGGCGCAGAGGCTCAGGCGCCCGAGAAGCGGGCCTTCAGCTCGCGCCGCAGCACCTTGCCGTAGGCGCTCTTGGGCAGCTCGTCGAGGAACAGGACGTGCTTGGGCTTCTTGAAGCTCGCCAGGCTCTGCCGGCAGAAGGCGAGGATGTCGGCCTCGCTCGGCCGCGCCGCCTCGTCGGCGACGATGGCGACGGCGACGCTCTCGCCCCACTCGCGGTCGGGCAGGCCGAAGGCGATCACCTCGCGCACGCCCGGATGCGCGGCGATCACGTCCTCGATCTCCTTGGGATAGATGTTGGTGCCGCCGGAGATGATCGTGTCGTGGCGCCGGTCGAGCACGCGCAGCCGCCCGCCGGAATCGAAATGGCCGACGTCTCCGGTGTGCAGCCATCCGCCCTTGAGCGCGGCCTCGGTGGCGGCCGGGTTGCCCCAGTAGCCCTTCATCACCACGTCGCCGCGCACGCAGATCTCGCCGTCGGCGCCCGGCGCCACCGGCATGTCGTTCTCGTCGACCAGCCGTACCTCGACGCCGGCCCGCACATAGCCGGCCGACAGCAGCGTCTCGTCGTCGGCGCCGAGATGGTCGGCGCCCGGCAGGTAGGAGATCGTCATCGGCGCCTCGCCCTGCCCGTAGAGCTGGTGGAAGATCGGGCCGAAGCGCTGCACCGCCGCCTTGATGTGCTCCAGATGGATGGTCGCGCCGCCATAGATGACGCCGCGCAGCGAGCCGATGTTGTCGCGCGGGCGCGCCTCCAGCAGCCGCACGATCATGGTCGGCGCGACGAAGGCGAAGGCGGTGATGCCGCGCGCCGCGACGAGGTCGAGCACCTCGTCCGGCTGGAAGCTGGGCAGGTCGGAGACGATGTTCTCGGCCCCGCGCACCAGCGACGGGATCAGATAGAGGCCGCCGCCATGCGACAGCGGCGCGACGTGCAGCACCCGGTCGCTGGCGCGGAAGTCGAAGATGTCGGCGAGGCAGTTGACCGTGCAGGCCACGAGGTTGCGGTGGGTCAGCGTCGCGCCCTTGGGGCGGCCGGTGGTGCCGGACGTGTAGAAGATCCACGCCGGCTCGTCCGCGCCGACCTCGGCCGGCGGCGCGACGTCTGCCGCCGGCGCCGGCAGCTCGAAGTCCTCGATCGCCACGATGTGCGGCGCCACGCCCTCCGGCAGCGCCTCGCGGACCGCCGCGACGTGCTCGGCATGGGTGAAGATCAGCTTCGGCGTCGCGTTGCCGGCGATCCAGGCTGCCTCGCGCGGGTGCAGCTTGGCGTTGACCGGCACCACCACGAGCCCGGCGCGCATGGTCGCCAGCATCAGGAACGGGTATTCGTAGCCGTTCTTGAGGAACAGCAGCACGCGGTCGCCGGGCGCGCAGCCGAGCGCCGCGAAGCGCTCGCCGAGCGCGGCCGCCACGGCGTCGAACTCAGCATAGGTCGCGCTGCGCGCGCCGTAGGCGATCGCCGTCCTGCCGCCATGGCGGCGAACGGCGTCGGTGATCGTCGAATAGAGGTTCATCGCGTCATCCGCGGAGGGTTCGAGGTCACGCTCCCGCGAGGCTGTCCCGCGGGAGCGCGCCGGTCAAGCCGCCGGCTGCTCAGGCGTGGGTGAGCACGCGGTTGCGCAGGATGCCGATCCCCTCGACCTCCAGCTCGACCACGTCGCCGTGCTTGAGCGTCTTCATGTGCTCCAGCCCGCAGCCGTTGCCGACCGTGCCGGAGCCGAAGAACTCGCCCGGGTAAAGCGTCTCGGACTGCGAGATGTGCGCGAGCAGATCCTCGAACTTCCAGAACATGGTCGAGGTCGAGCCGCGGCCCCATTCCTCGCCGTTGACGCGGCAGATCATGGTCAGGTTGTAGGGGTCGGTCATCTCGTCGGCGGTGACCAGGCACGGGCCCATGGCGTTGCCGTTGTCGAAGTCCTTGCCCTTGGCCGGGCCGAGCTGGCCGCCCATCTCGGACGTCTGCGCATCGCGCGCCGAGAAGTCGTTGAAGATGGTGTACCCGTAGATGTACTCGCGCGCCCTGTCCTTCGCGATGTCGACGCCCTTCTTCTTCAGGTAGAAGCCGAACTCCAGCTCGAAATCCATGTAGTTGGAATATTTGGGCCACACGACGTCGACGTCGGTGCCGATCACCGAGAAGCGGTTGGCCTTGTAGTAGATCGGCTGCTCGTAGAAGGTCTTGGGCACCGCGAAGATGCCCTTCTCCTCGTATTCGCGCATCGCCGCCTCGGGGTCCGGCGTCATGTTGGCGCGGATGCGCCGCACCGAGGCGAAGGACTGCTTCAAATGCGTCTCGAAGCAGAGGCAGTCGCGGATCTGCGGGGGCAGCGGCACCGGCGCCATCAGCTTGACGGAGGCGCGCTCGATCGCACCCTTCGATCCCGCCTTCTTCAGCGTCTCGTAGGCGCGGTCGAGCGTGGCGTCGCCCGCCTCGATCATGCCCAGCACGGAGGCGAACGGCGCATGCTCCTCGCGGAAGGCGCTCCCGTGGGCGTCGGCCAGATCGACGATCCTGGTGTCGCCGTCGATGAAGGCGCCCGCGCGCATCGCGCCGTCGCCGCGCTTGTAGGTAACCAGCTTCACTCTCTTCCTCCCTGCTCTGCCGTCACGAAACTTTCCCGGCCGTCAGCCCGCCTTCGGGCGGGGCGGCGTCCTTGCGTATTTGAGCGCAGCGTGGAGCAGCGCCACCACGTGCTCCGACGTGGCTTTCTCGTCCTCCGGCCGGCACAGGCCGCCGCTCAGCCGCTCGATCCGGCCGATGTCGGCCATGATGTAGACCATCGAGCCCAGCATCACCTGATAGCCCCAGTGGAGCTCCTCCAGGCTGCGGTCGGGCAGCACCGTCCGCAGCGCCTCGATGATCCGCTGCGCCACCGGATCGAAGAACTCGGCCATCACGCCGCGCTCGTTCGACTTGGGGTCGGACACCTCGCGGGCGAGGATGCGGGCGTAGGCCGGGCTCTTCTCGGCGGCACGCATGTGCAGGTTGGGCACGACCAGCGCCTTGATGATCAGCTCGAGCTTGCGGTCGGGATCGGTCTCCATGTCGGCCAGCGCCAGCCCTGCCATGCGCTGGTCGATGATCATCGGGGCGCGCAGCGCGAAGACCTCGCGGTACAGGCCCTCCTTGGAGCCGAAATGGTAGTTGACCAGTGCCAGCGGCACCTTCGCGGCCATCGCGATCTGGCGCACCGAGGTGCCGTCGAAGCCGCGGTCGGCGAACAGCTTCTCGGCCGCGGCGAGGATCCGCCGCTGTGCCGCGGCGCCGGCCCTTTCGGACCGCGCCGTGGCCGCCCGCGGCGCGGAGCGCGGCGCGCGTGGCGCTGGATTCGAAGCGTTCATCGGGACTCCTGCGACCGCCGCCTGCGACGCGCCAACCTGTCTGCGGACGAGTCGAATTGAACGATATATCAAAAATCTTGTCAATGCGTTCAAAATCGTCTACGTCGGGACGCATCTGCGGCGTGGAGGGCGCGGTGCCCGCGGCACGCCGGGAGCAAGGGAGGATTTGCATGCACCGTCGTATGTTGATGTGCGCGGCCGCGACGGCCGCGCTGCTGGCGGCCTCTCCGGCCGCCTTCGGCCAGGAGACGCTCAACCTGACCGTCGCCACCGGCCATCCGGAGGTGTTCCTGTGGGTGAAGCACCTCAAGGAGACCTTCATCCCGACCGTCGACGCCGAGCTCGCCAAGACCGGCAAGACCAAGGTCAACTGGACGCAGGGCTATGGCGGCACGATCGTCAAGCTCGGCTCGGAGACCGAGGCGTTCCAGCAGGGCATCATCGACGTCGGCCAGATGAGCGGCGTGTTCAACCCGGCCACGATGGGCCTGCTCAACCTCACCTACGCCATGCCCTTCGGCCCGGCCGACCCGCGCGCGGTGACGGAAGCGGTCGAGGACGCGCTCAACAAGACCGAGGGCGCGCTGGCCGCGCTGGAGGAGGCCACCGGCGTCGTCTACATCGGCGGCGGCATCGCCATCGACGATTACAACATCGCCTCGACCAAGGCGCTGACCAAGATCGCCGACATGAACGGCGTCAAGCTCGGCGGCGCCGGCCCGAACCTGGCCTGGCTCGCCGGCACCGGCGCGGTCGGCGTGCAGGGCAGCTACGTGTCCTTCTACAACGACATCAAGACGGGCGTTTACGACGGCAACATCGGCTGGATGACGGCCAACGCCCCGGCCAAGCTCTACGAGGTCGCCCCGAACTGGAACCAGGTCCATTTCGGCGCGATGTATATCGGCGGCCTCGGCGTCTCCAAGCAGCAGTGGGACACCTTCTCCGACGAGGTGAAGGCGGCCTTCCGCACCGCCGCCACGGCCTACACCAAGGCCTATTTCGACGAGCAGGACGCCCGCTACGAGGTGGCCAAGAAGGCCACGCTGGAGAACGGCGGCAAGATCGTCGAGTTCGACCCGGCCGAGCACTCCGCCTGGATCAAGGCTCTGCCGAACCCCACCACTGCCTGGGCGGCGGCGGCCGAGGCCCGCGGCGAGCCCGGCAAGAAGGTGCTGGAAGCCTACCGCGACGACCTCAAGGCCAAGGGCTTCACGTTCGAGCGCGACTACCTCGCCGAATGATCCCGCAGCGCCCGGCGCGACACGCGCCGGGCGCCTTCAATTCAGGGAGAGGACAGATGGCTGAAGAAGCCGCAATTCCGCGCGAGGACGCGCCACCGCCACGCATGCCCAGCGGTCCCTTCGGCCGCGTGATCGGCGTCATGAACGCCGTCGGCACGCTCTGGATCATCGGCCTGATGATCCTGATCAACTCCGACATCTTCGGCCGCAGCTTCCTGCACCACCCGATCGCCGGCGTGCCCGAGCTCGTCGCCTTCTCGATCGTCGGCATCGTCTTCCTGCAGCTCGCCCACACGCTACGCTCGGGCTCGATGACGCGCTCCGACGTGCTGCTCAACGTGCTGGAGCGCCGCGCGCCGCGCGCCCGCTTCGTGCTGCTGACGATCTTCCACCTGCTCGGCGGCGTACTGATGCTCATCGTCGCCTGGAAGTACTGGCCGAGCGTGGTCGCCGCCTGGCAGCACCCGGAGCGCAACTTCATGGGCAATCCGGGCTTCTTCACGATTCCCCAGTGGCCGCTCTTCATCCTCGTCTTCCTCGGCATCGTGGCGACCGCGATCCAGTTCCTGCTGCTGTCCTGGAACGACTTCAATTCCGCCCGGGGGGTCCGGCCATGAACGGCGTCGAGATCGCTTTCGTCTCCATCGCGATCATGCTGGTCCTGATCTATTCGGGCCTGCATGTCGCCATCGCGCTGATCCTTCTGTCCTTCTGCGGCGTCTGGCTGCTGAGGGGCAATTTCGACATCGCCTCCAACATGCTGGTGCTGGCCTTCAAGGACGCCATCAGCGACTACATCTTCGGCGTCGTGCCGCTGTTCGTGCTGATGGGCCTGCTGGTCGCCGTCGCCGGCATAGGACGCGACACGTTCGAGGTCGCCGCGCAGGTGTTCCGCAGGGTGCTCGGCGGGCTCGGCATCGCCACCGTCGCGGCCAACGCCGTGTTCGCCGCCATCACCGGCATCTCGATCGCCTCGGCCGCCGTCTTCACCAAGGTGGCCGTGCCCGAGATGATGCGCCACGGCTACACGCCGCGCTTCGCCGTCGGCGTCGTCGCCGGCTCCTCGGTGCTGGGCATGCTGCTGCCGCCCAGCCTGCTGTTCATCCTCTACGGCGTGCTCACCGAGCAGTCGGTCGGCTCGCTGTTCATCGCCGGCATCATCCCCGGCATCGTGCTGTCGCTCGTCTACTGCGCCGGCATCTTCTCGATGGGCCGCTGGTGGCCCTCCTTCATCGGCACCGGCAAGGCCGAGGCCGCCGAGGAGAAGCCGGATATGAGCGTCGTCGAGATGCTCAACAAGCTCGCGCCGATCGTCATCCTGATCGCCGTCGTGCTCGGCGGCATCTATGGCGGTTACTTCACGCCGACGGAAGCCGGCGCGGCGGGCGCGCTGGGCGCGCTGATCGTCTCGCTGGCCAAGCGGCGGCTCTCCTGGGCGAGCTTCTGGCAGGTGCTGGTCCAGACCGGCCACACCACCTCGTCGATCTGCTTCCTGATCGTCGGCGCCAGCCTCTATTCGCGCATGCTGGCCATGTCCGGCATGCCGGGCTGGCTCGGCTCGTGGGTGGTCGATTCCGGCCTCGGCATCACCGGCATCATCGTCGCGCTGATGGTCGTCATCATCCTGCTCGGCACGATCCTCGACTCC
>Ga0206103_100755_pt1 | contig 14089 bp, 12 predicted proteins | sample 1B5Ametagenome_FD_148638 | JGI IMG/M metagenome (GOLD analysis project Ga0206103, IMG submission 148638) | Enriched microbial communities from leaf-cutter ant dump, University of Wisconsin, Madison, United States - 1B5A | ecosystem: Environmental > Terrestrial > Nest > Insects nest > Nest dump... | reverse complement strand
CCGACGAGCGGCTCGGCGAGCATCGCGACCGCAGCCGCCGCGACCACGCTGTAGCTGAGCGTCGCGCGCAGCGACAGCGTGCAGGCCCGGTCGACCCGGTCGAGGAGCCGTCGGCCGGCGTTGTACCCGACGACCGGTTGCATGCCCTGGCTGATCCCGAGCTGCGGCATCCCGACGAACGTCTGGATGCGCGCGCAGATCGCGTACGCCGCGAGCGCGGTCGCCCCACCCGCGGTCGCGAGCGTCGTGTTCACGACGAGCGCGAGGAGCGTCGCCCCGAAGCCCGCGAGGAACGACGGCGCACCGATGCCGAGCAGTGTGCTCGTCGTCCGTCGCCGTGGGCGCAGGTCGGCCGGACCGATCCGGTACGGACGGCGGCCCTGCCGCCCAGAAGACCGTGAACGCGTTGCCCGCGGCGCGTGCCGCACCTGCCGCGTCGCCGGACCCGAGGCACCGGGACACGACCGACGCGGCACCGACGCCGAGCGCGGTCGACACCGCCCCGAGCGCGAGCAGCAGCGGCGCGACGAGGTTGACGGCGGCCATCGCCGTCGCCCCCACACCCCGCGCGACGAACCACGCGTTCGTCAGCGCGTAGATCCCGTAGACGCCGACCGAGACCGTCGTCTGGGAGCACGCGTGCCACAGCAGGCGCCCGACCGGTCGCGTGCCGAGCTCTGTGGCCGCGTCGTGCTGCCGGTGCGCGTCCGCGCCGGCCTGCGTCACGGCTCGCGCAGGAGACGCACGATCTCGCGGAGCTGCGGGCGCGCCCAGTCGGCCTGAGCGGTGTCCGTGTGCCCCCGGTACACCGTCTCGATGACCATGACGAGCATGAGGTGCAGGCAGTAGAGGCGCCGCCGCACGGTCTGCGGTCCCGTGAGCCCGGTCCAGCCGTAGCCCCGCATGAACGCGGTCGCGTCCCCGAACGCCGGGAGCTGCGACGCGACGAAGCCCGCTTCCATCAGCGGGTCCCCGAACAGCGCGCGCTCGTGGTCGATGATCGCGACGATCCGCCCGTCGCGGACCATGACGTTCGAGTCCCACAGGTCCCACTCGACGAACCGCGGCTCGGTGACGTCGTCGAGCGCGTGCGCGTGCGCGGCGAGCACCGCGCGCACCTCGTCGTACGGGAGACCGAGGTCGACGTCGCGCGCCTCGCCGTCCCGCAGGACGTCCTCGACGATGCCCGTGAACACGACCCGCCACGACGCGTCGCCGGGTCCCGCGAGCGGCCCGAACCACGGTCCGACGATCGTGTTCAGCTCACGGTTCGCGGCGCCGAGCTGTTCGTCGTAGGCGACGACGAGCGCCGGGTCCAGCTCGCCGCGGACGATGCCGAGGTTGTCGGCAGCAACGAACGGCATGACGAACCAGTCGGCGTCGACGAGCTCGTGGCTCGTGTCCGCGTGGTCGACGTGCGGGACGGGCACGTCGGTGCGCTCGGCGACGAGGGCGAGCGACGCGAGCTCGATCCGCATCGCCCCACGCTCGTACGTCATGACCTCGACGTCCGGCGGGGGTGCGATCTTGAGGACGACCTCCCGGCCGTCGCGCAGCACGATCCGGTACGCGACGTTGAACCACCCGTGCCCGAGCTCCTCGACCCAGTCACCGTCCGCGTCGAGCGGCACCTGGTCGCCGCCGTAGGCGCGTTCGACGATCGCCTGCAGCGTGGCCCGCGACTGCCGGTTCTTGGTGATGCTCTCCACCCGCGTGCTCCTCCGCTGCGGTCCGGGTCGCCGTCGACCCCGGTGACGTTGCGCACGATCGTACACAACGCCTTACCGCTCGGTAAGTAGCGGCGCCGCTCGGTAAGTAGCGGCGCCCGACCGCTCCGGCCTCGTCGGCCGCAGCCCCCGGTCGAGCCCACCGGGGCCTACACGCCGGCGAGCCGGTCGCTCACGAGCCGGTTGAGCGACACGTGCTGCTCGGCGGCATCGATGACGAGCCTGCGGTGCGTCTCGGGCGGCACCCTTACCACGAACCTGCCGGAGTAGACCCGGTCCGACAGCGGCTGAGGCGGACGCTCCCCCGTCTCGACCATGTCCTCGAGGACCGACTCCACCATCGACGTGATCCCGGACAGAGCCTCGTGCTGCGACGGCGCCGCCCAGGACAACGACGGCAGCTCGGCCACCGTCCCGACATACTCCTCGTCCTCGCGGATCCACTGCACTCGATACGTGTAGTGAGCAGGGTCGACGTCCGTCATCGCGCTTCTCCCTCCAGCTTGTCGATCGCGGCCAGTACCTGACGCACCTGGTGACGCCGCATACCACGGTCGCGATGTGACGCAGCCTGACGAGGCGGCCCGGAGCGCCCTGGAACAGTACCGATAGTGGTACTGGTCCGCCCGTCTATCGCGTGTGGGTGCCGTCGATCGCGTGGGGCTCGATCGCGGCGATCTCGTCGGCAGTCAGCGGCGGGGCCGCGAGCGCCGCGACGTTGTCCTCGAGCTGCGCGACGGACGACGCCCCGATGAGCGCGGACGTCACGCGCTCGTCGCGCAGCACCCACGACAGCGCGAGCTGCGCGAGCGACTGCCCGCGCCCGGCGGCGATGTCGTCGAGCGCGCGGGCGCGCGCGAGGTAGGTCTCGGAGATCGCGTCGGGCCGCAGGAAGTGACCGACGGACGCGCGCGAGCCTTGCGGCACGGACCCGGACAGGTACCGGCCCGTGAGCAGCCCCTGCTGGAGCGGCGAGAACACGATCATCCCGACGCCGAGGTCACCGACCGCGTCGAGCAGGGACTCGCTCTGCCCCTCGCCGACGCGCTCGACGTGCCGGGAGAACATCGAGTAGTTCGGCTGGTGGATGAGCAGCGGCGTGCCGAGGTCGGCGAGGATGCGCGCGGCCTCACGCGTCGCGGACGGCGTGTAGTTCGAGATCCCGGCGTACAGCGCGCGGCCCGACGTGACGGCGGTGTGCAGCGCCCCCATCGTCTCCTCGAGCGGCGTCGCGGGGTCCATGCGGTGCGAGTAGAAGATGTCGACGTAGTCGAGGCCCGTGCGGGCGAGCGACTGGTCGAGCGACGCGAGCAGGTACTTGCGCGAGCCGCCGTCGCCGTACGGGCCGGGCCACATGTCGTAGCCCGCCTTGCTCGAGATGACGAGCTCGTCGCGGTAGGGCCGCAGGTCGCGCGCGAGCGCGCGGCCGAAGTTCTCCTCGGCCGAGCCGTACGGCGGGCCGTAGTTGTTCGCGAGGTCGAAGTGCGTGATCCCCAGGTCGAACGCGCGGCGCAGCACCGCGCGCTGCGTCTCGATCGGTGTCGTGTGCCCGAAGTTGTGCCAGAGCCCGAGCGACAGCGCCGGGAGCTGCAGGCCGGAGCGCCCGACGCGGCGGTACGCCATGGTGTCGTAGCGCGCGTCGTCGGCGCGGTAGGCGGGCTCGGTGGCCATGGTGGGTCCTCTCGTCGGGGGGCGCCTCGCACGCTATCCGACGAGCCCGCCGTCAGCCCCGGGGCGGCGTGGACTCGCGCAGGACGACCTCGGTCGGCACGTCGACGACGCGTGGCGCGTCCTCGCCGGGTTCGAGCACGAGCCGCATGGCCGCGACGCCGACCTCCTCGAGCGGGATGCGCACGGTCGTCAGCCCGGGCACCACGTCGCGCAGCGTGGTGATGTCGCCGAACCCCGCGAGCGCGAGGTCGTCGGGCACGACGCGGCCCGCCGCACGCAGGGCCGCGAGCGCACCGAGCGCCATGACGTCGTTCACGGCGACGACGAGCTGCGGGCGCGCACCCGAGGCGAGCAGGCGGGTCATGGCCTCCTCGCCGCCCTCGTGGTCGAACGCCCCCGTGAGCACGAGCTCGTCGGGCACCGGCGTGCCGAGCGTCGCGAGCTCGGCCGTGAACGCCTCGCGCCGCTCGCGCGCGGTGAGGTGGTGCTCGGGACCGCCGAGCACCGCGACGTCGCGGTAGCCGCGCTCGTGCAGCGCCCGCGCGAGCGCGCGTGCCCCCTCGGCGTTGGCGATGCGGACCGCGTCGGTGCCGAGCACGGGCTGGCCGACGACCGCCGCGGCGCCGCCGGACGCGACGTACTCCGCGAGCGCGGTGCGCAGCACGGTCGTCGCGCCCTCGTCGTCGTACCGGGACCCGGCGAGGACGATAGCGCGGGCCCGCTGGCGCTGCAGGAGGCCGACGATGTCGACCTCGCGCGACGGGTCCTGCTCGGTGCTCGCGAGGATGACCTGCAGCCCCGCCCGGCCCGCGGCGTGCGCGACGCCCCGCGCGATCGTCGAGAAGTAGGGGTCCGCGATGTCGTGCACGACGAGGCCGACCGACGTGGTGCGCCCGCGCGCCATGGCCTGGGCGTTCGCGTCGGGCGAGTAGCGCAGCCGCGCGGCCGCGGCGAGCACGCGCTCGCGCAGCTCGGGCCCGACGGTGCGGGTGGGGCTGCCGTTGATCGCGCGCGAGGCGGTCGCGAGCGAGACCCCCGCCGCGCGGGCGACGTCGCTCAGCGTGACGGGTCCGGCCATGCGCACGAGACTAGGGGACCGACGTGCGGGAAAGCGGTATCCTGCGGTGATCCGCCCGGCCGCACCACCGCGAGGACGACGATGACCAGCAGCTCCGCGCACGTGCTCGTCCTGCGCGACGACGACCACGTCGGCGTCGCGACGCGCGACCTCGAGGCCGGGACCGCCGTCCCGCTGCCCGACGGCACGACACTCGTCGTCCGCCACGGCGTCCCCCGCGGGCACAAGGTCGCCCTGCGCGCGGCCCGCACCGGCGCACCGGTCCGCAAGTACGGCCAGTCGATCGGCCGGGCGACGCGCGACATCGCGCGCGGCGACCACGTCCACACGCACAACCTCGGCATGGCCGACGACGAGCGCGCCTACGAGATCGGCACCGCACGGACGACCCTGCCCGCCCCCGTCGCACCGCGCACGTTCGACGGCTACCGCCGCGCGGACGGGCGCTGGGGCACCCGCAACTACGTCGGCATCGTGACGTCGGTCAACTGCTCGGCCTCGACCGCGCGGCTCGTCGCGGACCAGTTCCGCGGGCGCGTGCTGGACGCGTACCCGCACGTCGACGGCGTCGTCGCGCTCACGCACGACACGGGGTGCGGCCTCGTCCCGACGAGCGAGGGCGCTCGCATCACGCTGCGCACGCTGCGCGGCTACGCCGACCACCCAAACATCGCCGCGCTCCTGGTCCTCGGGCTCGGGTGCGAGATGCTCCCGCCGACGGCCGTGCTCGACGGCCTCGACCTGCCCGCCGACAAGCCCGTGCGCGTGCTGTCCATCCAGGAGACCGGGGGCGTCCGCCGCACGGTGCGCGCGGCCGTCGCCGCGATCGAGGAGCTGCTCCCCGAGCTCGAGGCGCTGCGCCGCGAGCCGGCGCCCGTGTCCGAGCTCGTGCTCGGGCTCAACTGCGGCGGCTCCGACGGCTACTCCGGCATCACCGCCAACCCCGCGCTGGGCCGCGCGTCCGACCTGCTGGTCGCGCACGGCGGCACGAGCGTGCTGGCCGAGACGCCCGAGGTGTTCGGCGCCGAGCACCTGCTGCTGCGGCGGGCCGTCTCGCGCGACGTCGCCCAGCGCCTGCTCGACCGGATCGACTGGTGGCAGCAGTACACGGCCGCGGGTGGCGGCACGCTCGACAACAACCCGTCGCCGGGCAACAAGGCGGGCGGGCTCACGACGATCCTCGAGAAGTCGCTCGGTGCGGTCGCCAAGGCCGGCACCGCGGACCTGACCGCCGTGTACGAGTACGCCGAGCGCGTCACGACGCGCGGTCTCGCCTTCATGGACACCCCCGGCTACGACCCGGTGTCCGTCACGGGGCTCGTCGCGGGCGGTGCGACCGTCGTCGTGTTCACCACCGGCCGCGGCTCGGTGCTCGGCTGCAAGCCGGCGCCGTCGATCAAGGTCGCGACGAACACCGCGACGTACCTGCGCATGACGGAGGACATGGACCTGAACGCGGGGCGGATCGTCGACGGGACGGCGACGCTCGAGCAGGTGGGTCAGGAGATCTTCGACCTCGTCGTCGAGGTCGCGTCCGGCCGGCAGACCGTGTCCGAGGAGCTCGACCTGGGCGCGGACGAGTTCGTGCCGTGGCAGCTCGGCGCGGTCACCTGACCGCGCCGAGCCGGTGCCGCCTCAGCGCGGCGCGTACGACTCGCGCGGCAGGCGCAGCGCGAGATCGACCGCGGTCTCGACCGCCTCGTCCAGGTCGAGCCGGTGCTCGGCGACGAGCCGCGCGAGGAACCCGGCGTCGATGCGGCGCGCGAGGTCGTGGCGCGCGGGGATCGAGCAGAAGGCGCGCGTGTCGTCGACGAAGCCCGTGGTGTTGTAGAACCCCGCGGTGTCCGTGACGGCCTCGCGGAACCGGCGCATGCCGTCCGGGGTGTCGAGGAACCACCACGGCGCACCGAGCCGCACGGCCGGGTAGACGCCCGCGAGCGGTGCGAGCTCGCGCGAGAACGCGTCCTCGTCGACGGTGAACAGCACCATGCGCAGGCCGGGATGGTGCCCGAACTGCTCGAGCAGGGGCCGCAGCGCGCGCGTGAACTCGGTCGGCACGGGGATGTCGTAGCCGACGTCCGGGCCGCGCGCGGCGTGCACCGCGGGGTCGTGGTCGCGCAGCACGCCCGCGTGGAGCTGCAGCACCAGACCGTCCTCGCTCGCCATGCGCGCGGTCTCGTAGAGCATGTGGCCCGCGAACGCGGCCGCGTCGGCGGGCTCGACGCGACCGCGCAGCGCGGCGGTGAAGATGCGCGCCGCGTCCGCGTCCGGCAGCGGCGTCGCGTCGGCACCCAGGTGGCCGTGGTCCGACGAGCGTGCGCCCGCGAGCCGGAACGCGCGCCGCCGCTCCTCGAGCGCCTGGACGAGCAGCCGGTACGACGAGAGCTCGTAGCCGACCCGCGCCTCGAGCGCGCGCAGCGCGGCCCGCCAGCCGGGCCGGTCCAGGTGCACCACGGCGTCGGGACGGAACGTGGGCACCACCCGCTCGCCCCAGCCGTCCGCGGCGAGGCGGGCGTGGTCCTCGAGCCCCGAGTCGGCGGCGTCGGTGGTCGACAGGATCTCGAGGTTGAACCGCTCGAACAGCGCGCGCGGCCGGAACTCGGGCCGCGCGAGGCAGTCGACGAGGTGGTCGTAGACCCGGTCGGCCGACGCCGCGGACAGCGGCTCGTCCACGCCGAACACCTCGACGAGCTCGTGCTCGAGCCACAGCCGCGTCGGGGTCCCCCGGAACAGGTGCCAGCGTGAGGCGAACGTCCGCCAGATCGCGCGCGGGTCGGTCTCGACGCTCGTGCCGTCGCGGCGCGGCACGCCGAGCGCGTCCTGCGGCACACCCTGCGACACGAGCATGCGGACCAGGTAGTGGTCGGGGACGACGAGGAGCGCGGCCGGGTCGGGGAACGGCTCGTCGTCGGCGAGCAGCGCGGGGTCGACGTGCCCGTGCATCGACACGAGCGGCAGGTCGCGGGTGTGCGCGAAGATCTCGCGCGCCAGCCGGCGCGACGTCGGGTCGGCGGGCAGGGCGCGGTCGGGGTGCAGCGCGCTGGTCGTGGTCGTCATGCTCGCGCCTCTCACGGTGGCGGACGGGACGCGGCGGGGCTGTGCGCGCCTCGGGGTGGCCCGAACGCTACACGGCAAGCGCTTCCCCGGCTACGGTGTGACCGAGATGAAATCGCATTCATCCCGGCCCCGACCCCGCGCCGCGGCCGCCCAGCACCCACCCACCACCCACCTAGCACCCGCCCAGCACCCCGAGAGGCACCGACGTGACCGCACGCCTGTCCCGCACGACGCTCGCCGACGCGCTCCCCCGCCCGGGCGTCGCCGGCCCCCCGGTCTCGCCCGCGCACACCGGGATCGTGCACCTGGGGCTCGGCGCGTTCCACCGCGCCCACCAGGCGGTGCTCACCGAGGACGCCGCGGCGGCGAGCGACGACGACCGCTGGGGCATCCTCGGCGTCACGCAGCGCTCGGCGCGCGTCGTCGACCAGGTCGCACCGCAGGACGGCCTGTACGGCGTGCTCACGCTCGACCGCGGCCGCGCGGACCTGAGGGTCGTCGCCGCGCTGCGCGAGGCGGTCTTCCCCGGCTCCCCGGGTCCCGGCACGGCGCACGTGCTCGACACCGTCGCGTCGCCCGGCACGCACGTCGTGACGCTCACGGTGACGGAGAAGGGGTACCGCCTGGGCGCGGGCGGGGGCGCGGACCTGTCCGACGAGGGCGTCCGCGCCGACCTCGCGGCGCTCCGGGACCGCAGCGACGCCCCGACGCGGTCGGCCACCGGCCTGCTCGTGCGCGCGCTCGACCGCCGCCGCCGCGCGGACGCCGGACCGCTCACCGTGGTGTGCTGCGACAACCTCACGACTCGGTCGGCCACCGGGCTGCTCGTGCGCGCGCTCGACCGTCGGCGCCGCGCCGACGCCGGACCGCTCACCGTGGTGTGCTGCGACAACCTCACGGGCAACGGACGCGTGCTGCACCGCGTGGTCGACGACCTGCTGGCCGCCGCGGGCGACGACGACCTGCGCGCGTGGGTCGAGGAGTCGGTGCGCTTCCCCTCGACGATGGTGGACCGGATCGTCCCCGCGACCACGCCCGAGCACCGGGCGCAGGCCGAGGAGCTGCTCGGCCTGCGCGACGACGCGCTCGTGGTCGGCGAGCCGTTCACGCAGTGGGTGCTCGAGGACGCGTTCGCCGGACCGCGGCCCGCGTGGGAGAAGGCGGGCGCGACGCTCACCACGGACGTCGAGCCCTACGAGCGCGCGAAGCTGCGGCTGCTCAACGCGACGCACTCGCTGCTCGCGTACGCGGGCGCTCTGCGCGGTCACGCGACGATCGCGCAGGCCGTGCAGGACGACGAGCTGGCGTCCTGGGCGCGCGCGTTCACGGACGCCGACGTCCTGCCGACGCTCGACGCGCCCGACGGTGCGGACCTGGTCGCCTACCGCGACTCGCTGCTGCACCGGTTCGCCAACCCCGCGACGGGCCACACGACCGTGCAGGTCGCGATGGACGGCTCGGTCAAGCTGCCGCAGCGGCTCCTGGGCACGGTGCGCGACCGCCTCGCGGCCGGCGCGGTGCCCGAGCACGCCGCGCTCGTCGTCGCCGCGTGGATGGCGTACGTGCGCGCGACGACGACGGGCACGCTCGTCGTCGCGGGGCGCGAGGTGACGCTCGACGACCCGCTCGCGGACGTGCTCGCGGACGCGGCCACGGGACCGGCGGCGGGGCTCGCGGACCGGCTGCTGCGCGTCGAGGCGGTGTTCGGGCCGGACCTCGCCGAGCACGCCGCGTTCCGGTCGGCGGTGCGCGCGGCCCTCGCGCAGCTCGGCGTGCGCTGACGGCCGGACGTTGACCTCGCGGTCGTCGTGCGGAACCATGGAAAGCGCATTCCCGCACGGGACCAGCCGACCGGAGGACCACGTGACCACCCGCACCCTGCGCATCGCCATGAACGGCATCACCGGCCGGATGGGCTACCGCCAGCACCTCGTCCGCTCGATCCTGCCGATCCGGGAGCAGGGCGGCATCACGCTCGCCGACGGCACCCGCGTGCAGATCGAGCCCCTGCTCGTCGGCCGCAACGCCGACAAGGTCCGCGAGATCGCCGCCCGCCACGGCGTCGAGCTCTGGAGCACCGACCTCGACGCGGTCGTCGACGACCCGGCGACCGACGTCGTGTTCGACGCGTCCATGACGAGCCTGCGCGCCGCGACGCTCGCGCACGCCATGACGGCCGGCAAGCACGTCTACACCGAGAAGCCCACCGCCGAGACGCTCGCCGAGGCCGTCGACCTCGCGCGGCTGGGCGAGCGGACGGGCGTCACCGCGGGCGTCGTGCACGACAAGCTCTACCTGCCGGGCCTGGTCAAGCTGCGCCGGCTCGTCGACGAGGGGTTCTTCGGCCGCATCCTGTCGCTGCGCGGGGAGTTCGGGTACTGGGTGTTCGAGGGCGAGCACCAGGCGGCGCAGCGACCGTCGTGGAACTACCGCAGCGAGGACGGCGGCGGCATGACCACCGACATGTTCTGCCAGGTGTTCGAGGGCGAGCACCAGGCGGCGCAGCGACCGTCGTGGAACTACCGCAGCGAGGACGGCGGCGGCATGACCACCGACATGTTCTGCCACTGGAACTACGTGCTCGAGGGCGTCCTCGGCACCGTCCGCACCGTCACCGCCACCACGGCCACGCACATCCCGACGCGCTGGGACGAGCAGGGGCGCGAGTACCGCGCGACCGCCGACGACGCCGCCTACGCGATCTTCGACGTCGTCACGCCCGGCGGCGACCCGGTGGTCGCGCAGATCAACTCGTCGTGGGCCGTGCGCGTGCACCGCGACGAGCTCGTCGAGTTCCAGGTCGACGGCACGCACGGCTCGGCCGTCGCGGGGCTGCGTCGCTGCGTCGCGCAGCACCGCGCGCACACGCCCAAGCCCGTGTGGAACCCCGACCTGCCCGTCACCGAGCCGTTCCGCGAGCAGTGGCTCGAGGTGCCCGACAACGGCGACCTCGACAACGGCTTCAAGCTCCAGTGGGAGGAGTTCCTCGCCGACGTCGCGACGGGCCGCCCGCACCGGTACGGCCTGCTGTCCGCGGCGCGCGGCGTGCAGCTCGCTGAGCTCGGGCTGCGGTCCTCGGCGCAGGGACGCCGCCTCGACGTGCCGGAGATCGTGCTGTGACGGCCGACCTGTCGCGGCTGTCGCTCAACACCGCGACGACCAAGCGCTGGACGCTCGAGGAGGCCGTGGCGGGCGCGGCGCGCGCCGGGCTCGGGGCCGTCGGGCTGTGGCGCGACCGCGTCGAGGAGGTCGGCGCGGCGCGTGCGGCCGCGCTCGTCGCGCAGGCCGGTCTGCGGGTCTCGTCGCTGTGCCGCGGGGGGTTCCTCACGTCCGACGACGAGCGCGGCCGACGCGCCGCCCTCGACGACAACCGCCGCGCGATCGAGCAGGCCGCGACGCTCGGGACGCGCGAGCTCGTCATGGTCGTCGGCGGGCTGACCGCCGCGCCGGGACCCGAGACCGCGGCGCTGCCCTACCCCGGCCCCGCCGACCCGGCGCGCGACCTCGTCGCGACGCGGGCACGCGTCGCGGACCGGCTCGCCGAGCTCGCACCCGTCGCCGCCGAGCACGGCGTGCGGCTCGCGCTCGAGCCCCTGCACCCGCTGTTCGCCGCGGACCGCGCGGTGGTGAGCACGCTCGGCCAGGCGCTCGACCTCGCCGCACCGTTCGACCCCGCGGTCGTCGGCGTCGTCGTCGACACCTACCACGTGTGGTGGGACCCGGACCTGGCAGGGCAGGTCGCCCGCGCCGGCCGCGAGGGGCGGATCGCGGCGTACCAGGTGTGCGACTGGGTGCTCCCGCTGTCGACGCCCGCGCTGCACTCGCGCGCGCACGTGGGCGACGGCTACGTCGACTTCGCCACGATCACCGGCTGGGTGCGCGACGCGGGCTACGCGGGCGACGTCGAGGTCGAGATCTTCCGCGACGACGTGTGGGACGCGCCCGGGGACCGGACCGTCGCGACGCTCGTCGAGCGCTACGCGAGGCACGTGCTCCCGTACCTGTGACGCGCGTCGTCCCCGACCCCGAGCGCGGCCAGCACCGCGGCGGCCGCACCCGGGCCCGGACGGACCTCGTGGACCACGCGCCCGCCCGCCAGGACCACGACCCGGTCGGCCAGCGCGAGCGCCTCGTCGACGTCGTGCGTGACCAGCACCGTCGCGACCGGGCGCGCGGCGCGCACGTCCCGCACGAGCGCGTGCGCCTCGCGCCGCGTGAGCGCGTCGAGCGCGGCGAACGGCTCGTCGAGGAGCAGCAGGTCCGGGTCGCGCACGAGCGCACGCGCCAGCGCGACCCGCTGCGCCTGACCCCCGCTGAGGGTCCCCGCGCGCTGGTCCGCGCGGTCCGCGAGGCCCACGCGCGCGAGCGCCACCACCGCACGCGGCCGGTCGGCGCGGCGCACCGGCGCGTCCGCGAGCAGGACCGTGCGCCACGTGCGCTCCCACGGCAGCAGGCGGGGCTCCTGGAACACGACGGCGACCCGGTCCGGGCGCACGAGCTCGTCGGCGTGCCCGGTCCGGTCGAGCCCCGCGAGCACGCGCAACAGGGTCGTCTTGCCGCACCCGCTGCGCCCGACGACCGCGACGAGCTCGTCGTCGCCGACGTCGAGGTCCAGCCCCGTGAGCACGGGCCGGTCCCGGTACGCGCGGCGCAGGCCGCGCACGCGCACGCTCATCCGCGCACGTCGCGCCACGCGCGCGACACGTCGACCGGCTCGGCCAGCAGACCCTCGGCGACGTAGCGGTCCGCGACGCGCGCGAGCTCGGCCGCGAACGCGTCGTCGGCGTACGCGAGGCGCGGCGGCCGCAGCGCGGTCAGGCCCGCGGCGACCGCGTGCGAGGCGCCCGCCGCGCGGTACGCGGCCGCGAGCGGCGCCGGGTCCGCCGCGAGCGCGTCCGCCTCGTCGGCGAGCGCGGCCACGACCGCCCGCACCGCGTCCGGGTGCGCGTCGACGAACGCGCGCCGCGCGACGTGCACGGTCGCGTTGTCCGAACCGAGGTCGCGGGCGAGCGCGACCGTGCGGGCGCCGTCGACCTGCGCACCGACCAGGTACTGGTCCCACGTCGCCCACGCGTCCACCCGGCCCGCGGCGAACGCCGCCGCCGCGTCGGGCGGCGCGAGGTACACGGTCTCGACGTCGTCGGTGCCCAGGCCCGCGCGACCCAGCGCGAGGCGCAGCAGGTACTCGCCCGTGCCGCCCCGGTTGACCGCGACGGAGCGGCCCGCGAGGTCGGCGACGCCCGCGATGCCGCTCGTCGACGTCGCGACGATCCCCTGGGTGTCGCCGTCGGTCCGCTCGACCGCGACGACGACGAGGTCCGGGTCGCCCGCGAGCGCGGCGACGACGGCCGTGGTCGAGCCCGACGTCACGTCGAGGCGCCCCGCGGCCATCGCCTCGGCCGCGGGCGCGAACGCCGCGAACGGCTCGGTCACCTCCGCGCGCGCCCCGGCGCGGTCGAGGCTGCGCTCGAGGGTGCCGTCGCCGGACGCGAGCGTCAGGAGGTTCTGCGTCGTGAGGACGCCGACGCGGACCGGCTGCTGCGGCGCGCTCGTCGCGGTGGCGTCCGCGGTCGCGGCGCACCCGGCGAGGGCGGCCGCGAGCAGCACGACGACGAGGGCACGGGGACGACGGTTCACGGGTGCAGGCCTCCGGAGGTGGTGGACGGGCGGCCGACGAGGGCCGGGGGACGAGGGGTGCCCAGCGGCGCGGGGTGCGCGGACGCCGGGCCGAGCAGCGCGCGCTCGAGGCCGCGCACGAGGGCGTCGGTGAGCAGGCCGAGCGCGGCGTAGACGAGCACGCACAGCAGCACGACGTCGGTGCGCGCGTACGTCCGCGCATCGGTGAGCAGCGCACCGACGCCCGTCGACGCGTCGACGCTCTCCGCGACCACGAGCGCGACCCACGCGGTGCCGAGCGCGAGGCGCAGCCCGACGAGCGCCGCGGGCAGGGCCGCGGGCAGCAGCACGCGGGTCGCGGTGCGGCGCCGACCCAGGCCGTACGCGGCGGCCAGCTCGCGCAGCCGCGGGTCGACGCCCCGCACGCCGCCGACCGTCGCGAGGTACGTCGGCACGAGCGCCGCGACCGCGACGAGCAGCACCTTCGGCGGCTCCCCGAGCCCGACCCACATGACGAGCAGCGGCGTCACCGCCGTGAACGGGACCGTGCGGACCGCCTGCAGGGGGCGGTCGACCACGTCGTGCGCGGCCACCGACAGACCCGCGAGCAGCCCGAGCAGCAGGCCGACGCCGACCCCCGCACCCGCCCCGACCGCGACGCGCGTGCCGCTGGCCGCGAGCGCGGCGGGCAGCGCGCCGTCGACGGTGAGGTCCCCCGCGGCGCGCAGCACCGCACCGGGCGCGGGCAGGACGTGGGGGTCGACCCGGCCGCTCGCGCCCGCGACGGCCCAGCCGACGAGCAGCGCGAGCGTGCTGAGCCACGGCCGCACCGCGGCGCGCGGCCGCCTCACCCGAGCCCCGCACGCGCGTCGGACGTGCGCTCGTCCAGCACGACGCCCAGGCCGGACAGGAGCATGCGGGCGACGCGCTCGTCGGGCAC
>Ga0206103_100752_pt1 | contig 14148 bp, 12 predicted proteins | sample 1B5Ametagenome_FD_148638 | JGI IMG/M metagenome (GOLD analysis project Ga0206103, IMG submission 148638) | Enriched microbial communities from leaf-cutter ant dump, University of Wisconsin, Madison, United States - 1B5A | ecosystem: Environmental > Terrestrial > Nest > Insects nest > Nest dump... | reverse complement strand
GACCAGCACGGCGACCAGCACGAGGGCGAGGACGCGATGACCGACGACCACGGGCACAGCCACCAGCACGACGAGCACGAGCACGAGCACGAGCACGACGACCACGACCACGACCACGACCACGACGAGCACGGCACGCCCGGGCACGGCCCGCAGCCGCTCGTCGTCGACCCCGCCCCCCTGCACGCGAGCGTCGACGCGCTCGCCGCGGCGCTGCACGAGTACGTCGACACCGCGACGGGCGTCCGTGCGGAGTTCGGGTCCGCCGAGGCCGACGAGGACCCGCGGATCCTCGCACTCGAGTCGCGCGTCGGCACGCTCAACGCCGACCTCTACGACGCGATCCACGAGCGTCTCGGGATGCACTCGGACCTCACGGGCATGACGTGGGAGGGCGAGGAGGGCGACGACGACGAGCCGTTCACGGGCGAGCTCGAGCGCGACGCGTTCCACGTCGGTCTCGTCGTGGTCCGCACGCCCGCCGCGGGCGATCGCTCGCTCGACTCGGCGCTGGACATCGTCGAGTCGGGCGCCTCGGACATCACGCAGTCGCTCGTCGAGCAGGGCTTCGAGGTCGCCGAGTGGGGCGTCGCGCGCGGTGCGCACGTCGAGCTCGACGACGGGCTCGACGAGGACGACGCACCCGACGGCGACGGCCCGTCCGACGACTCACGCGACGACGACGCACGGGACGACGACGCGCAGGACGACGACGCGCGGGGCGACGCATGAGCGCCGACGACGCCGCGGCCCCGCTCCAGGTCGTGCGCGGCACGCCCGACGAGGTCGAGCTCGCGGCGCTCGTCGCGGGCATCATGGCCGCCGCGAGCGCGGCGTCCGAGCACGCGCCGCACGCGCCCGCGCCGACGGCCGGCGACGCGTGGTCGGACCGCCGTCGTCAGCTGCGTCCCGCGCCGGGCCCGACGCCCGGCCCCGACGCGTGGCGCTGGAGCCTGCGCGGCTGACCGGCCGGCCCGTCCCGGCCCGGGGACGAGGTCCGGCTCCCGAGGGCACGGTCGTCACCCCTGCGCTCACTCGTCGGCCCGGGCGAGCGCGCGCCGGGCTCCCGGGGCACGGGGGTTACCCGCGAGTAAGGTCGATCGCATGCGTGAACCCACACCTGTCGACACCGTCGCCGACCAGTACGTCGCGACCTTCGCCGCCCTCGACCCGCTGACCGCCACGTCGATCGGCGTCGCGGGCCACGACCACGAGATGACCGACCTGTCCCCCGCGGGCCACGAGGCCCGCGTGTCCGCCGCCCGCGCGACGCTGCGCGAGCTCGACGCGCTCGAGCCCGCGGACGACGTCGACCGCATCACGCTCGCCGCGATGCGCGAGCGGCTCGGGCTCGACGTCGAGCTGCACGACGCGGGCGAGCACCTGCGCGACCTCAACAACATCGCGTCGCCGGTCCAGAACCTGCGCGACGTGTTCGACATCATGGCGACGGGTGACATCCCCGCGTGGGAGAACATCGCCGCACGCCTCAACGCGCTGCCGCGCGCGGTCGACGGCTACGTCGAGTCGCTGCGCGCGGGTGCCGCGCGCGGGCTCGTGCCCGCGGTGCGCCAGGTCGCGGAGGGTGCGCACCAGGCGGCCGAGCTCGCGGCCCCGGGCTCGTTCTTCGTCCAGCTCGTCACGGGCGAGGCCGCCGCGGCGGTGCTCGACGAGTCCTCGTCGTGCTCGCTCGTGCGGGCCGAGCTCGAGCGCGGCGCCGCCGCGTCCCGCGAGGCGTACGGCCGGCTCGCGGAGTTCCTGCGCGACGAGCTCGCACCGCAGGCCCCGTCCGACGATGCCGCGGGCCGGGACCGCTACGCGCTCGCGTCGCGCGCGTTCCTGGGCGCGGCGGTCGACCTCGACGAGACGTACCAGTGGGGGCTCGAGGAGCTCGCCCGTGTCGTCGCGGAGCAGGAGGCCGTCGCCGCGCAGATCGCCGGCCCGGGCGCGAGCGTGCAGGACGCGGTCGCGGCGCTCGACGCGGACCCGAGCCGCACGCTGCACGGCAAGGACGCGCTGCGTCGCTGGATGCAGGAGACGTCGGACGCCGCGATCGAGGCGCTCGACGGCGTGCACTTCGACATCCCCGAGCCGCTGCACACGCTCGAGTGCCGCATCGCCCCGACGCAGAACGGCGGCATCTACTACACGGGGCCGTCGGACGACTTCACGCGCCCGGGTCGCATGTGGTGGTCCGTGCCGCCGGACGTCACGACGTTCAACACGTGGCGCGAGAAGACGACCGTCTACCACGAGGGCGTGCCGGGTCACCACCTGCAGGTCGGCGCGGCCGTCCACAACCGGGCGGACCTCAACTCGTGGCGTCGCCTCGCGTGCTGGGTCTCGGGTCACGGCGAGGGCTGGGCCCTGTACGCCGAGCGCCTCATGGCCGACCTGGGCTTCCTCGACGACCCGGGCGACCGCCTCGGCATGCTCGACGGTCAGCGCATGCGCGCGGCGCGCGTCGTGTTCGACCTCGGCGTGCACCTGGGCCTGCCCGCGCCCGAGCAGTGGGGCGGCGGTCGCTGGGACGCCGACAAGGCGCTCGCGTTCCTGCTCGCGAACGTCAACATGCCCGAGTCGTTCGTGCGGTTCGAGTGGATGCGCTACCTGGGCTGGCCGGGCCAGGCGCCGTCGTACAAGGTCGGGCAGCGCCTGTGGGAGCAGACGCGCGACTCGGTGCGCACCGCGCAGGGCGACGCGTTCGACCTGCGCGCGTTCCACGCGAAGGCCCTGAACCTCGGCTCGCTCCCGCTGGACGTGCTCAAGCTCGCGTTCTGAGCCGCCGCGCCCCGACACGACGGGAGGGTCGGCCCCACCGCGGGGTCCGACCCTCTCGTCGTCCGGCTCGAGCCCGACGAGCGTGCGCTCAGAACAGCGTGTAGCCGTACTTGACCATGACCAGCCCGGCGAGCACGACGAGCACCGCGACCGTCACGAACCAGTCGTTGCCGTCCGCGACGAAGCGCCGCGCCCAGGGTCCGGCCCGGCCGGGCAGCCCGACGACGCGTTCGCGCACGCTGATGCGCGTGAGCCCGGCCCACACGAGCGTCGTGGTCGCGGTGATGAGCAGGCACCACGGGCACAGCGCGCCGATCACGAAGTACGACATGAAGAACAGCCACCACGCGAAGACCAGCCCCAGCGTGTAGACCCCGAACGCGATCCGCATGAACCAGCGCGGGAACACGACGCCGCCGATGAGCGCGACGGCGACGGTCAGCACGACCGCCTCGGCGGCGATCCCGAGGTAGGCGTTCGGGAAGCCGAGCAGCGTCGCCGCCCAGTGCTTCGCGACCGTCGCGCAGTTGATCTTCTCGTTGATGCTGCACGACAGGTTCGCGTCGGAGTCGCCCGCGAGCGTGAGGGCCTCGACCGAGAGCACGAACGACGCGATCAGCCCGATGACCCCGGAGACCGCCATCTCGATCGCGGTGCGCCGCCGCCAGGCCGGCGGGGGCGGTGCGAGCAGGTCGGGGTCGTCGTCGACGAGATCGTCGAGGCCCTCGTCCAGGCTCTCGTCGAGGCCGTCGTCCAGGTCGTCGGCCGAGCCGACGTCGACCCCCGTCGCGCCGTCGACGTCCGTCACCGCGGCGTCTCCAGCGTCGTCCCGCTCGCCCACGTGCCCTCCCGAGGCATCCCACGCCGGTGTCCGCACACCGTCGTGCTGCGCGTACCGGCCCGACGCGCGTCGGGCCCGGCGGCCATTGTGGCCCAGGATCCTGTCAGCGGGGCCCGACGATCGTCCCTCCGGGACCGTGGCCCGCGGGAGGCCGTCCCGGCCGCGCAGCTAGGCTCCCCGGGTGACCCGGCTCGTGCTCGCTTCCGCCTCCCCCGCCCGCCTCGCGACGCTGCGCTCGGCGGGCATCGAACCGCTCGTCGTCGTCTCGTCCGTCGACGAGGACGCGGTCCTCGCGCATGCCCGCGAGCGCTTCGCGGCCGAGTCGGGTACCGCGGCCGAGGACACCGACCGGCCGGGGCTCATCCCCGCCGACGCCGTCCTCGTGCTCGCGCAGGCCAAGGCGCACGACGTCGCCGAGCGCCTCGCCGCCGAGCCGACCGCCGAGCTCGACGCCCCACCCGAGGCCGCGCCCGACCCCGTGTCCGACCTCGCCGCTGCGCTCGCGGCCGACGACCTCGTCGTGCTGGGCTGCGACTCGATGCTCGAGCTCGACGGCGACGTGCTCGGCAAGCCGCGTGACGCGGCCGACGCGGTCGCGCGCTGGCGGGCGATGCGCGGCCGCTCGGGCGTCCTGCACACGGGCCACTGGCTCGTCGACCTGCGCGCGGCCGACGACGCGACCCCCGAGCCCCGCCCAGGGACGCTCGGCGCGGGCCGGGGCGCCGTGCTCGGGGCGACGTCGTCGACGGTCGTGCACTTCGCGGACGTCACGGACGACGAGATCGCGGCGTACGTCGCGACGGGCGAACCGCTCGCGGTGGCCGGGGCGTTCACGGTCGACGGGCTGGGCGGCCCGTTCGTCGAGCGCATCGAGGGCGACCACCACGGCGTCGTCGGCCTGTCCCTGCCCCTGCTGCGCCACCTCCTCGACGAGATCGACCTCCCCCTGCCCACCCTCTGGATCCGCTGACCCCGCCGCCCGCCCGATCGTGCGAAGACATGGTCGTGATCCGTGACCAGTTCTTCGCACGATCGGCCGACGCGGGTGGGTTGTGGGTTTCTACAAAGGGCGCTCCGGGCAGGTTGGCGGGATTCTCAATCTTCGTGCGCGGTGGCGGCGGAGCGGGGCCGCGCGTACGACGGAGCGTTACGGTGAGCCGTGCCCTCCACCCTGACGTCCGACGTGCGCCCTGTGCGCAAGGTCCTCATCGCCAACCGCGGCGAGATCGCCGTCCGCATCGCGCGGGCCTGCCGCGACGAGGGCGTCGCGTCGGTCGCGGTGTACGCGGACCAGGACCGCACGGCGCTGCACGTCACGCTGGCCGACGAGGCGTTCGCGCTCGACGGCGCGCGGGCGGCGGACACCTACCTGTCGATCGACAAGCTGCTCGACGTCGCGGCGCGCTCGGGCGCGGACTCGGTGCACCCCGGCTACGGCTTCCTCGCCGAGAACGCCGACTTCGCACGCGCGGTCATCGCGGCCGGGCTCACGTGGATCGGGCCCTCCCCGGACGCGATCGAGGCGCTCGGCGACAAGGTCTCCGCCCGGCACATCGCGCAGCGCGCGGGCGCGCCGCTCGTCGCGGGCACTCCGGACCCGGTGAGCGGCCCGGCGGAGATCCACGCGTTCGTCGCCGAGCACGGCCTGCCGATCGCGATCAAGGCGGCGTTCGGCGGCGGCGGGCGCGGCCTCAAGGTCGCGCGGACGGTCGAGGAGATCGACGAGCAGTACGAGTCCGCGGTCCGCGAGGCCGTCGCGGCGTTCGGGCGCGGCGAGTGCTTCGTCGAGCGCTACCTGGACCGCCCCCGGCACGTCGAGACCCAGTGCCTCGCCGACGCGCACGGCACGGTCGTCGTCGTCAGCACGCGCGACTGCTCGCTGCAGCGCCGCCACCAGAAGCTCGTCGAGGAGGCGCCCGCGCCGTTCCTCACGGACGCGCAGCGCACGCAGCTCGTCGAGTCCAGCAAGGCGATCCTGCGCGAGGCGGGCTACCAGGGCGCGGGCACGTGCGAGTTCCTCGTGGGCGCCGACGGCACGGTGTCGTTCCTCGAGGTGAACACGCGCCTGCAGGTCGAGCACCCCGTGACCGAGGAGATCTCCGGGATCGACCTCGTGCGCGAACAGCTGCGCATCGCGGCGGGCGAGCCGCTCGGGTACGACGAGGTCGTCACGCGCGGGCACTCGATCGAGTTCCGGATCAACGGCGAGGACCCCGCGGCGGGGTTCCTGCCCGCGCCGGGCCGCATCTCGACGCTGCGCTTCCCGTCGGGCCCCGGCGTGCGCGTCGACTCGGGCGTCGTCGAGGGCGACACGGTGTCCGGCGCGTTCGACTCGATGATCGCCAAGCTCGTCGTCACGGGCGCCGACCGGCAGCAGGCGCTCGCCCGCGCCCGGCGTGCGCTCGCCGAGCTCGAGGTCGTCGGCATCCCGACCGTCGTGCCGTTCCACCGCGCCGTGCTCGACGCCGAGGCGTTCGCGCCCGCGGACGCGAGCACGCCGTTCGCGGTGCACACGCGCTGGATCGAGACCGAGTTCGCCGACGCGCTCGCCGGGCTCAGCGCGGCGCCCGCGGCGGCGCCCGCCGACGAGGACTCCCCCGCGCTCGAGCGCGTGGTCGTCGAGGTCGGTGGCAAGCGGCTCGAGGTCGTCCTGCCCGCCGCGCTCGGGCTCGCCCGTCCGGGGGCTGCCCGACCGGGCGCCGGCCCGCGCCGCCCCGCTCGTCGTGCCTCCGGGCCGAAGGCGGCCGCGAACGGGACCACGCTCGCGTCGCCCATGCAGGGCACGATCGTCAAGGTCGCGGTCGAGGACGGCGCGAGCGTCGCCGAGGGCGATCTCGTCGTCGTGCTCGAGGCGATGAAGATGGAGCAGCCGCTCGTGGCGCACCGCGCGGGGACCGTCAGCGGGCTCGCGGCGAGCGTCGGCGCGAGCGTCAGCGCGGGCACGGCGATCTGCGAGATCGTCGACTAGCCGCGTCGCGGTCCGACCGTGAGCGCCGACCTGCCGCGGCACGCCCCCGCACCCGGCGACGGGTGGGTCGAGTGCGCGTGCGGCGCGCGGCACTGGGGGCTGTGCGGTGCCGCGGGCCTGCTCGTCGTACGGCGCACGTCGACACCCGAGCGGCGCGCGACGCACGTCCTGCTGCAGCACCGCGCGCACTGGAGCCACTTCGGCGGGACGTGGGGCGTCCCGGGCGGAGCCCGTCGGCCCGACGAGGACGCGACGGCCGCCGCGCTGCGCGAGGCCGCGGAGGAGGCGGGCGTCGAGCCCGACGCCGTCCGACCGTTCGCGACGCGCGTGCTCGAGCACCCGGACTGGTCGTACACGACCGTGCTGGCCGACGAGGTCCGCGCGTTCGACGCGCGCCCGACCGACGCCGAGTCCCTCGCGATCCGCTGGGTGCCGGTCGACGAGGTCACGGACCTCGACCTGCTCCCAGCCTTCGGGGCCGCGTGGCCCGAGCTGCGCACGCTCCTGCGCACCGCCCGCTGACGCCGCCGCTGACACCGCCGCTCACACCGCCAGCCCGAGCGCGACGTGACGGGCGACACAGCGTCCACGGGCCGGGACCCCTCCCGCGCACGCCGACTCTCGGGGTAACGTCACCGTCGGTGAGGTAAGCCTGACCTCACTCCGCCCCGGTCAGGGCGCGGACGGCGCTCCGGAACGGTCCAGCATGATCGCGAACTTCCTCATCGGCCTGCGCGAAGGCCTCGAGGCTGCGCTCGTCGTGAGCATCCTCGTGGCGTACCTCGTCAAGACCGGTCGGCGCGAGCTGCTGCCCGCGCTGTGGGGCGGGGTCGCGGTCGCGGCCGGCGCGGCGCTCACGTTCGGCGCGCTGCTGACGTTCGGCCCCAAGGGGCTGTCGTTCGAGGCGCAGGAGGCGATCGGCGGCACGCTGTCGATCATCGCGGTCGGGCTGATCACCTGGATGATCTTCTGGATGGCGAAGACCGCCCGCCACCTCAAGTCGAACCTGCAGACGAGGCTCGACGACGCGATCGCCGCGGGCAGGGGCGCCGTCGTCGTCATGGCGCTGCTCGCGGTGGGCCGCGAGGGGCTCGAGACCGCGCTGTTCCTGTGGGCGGGCGCGCAGGCGACGTCGGACGGCACCGCGGGCCCGCTCGTCGGCGCGGGGCTCGGCATCGCGGCCGCGGTCGTCATCGCCTGGCTCATGTACCGCGGCGCGGTGCGGCTCAACCTGCGCGTGTTCTTCGCGTGGACCGGGCTGTTCCTCGTCGTCGTCGCGGCCGGCGTGCTCGCGTACGGCGTGCACGACCTGCAGGAGGCGGGCATCCTGCCCGGCCTGACGAACCTCGCGTTCGACGTCTCGTCGACGATCCCACCCTCGTCCTGGTACGGGACTCTGCTCAAGGGCATCTTCAACTTCACACCGGCCACCACGTGGCTCCAGCTCGTGGCCTGGGTGGGCTACGTCGGGATCGTGCTGCCGGTGTTCGTCCGCACCACCTGGGGTCGGCAGACGCCCGCACCCCGTCCCGCCGCGCCCGCACCGGCCACCGTCGCCGCGTCCTGACGCACCCGTTCCTCTGTCACCGACGGCGCCCGCTCCCGGGCGCCCACCGCTCCCACCAAGGAGAACGATGTCCCGCTCGACCGTCGGCGTGCTCGCGCTCGCCGCTCTCGTCCTGCCCCTGACCGCCGCGTGCGTCGACAACGCGCCCGCCGACGACGCCTCGGGCACCACCGGGGGCACCCTCACCGTGAGCAGCACGGCCGACGAGTGCGTGGTCTCCGCCGCGACCGCGCCGTCCGGCACCCTGACGTTCGAGGTCACGAACGACGGCGACGACGTCACCGAGTTCTACCTGCTCGGCGAGGACGGCCTGCGCATCGTGTCCGAGGTCGAGAACATCGGCCCCGGGATCTCGCGCGACCTCGTCGTCCAGGTGCGGCCCGGCACGTACTACACCGCGTGCAAGCCGGGCATGGTCGGCGACGGCATCCGCGCGTCGTTCACCGTGACGGACTCCGGTGAGGAGGTCGGCCCGACGGGCGACGTCGCCGAGCAGCTCGCGACCGCCGAGGCGCAGTACGTCGCGTACGTCAAGGACCAGGTCGGTGCGCTCATCGCCGGCACGCAGGAGTTCGCGGACGCCTACAAGGCGGGCGACGACGACACAGCGCGCGACCTGTACGCCGCGACGCGCGTGCACTGGGAGCGCGTCGAGCCCGTCGCGGAGTCGTTCGGCGACCTCGACCCGCTGACCGACGCGCGCGAGGCCGACCTCGAGGACGGCCAGACGTGGAGCGGCTGGCACTACCTCGAGAAGGACCTGTGGCCCCCGCTCGCGGCCGACAACGGCGGCGAGGAGTACGTGCCGCTCACCGACGCCGAGCGCACGAAGGCCGCCGACGACCTCGTCGGCTGGACGCAGCAGCTCGTCGACCAGGTCAACGACCCCGACTTCACGTTCGAGGCGTTCCAGATCTCCAACGGCGCCAAGGAGCTCCTCGACGAGGTCGCGACCGGCAAGGTCACGGGCGAGGAGGAGATCTGGTCGCACACCGACCTGTGGGACTTCCAGGCCAACGTCGACGGTGCGCGCGTCGCGTACGAGGTGCTCTCGGACGTCGTCGAGGAGGAGGACCCCGACCTGGCCGCGACGCTCCTCGAGCGGTTCACCGCGCTCGACGCGCTGCTCGCCGAGCAGGGCTCGATCGAGGACGGCTTCACGTCCTACGACGAGCTGACCGACGAGCAGGTCAAGGCGCTCTCGACGGCCGTCGACGCGCTGTCGGAGCCACTGTCCCAGCTCACCGCGGTCGTCACCGGCGCCTGACATGACGCATCCCGAGCAACCCCCCGCGGCCGCGTCCGCGCAGCCCGAGCAGACCGCGCACGACGACCCGACCGCGCAGGTCGAGCCCGCCGAGGGCTCCGCCGCGCGCGGGCTGTCGCGCCGCGCGCTGCTCGGCGGGGGGCTGCTCGGGGCCGCGGCGGTCGGCGCCACGGGGTTCGGCGTCGGCCGCGCCACGGCCGCGCACGCCGACCCGGGTGCCGCCGCGGGCTCGTCGGCCCGCACCTACCCGTTCACGGGACCGCACCAGGCCGGCGTCACGACGCCCGCGCAGGACCGGCTCTACCTCGCGACGTTCGACGTCACGACGAACGACCGCGAGGACCTCGTCGCGCTGCTGCAGCGCTGGACCACGGTCGCGGCCCGGCTCACGCAGGGTCTGGACGCGGGCCCGTACGGCGGCGCGTCCGGCCCCTACGACGCACCGCCGGACGACACCGGCGAGGCGATGGACCTGCCCGCCGCGGGGCTCACCATCACGTTCGGGTTCGGGCGGTCGCTGTTCCTGACGCCCGACGGCACCGACCGGTTCGGGCTCGCCGACCGGCTGCCCGCCGCGCTCGTCGACCTCCCCCACTTCCCCGCCGACAACCTCGACCCCGCGCGCAGCGGCGGGGATCTCGTCGTGCAGGCGTGCGCCGACGACCCGCAGGTCGCGGTCCACGCGATCCGCAACCTGTCACGCACCGCGTTCGGCGCCGCGACGATCCGGTGGACGCAGCTCGGCTACGGGCGCACGTCCTCGACGTCGACCGCGCAGCGCACGCCGCGCAACCTGTTCGGGTTCAAGGACGGCACCGCGAACCTCAAGGTCGAGGAGGCCGCCGAGGTCGACGAGCACGTGTGGGTCGGCGCGGGCACCGGCGGCGCCGAGGGTGCCGCGTGGATGACGGGCGGCACGTACCTCGTCGCACGGCGCATCCGCATGACGATCGAGACGTGGGACCGCACGTCCCTGCGCGAGCAGGAGACCCTGATCGGCCGGACCAAGGGCGAGGGCGCGCCGCTGTCCGGCGGGACCGAGTTCACCGAGCCCGACCTGACGGTGACGGGTCGGGACGGCACGCCGCTCGTCGCGCTCAACTCGCACGTCCGGCTCGCGCACCCGACGCAGAACGACGGCGTGCGCCTGCTGCGCCGCGGCTACAACTTCACCGACGGCAACGACGCGCTCGGCCGCCTCGACGCGGGGCTGTTCTTCCTCGCGTTCGTGACCGACCCGCGCACGCACTACATCCCCATGCAGAACCGGCTCTCGCGCGACGACGGTCTCATGGAGTACCTGCAGCACACCGGCTCGGGGCTGTTCGCGGTGCCGCCCGGCGTCCCCGACGGGTCGCTCGTCACGGGGCGCGACGGCACGCCGATCACGACGAGCGACAGCCCGTTCGTCGGGCAGGGCCTGTTCGCCTGACCTCGGCCGAGCTCGTCCGACCTCGTCTGGCGTCAGCCGGTCGACGTCCGCTCAGGACGCGAGCAGCGCCGCGACGTCGTCGGCGTACGGGAACGTGCCCGGCTCGTAGGCGCACAGCGGGTCCGCCGCGTACGCGTCGCCCGTCGTCGCGTACGCACGCGAGCGCGAGCCGCCGCAGATGCGCGCGAACTCGCACGCCCCGCACTTCCCGGTCAGCCGCGCGGGGTCCCGCAGGCCCGTGAACAGCGGTGACTCGCGGTAGATCTCGGTGAGCGGCCGCTGCCGCACGTCACCCGCCGACACGGGCAGGAACCCCGACGGGTGCACGGTCCCGACGTGCGACACGAAGACGAACCCGTACCCCGCGTTGACGTTGAGCGGGGGCCGACGAGCCCGCTCGCCCTCGCCCCAGCCGAACGCGGCCGTCCGGGCCGTGAGCTCGGCGTACAGCTCGCCCAGGCCCAGCGCGGCGACGTGGTCCACGCCCCGTTCGGCGAGCACCGCGCGCTGCAGCGCGACGCGCCGGAAGTGGTGGCCCTCGGTGGTCTTGACCGGGACGTACGGACCCAGGTCGTACAGGTAGCTCATGACGTCCTCGGCCTGCTGCGGGGTCAGCGCTCCGAGGTCCACGCCGCGGCCCACGGGCACGAGCATGAACGCGCTCCACGTCATCGCGCCCTGCTCGTGGACGAGCCGCGCGAGGTCCGGCAGCTCGTGCACCGTGCGGCTCGACATCGTCGAGTTCACCTGCACCTTGAGCCCCAGCTCACGCGCGGTCGCCCACGCCTCGACCGTGCGGTCGAACGTGCCGGGCGCGCGCCGGAAGCCGTCGTGCACGGCCGCCGTGGCCCCGTCGAGGGACAACGACAGCGCCGTCACGCCCGCGTCCTTGAGCCGTTCGAGCGCGCCGCGGTCGAGCTTCGACGTGCCCGACGGCGACACCGCGACCGCGAGCCCGAGCGCGCGTCCCCGCCGCACGAGCTCGGTCAGGTCGTCGCGCTCGAAGCAGTCGCCGCCCGTGATGACGAAGATCGGCGCGGGTCGCCCGAACGACGCGACCTGCCGCATGAGCTCGGTCGCCTCGTCGGTGTCGAGCTCGAGCGGGTGGCGGCGCGGCTGGGCCTCGGCGCGGCAGTGCACGCACGACAGCGCGCACGCGCGCGTCGCCTCCCAGATCACGATGAGCGGCCGGTCGGCCGGGTCGTGGCGGACGGTGCGGACGACGGGACCGTGCGGACGCATGGCCCGCATTGCACACCCCGACGGCAGCGGTCGGCCGGGACGTGCGTCCCAGGCGCGCCAGGCGGTCCGTGCCCTGCGCTCGATGCCGCGCACGTCGGTCTGCGCGCCGCGCGCGTCGGGGCGCGTCAGTCCGCGAGCCCCGCCTCCGCCCGCAGCCGCGGCACGTCCAGCAGCGCCGTCCACCGTCGGCCCGAGTCAACGACGCCCTCGTCCTTCCAGCGGCTCATCACGCGGGACACCGACTCGGGGGTCGAGCGCGCGAGCCCGGCCAGGTCGGCGCGCGACAACGGCACGTCGAGCAGGAGGCCCGCCGCGCCACGGTCCGTGCCGAGCCGGTCCGCGAGCCGCAGCAGCGCGGTCGCGACCCGCTGCGCGACCGTCCCGGTGGCCTGTCCGCCGAGGTCGTCGTGGGCCCGCGCGAGACGCGCCGCGACGTCGTCGAGCACGCGCAGGCCGATGCGCGCGTCGGCGGCGAGCACGGCCCGGAAGTCGTCCTGACCGATGCGCAGCACGCACGACCCGACGAGCGCCGCCGCCGACTGCCGGTGGCGCGGCTCGCCGAGCGCGCCCAGCGCGCCGAACAGGTCGCCGGGTCCGAGGAGGTCCGTGACCGTCTCGGTCCCGTCGGGCGTCGACTGGACCACCTTGACGCGCCCCTCGGCCACGACGAACAGCGCGTCCGCGACGTCCCCCGCGCGGTAGACCGGTTCGCCCTCCGCGAGCGCGACCGTGCGCATGCGGCGGTCGACGGCGGCCAGCTCCGCCTCGTCGAGCCCCGCGAAGTACGGCGTGCGGGCGAGCGCCGCGAGCCGGACCGGCCGGGGGCACTCGTGCGGCAGCGCGACGGGCTGCAGCGGCACGACGCGGCGGTGGCCGGGGGTCCGCGCGGCGGCGGTGGACGGTGCCGGCATGGTCGACCTCCTCGGCCGGGGCTTCCACGGTACCCAGCCCCGCGGCGCGACCCCCGGGACCTGCGGGCCTGCGGGTCCCGCGCGGCCCGCGGAGGTGTCCGACGAGCGTGTGACCGGGCTCACGCAGCGGCGTGCGGACGATTGACGGCCGTCATGTTCGGCGCCGAGCGCCGTCCGTAGCGTCGTGATCGTCCGAGGAGAGCCCCCGGCACCATCCGAGACGAGGACGTGACCGTCATGACCACCACCCCCACGGCACCGACCAGCACCGCACCGACCAGCACCGCACCCTCCACCACTGCACCGTCGACGCTGCACACCGTGCTGCGCGCCGAGGGCTTCAGCTGCCCGTCGTGCGTCGCGAAGATCGAGAAGCAGGTCGGCCGCCTGCCGGGCGTCACGGCGGTCGTCGTGCGGTTCGCGTCGGGGCGCGTCGAGGTGGACCACGACCCCGCGGTCGCGAGCGTCGACGACCTCGTGGCGGCGGTCGCCCGGGCCGGCTACTCCGCGACCCCGTCGGCCTTCTGAGCCGACGCACCGGGACCACGACCATGACCACCACGACGAGCCCGACACCCGCCCCGAGCGGCACCGGCGACGCGCGCCGCGGCAGCCCGGGCACGACGGCCGTGACCAGCACCACGCACCCGACCAGCACGACGACAGCGCGCGCACCGCTGCGACGCGCGCTGCACAGCACCTGGGCCGTCCCGGCGGTCGCGGGCGCGCTCGTCGTCGCTGCCTGGGCGACGTCGCTCGACGCCCTCATGGTCGCGGCGGCCGTCGTCGCGGGCGCGCCGATCGTGCGCTCCGCGGTCCGCGCGCTGCGCGTCGGTGCCCTGTCGATCGACCTGCTCGTCTCGGTCGCGGCGATCGGCGCCGTGATCGTCGGCGAGCACTGGGAGGCCGCGGCCGTGACCACGCTGTTCGCGGTCGGTCACGCGCTCGAGGCGCGCACGACGGACCGGACGCGCTCGGCGCTCGCCGCGCTCGTCGCGGTCGCACCCGACGCCGCGGTCGTGCTGCGCGACGGCGAGCAGGTCGAGGTGCCCGCCGCGCACGTGCGGCCCGACGAGACGGTGCTCGTGAAGAACGGCGCGCGGGTCCCGGTCGACGGCGTGGTCGTCGCCGGGACCGGG
>Ga0206103_100750_pt1 | contig 14161 bp, 15 predicted proteins | sample 1B5Ametagenome_FD_148638 | JGI IMG/M metagenome (GOLD analysis project Ga0206103, IMG submission 148638) | Enriched microbial communities from leaf-cutter ant dump, University of Wisconsin, Madison, United States - 1B5A | ecosystem: Environmental > Terrestrial > Nest > Insects nest > Nest dump... | reverse complement strand
GCCGATACCATGAATGCCTTGCTCGCAAGGCTACTGTCCGCATTCGATGCCGAACGGAGCCTCGCAACCAATACTGCGCATGAATTGCGCACCCCGCTCGCCGGCGCGATCGCCCAGGCGCAGCGTATACGCAAGGAAACCGCGGAGCCCCTTACAGCGCAGCGCGCCTCTGACATCGAGGCTGCGCTCAAGCGCCTGATTGCGCGTTCCGAACGGCTGATGCAGCTGGCCCGGGCGGAAGGTGGGCGGCTGACGCTCGACGCCGACAGTGACCTGCGTGATGCGGTATCCGTAGTCGTGCACGACATGAACCGCACCGGACAGCAGGAACGCATCGTTCTGTCACTTCCGGACACACCGGTCCTGTCGCCGATTGACCCCGATACGGTTGGAATCCTGTGCCGCAACCTCATCGATAACGCGCTCCAGCATGGCGGCAAGGATTCCCCGGTCGAGGTTTCCCTGTCAGCGAGTGGAGAACTCTCAGTCGGGAATGCGGGGCCGCTCATATCTCCGGAAAGGCTGGAGGTGCTCACCAGGCGCTTCGAGCGAAACGGAAGCATCGGCCACGGAAGCGGGATAGGACTATCGATCGTAAGCACCATCGCAGATCGCTTGGACCGTCGTCTCCAGCTCAGCTCACCACGCGCAGGAGCACATGACGGCTTCGAAGCGCGAATCGATCTAACTCGGAGTTCTGGCATTCGGTTTGAAGACGGCACAGCCTGACATACAGACTGGCGGCTTTGGGGCCGCCTCCTGCCTGTCCGGATTCCGTTGCCCGTTGGTCAAAAGCAGACGCTCTTGGGTCAAGAACGCACGGTTGAAAACGGCAAATTCCGGACTTTGAACCGACCGTAAGATGCTGCGATGCAGTCCGTCGAACCTGCCATTCGCTGCGCGCGTGGGGAGGTCTAAACAAGGCCGCAGGCGCCTAGAATGAAGTCGGACGCTTTGCCCAAATTTCTCTTCGGCGTTCCCAAATGACGATGATCAGAATGGAAACGAGCACCATGTAAAACTTGCCTAAAACCTGTCCGGTCAGATAGTCCAAACTGCCGAACGCGAGCCAAAGAAAAAATAAGCTATCAACAATCAATCCAACGATGCTACTGACCGACGCTGCCACCACGAATCCGCGCCGACGCAGCGGAGCGAAAACCGCGAAATCTGAAAGCTCCGACAAAAGAAATGCGGTTGCGGAAGCGATCAAGAGCGCTTGGGGTGAAAAGAGCGCAGATATGAGACTTCCCAATAGAATGGCGGAAAGCGCCCAGTACGCACCAAGCTCTCTGTGGACAAGATCACGCAACACCAATGCCAGGCCGACCACTAGAACGCCGCTCGGCGCAGATATTCCTGGTAGGACCGGAATCAAGCAAGGCCCATCGGGAACGCAGTGTGTTCCTACGTTCTGTATTAGCCAGTTCGAAGCGGGTCCGGTCAGCAAAAAGCCAATGTAAGCGAGAACCACACCACCTTGCTCCGTTCTTGCCTTCCATCTTGAAATCGATGTCACTCGCAACAGGCTCCCATTACTATCCTCCGCCCAAGTGTACTGCGCCTGCACCGACAAAACGGTCGCTGAAATTAACGCCGTCGATAAGCGTGCTTCCTACTCTGCCGAGCACCACCGAAGTCATTCCCAAACTCGTGGCAACCATGCAAATCGTCATGGCGAGCGCGCCACTGTCCCGCCAAAGAAGGCTGGCGCCGTTCTCATAGCAGCCTTCAAGAAACTCGACGTCAGCGATGAACTGAAGCGTCGTACCAGCTACTGCCGAGCAGAGAGAATTCACGCTATCCGAATTCGCATCTCTTAGAGGGGACGGATCTTGGACTAATTTGAGGGTGTGCGAGGAAGCGTCATAGACGCCAACGGGGTCATCCTCCTCAACCGGAATGCAAAGTATCGACAAGACATGCAACCCACCCGCTGACGGACTTGCTCGGCCGACCCATGGGACACCGAACCGCCCTGGACCCCGACATCGCTCACGCATTACGTGAAAGAGGAGGTCTCCCAATTGCTGTTGGGAAGCCCGCCCGGAGATTGCGGACCGCCGGGCGGCCAGGGCATCCGACAAGCCTACATCAGGAAGAAAAAGCGGCTTCGGAAGTTTGTGGATTCTGTGACCCGAGAAAGTTGCCCTGGTTGTTGCCAAGGGTAGTGGTCTCGGGCGAGGCTCATCATCAATAGGCGACACCGTAGATTTCCTTGGTCACCTGATAATGCTTCACACACCCGCGACATTGACCGCAGGCCAGATTCCCAGTGTGGCAGGAATGGGCCCACGCCAAAATGTCGCGCGGGACACCTGAGCGACGCACTAGTTCGGTGGTGGTCATGTCAAGAGCAGGGGCAGAGATGCGGATTCCACCCTCTTGCAGAGTTGTCACTCTATCAATAGCGTCGTAGAAATCCGATCGTCCATCTGCATGCGTGCCGTCTGACGAGACCGATCCGGTCATCAACTCAGTTATCCCGAGAACGATCCCGCGCGCCGCGGCAAACGTCAAAAGCAACTGATTGCGAAACGGCCACCATTCTGGGACAGGCGCAACATCAAGGGCATCGTTTCCTGCCATATCACCGGAACCAATGGCGCGGCAGTCGATCGTAATGACCTCATGTTGCATTCCGATCTCTTTTGCCACTTGGCCCGCGGCAGTGATTTCTGCCTCCGCTGCGCGTTGGCCATAGTCAATTGTGATGGCAATCTCAGGACGCTTCCAAAACGCGACGGCTATGGAGTCCATTCCTCCTGATAAGAGAAGTGCTTTCATGGTTCGGCCCAGACTGTTTGGTAAATCGCGGTCACCAAGTCTTCGTATACTCGACAGCCAGTGCCCATGGGCATCTTGAGATCTTCGGGCCTCACATTCTGCGCCAACGCGATGACCGGAATTCCTCTTGCCACCGCATATCCGATCTCGAAAATTGTCCCGGCGTCGCCCCCATTCAAAATCGCGAGCACAACAGAGCACTCGTCGAGTCCCTTCAGGTCTTGTTTCGCGACCACATTGCCTGGACCAACGCCCACATCATGAAGTGGTGAAAATACCTCAACTTCCATATGCAAAAGCTGTTCGCGAACCTCTTCGACAATCCATCGTTCGGCCAAATTGAAGAACGGCGCAGCCAGATAGACCTTACCACCTCTCGGCTTGACCGCGTCTTGGGCCTCTTCGCGCAATGTATCTTCAGACAGCAGAGGTAGAGAACGCGTGCCACAGTAATAGGACGTCGCTCTGGATGCGAGATCCGCGGCCTCCGCAGCAGGTCTTTCAAGCTTACCCCAGTAGTAAGCAAATGCTGCTGAGAACACATCTCCGGAACCTATCTTCCAGACGTTCTCGCTTCGATACGATGGCACTGGGACTGGGGTCTCACCCCGAACGTGGACCATCGCACCGTGTCCACCCATTTTCAGGACAACAACGTCAGCCTTCCATTCTGCGAGGATATGTTCGACGATCTCGGAGGGTTCAGTACGTCCAGAGAGCCGACGGCCTTCAAGTCTGTTCAAGATGACGGCCAGAGTCTCAGCGCTGGAACCATTCTCGTGGTAGGGTCGAGGGTCGAATGCCGATTGCGGATCGTAGACAACCCGCCCCCCGGCAACTCTGGCGCTCCCCTCGAGCATACCAAAGCGCAGCACAACGTCTCCCGCCACGTCAAAGGGAGGGTACTGAGGAATAGCGTCGGGTCGAGGCGTAATCCTCGGTGTACCAAGCGAATGCATATACTCGAACTCGACGCCTTCTTCGACCTCCGGACCGGTGGTTTCTATCCCGAAGGCTCCAGACAGATTCTCAATTCCCGCTGAAAGCGATTTGGCGCGAACTGTATGAAGGGCAATTGTCTCGCCTGTATCAGCCAAAGCGACAGCTGCTCGGCCCGCTGACCCGAAGATGTCATCCCAATGCGGCTCAATGCAGCGCTCACGATAAACACCACCTGCTATTGTAATCATGCAGGCCGGACCTGAAGTGTAATTGCGGCTCCTGACCGGCTTGCAACTTCAGCGACATACTGGTGACCATTTTGAATACAGTCCACAATTTGCATATGGCCGGTGTGGGTCAACGCACCAGCGACACCGGCTGGCGCATGCACTTCTAAAACAGGACGCGGACCGCCCAAGTTCAAAACGACGTCCAACACGTCCCCAACCGCAAGGGTCGAGACAACGGCCGGTCGGGGACTGTTCAGAGGCGCTTGCTGAAAAATCGCGCAGGGATCGGCTCCTCCTCCAGCGCCACCACCTCCTCCGGCACCTGGTCGATTGGGGATCTTCGGCGGCGTGTAATCGTCACGCCCTCCACCACCACCTGACATCTTAATCCTCCTACATCCAAAGCAGTGCAAGCCACCTCAACCTAGGGAGGAATACGCTTCAAGAAAAGCGCTTAGTCAACGGATTAAGGATGTCACAGCGTCAAGCTGAGTTGCACGGGTTCGACCTTCGGCGAGAAGTCTTCAGCCGACGGGCCGGCAAGCCGTCGCAAGATTGCGTTGGGTATCTGTCGCATGTTCATCCACATGACAGAATCCAAGATGGACGCCTTAACAGAGATTGCTTCCGCGAAATCGAGGAACGCCTCTTCCAGTTCGAGGTAGTGGCGTTCGACAGATTTTCCTTCAGGAAATATCTGCAACATTCTGCCTGCGCGAAGTATGTGAATATCCAAGATCGAAACGCTATCGCTGTCACGCCAATTTCGGACAATCCAGGAGGCCGTCTTTGGACCTATCCCTGGCAGCGCTGTCAACGCATCACGTAGTTCTCTGTCGGGGGCGCCTCGGTCCAAAGATCGCAGCGCGCGCATCGAACCGGCAAGATAGGCTGATTTCTGTCTTGCGAACCGATATCGAACAAGCTTCCCGTTCAGCTCAAGTGGGTCTGCGAGCAACTCAAGGACAGATTTCTCATTCAATAGCCGGCATGGGTCTTCAGCGTTTACCACTCGCAGACGCTCGTACGCAGCCAGCCCTACCTCCGCGGGAATACCGTAGCCGCCGAGGAGGCAAGCAATCAGTTCCTCCTCGAGGCTCCTACCAAGCTTGTAGTGCGTCGGCGCCTCGACTTCCCACATCCAGGCTTGTGCGGCCCAATACGCGGGCGACCCGATTTCTTCGGCGCCCCCCCAAAACAAGCCGTTGATGTTCAGCTGCTGATCAGCTGAGGGCAAATCGCGGCCAACGTAGCCTGCCTCTGACCTTGCATAAACGGTCTGAATTGACGAGGGAGCACAAGAATGCATAAATTGCATATACACTGAATAATCCCGGACGACAATGAGCAATCTGATAGAAGAAGTGGAAAATGTGCGGCAATCCGAACGAATGAGTCAGGCCGAGGTCGCTCATCAAATGAGGGTGTCGCAAGGACACTACAGCAAGGTGGTTGCGAACCGCGTCCCTTTGGCGCCCAAGATGGCCGCTAGAATGAAAGCTTGGCTGGAACAACGCAAGCAGACAGCCGCCAACATTGATCGCGAGATTCTCGATAAATGCATTGAACTAATGCATTTGCTTAGTGCACGCGTCGGTGCGGCTGAAGCGTCCGACGAGTAAAGTGACTGATGTAGCCTGCTAATCGGCGACGGAACGGGCCGGTGGCGGTGTGCAAGAAGGGCTCGCCCTCATTGGAGCCATGGCCTGCCACGGGGTTCTTCCTCCACCAGTGATCAGAGTCTGGCTCAACTTAAGGACGGACCATAAAGCGAACGAGATGCAGCGAAATTCAACTCCCCTCCGTAGGCCAGTATAGCCCGTGTCACTCATGCAATTTCTGCTGCTGCGGTTGGCGTGCGGCGCCCTTGATGTGAATGGCGGCTTTCGGGACATCAAACTTCGTTGCGGGCGTCCGAAATGGGGGCGCTAAGCGGCCACTCGGCGTCTAGGCCTCAACGTCGGCTTTTGGGCTAGGACAAAGTTTGCAAGAACGTCATGCCATAGCGGATGCGCGTTGACTTCAGGTCTCTCAGTTGGCAGCAGCCGCTGGCACGTCGAACATCCGAACAGAGCTAGCGGTCGCGTAGTGTTACCCAAATGAAACCCAGCACCGCTTATGCGGTAGGGCGTTGCAAGGTTCTGGCGGGCAAAATTTTGAAATCATTGAAGATTTTTGGTAGCGGAGGAGGGATTCGAACCCCCGACACAAGGATTATGATGCCTTGGTCGCCTTCATAACCATATGATTTATCAGTAACTTTTCTTTCTGCGCGACTTGTGCTCAAATGTGCTCACTTTTCGAGAGTCTGGAGCACGTCGCATGACCGTTCGCAAAAAGCAATTCACCCGGCCCGATGGAACCGAGTTCAAGGGCTGGCAGGTTTCCTTCAAAGACGAGCACGGGAAGCCGCGAACGCGCAGCTTCAAGCGCAAGTCGGAAGCGCAGGACTTCGACCGGACCAAGGAAGACGCCGTGCGCGTCAAGAAGGAAGCCCGCCTTCACTCGATCCCGATCGAGGCTGCGGCGTCGCGCCTGCAAGATGTCGGGCTGGTCACCAGTGCCTATCGAGCGCTGCGGCAGGCCGAGTCGTTCGGCCCCAAGGCGAAATTGCTCTCGGTTCTCGTGGACGATTTCATCACCGCCTGCGAGATCGGACGCGACGGCCGGAAGCCGTTGAAGAAGTCAACCGTCGTGAGCTATCGGGACCGACTAAAGCCGTTGAAAGCGAAGTTCGGGGACAGACTCGCCAGCACCATCACCAAGGCCGACATGCGCGAGTATCGCGACGAACTGCTGGCGGCGCGCTCGACGCGCAGCAGCGCCAAGAACGTGTTCAATTCGGCAAGCATCTTCTTCGGTTGGCTGGCGGATGAGGTTGACGCCATCATGCGGAATCCGTGCAAGGGCATCCGCGTCGACGTGTCGGACGACGATGATGTGTCCATTGTCACCGAAGATGACATCTACAGCGACGCTGACATTGCCGCGATCTTGAACGCAATGGATACCTACGCTCGCAAGGTCGCGGCGTCGAAGACCGCCAACCCAGAAGAAAAAGATGCTGCATGGCGAGACCGCTCAATCGTCCACGTACTCATCTATTGCGGCCTGCGCATCGGCGAGGCGAGGGCGCTGCGTAAGTCTGATCTCAACCTAGCCGGCCGACTTCTCACGGTAAGTTCGACCGTGGACAACTGGAGCCAAATCACACCTGCCAAGACCAAGGCCGGACGGCGGGTGGTCGCCATCCCGACGATCGCGGTTGATCCGCTCAAGGACTGGTGGGGTATTGTAGAGAAGACCGAGCATGAGCTTCTGTTCCCGACCGCGTCGGGCAAGTCGCTGCTCTACCGAAATTTCCTGCGAACTTGGGAACGTGCAGTGAAAGCCGCCGAAGTTACCTACAGGAACCTGCACAGCCTTAGGCACTATTACGCGTCTAAGCTTATTGACGCAGGATACGACGACGTCCGCCTGACTTCGATGATTGGCCACGAGGACATTCTATTCACGCGTCGTGTCTATGGGCATCTGCTGGATAAGCGGACCCGGTTGGAGAAGGACGTTGCAGCGGTAGACGGCGTCTTCACGCTTAGACCGGCGCGCAAGCGTCGTGTCGTGTCCACAGTCACGGTCGGCGAAGTGCTGCGGAAGGTTGCGCCGGGCGAGTAGGTCGGCATCTGCACTCAACCTCATCACCCCATCAGCCACGTGGTCCCTGAGCAGGACGGCGGGAGGTTCGGGGTTGAGTGCAAAGGCCGCGTCGCTGCTCTGGAGGATGACGCTCCCGAGCTAGAAATGCGGAGCACGCTATGACGGAGAAGGGAGGTCTGCTCGATCGCTTCGATACTAGCAAGCGCGTAAGGGGAACTTCCTCACCCTTCTCTGCGATCGACCAATCTGGTTGATCAATGACTCGAGTTATCGCTTCATCGTTCCAACTACGACTCGGAAGTCCTCGCGACTTGCAAACATCAACATAGTAGAAATCTTCTGCTTACCACCACGCAATGACATCGTTCAGCGGGGTTCTACGCTCAACCCCGGCGGATATAGGACGTCACTCGTTGTGTTGACGGTGCTGTGTAACGCGCGCGGGCTCGCCGGCACAAGGGGCTTAGGAACGCTGGGCCGGCATGCTGAGAGCGGTTGAGTGCAGAGACGGCTACGCCCCGATGCTGTAGCAACGCGGCGGATGCGGATGTAGTTGCGTGAAGCACGATAACGCCCACCGGCAGACCGGCGTGAGTTGGACCAGCCCTTGGGAAGAATGCAGCCGGAACCTCTGCCTGTTCGTCGGCGCCTCAGTCGTCGCACATGCAAGTGTCTACTTTACTGGACTCCGTTGCTCCTGCCGTGCTTGGTTGAGGGGTGATGGGAGGAATCGACGATGAGGCAAGGCGATACGTCGGCAGGCGACCAACCGAAGCAAGAGGAAGTTAAGCCGGCGGCGCTGTGTTTCGTGGGGCCGATCGACCGCCCATGGACGCAGAGCCTCAGAAACATGCTCTGCGCCTTCGCGAACGACGGCGTCACTCACCTGTCGCTCTATATGAGCAGTTCGGGCGGGAGCATGGTAGAAGGGTTCGCGCTCTACAACTTGATCAACAGCCTGCCGATGCGGATCCATACCCACAACATCGGCGCGATCCAGTCGATCGCCAACATCGTCTTCATCGCCGGCCACGAACGGACGGCCGCGCCGCAGTCCAGCTTCATGTTCCACGGCTTTTCGTGGACTTTCGTTCAGGAGACCCTGGACGAAGCCCAGATCGCCGAGCGGACGAGGCACCTGGCGACCGGCCGCACCGAATTCATGCGCATTTTCGAGGAACGGACCCGATGGAGCCCGGTGGTCTTCGAGGAGCGCAAGCTGTTCGACCGCGCCAACGTCATCGGACCAGAAGAAGCAGTCGACGCCGGTATCGTCCAGGACATTCAGCATCTCACGGTCGCCCGCGGAACGCGCATCGTGAACGTCGTCGAGCATTGATGCTCTGCGCCCGCAGTTCATCGGTGACAACGGTATTGATTTCACTTAACGTCCGGCATTCCCTGCTCGGGAGGGCCCCGGTGCCATTGCCTCCAACATCCCGGTGCCGGGAGCCCTCCCGCCTTTTTCGACGGCGTGACATTTGCTGTATGGCGATCTACCCTGCGCTTTCGTGGGGCGGTCAATGCACCAGATGATGCTTTGCGCGGCGATCCGCGAGCGAAAAATCGTCAGGCTGAAATTGCACGACGACTCCTTCCCGATTCTGTTTGAGCCGCACATCCTCTACACGTCCCGTGAGGGGGCCAAACTCGTCTCGGGCCGTAATCGCGGCTCTCAGTTGAACTCCTTCTTCACGCCCGGGTGGATGACGCTAACCGTCGATGGCATTTCCACGCTCGACATGACCGGCACCACCTTTCAGCCCATTCCTGGCTTTGGTCCCAGCGAAGAGCGGTACGGCGGCAGCATCATCTGCAACGTGCTTCAAGATGTCGATTAGATCGCACACGCCCCCGGCTCGCATCACCTTGACGGCAGCGTATGCACAATGCTGTATAATCGGCCGTCACCACTGAACGCCACACGGGTGACAACTGCCGAAGGAGCCGGTCAGGCAAACCCCAACGACCCTGCCTGACCGGCACTTTGTGGATCGAGGTTTGTACACCCGCGCCTCGATAGCTTCCGCCATCACAATGCTCCAGAAGATTGTGTACTGCACCGGATGACGCCCGAACGCCTCGACGAATGCCTTTCCATCCTACGTTGGTCGTCAGAAACACTGGCCCGCTGCTTCGAATGCGACTTCTCGCTGATCGAGGCATGGCTTGACGGTGATGCAGAAATCCCGCCGAAGGCCGCGGCCTGGATCGAGATGGTCGCTGCGAACATGGAAGTCGCCGAGACGATGAAGCCGAAAGGGCTCAAGGGCAAGCGGTACATGCCATGAAGAACGCCACCTGCCTGTGCAACGGCGAGATGGCCACCTTTGCACCGCAGTTGCAGCGGCGCTTGGGTCAACTTGGCGGGTCAGAACGGACAGAACTGCCATGGGGACAGATAGCTGGCTGCCAGGATAGTCGCCAGCAGTGTAGCGACCCCATATGGGGGTTGCGCAGGTCGCATCATGAATGAATCACGGATGGGTGTGCAATAACTCCGAAATCTTTCGGGCGGTGCGTCATTTGAAGAACTCTGTTGCCTCAAATGCGTGCACTCTCGGACTTTTCAGCGTGTTTCGGACAAGATGATGGCAGTGAGCTTGCGAAATGGGGTCGTCGGCTAGTCGAGACGTCGGACGGTGCAGGGCCGAAATTGCGGGGATAATAAAAAAATGTCTCGATCTCTCAACGGCGCATATTTCCCGCGGCACGGCGGGATGGCTCGCCCGCCTGGCTGACGAGCTTCACGCTAATGGCGGGGACGCCAGAATGCTTCACAGCTTCACGCATGGATGGTTCTTCTGGGTGGGTGCGTTCGATGCGCACGACGGAACGCCTGAGGATCTCGAGGTCATTGTCGGTTTGGCGCGCCAGCAGGGCTGCCACTATGTCATGCTCGATGCCGATGCCGATGTCTTTGCAGATCTCCCGACCTACGACTGGTAGGTCGGCGATCGCGTGAGGCAATTTGTCGTGGAGCATCCGTCAATGGGCATCGGCTCGCCGTTCCAGAAAAAACCCGGCGCCCCAGGAAAGGGTGCCGGGCATAGGAAGGTTCGCTGCATACGCATGATCGCATGCCGATCGTGAACCGCAAGCGCGATCGGCATCCAGAGTTATCACTTCACTAACCCCCCCGCTACTGCTCAGACTCGCTGTGCGGTCGGAGCCTTGTCGTGAGGCTCACCCTGTATCATTCAAAGGTCCAACCGCGCTCTCGGAAGCACCGAAACCCTTGGCCTTGGTGAATCGGCCGAAGATCCGTCGGCTTCAGTCGACGAGTGCTTTCGGCTTGCTGGCCTGCTCTTATTTCCGCTTCGCCCTCAGGTTGCGGCCGAGGCTCATCTTCTTGGCGATTTGCGACCGTTCGGCCGCATAGTTCGGCGCCACCATCGGATAGTCTGCCGGCAAGCTCCACTTCCTCCGGTATTCCTCCGGCGTCAGCCCGTAATGCACGTCGATGTGCCGCTTGAGCGACTTGAATCTTTTCCCGTCCTCCAGGCAGATGATGAAATCAGGGAACACCGACCGCCTCGGATTGACCGCGGGTTTCGGCTTCTCGACTGGCGCCGGCTCGACCGCTCCTCCGGCGCGTGTCAGCGCGGCATGGACGTTGACGATGAGGCTCGGAACGTCCGCGGCCTTCACATTGTTGTTGCCGACATATGCCGAGACAATATTCGCCGCGAACTCGGCGAGCTTGTACTGGTCTTCCAATAGGGCGCCCTCCCCATACAGTGAAGTAAATACTATCGCGCCGTTACTGCCAGATGCGCAACCCCATTGTGTTCGCCAGGGGTGGAATGGCTGCGGAAACAGCTATCGGACTCGGCCGGGTCGCTCGGGCTAACCGAGCGAGATCAGGAGAGCCATCAGCTCGCTCTGCCGACGCGTCTCCGTCTTCGCCAAGATCAATTTGACGCGATCCCTGCCGGTTTCACGCTGGATGCCTAGCACCTCTGACGCTGACGCCACTGTGTGGCCGGCTGCCAGCAACTCAGCCATCTTCACCTCCGCAGGCGTCAGCCCGAAAAGCCCGGCCAGAAGCGAGACGTTCCTGGGCGTGCGCCTGTACAGCGCCCGGACGAGCACCAGGACCAGCCGGTCGGCAACGATCTCGTCGTGCGATCCGGTGGAGGGCGTGGGAAGCGCGTAGGCTGAGACTTGGTGCACACCTTCTTCGTGACGGAAGATCCGCACGAAATCGTCAGCGATGCCTCCCTTCGAAAGCACGTGAGCGACGCCCGCGAACCAGGTGCTTCCATTCGCGTCGCTCAGACGCACGCGGTCCTGGATTAGCTGCACCGGATAGCCGCGCCGGAATGTCTGCTCCGCCTGAGAATTTGCCTCGCGAAGCACTCGCTTTCCATCGACCACGAACGCAATCTGCTCTGTCCGTCCGATCATGCTGGCGGCGGCCAGTTGCCGCTCGACGAGCGCCACATTCGCCGGGCTTACATGTGCGGTTAGGCGGGTATCCGGATGCTGGGGACGGCCCGCCTTGTTTGGAGCACCATGAAGCGTCATGGAGGATTCCGGGTAGGCTCAGCGGGTGGCGAACGCTAGGTTCGCCGCTGCCTGATGGATGGTCTCGCGCATCGGTGCTGTTATTTCTCGAGCAGGCCCTTCGCCAATTGGTCGTGAAGGGGCTTGAGCAAGTATTGGACCATCGTCCTTTCGCCGCTCACGAGAATGGCCTCTACCGGCATGCCGGGGACCAGCCGTCCACGAACGTTGTCGGGGATGTCCTGTTCGGCCACCTGAATCCGCGCTGAATAGTAAGGTTCTACGCGGGAATCCTGCGGCGTGATGATGTCCTGGGAGACCACCTGCACCGCGCCGAATATGACGGGCGTAGTACGGCTGTCGAGCGCCGGAAAACGGACCTCGGCCTTGCCGCCAACGCTGACGGAATCAATGTCCATCGGGCGGATCCGCGCGTTGATTACGAGATCGTCGTTCAGCGGGATGATCTCCATGATCGGCTCGGCCGGGCGGATCACGCCGGATGTCGTATGAATCTGGATGTTCTGCACCATGCCGGAGACGGGCGCGGTAATCGTCGTGCGCTCGAGTATGTCGCGTGCCTGCCGGAGCCGCTCGGCGGCTTCGTTGATCTGGTCTCCGACCTCGCGCAGCTCGGTGCTGGCGCGCTCGACGAATTCCTGGTTGATCTGGAGAATCTGAAGCTCGTTCTCGGCGATCGACTGCTTTGCCTTCGCTATGCTCGCGGTGATCTGGCCCAGATTGCCGCTCAGTTCCATGTTGGTGCGGGCGATTTCAGCCACCTGGTTGGTGGCGACGTAACCGCCCTTCTGCCCCTTGGTGAGCCGGTCGATTTCGGCGGTCAGCGATTCCTGGCGGTCGCTTAGCGATGCCCGCTGTGCCTCCAGCCCGACCAGCTCCTCGCCGAGCTGGTCGATTCGCGCCTTCAGGATGTTGATCTGGCCCTGCTTGGTCGCCATGCGATTGCGGAACAGCGTCTGTTGTACCCGGAAGAAGTCTTGCTCGCCATCCCTGACGATGAGGTTGGGATCGGCCGCCAGTCGCTTGAGATCGTCGGGGAAGACGAGCGTTGCGGCTTCCTCGGCCTCGGCCAGCAAGCGGGCTTCGGCCGATCTCAGATGCGTCAGCCGCGACAGCAGGACGGCGTAGTTGCCTCGCGCTTGCGTCGGATCGAGGCGAACGAGCACGTCGCCTTTCTGGACCACGTCTCCCTCGTGGACCAGGATGTCCCGGATGATTCCGCCCTCAAGGTGCTGGATGATCTTCTTGTTGCTGAATACGTCGACCACCCCGGTCGCGACGACGCCACTGGCGAGCGGCGCCGTTGCAGCCCAGGTGCCGAATACGCCGAGACCGAGCGCGACGACGGCATAGCCGGCGAGCATGTAGGGGGCAGGGGAGAACCCCGCCTGTTTCTTCTCTGCCTTCTTCATGTTCCAAGCCATCTCCATTGTCAGGCAGTCCTCGCCCTAGCCGCCTCGGTGGAGGTGGGCGCCTGATTTGGAACGATCGCCTTTGGCTGCAGAATGTCCTTGGTCGGACCAAAGGCGCGCATCCGGCCGTCAGCCATAACCAGAGCCTTGTCGCTGACGGCGAGCAGCCCCATCTTATGGCTGACGAAGACGACTGTCGTCTTGCGCTCGCGCAGGCCCTGCAGGGCGCGGATGAGGGCTTCCTCCCCTTCCGCATCGAGGTTGGCGTTCGGTTCGTCCAGGATCACGACTGCGGGACTTCCGAAAAGAGCGCGCGCCAATCCGATCCGCTGCCTCTGGCCGCCGGACAGCTGGCCGCCGCCGATGCCGATCTGCGTCTCGTAGCCTTCCGCCAGGGACTGGATCATCTGGTGCGCGCCGGCCCGCTGCGCGGCGAGGATGATCTCTTCAGCCGGGGCGGCGGTGAATCGCGCAATGTTCTCCGCGACCGTGCCGGCAAAAAGCTCGACATCCTGAGGCAGGTAGCCGATCCACTGTCCGCGCGCGTCGTCGTTCCAGTGCGAGAGTTCCGAACCGTCGAGCCGGATCGCGCCGGCGACAGGA
>Ga0206103_100747_pt1 | contig 14229 bp, 9 predicted proteins | sample 1B5Ametagenome_FD_148638 | JGI IMG/M metagenome (GOLD analysis project Ga0206103, IMG submission 148638) | Enriched microbial communities from leaf-cutter ant dump, University of Wisconsin, Madison, United States - 1B5A | ecosystem: Environmental > Terrestrial > Nest > Insects nest > Nest dump... | reverse complement strand
CGTTGCTCGCCGCCGAGGTGCTCGCTGCGCGCAGCGGTGCGTCCGGCATCTTCGTCGCGCTGCCCACCCAGGCGACGAGCTGGGCGATGTTCACGCGCGCGCACGACTACCTGCGCCACGTCCCGGTCGACGACGACCCGCGGCACACCGTCGCGCTCGTCCACGGCAAGGCGGCCCTGAACGAGGAAGCGGCCGCGCTGCCGAGCATAAGGGCGCGTTCCGTCCTGGACGACGAGCCCGACGACCTCCGGCGAGATCGGACCCTGCGCCCGGTCGCCGAGGCGTGGGCGCGGGGTCGCAAGCGAGCGGCGCTCGCGCAGTTCGTCGTCGGGACCATCGATCAGGTGCTGTTCGGAGCCCTGCTCGCGCGGCACGTGGTCGTCCGGCAGCTGTCGCTGGTCGGCAAGGTCGTGCTCATCGACGAGGTTCACGCGCTCGCGGGGATGAGCTGTTGTCGGCCTACGCGCCCGTCATCGTCGCGAGGTCGCCTCCCCGCTCGCGGGGATAGGCCCAGGACGAGGTTGCCCTCGTAGCTCCCGACGGTGTCGTCTCCCCGCTTGCGGGGATGAGCCCATGCAAGGCTCGTCGCGGGTGCAGTTGCCGTCAGCCATGGGCGGGGTGGTTCGTGCCTACGGCGGGCGAGGGGTCAGCGCGGGGTGGCGGCTGCGCGGCGGGTGGCCGGGGTGATGGTGCGGTGGGTCCACGTGAAGGCGTGGCGGGGGTCGAACGTCGGGGAGCACACGGCGCAGGAGATGCGGCGGGTCGTGCGGCGGTGGCGGTAGACGACGTGGCCGGAGGGGCACTCGCCGACCCAGGGTGCGAGCTCGTCGGCGGCCTCGCCGGGGTGGGTGCGGCCGCCGGTGTAGCCGAGCTGGGCGGCGGCACGGCGCCAGGCGGGGCCGTGCGCGGCAGCGGGGCCGACGAGGGCGTGGGCGATCTCGTGCAGGAGGATCTGGCGGTTCTCGTCGTCGTCGTACCGGGCCGCGAGGTAGCGGGAGACGGTGATGCGGCGCTTCGTGTAGCTGCACAGCCCGGCGCGGCGGCGCGCGTGGTCGAAGTCGAACGACCAGGTGTCGTCGAGGTGCTGGGCGATGAGCTCGTGGGCCCACTGGCGGACGCTGTGCAGGTCGGACATGGCCCGGACAGTAGAACACACGTACGACACACCCTCGGGTCGGCACCCGCGCAGGGGCCGCTTTCACGCCTGCGGCGAACACGGGCAGTGGTGGGGGGAGGGCGCCGTTAGCATCGAACAACGCCGCCTCGTCGTCGGCCTGCTGCCCTCTCCCGGGCGCGGGTGGACGGCGAGCACGCCGCTCGTGAGGAGTGCACATGTTCGAGAGATTCACGGACCGAGCCCGTCGCGTGGTCGTCCTCGCCCAGGAAGAGGCGCGGATGCTCAACCACAACTACATCGGCACCGAGCACATCCTCCTGGGGCTGATCCACGAGGGTGAGGGTGTCGCGGCCAAGGCTCTGGAGTCCCTCGGGATCTCGCTGGAGGCCGTGCGCGCCCAGGTGCAGGAGATCATCGGCGAGGGCCAGCAGGCGCCGAGCGGGCACATCCCGTTCACGCCGCGCGCCAAGAAGGTGCTGGAGCTGTCGCTGCGCGAGGCGCTGCAGCTCGGCCACAACTACATCGGCACGGAGCACATCCTGCTCGGCCTCATCCGTGAGGGTGAGGGTGTCGCTGCGCAGGTGCTGAACAAGCTGGGCGCGGACCTGAACCGGGTGCGCCAGCAGGTCATCCAGCTCGTCTCCGGCTACCAGGGCAAGGAGCCCGTCGCCGCGGGCGGTCCGCAGGAGGGCCAGCCCTCGGGCTCGGCCGTGCTCGACCAGTTCGGGCGCAACCTCACGCAGGCCGCGCGGGACAACAAGCTCGACCCGGTCATCGGGCGCGAGAAGGAGATCGAGCGGGTCATGCAGGTGCTGTCCCGCCGCACGAAGAACAACCCGGTCCTCATCGGTGAGCCCGGCGTCGGCAAGACGGCCGTGGTCGAGGGGCTCGCGCAGGACATCGTGCGCGGGGACGTGCCGGAGACGCTCAAGGACAAGCAGCTCTACACGCTGGACCTGGGCGCGCTCGTCGCGGGCTCGCGCTACCGCGGTGACTTCGAGGAGCGCCTGAAGAAGGTCCTCAAGGAGATCCGCACGCGCGGCGACATCATCCTGTTCATCGACGAGATCCACACGCTCGTCGGCGCGGGTGCCGCGGAGGGCGCGATCGACGCCGCGTCGATCCTCAAGCCGATGCTCGCGCGCGGTGAGCTGCAGACGATCGGCGCGACGACGCTCGACGAGTACCGCAAGTACGTCGAGAAGGACCCGGCGCTCGAGCGTCGCTTCCAGCCGATCCAGGTCAGCGAGCCGAACCTGCAGCACGCGATCGAGATCCTCAAGGGTCTGCGCGACCGGTACGAGGCGCACCACCGCGTCTCGATCACCGACGGCGCGCTCGTCGCGGCCGCGACCCTCGCGGACCGTTACGTGAACGACCGCTACCTGCCGGACAAGGCGATCGACCTGGTCGACGAGGCGGGCGCGCGGCTGCGCATCCGTCGCATGACGGCCCCGCCGGAGCTGCGCGAGCTGGACGAGGAGATCGCCACGACGCGCCGCGACAAGGAGTCGGCGATCGACGAGCAGGACTTCGAGAAGGCCGCGCGCCTGCGCGACCAGGAGAAGCAGCTCGGCCTCAAGCGTCAGGAGAAGGAGAAGGCCTGGAAGTCGGGCGACCTCGACGCGGTCGCGGAGGTCGACGAGGAGCTCATCGCCGAGGTGCTGGCGAACGCCACGGGCATCCCGGTGTTCAAGCTCACCGAGGAGGAGTCGAGCCGCCTGCTCAACATGGAGGACAACCTGCACAAGCGGGTCGTCGGCCAGAACGCGGCGATCAAGGCGCTCTCGCAGGCCATCCGCCGCACGCGGGCGGGCCTCAAGGACCCGAAGCGTCCCGGTGGGTCGTTCATCTTCGCGGGTCCCACGGGCGTCGGGAAGACCGAGCTCGCCAAGGCGCTCGCGGAGTTCCTGTTCGGCGACGAGGACGCGCTCATCCAGCTCGACATGTCCGAGTTCTCGGAGAAGCACACGGTCTCGCGCCTGTTCGGCTCGCCCCCCGGGTACGTCGGGTACGACGAGGGTGGTCAGCTCACCGAGAAGGTGCGGCGCCGGCCGTTCTCCGTCGTGCTGTTCGACGAGGTCGAGAAGGCGCACGCGGACATCTTCAACTCGCTGCTGCAGATCCTCGAGGACGGTCGCCTGACCGACTCGCAGGGCCGGGTGGTCGACTTCAAGAACACCGTCATCATCATGACGACGAACCTCGGCACGCGGGACATCGCGAAGGGCGTCATGACCGGCTTCCAGGCCGGCGGCGAGCTCGCGACGGACTACGAGCGCATGAAGGCGAAGGTCAACGACGAGCTCAAGACGCACTTCCGTCCCGAGTTCCTCAACCGCGTCGACGACGTGGTGGTCTTCCCGCAGCTCTCGCAGCCGGAGATCTTCTCGATCGTCGACCTGATGATCGCCAAGCTCGACCAGCGGCTCAAGGACAAGGACATGGGCATCGAGCTCACGCCCGCGGCCAAGAAGCTGCTGTCCGAGAAGGGTTACGACCCGGTCCTGGGTGCGCGTCCGCTGCGCCGCGCGATCCAGCGGGACATCGAGGACACGCTGTCCGAGAAGATCCTGTTCGGCGAGCTCAAGTCCGGTCAGCTCGTGATCGTCGACGCGGAGGGCGAAGGGCTCCTCGGGGAGTTCACGTTCCGCGGCGTCGAGCGCGGCACGGTCGACAAGGAGCCGGTCTCCGTCGGCGCGTCCGTCGGGACGCCGGGCTCGGGCCGGGACCTGCCTGCGGCCCCGCCGATCGCCTCGGCGGGTGACGGCGGCTCGGGCCTGCAGCCCGCCTGACCGCACCAGCACTACCGGCGAGGCCGGGACCCGATCGGGGTCCCGGCCTCGCCGCGTCATGTCGGGGGCGTGCGGTGCGCGTCAGGTGAGGTCCGGTGCCGGGTCGTCGCGCGTCCCGGCACGCTGCCCGTCACCGGGCCGGGGGCGGGGCGGTGGACCCGCGCACGACGAGCGCGACGTCGAGCTGGGTGTGATGCGTCGGCCCGTCGTCGAGCAGCGCGTCGACGGCCGCGCGGCCGAGCCGCGCGAGGGGCACGGACACGGTGGTCAGCGGGGGCCACACGATCCGGGCGGACGGCGTGTCGTCGAACCCGACGACGGACACGTCGCCCGGGACGTCGACTCCGCGGCGGCGCAGCCGGTCGACGAGCCCGAGCGCGACCATGTCGTTGTGCGCGATGACGGCGGTCGCGCCGCGCGCGAGCACGAGGTCCCCGGCGGCACCGCCGCCGTCGAACGTCGGCGCGAAGTGCCCGAGGTCCTCGACCTCGAGCCCGGACGGCGCGTGGCGCGCCACGGCGCGACGCAGGCCCTCGTGCCGCCGCGCGTCGGACCACGAGCTCGCGGGTCCGCCCGCGTAGGCGACGGTGCGGTGGCCGAGCGCGACGAGGTGCTCGACGGCCTGCTCGACCCCGCCGGCGGCGTCGATCGCGACGGTCGGGACGGACGCGTCGGGGCTGGTCGAGTCGTCGGTGCCGACCGCGGCGCGGGTCGTGGCGTCGGCGGGCAGGTCGCGGTTGACGAGCACGGACCGGCGGACGCGCACGGCGTCGGCGAGGTCCTCGTTGGGCATGCGGGGGGAGCAGAAGATGACGCCGTCGACCTGCGCGGCGAGCTGGTCGACGAGCTCGGCCTCGAGGCGGGCGTCCTCGTCGCCGTCGGCCACGACGACCGCGAGGCCGAGGTCGCGCGCGCGGGACTGGACACCCTTGGCGACGCCCGCGAAGAACGGGTTCGCGAGGTCGGGGACGACGAGGCAGAGCTGGCCGGTGCGTCCGGTCGCGAGCTCGCGTGCGGCGCGGTGCGGCCGGTAGCCGAGCTCACGCGCGACGCGGACGACGTGCTCGCGGCGGTCGGGGGCGACGAGGTCGGGGGCGGACAGGGCCCGGGACGCGGTGGCCGGGGACACCCCGGCCGCCTGCGCGACGTCGCGCAGCGTGACGCGCATGGGTTCCTCTCGCGTGCGGTTCGTGAGGTCGCGTGCGGGGGGTCGCGTGCGGACCTGGGGGCTGAATGCGGTTACAAGCATGGCACACACCGGCGCGAGATCGGGTCTTGCGCTCGCCGGTGGTTCGTGGTGAAGTACGCGATGAAAGCGGTTGCACCCGCGTTCATCGAAAGAGTTCGACGACGAGCTCGAGGGAGGTGCTGTGAGCATCGACGAGACGGCCGGCACGCGCTGTGGCGCGGCGCCCTGGACGCTGCACGAGGACCGCGCACTGCCCGCCGAGCCCGGGCTGCGGGCGATCGCCCGCGAGATCCTCACCGCGACGCAGCCGCTGCCCATCGTGTCGATGCACGGTCACGTCGAGGCCAGCCTGCTCGCGGACGACCTGCCCTTCACGGACCCCGCGTCGCTGCTCGTGACCCCCGACCACTACCTGACGCGCATGCTCGTCTCGCAGCGGGTCGCCCCGGAGGCGGTGGGTCTGCGCACCCCCGGCGGTCCCGCCCCCGCGGAGCCGCGCGACGTGTGGCGCACGTTCTGCGCGAGCTGGCCGCTGCTGCGCGGGACGCCCACGCGCTACTGGCTCGAGCACGTGCTCGTCGAGGTGTTCGGCGTGACGGAGCGGCCGTCGCGCGAGTCGGCCGACCGGATCTACGACCACGTCAGCGCCCGGCTCGCGGAGCCGCAGTTCCGTCCGCTCGAGCTGCTCGACCGGTTCGGGATCGAGCTGCTGGCGACCACGGACTCGTCGTCCTCCCCGCTGACCGAGCACGCGACGCTCGCGGCGCGCGGCGCGGACCACGTGGTCCCCACATTCCGCCCGGACGTCGCGGTGCGGCTCGACGGTGCGCAGTGGCGCGACGAGGTCGCGCGGCTCGAGGACGTCACGGGTCGGCCGATCGGCGGCTACCGCGACCTCGTCGCGGCGCTCGAGGAGCGGCGCGCCGCGTTCGTCGCGGCCGGTGCCCGGGCGACGGACCACGGTGCGGCGAGCGCCGACACGCGCCCGCTGAGCGCGTCGGAGGCCGACCGTCTCGTGCAGGACGCGCTGCGCGGCAGCGTGACCAAGGCGAGCGCCGACGCGTTCGAGGCGCACATGCTGCACGAGATGGCGCGCATGTCCGCCGAGGACGGGCTGGTCATGCAGCTGCACCCGGGCGTGCTGCGCAACTACGACCGGGCGGCGCTCGGTCGCTACGGCGCGGACATCGGCTACGACATCCCCCTGCCGACCGACTTCGTGCGCGGCCTGCGTCCGCTGCTCGAGTCGTTCGGCCACCACCCGCGCCTCACGCTCGTCGTCTTCACGGTCGACGAGGACACGTTCACGCGCGAGCTCGCGCCGCTCGCGGGCGTGTACCCCGCGATGCGCCTGGGTGCGCCGTGGTGGTTCCTCGACACCCCCGACGGCCTGCGGCGCTTCCGGGAGGCGGTCACCGACACCGCGGGCTTCGCGAACACGACGGGGTTCGTCGACGACACGCGCGCGTTCTGCTCGATCCCCGCTCGTCACGACCTGGCGCGGCGCATCGACGCGGGCTTCCTCGCGCGTCTGGTCGCGGAGCACCGGCTCGACCTCGACGAGGCCGTCGAGACGGCCGTCGACCTCGCCTACCACCTGCCGCGCTCGTCGTACCCGCCCCTCACGGGTGGCAGGACGGCGGGTACGACGAGCGCGCAGGTCACGTCCGCGGGGGAGCCCGGCGTCGCGACGGCGGACGGGTCGCCGTCGTGACCGCGACCCGTCCGCCGGTCGGCCGGTCAGTCCGTGAGGCGCGGTGCGAGCCAGTCGAGCTGGCGCGCGGTGTGGACCGCGTCGCCGCCCTCGTGGTGGTTGTACGGGTAGACCGCGATCTCCTTGTCGACGCTGCGGCCGTCCGCGGCGGCGAGCGCGCCGTAGTGGTTGAAGGACGCGAACGCGGTCGAGGGCGGGCAGATCGTGTCGCGCAGCCCGGTGCTGAAGATCGTCGCGGCGCTCGCGCGGCGCGCGAAGTGCACGCCGTCGAGATAGGACAGCGTCCGCAGCACGCGCTCCTCGGCGTCGCGGTGGACGGACAGGTAACGCACGAGCTCGGCGTACGGGTCGGCGTCGGTGATCCCGATCGCGCGGCGCACGTGGCTCAGCAGCGGGGCGGACGGCAGGACCGCGACGAGGTCGCCGACGAGCCCCGCGACGGCGAGCGCGATGCCCCCGCCCTGCGAGTTGCCGACGACCGCCACGCGGCGGGGGTCGACGCCCGGCAGCGTGCGTGCGGCGTCGACCGCGCGCACGGCGTCGGTGAAGACGCGGCGGTAGTAGTGCTGCGCGGGGTCGTCGATGCCGCGCGTGAGGACGCCGGGTGCGGCGGGGCCGGAGCCCACGGGGTCGGCGGTGCCGCCGCCCGTGCCGTACTGCGAGCCCTGACCGCGGGTGTCCATGAGGACGTGCGCGTAGCCGGCGGAGGCCCACGTGAGGCGCTCGATCGGCAAGCCGCGGCCGCGGCCGTACCCGACGTACTCGACGACCACGGGCAGCGGACCGTCGACGCCCGCGGGACGGGTCACCCAGGCGAGCACGGGCTGACCGTCGAAGCCCGCGAGCTCGAGGTCCCACGTGTCGAGCGTGCGCAGCCCGGTGCGGACCGGCTCGAGGCGGCGGACCGGCTCGTGGCGGCGGGCCTCGGCGAGCGTCGTCGACCAGAACTCGTCGAAGTCGGCGGGTTCCGGGACGTCGGGCAGATAACGCTCGAGCTCGGTCAGGGGAAGGTCGAACAGGGCCACGTGCGTCCACTCCTCGGTCGTCGAACAATGCCGCGCAACTATCGCGCTGAAGGTAGCACCAGAATGTCGGCGCGACGACGTCCTCGTCGGGAGGCAATGTGCCCCTCGGCGCGCGCGCCCGGCCGATTGTGGCGAATTCCCAGGTCTCGATTCGGCCACGATGGTCGATCCGGGGTCGAAAGCATGGCATGGTGGACCGAAAGTCTCCGAGAGTCAATCGCAACGATGCGCACCAGGGAGGTGACGACATGACCGTCCAGGAGCCTGCAGCAGTGACCTCCGACCGCGACGACGCGGCGACGGAGGCCGAGCGCCACGCCGGACGCACCGCGCCGACCACGGGCCCGAGCGGGCGGCCGGCGCAGCGCAGCGGGCGTCGTCTCGGCCGTCGTCGGCCCCAGCCGTTCGTCACTCCCGGCGGGATGCTCGTGACGCCGCACCGCACCACGTGGCGCACCGCGCTGCGCAAGGACTGGCGGCTGTACTCGTTCGTCGTCCTGCCGGTGCTGTTCCTCATCGTCTTCCGGTACGTGCCGATCCTCGGCAACGTCGTCGCGTTCCGCCGGTTCCGGCCGGGCTCGAGCATGTTCGGCGACGAGTGGGTCGGCCTGTACTACTTCCGGATGTTCTGGGAGAGCCAGCAGTTCTGGGACGTCTTCCGCAACACCGTGGTGCTCGGGTTCCTCACGCTCGTCGTGGTCTTCCCGCTGCCGATCGTGCTCGCGCTCCTGCTCAACGAGGTACGCGTGCGGACGTTCAAGCGCGTGGTGCAGACCGTCTCCTACCTGCCGCACTTCATGTCGGTCGTCATCGTCGCGGGCATCGTCTTCCAGCTCACGTCGCTCAACGGCACGATCAACCAGGTCATCGAGCGGTTCGGCGGCTCGGCGATCTCGTTCATGCAGGATCCCGCGTGGTTCCGGCCGATCTACCTCACGTCCGAGGTCTGGCAGACGGTCGGGTGGGGCACGATCCTCTACCTCGCGGCGCTCACGACGATCGACCAGCAGCTCTACGAGGCGGCCCGCATCGACGGCGCCAACCGGTGGAAGCAGACGTGGCACGTCACGCTCCCCGGCATCCGCCCGACGATGGTGGTGCTGCTCATCCTCAACGTCGGCTCGTTCATGGCGGTCGGGTTCGAGAAGATCCTGCTCCTGCAGAACCCGCTCATCTACAGCACGGCCGACGTGATCTCCACGTACCTGTACCGCGTCGGCATCGTGTCGAACAGCATCTCGTACGCGACCGCGATCGGTCTGTTCGAGGCCGTCATCGGCGTGACGCTGGTGCTCTCGGCGAACCTCGTGTCGCGCAAGACGGTGGGAGCGAGCCTGTGGTGAGCATCGACACGTCCCCGAAGACGCCCGACGTCACGAGCGTCCGCCGCGACGGCGGCGTCGTGAAGGACACCGTCGGGTACCGGGTCTTCCAGGTCGCCAACTCGGTCACGCTCGTCGTGCTGTCCCTGCTGGTCCTGTACCCGTTCGTCAACATCATCGCCCAGGCGTTCAGCTCGGAGGGGTACATCAACTCCGGGCAGGTGAACCTGCTCCCGCGGGGGTTCAACCTCACGACGTTCCACGTCGTGATGGGCGACGACCGGTTCTGGCGCACGTACGGCAACACGATCCTGTACACGGTCGTCGGCACGGCGATCGCGATGGCGCTCACGACGACGTACGCGTATGCGCTCTCGCGCCGCGAGCTCAAGGGCCGGACGTTCTTCATCGGGTTCGCCGTCGCGACGATGTTCTTCAACGGCGGTCTGATCCCGAACTACATCCTCATCAGCCACCTGAACATGCGGAACACGATCTGGGCGATCGTGCTCCCGAATGCGATCAGCGTGTTCAACCTGCTGGTCATGAAATCTTTCTTCGAGAACTTCCCGACGGAGCTCGAAGAAGCCGGCGCCCTCGACGGGCTCACGACGTACGGAGTGTTCTTCCGGGTCGTGCTGCCGTTGTCGAAGGCGGTGGTCGCCACCATGGTGCTGTTCTACGCGGTGGCTCTGTGGAACGGCTGGTTCGCCGCGCTCCTGTACCTCGACAAACCCGATCTGCAGCCCGTGACCATGTACCTGCGCAACCTCATGGCGGGCGTGACCTCGGGGACGTCGATCCAGGGCGGCAACCTCGACAACATGACGCAGATCGCGTCGAACGTGCAGGCGGTGACGATGCTGCTCATCACGCTGCCCATCGTGTGCCTCTACCCGTTCCTCCAGAAGTACTTCGTGTCGGGCATCATGCTCGGCTCGGTCAAGCAGTAGCTGCTCTCCCGGCCGCACACGGGGGGCGGCTCACCGACCCCACCGTGCCGGTCGTGCCCTCTGTGCGCCCGAAAGGTCCGGGCGATCCGCAGGACGACGAAGTTCACGGAAGGAAGACCATGAGTACGAAGAAGAAGCACTCCGCCGCTCTCGCGCTCGTTCTGGCGAGCTCGATGGCGCTGACCGCCGCGTGCTCGAACGACGACGGCGGCACCGACGACGCCACGAAGGGGCCCGACGGCACCAGCACGACCGCGGCGGGCGTCGAGATCCCCGAGGCGCAGCGCGTCGGGGCGATGGCCGACTTCGCCGTCGGCACGACGTTCAAGGCCACCGAGCCGGTGACGTTCGGGATGCTCTACCGCGACCACCCGAACTACCCGCTCAAGGAGGACTGGCTGATCTTCCAGGAGCTCAAGTCGAACCAGAACGTGTCGTTCGACATCACGAGCGCACCGCTGAGCGACTGGGACGCGCAGAAGTCGCTCATCATCTCGGCGGGCGACGCGCCCGACCTCATCACGGTCACGTACCCCGGCCAGGAGACGCAGTTCGTCGCGGGCGGCGCGCTCCTGCCGATCAGCGACTACGTGCAGTACATGCCGAACTTCCAGGCGCGGGTCAAGGACTGGGGGCTCGGCGAGTACGTCGAGAACCTGCGGCAGGCCGACGGGAAGTACTACATGCTCCCGGGCTTCTACCAGTCGCCCCAGCCGCAGTACTCGATGGTCATCCGCAAGGACGTGTGGGACGCCGCGGGCGTGACCGAGGACCCCGCGACGTGGGACGACTTCAAGGCCGACCTCGAGAAGGTCAAGGCCGCGCACCCGGACGGCTGGGCGTACTCCGACCGCTGGTCGACGACGAACAACACGCCGCTGGGCGCGACGCTGAACTTCGCGGCGCCGAACTTCAACACGATGGCCGGCTGGGGCTTCGGCAACGGCCTCTGGTACGACCAGGACAGCAAGAAGTTCGAGTACGCGCCGACCACGCAGGGCTACAAGGACCTCGTCGGCTACTTCGCGGACCTCGTCGCCGCCGGGCTGCTCGACCCCGAGTCCGTCACGCAGGACGACGAGACCGCGGTGCAGAAGTTCACGTCGGGCGAGTCGCAGACGATCGCCGGCAACACGCAGGAGATCAACACGTACCGGACGTCGTTCGCGGACGCCGGCACCGACGCCGAGCTGCGGCTCATCCGCGTCCCGGCGGGGCCCGGCGGTGACAACGTCGCGGCGGGCTCGCGCACCGCGTCGGGCTTCATGCTCTCCTCGAAGGTCAAGGACAAGCCGTACTTCCAGGCGCTCCTGCAGTTCGTGGACTGGCTGTACTACTCCGACGAGGGCCTCGAGTTCGCCAAGTGGGGCGTCGAGGGCACGACGTTCACGAAGGAGGGCGGCAAGCGCGCCCTCGCGGCGGACGTCGACTGGAACGGGCTGAACCCGGACGGCACGAAGCTGCTCAACGCCGACTTCGGCTTCTCCAACGGCGTGTTCATGCTCGCCAACGGCTCGTCGGACGAGGAGGTCATGTCGATGTCCTCCGACGAGGTCGTCGAGTTCGTCGAGTCGATGGCGGACAAGACCGAGCTGCCGCTGGCCCCGACCGCGCCGCTCGACGAGATGGCGCAGGAGCAGGTGACGCTGCTGCAGTCGGCGCTCAACGACTCCGTCGTGCAGAACACGGCTGCGTTCATCCTCGGCAAGCGGCCGATGTCCGACTGGGACGCGTGGCTCGGCGAGCTCAAGGGGCTCAACGTCGACCAGTACGTCGACACGTACAACCAGGCGCTCGCGAACCGCGGGTGACTCCCCGACGGGCGTCGGCCCCGCTCGACCGACGCCCGTCACCCCGCGACGCCGGCCGGCCCCTGCACGGACCGGCCGGCGTCGCGCACCGCACGACCAGCACGACGACGCGCGACGACGCCCGCGCTGAAGCGTCCGCGAGGAGACCCATGCACCCCGCCCGTCAGGTCCGCTACGGCGGTGACTACAACCCCGAGCAGTGGCCGCGCGACGTCTGGGACGCCGACGAGGCCGCGTTCGACCTCGCGGGGATCACGACGCTCACGGTCGGGGTGTTCGCGTGGGCGCGCACGCAGCCCGCGGAGGACAGCTACGACTTCTCGACGCTCGACGCGATCGTCGAGAAGGTCGCCGCGCAGGGCCGCGAGATCGTGCTCGCGACGCCCAGCGGGGCGATGCCGCCGTGGCTCGCGCAGGCGTACCCGGACGCGTGCCGCGTCGACTTCGAGGGCCGACGGCACGTGTACGGGCAGCGGCACAACCACTGCCCGTCGTCGCCGGACTTCCGGCGGCTGTCCGTCGCGCTCGCGGACCTGCTCGCGCAGCGCTACGGGCAGCACCCGGCGGTCGTCGCGTGGCACGTGGGCAACGAGTACGGCGGGGCGTGCTGGTGCGAGCGGTGCGGTGCCGCGTTCCGGCGCTGGTTGCAGTCCCGGTACGGCACGCTCGACCGGCTCAACGAGGCGTGGAACGCGACGTTCTGGTCGCACACGTTCACGGACTGGGCGCAGGTCCAACCGCCGAACGCGCTCTCGGAGCACTGGCGCGGCCCCGACCACACGGCGTTCCACGGCATCACGCTCGACTACCGGCGCTTCATGTCCGACGCGCTGCTCGACGGGTTCGTCGCGGAGAAGCGCGCGATCCGTGCGCACGTGCCGCACACCCCGGTCACGACGAACTTCATGGGCCTCTACCAGCCGGTCGACTACCACCGCTGGGCCGCCGAGCTCGACGTCGCGACGTGGGACAACTACCCGCCCGCGGACGACGACCCCCTGCGCACGGCCGCGCGCATGGCGCTCACGCACGACGCGATGCGGGGGCTCCGGGACGGCGAGCCGTTCTGGGTCATGGAGCAGACGCCGTCGACCACCGCGAGCCGCGACGTGAACCCCGTGAAGCGGCCGGGGGTGCTCGCGCTGTGGACGTGGCAGTCCGTCGCGCACGGTGCGGACGCGACGCTGTTCTTCCAGATGCGTCAGTCGCAGGGCGCGTGCGAGAAGTACCACGGTGCGGTGCTCGACCACTCGGGCCGCACGGACACGCGCGTGTTCCGCGAGGTCGCGCAGCTCGGTGCGGGGCTCGCGGCGGTCGGCACGGCCCCGCTGCGGGCCCGGACGCCCGCGCGGGTCGCGCTGCTGCTCGACTGGGACTCGTGGTGGACCGTCGAGCTGTCCGACGGACCGAACCGGCACGTGCGCTACCTCGACGTGCTCACGGCGTACCACCGCGCGCTGTGGTCGGCGAACGTCGCACTCGACGTGGTGCCGGTGACGGCCGACCTGTCGCGCTATGACATGGTGGTCGCGCCGCTGCTGCACCTCGTCAAGGGCGACCTGCCGGACCGGCTGCGCGCGTTCGTCGCGGCGGGTGGCGACCTCGTGACGACGTTCCTGTCGGGCCGGGTCGACGAGGACGCGCGCGTGATCCTCGGCGACGCGCCCGGCGGCCTGCGCGACCTCGTCGGGCTGCGCATCGACGAGACCGATGCGCAGCCCCCGCACGTGAGCAACCCGGTCACGCTGGACCTCGACGGCACGACGAGCGTGCACGACGCGCGGCTGGTCCTCGAGGTCGTCGTGCCCGACGCGGGCACGCGGGTGCTCGGCACGTACGGCGCGGACTTCTACGCGGGGACCCCCGCGGTGACGTGCGCGACGACCGGCGCGGGCCGCACCTGGTACGTCGCGACCGCGCTCGACGACGCGGGCGTCGACCGGCTCGTGCGGCACGTGCTCGGCACGCGCGGGCTCGTCGGACCGTGCGCGGACGCCCCCGGCGTGGAGGTGACGACGCGCGTGCGGCGCGACGGGACGTCCGTGACGTTCGTGCTGCACCACGGCGCGCAGCCGGTCACGGTCGCCGCACCCGCGACGGGCACCGACCTGCTGACCGGTCGCGCCGTGCGCCGCGGCGAGGACCTCGAGCTCGAACCGCACGCGGTGCTCGTCGTCGCACCCGCTGCGGACAGGACCGCAGAGCGCACCCCCGAGAAGGAGCCCGCATGACCCGCGTCGTCGTCCCCGCCGCCCCCGTCGGCGTCCTGTCGGACGCGTGGCGCGAGTGCGTCGGCACCGGCC
>Ga0206103_100729_pt1 | contig 14537 bp, 15 predicted proteins | sample 1B5Ametagenome_FD_148638 | JGI IMG/M metagenome (GOLD analysis project Ga0206103, IMG submission 148638) | Enriched microbial communities from leaf-cutter ant dump, University of Wisconsin, Madison, United States - 1B5A | ecosystem: Environmental > Terrestrial > Nest > Insects nest > Nest dump... | reverse complement strand
GAAGCGCGGCCGTCACCAGCCCGCCTCGACGAAGAAGCCTCCCTCGCCCCACGTGGCTCGCAGGCTGCCGTCGGCCGGGACGTCGAGTGAGTGACAGCCGCGGCTGCGCATGAGGTCGTCGCGCTCCGTGGGCACCATCCAGCACACGAGCGCGGGGCCCGCGGGGGCGTCCAGCCGGAAGCCCCCGGAGTCGGTCACCTCGGCACGCGCGCCGCCGAGCGCGGACAGCGCGGACTCGTCGAGCTCGACCCGCGCGTGGGCGACGTCGTCGGGCCGCCCCTGCGGTGACCACAGCTCGTCGGAACGGTCCTCGGGCACGGCGACGACCCAGCCGCCACCGAGGTCGTGACCGCCGCCCCCTGCGTCGTCGACCCCGACCAGACGCCCCGACAGCCCGTCGTCACCGGGCGTGCTGGCGCACCCGGCCAGCGCCAGCCCCACCACGAGACCCGTGACCACGAGCCTGGTCGCTCTCACGAGCACACCACATCGCTCGAGGCGATGGGGCTGCGCGACGCTCGCGGTCGACGCCGGGGCGGTTCCCCATGAATGCGCCTCAGACTCTTCGTTCGGCATGTCCCTCCTCAGGCATCGGTCAGTCCCCAGCGAGCGCCCGCGTCGCACACGAAGGCTGGTCCTACATCACGCGATAGAGGGTGGCCACGGACGCGCGTCGCGTCGAGGCGTCTACTCGTTGTCGCCCTCGACCTCGAGGAGTGCGGTGAACGCAGCTCGTTCGCGTTCGCGTCGAGCCCGCTTCAAGGCCAGGACGTCGTCGGAGCGGAGCCTGGTGTGGGTACCGTCCTTGTGCGCGGGGAGGCTGCCCTCGCCGATCAGCTTCATCAGCGTCGGCCTCGACATCCCGAGCATCGCGGCGGCCGTCGACGTCGTCACTTCGGGCGGCATCGCCGCAACCGTCACGGTCGAACCGGCAGCGACCGCCTCCAGCACCTGCTGCAACAAGACCCCGAGCTCACGCGGCAGCGGCTGCGCCACCGATTCCGCCCGTCCGACGGACAAGAAGCCCTGCGGTCCCTCGAGCGACTCGAGGACGCCCCGGGCGAGCTTCGCATCACGCTCGTCGGTGAGCAGACTTGCCCGGGCCTCGACGACGGTCGCCATCATTGCTCCTTCTTCACCGCGCCACGACAGGCCGTGCACGCTCACCCGGCTGCAGATGTCACCGCAAGCCGCTTCAGATATGTCCGCAAGGAAGATGTGGGGGCTGCCGTCGCGACGAGCCACGTTCGGACCCGCCTAAAGGCTTCAGGTCGTTGACCAGGCCCCGCGAGTCATCGACCGTGATGTTCGGGCGAGTCGTCGATAGTTTCGATCGCGCCGCGGTCGAGCGAGGCTCGTCGTCCCGAGGAGAGCAGCCCGTGACCACCATGCCGCACCGTCGCGGACGACCGGGCGTCGCCGCGCTCGTCGCGTCCGCGCTCGTCGCCACCGCCGCGTTCGTCGCGCTGCCCCGCGGCGCCGAGGCGAACGCCGCCGTCACCGTCGCGTCGAGCGTCGAGGACGAAGGGGCCGCGTGCGCAGTCCCGGGCCTCCCCGACGTCGGGACGCTGCAGAACCAGTCGACGCTGCCGGACCCGTTCCGCCGGCTCGACGGCACGCGCATCGCCACCAAGGCGGACTGGGCGTGCCAGCGTGAGCTGACCAAGCGGCTCGCGGAGAAGTTTGTCTACGGCACGAAGCCCGCCAAGCCCGCGACCGTCTCCGGCAGCGTGACGAGCTCACGCATCACGGTCAACGTCTCCGAGGGCGGCAAGAGCTCGAGCTTCACGGCCAACGTGTCGCTGCCGAGCGGGCCCGGGCCGTTCCCGGCCGTGATCGTTTACGGCGGCTTCGGCGCCGACACCGCCACGATCAAGGCGTCGGGCGCCGCGGTCATCAGCTACGACCCGTACCAGGTCGGCAAGGAAGGCACGGGCCGCAGCAACAAGCAGGGCGCGTTCTACAGCCTCTACGGGGCGCAGAGCAGCACCGGGCTGCTCATGGCGTGGGCGTGGGGCGTCAGCCGGATCATCGACGTCATCGGGCAGTCGGGCGGGAACATCCTGCGCGTCGACGCTACGGGCGTCACGGGTTGCTCGCGGTTCGGCAAGGGCGCGTTCGTCGCGGGCGTGTTCGACCAGCGCATCGCCCTGACGATGCCCATCGAGTCCGGCACCGCGGGCGTGCCGATCCTGCGCGGCGTCCCGGGCGAGGGCGCCCAGTCGCTGAGCAGCGCCTACGGCGAGCAGCCGTGGTTCGGCGACGCGTTCTCGTCGTTCACGTCGAGCCCGACGCGCCTGCCCGTCGACATGCACGAGATGGTCGGGCTCGTCGCGCCGCGCGGCCTGTTCATCATGGACAACCCGCACATCGCCAACCTCGGGCCGCGCTCGGCGAGCGTCGCCGCGCTCGCGGGCGCCGAGGTCTACAAGGCGCTCGGCGCGGGCTCGAACATCACGTACTGGTCCGACGTCGCCGACGGCACGCACTGCGCGAACCGTCCCGAGTGGCGCACGCCGCTGCAGCAGAACATCGCCAAGTACCTCACGGGCACGGGTGACGCGCCGGGCCAGATGCGGATCTCCTCGCGTGCGCAGGGCAGCCTCGCGGGCTGGGTCGACTGGCAGACGCCGACGCTGAGCGGCACGGTCCCGACGACGGAGCCCACCACCCCGCCGACGACGCCTCCGACCACACCTCCCACCACGCCGCCCACCACGCCTCCGACGACCCCGCCGACGACGGCGCCGCCCACCACACCGCCCACGGGCGGGGCGTGCACGGCCAGCGTGGCCATCAACCAGTGGCCGGGCGGGTTCGTCGCGTCGATCAAGGTGACCGCGGGCTCGTCGGCCCTCAACCACTGGACCGTGACCGCGAACCTGCCCGGCGGGGCCGCGATCACGAACTCGTGGAGCGTGGCGCACACGGCCACGACGGGCTCGGTGGCGCTCGGCAACGTGAGCTACAACGGCTCGCTCGGCGCCGGGCAGAGCACCGAGGTCGGCTTCCAGGGCACGGGCACGGGCACCGGCATGACGGTCTCCTGCGCCGCCTGACCCGCAGACCCCGGCGCCGCCCCTCCCGACGGGGGCGGCGCCGGTCCGGCCCGGCCCGGGACGCGCACCCGGAGGTCGTGTGCGGACGCCCTTCCCGGCGCCGGACCCCCGAGCGGGTGGACTTCGTCGCACGCCAGACGACGAAGTCCACCCGCTCGTGCTGTGCAGGGCTGGGAGACTGAGCGGCGACGAGAGGACCGCACCGCATGGAGCTCGACCTGGCCGCCGCTCTGGCCGACACACGCACCGAGTACGACAAGATGATCGCGGGCGACTGGTACCGCTACCGGTTCGGACCCGAGCTCGCGGACCTGACCACCGCGACGCAGCGCACGTGCCGCCGCGTCACCGCGCTGTACGACGACGACCGCGAGGCCGCCGCAGCGCTGTTCCGCGAGCTGCTGGGCAGCGTGGGCAAGGGCGCGGACTTCCGTCCGCCGTTCTACCTCGACTACGGGCACCGCCTGCACGTCGGCGACCGCACGTTCATCAACGCGGACTTCCTCACGCTCGGCGGCGGCGAGATCCGGATCGGGTCCGACGTCCTCATCGGGCCCAGCGTCCGGCTCTACACGCCGACCCACGTGCTCGACCCCGAGCTACGGCCGGGCGGCTGGGAGCGGGTCGAGCCGGTCACGATCGAGGACGGCGTGTGGCTCGGCGGCTCGGTCGTCGTGTGCCCGGGCGTGACGATCGGCGCGCGCTCGGTGATCGGTGCCGGGTCGGTCGTCACGAAGGACGTGCCGCCCGACGTCGTCGCCGTCGGCAACCCGGCCCGCGTCGTCCGCCGCCTCGACGGCTCGACCGCCTGACGGTCCGGGTCAGCCACGGCCCGACGAGCGCGGCCGAGCTGCCGGTCCCGGCCCGGGTGCCGACCGCGACCCGACGACCGGGCGCGTGCGGCGGCCGCCGAACAGCGGCGACGGGAAGGTCGGCGCGACGCCGCCGCCCGCGAGCCACTCCTCGAGCCGTCGGACCTGGGTGTCGACGGCATCCTGCGCGCGCGGGTCGAGGTCCTCGAGCAGCGCGGTCTCGACGACGCCCGTGGTCGCCGCCCACGCGCCGACGACCCTGCCGTCGACCCAGATCGTCGGTCCTGCGTTGCCCACCGAGTCGACGACCTCGCTCGCGTACGGGCCGAGGTACCAGTCCCGCTCGGCCCAGCCCATGGTCGTCGGGTCGAGGCCCGGCAGGAGCGCGACCCACGGCTCGGGCGGCTCGACGGGTTCGAGGTCGTCGGGCAGCAGCCAGCCCGTCGCGTCGGTCCCCTCCAGGCCGACGGGCACGGCGCCCAGCTCGGCGAACGAGCGCCGCACCGCGGTCAGCGTCGACCCGAGCCACCACGTCACGTCGCGCTCCGTCCCCGGCCCGAACGCGTACAGCCAGCGCCGCACGAGCTCGGTGTGCGCCGCCCCGGCGTCGAGCGCCGGCACCGGCGCACCGAGCCACGTCGTGTCGAGCGTCCACGTGGGTCGCGACGTGGTCCAGCCGCCGCGGTTCTCCCCGCGCACGACGATCCCGCTCGCGCACAGGTAGGTCAGCAGGCGCACCGTGACCGGCATGACCTGCCCGAACTTCGTCCCGGGCGCGGAGCTGAACAGGCGGCCGGCCTCGGGCACCTCCTCGCGCAGCTCGGCCGCGGTGCGGCACCGGCCGTCGCCGAGGTGTGCGACCACCTGGGCCGTGACGTCGTCGAGCCACGCCGCGGCGTCGCCGAACCCGCCGTCGAGCTCGAGCTCACGCACCAGGCGGCGCCGTGCCGCGCCCGCGACGCGCGCACCGGGTGACGCGACGAGGGCGGGGAGCAGGTCGAGGTCCGTGACCCACAGCGTCCCGCGCATCGCGTGCTGCCGGACGAGGGTCCGTCGCTCGAACAGCGCGGCGTCGAGGTCGCTCGTCGCGAACCCCGGCACGCGGGCCCACGCCGCGACGTACGGCCCGGACGCGTCGGTGCCGTGCAGCACGACGAGCGCGCGCACCGCCTCGTGGACGTCCGCGAGCGCTCGCGCGAGACCGTGCCGCAGCGCGAGGCGAGCCCGCCGCTGCTCGTCGGACACCCCGAACGCCACCGGACCGCCCTGCGGACGCGCCGCGCGGTCGACGCCGGAACCACCCCTGGACCTCGCCATGCGCCGATCCTGCCCCCGACCACCGACATCCGCGGTGCGGCCACCACGGCCGCTCCGTCACCCCGGTTCGAATGTCGGAACTTGTTCGTTCCTGATCGATCTTGGTTCTTTTTGCGTCAGCGGCACGCTAGGCTCGGCGCATGACGTGGCTGGTGACGGGCGGGGCGGGATACATCGGTGCGCACGTGGTCCGCGCGTTCAGCGCGGTCGGGCTCGAGGCGGTCGTCCTCGACGACCTGTCGAGCGGGCACGAGGAGTTCGTCCCGGCGGGGATCCCGTTCGTGCGCGGCTCGGTCGACGACGCCGACGTCGTCGCCGACACCATCGCGCGGCACGGCGTCGAAGGTGTCGTCCACCTCGCCGGGTTCAAGTACGCCGGCGTCTCCGTCGACCGCCCGCTGCACACCTACCGCCAGAACGTCGCCGGCACCCTCACGCTCCTCGAGACGATGACCGAACAAGGCGTCGACGCGATCGTGTACTCGTCGTCCGCCGCGGTGTTCGGCACACCGGACGTCGACCTCGTCACCGAGCAGACCCCGACGAACCCCGAGTCGCCCTACGGCGAGTCCAAGCTCGTCGGCGAGTGGCTGCTGCGCGACCAGGGCCGCGCGGGCGGTCTCAAGCACACGAGCCTGCGGTACTTCAACGTCGTCGGCTCCGGCACGCCCGACGTGTACGACACGAGCCCGCACAACCTGTTCCCGCTCGTGTTCGAGGCGCTGCTCGCGGGCCGCACCCCGCAGATCCGCGGCGACGACTACCCCACGCCCGACGGCACGTGCGTGCGGGACTACATCCACGTGGCCGACCTCGCGGACGCGCACGTCGCCGCGGCGCGCGCGCTCGCCGACGGCGGGACGCTCGAGCCCGTCTACAACCTCGGCTCGGGCGACGGGCTGTCCGTGCGCGAGATCATGACCGCCGTCGCGCGCGTCACGGGCATCGACTTCGAGCCGGACATCACGGCGCGCCGACCGGGCGATCCCGCGCGCATCGTCGCGTCGGGCGAGCTCGCCGCACGCGACCTCGGGTGGCAGATGCGGCACTCGATCGACGACATGGTCCGCAGCGCCTGGGAGGCGCGCTCGGCGCACTGACCCGCACGCGACGCGCCCCGCACGGGGTGCTGCGCCCGGCGCGCGTCGGTGCGCCCGGCGCGGGTCGTGCGCGCGGCGCGAGACCTCAGCCCGGCAGCCGCGACGCGAGCGCCTCGAGCACGCGCTCGTCGCCCGCGTAGATGCCCTCCGTCCGCGGCCAGTGCACGACGACGTCGGTGAAGCCCAGCGCACCGGCCCGCTCGATCCCCTCGACCGCGAGGTCGACCGACTGCAGCGAGTACCGCGGCGCCCCGTCCAGGCTGAGGTACCGCCGCACGGGCACCGGCCCGCCGTGCGCCCGCTCGACCTCGTCGAACGCCGCGACCTGGGCCGCGAGCGCCGTCCACCAGCGCTCCTGCGCGCGGGCGGGGTCGTCGGCCGGGTCCTCCGTCGCATACGCCGCGCCGTACGTCACCCACCCCTGCCCGTGCCGCGCGGCGAGCGTCATGGTGCGCGGACCCGCCGCGGCGACGACGAACGGCGTGCGCGGCCGCGCGATCGTCCCCGGCACCATGCGTGCGCCGTGCGCGGTGTAGAACTCGCCGTCGTGGTCGGTGACCGGCTGCGTGAGCAGCGTGTCGAGCACGCCGACGAACTCCTCGAACCGCCGCGTGCGCTCCGCCCGGCTCGGTGCGGGCCCGGTCACGGCCGCGTCGAACCCCTCGCCGCCCGCACCCAGGCCGAGCACGAACCGTCCGCCGGAGACGTCGTCGAGGCCCATGACGTCCTTGGCGAACGGGACGGGGTGCCGGAAGTTCGGCGACGCGACGAACGTGCCGAGCGCGATGCGCTCCGTGGCCTCGGCGGCCGCCGCGAGCAGCGGGACGGTGGCGAACCACGGCTCGTCGGCCAGGCTCCGCCACGCGAGGTGGTCGTACGTCCAGGCGTGGTCGAAGCCCAGCTCCTCCGCCCGCCGCCACCGCTCCCGCTGCGTCGCCCATCGCTCCTGGGGCAGCAGCACGACCCCGACCCGCACCCGTCCGTCCATGTGCCCGACCCTAGGCCGCGCCGCCGACACGGCGCCGGTCGGGTCGTGGGACCCGCGTCATGCCCAGCCGAGCTCGTGGAGCCGGTCGTCGTCGATGCCGAAGTGGTGCGCGATCTCGTGCACCACCGTGATCGCGACCTCCTCGACGACGTCGTCGCGCGTGTCGCACATCTCGAGCGTCGGGAGCCGGAAGATCGTGATCCGGTCGGGCAGCGAGCCCGCCTCCCAGGCCCACGTGCGCTCCGTCAGCGGGACGCCCTCGTACAGCCCGAGCAGGTCCTCCTCGCCGGGCGGGGGTTCGTCCTCGACGAGCACGACGACGTTGTCCATGACGGCCGTGAGCTCGGGCGGGACGGTGTCGAGCGCATCACGGACCGCGTCCTCGAACTCGTCGCGCGACATTTCCACCACGCGCCCATCCTGCCCCGTCGCCCGTCCGACGGGGTGACGTGAGCGGCTGTGAGCCACGTCGCGACCGGCCGGTTTGGGGATCGGGGCAGGCCTCCCGTATGCTCATCCACGGCCAAGGGCGCCTCGACGTCATGGGGCGACGCCCCCATCGTCTAGCGGCCTAGGACCCCGCCCTTTCACGGCGGTAGCACGGGTTCGAATCCCGTTGGGGGTACGAGAACGTGCAGTGGAAGATGCAGTACCAAGGTCTCATCACGAGGCCCCGTAGCGCAGTTGGTTAGCGCGCCGCCCTGTCACGGCGGAGGTCGCGGGTTCAAGTCCCGTCGGGGTCGCTCGACAAGCGCCGGTCATTCGTGACCGGCGTCGTCGTTCGAGGGCTCGCCCTCACGGCTCTGTAGCTCAGTTGGTAGAGCGTTCGACTGAAAATCGAAAGGTCACCGGATCGACGCCGGTCGGAGCCACCGCACGAAGCCCGCCAGGGAGCAGCCTGGCGGGCTTCGTCGTCTCTCCCGTCCGGCACCCGTCCGACACCCGCCCGACGCCCCGCCCGACGCCCCGCCCGACGACGCCGGCCAGGCGCGACCCGCCGGGTGCGCCGCCCGCCCGGGCCGCGCTCACTAGGCTGGCGACGACACCGTCCCCCGAGGAGCAGTCGTGACCAGCACGTCAGGACCGGACCGCCGTACCTTCTTCGACCGGCTCACCGAGCCGATCGCGGAGCGCGCCCGCGAGAAGCTCGGCCAGGCCGAGGACCGCGTCCGCGCCTCGATCCAGGCGGAGATCGATGCGGTCGGGGCGAGCGTGCGCACCCGGGCGGTCCAGATCCGGCCGTCCGCGATCGCGTTCGGCGTCGCGGCCCTCCTCACGTTCTTCGGGCTCGCGCTGTTCGTCACGGCCGCCGTCATCGGGCTCGCACACGTCGTCGAGGCGTGGCTGGCCGCGCTGCTCGTCGGGCTCGCGCTCGTGCTCGTCGCGGCCGGCGCCGCGGCGTGGGGGCGCAGCAGGCTCCCGCGCACCCCGGTCGTCACGGTGCGCCGCATCCCCGAGCCCACGCACCCCGCCGACGAGCACGTGCACCCGTGGGCGGACTGACGCTCGCCCCTGCCGCGCGCGATGCCCGCACGACGGCCACACTGGTGAGCCGGACCGCACGACGACCGAGCCGGACCACACGACGAGGAAGGGCACGACGATGACCACGCCGACGGGCCAGCGCTCGCTGGGCCAGCTCGTGAGCGACCTGAGCGAGCAGACGTCACGGCTGGTGCGCGCGGAGATCCAGCTCGCGAAGACCGAGATCGCCGAGCGCGCCAAGCTGCTCGGCGCCGGGGCCGGGATGCTCGTCGCCGCCGGCGTGCTGGGGCTCTACCTCCTGACCGCGGTCCTCGCGACCCTCGTCATCGTGCTCGACCTGTGGCTGCCGCTGTGGCTCGCCTCGCTCATCGTCACGCTGCTCCTGCTCGTCGCCGTCGCGGCGCTCGCGCTCGTCGGGATCACGGCGCTCAAGAAGGGGTCGCCGCCCGCGCCGCAGGCCGCGATCGCGAGCGTCCAGGCCGACGTCGAGGCACTCAAGGAGGCCCGCTCATGACGCCCGACGAGCCGCAGCACGCGGCCGCGTGGTTCACGACACCCGAGATGGCCGCGATCGAGGCCGAGATCGCGCTCGTGCGTCGCCAGCTCGTCGCGACCGTCGACGAGCTCGCCGGACGGCTCACGCCGCGCGCCCAGGCGCAGGCCGCGCGCGAGACCGCGCGTCGGCTGGTGTCGGACGCGACGAGCCCGGACGCCGCGCCCGAGGCTCGCGACCACGCGCGCAAGGTGCTGGCCGGGGCGGCCGTGGGCCTCGTCCTGGTCACGACGCTCGTCGCGGCGCGGGTCGCGCGCCGCCGCTGAGCGAGCGTCGTCGTCCCGAACCGCACGGAGCCAGGGCTGCGACGACCGCGGGGCGGTCCGGTGCGCGGTCGTCGTACCGCCCGGGCGGCCCCGGCGCCGTACGCCTGCCGCGGAGCGCACGGGCGCCTGCACCGCGGCGTGCGCCGCGGTGCGGTCGGCCCGGCGTCAGTTGGACGGACGCTGCTGCGGCACGCCGGCCAGGAGCGCCTGCACCTCGGACTCGAGGTAGCGACGGTGGCCACCGAGCGTCCGGATGGAGGAGAGCTTGCCGGCCTTGGCCCAGCGGGTGACCGTCTTGGGGTCGACGCGGAACAGCGTGGCGACCTCGGACGGCGTCAGGAGGTTCTCAGAGGTGGCGGGCTTGACGGACATGGGGACTGCCTTCCCTTCGGTGCGGCGATGGGGCTGCGTTCCCAGCTACCACGGGTGCGGTGAGTTGCGACGGTCCGGTTCCCCGACTCGGGGCTGCGGCCGTTCTCTTAGCATGAACGAACCCGGCATGTGACGCATTCCGGGACACGATTTCGTTACGAAAGGGTACAACCCGGTCCCCCGAACGAACGAGTCCGCAGGTGAGCGGCGCCGTATCGAGACGATTCGACCACTGTGCACCGGTCCGCGCGCATCCGCGCGGCGAGGCGGACGGGCGCCCGCGGCGCGGCGGTCGCGTCCGCGCCGGGCGTGCGTCGCGGGCCCGGCCCGACCCCGTGCCCGACCGCGTTCCGGACAGCCGCTCCGCCAGGAGTGAACGTGACGCGGGTCGCGGCCGCGCGAGTGGCCGGAAGCCACGAATTCCATGTACCGTTGCCGCACGAACAGACGATTCAGCACCCCGGGGCCGCACGTGTGAGCACGGTGCCGCCCCGCTTCCACGTTAGAGGGGGTCGATGCCATGGGGCGCGGCCGTCAGAAGGCTAAGCAGACGAAGGTCGCCCGGGAGCTGAAGTACTTCAGCCCGGACACCAACTACCGGGCTCTCGAGCAGGAGTTGTCGTCGCACGGCCATGACCAGGGCGAGCGTCGAAGCGTCGCCGCGGTCGACACGGACGACGAGCCGGACGACGACTACCGTCGCTGGCTCGACGACGAGCGCTGACCTTCTCCCCCGACGGCAGCTCCGCCCGACGTCGCGTCGTGCGGCCGTGACCAGGTCGTCGCGGCCGCGCCGATGACGCGAGTCAGGCGGTGCGGTAGCTGCCCGTGAGGCGGACGCCACCACCGTCGACGCCCTTGGTCCCCGCGACGAAGCCCGGCTCGCCGGGCACGTCCCGCGCGGGGTCGAGCTCGCGGACCGCGCCCAGCTCCCACGCGGGCAGCCCGAGCTCGGCCGCGTGCGCGAGGACGCCGGGCAGTGCGTCGGGGGCGACGACAGCCACCATGCCGACGCCGAGGTTGAGCGTGCCCTCGAGGTCGGTCCACGGGACCTGGCCGAGCTGCTGGACGAGCGCGAACACCGGCGGCACGGTCCAGCCGCCGCGGTCGATGTCGGCGACCAGGCCGACCGGGAGGATGCGCGCGACGTTCGCCGCGAGCCCGCCGCCCGTGACGTGGCTGAACGCGTGCACCCCGGCCGTCCCTGCGCGGCGGGCGATCGCGAGGCAGTCGGCCGCGTACACGCGCGTCGGCTCGAGGAGCTCCTCGCCCAGCGTGCGGCCGAGCTCGTCGACGTGCCGCTCGAGGCCCCAGCCCGCCTGGCGGACGACCGCGCGGACCAGCGAGTACCCGTTCGAGTGCAGGCCCGACGACGCGAGGGCGACGAGCACGTCGCCGGAGCGCACCCGCTCGGGACCGAGCAGCTCGTCGGCCTCGACGACCCCCGTCGCGGCACCGGCCACGTCGTACTCGTCGGGAGCCAGCAGGCCCGGGTGCTCCGCGGTCTCGCCGCCGACGAGCGCCGTCCCCGCGACCGCGCACGCCTGCGCGATGCCGCGCACGACGTCGGCGATGCGCTCGGGGACGACCCGGCCGGTCGCGATGTAGTCGGTCATGAACAGCGGCTCCGCGCCGACCACGACGATGTCGTCGACGACCATCCCGACCAGGTCGAAGCCGATCGTGTGGTGCACGTCGAGCGCCTGCGCGATCGCGACCTTCGTGCCGACGCCGTCGGTCGACGTCGCGAGCAGCGGACGCCGGTAGCGCGTGAGGAAGCTCGCGTCGTAGAGACCCGCGAACCCGCCGACCCCGCCGAGCACGCGGTCGCCGTGGGTCGCGCGCACCGCGTCCTTCATGAGCTCGACGGCCCTGTCGCCGGCCTCGGTGTCGACGCCCGCGGCGGCGTACGTCAGGGGGGCGGTCGAGTCGGGCTGGGACGTCACAGATGGCTCCAGAGATCGGCTGGCGTCAGCGTCGCGTGCGCCGACGGTCGGTCGTCAGGCTCGGTCAGGGGTGGTCGAGGGCACCGGCGCCGCCGGCACCGGGGATGATCGCGAGCAGGCCGTCCTCGGGCTGGCCGAGCGGCAGCTCGTTCTGCTCGAGCAGGTTCTTGCCGAGGCGGTCGGCCGCGGGCAGCTCGATCGGGTAACGACCCGAGAAGCACGCGGTGCACAGCTGCGCCGCGGGCTGCTCGGTCGCCTCGACCAGCGCCTCCTCGGAGATGTAGCCGAGCGAGTCCGCCCCGAGCGAGGCACCGATCTCCGCGGGCGACAGCCCGTTGGCGATGAGCTCGGCGCGGCTCGCGAAGTCGATGCCGTAGAAGCACGGCCACTTCACGGGCGGCGACGAGATGCGCACGTGGACCTCCGCGGCGCCCGCCTCGCGGAGCATCCGCACGAGCGCCCGCTGCGTGTTGCCGCGCACGATCGAGTCGTCCACGACGACGAGCCGCTTGCCGCGGATGACCTCGCGCAGCGGGTTGAGCTTGAGCCGGATGCCCAGCTGGCGCAGGGTCTGCGACGGCTGGATGAACGTCCGGCCGACGTAGGCGTTCTTCGTCAGCCCCTGCCCGAACGGGATGCCCGACTGCTGCGCGTAGCCCACGGCCGCGGGCGTGCCCGACTCGGGCACCGGGATGACCAGGTCGGCCTCGACCGGGTGCTCGACCGCGAGCCGCCGACCCATCTCGACGCGCGCCGCGTGCACGGAACGGCCCGCGATCGTCGTGTCCGGACGCGCGAGGTACACGTACTCGAAGATGCAGCCCGCGCGCTCCACGGGGGCGAACCGCGACGAGCGCAGGCCCTCCGCGTCGATCGCGATGAACTCGCCCGGCTCGACCTCGCGCACGAAGCTCGCGCCGACGATGTCGAGCGCCGGCGTCTCCGACGCGACCACCCAGCCGCGCTCGAGCCGACCCAGCACGAGCGGGCGAACGCCCTGCGGGTCGCGCGCCGCGTACAGCGTGCGCTCGTCCATGAAGACGAGCGAGAACGCGCCGCGCAGGCGCGGGAGGACTTCGAGCGCGGTCGCCTCGAGCGTGTGGTCCGGGTCGCCCGCGAGCAGCGCCGTGATGAGCGCGGTGTCCGTCGTGTTGCCGCGTGCGAGCTCGCCGCGCCGCTGGCCGCCGTAGCGCTCGGCGACGAGCTCGACGAGCTCAGCGGTGTTCGTCAGGTTCCCGTTGTGCCCCAGCGCGACGGTCCCCGCCGCGGTCGGGCCGAGCGTCGGCTGCGCGTTCTCCCACGTGCTCGCACCGGTCGTCGAGTAGCGCGCGTGCCCGATCGCGATGTGCCCCTGCAGCGCGTTCAGCGCGGTCTCGTCGAACACCTGCGAGACCAGGCCCATGTCCTTGTAGACGAGGAGCTGGTCGCCGTTGCTCGTCGCGATGCCCGCGGACTCCTGCCCGCGGTGCTGCAGCGCGTACAGACCGAAGTAGGTCAGCTTGGCGACCTCCTCGCCCGGAGCCCAGACACCGAAGACGCCACAGGCGTCCTGCGGGCCTTTCTCGTCCGGGAGGAGGTCGTGGTTCAGTCGTCCGTCAGCGCGGGGGGCCACGCGACCATGGTCGCACACGAGCACGGTCGCGCGGCCTCCCGTCCGGTCACTGTCCGCCCGACGATCGTCGGGCCGGGTCGTGGCGGACCGCCCGGTCGCCCGGACGGTCCGCCACCGGTCACCAGTGCGCGTTGCGCGCGAGCTCGAGCGCGATCTCCGGCCAGAACACGCCGGCCGCTGGGCCGCCGTTGCACGCGCCGTCGGACTCACCCGGGAGCTTGACCCACAGCAGCGCGTCGAGACCCGTCGAGTCGTTCACGAGCCGCGGCTGCTCGCCGAGCGCACGGCCGCGCGGGTTGCACCACTCGCCGTTGCTGCCGTTGCCGTTGCGCGACGTGTCGATCACATAGCCCTTGCCGCCCAGGCGCTGCGAGATCTGCTCGCCGTACGCCTGCGTCGCCGCGGTCGTCTGGTAGTTCGACGTGTTGAGCGCGAAGCCCACGGCGTCCGCGAAGCCGACCTGCTGCAGCCGGCTCACCGCGGTGTCGACCGACAGCCACGACGAGTGACCCGCGTCGATGTAGACCCGGCCGCCGGCCTGCGTGAGCGACTTCGCGGCGTACTTCAGGAAGCCGACGCGGTCGCCCTGACCGGAGCAGTCACCGAGCTGCGCGAGCGCGTCGGGCTCGAGGATGACGATCGGGTGGCCCGAGATGCCCTGCGCGATCGTGTCGATCCAGCGCGCGTACTCGGACTCACCGACCCCGCCGCCCGAGTGCGAGCCGCAGTCGCGGCCCGGGATCGCGTACACGACGAGCGTCGGGACCTTGCCGGCCGCCGTCGCCCGACCCGTGTAGTCGCGGACCTCGGCCTGCGCGTGCGACGCGTCGGCCCAGTTGCCGACCCAGTAGGCCTGCGGCGTGAGCGCGATCTTGCCGAGCAGGTCCTTGTTGCTCCCCGACGCGGCCTGCCACGCCGCGTAGGCCTGCGTGCCCGGGTCCACGTACAGCTGACCGTTCTGCTGCGGCGGGGGCGTGGGCGACGGGGTCGGGGTGGGCGTCGGGGTCGGCGTCGGGGTCGGGGTGGG
>Ga0206103_100728_pt1 | contig 14550 bp, 7 predicted proteins | sample 1B5Ametagenome_FD_148638 | JGI IMG/M metagenome (GOLD analysis project Ga0206103, IMG submission 148638) | Enriched microbial communities from leaf-cutter ant dump, University of Wisconsin, Madison, United States - 1B5A | ecosystem: Environmental > Terrestrial > Nest > Insects nest > Nest dump... | reverse complement strand
CGGCGATCCTCGAGGGCAAGAAGCCGGCGTCGGCGCGTCAGGAGGTCATGGGTATCACCAAGGCCTCGCTCGCGACCGAGTCGTGGCTCTCGGCGGCGTCCTTCCAGGAGACGACCCGCGTGCTCACGCAGGCCGCCATGGAGGGCCGCTCCGACCCGCTGGTGGGTCTCAAGGAGAACGTCATCATCGGTCAGCTGATCCCGGCAGGCACCGGTCTCTCGACCTACCGGAACGTGGCGGTCGACGCGACCGAGGAGGCCAAGGCGGAGCGGTACCCCAACCGCATCTTCGCCGACGACCAGACGTTCTCGGAGGCCGATCTGAGCTTCGTCGACTTCGACAGCTTCAGCTCGGACGACTTCCCGCCCGGCAGCTACAGCTAAGGGACGACGTCAGCGGCCCCCGCCGCCGACCCCGTCGGCTCGCTCTGCGAGTCGGTAGGGCGGCGCCGGGGGCCGTGTCGTCTCGGGTGCGGTCGCTCAGCGTGCGCGCAGCGCCTGTTGCACAGCGTCGTCGCCATGCGCCGCGAGGTACTCGAGCAGCTCCGCGTAGGTGGAGGGGTTGCCGGCGAGAGCCACCCAGTTGGCCGGGTCGCCGGCGAGTTCGGCGAGCTGCGCGGCAGGTGTCGCGGGGTCTGCTGCGGGAGAAATGCCCGCAACGGGTGCCGCCGGTACCGGTGCAGGTGCTGGGGGTGCAGCGGGCGCCGCAGCGGATGCCGGAGCCGGCGCGGGCGCCGTGGCCGTCGGCGTGGTCCCCCCGGCGCTCTGGGCGGCGTACGCGCGCACGGATGCCGGGAGCGTGAGGGCGAGCAACGCGAGTCCCGCGGGGGTGACGATCACGATCGCGGGAAGCAGCGGCGCGACGAGATCGCCGTTGCTCGTCGTGGCCCGCGCGACGATCGTCAACACGAACGCGACGAGGCCGAAACCTGCGGCGGCACCCGCGAGCCCGAGCACGGCGGACCGGGAGTGTGCCGGGTCGGCGAGCAACCGCATCCGGGCGATGAACGCCGCGGCGCCGACGGCGAGAAGGCAGACGACGGCGACCACCAGCAGCGCCGGGTTCGTCCCGAGGCTGATGCCGCGCACGAGGCCGCCGACGAGGAGCAGGGCGGCGCCCGCCGCCGTGACGAGCAGCGCATCACGCGCGACACGGAACCACAGTTGAAGCGGTGCCTCGTCGCGCAGCGCGCGAGCGACCCCGGGCGACCACAGCGCCGCCGCCGCCACCGGCAGCCAGAGCAGGAAGTGCGCACCGTAGGTGCCGCCGATGAGCAGGCGCTCTGACAGTGCAGAGATCAGGATGAGCGGCACGCTCGTGAGCGAGATGACCCAGGCCACCATGCGCGCCGACGGCGACCGAAGCAGCACCACGAGGAAGAGCAGCATTGCCGCCGCGCCCTGCACGAGGGTTGCGATGATCCCCTGAACCGCGAGCGGGGCCCCGGCCCGCGTGACCGGGGTGCCGACACCGACGAGACCGATGAGGGTGAACAGGGCGATCGCCGCCAACGCGACGATGGAGCCGATCCGCGCGACGAGCGCGGCGAGGGGGGCGACCGAGGGATCCGCCGCGAGTTCACCGCCTCGTGGCTGCGCGATGAGTGCGACGCCCGCGAGCCCGATCCCGGCGGCGATGCCGAACCGGCCGATCAGCCCGAGGGCGGCGAGCATCGCATAGACGAGCACGAGCACGCCGTAGGGCACCGCGAACGCCAGGCGGATGAGAAGCGTCGTACGGATGCCGAGCGCGCCGAGGGCGCCGGAGCGCACGAGGAAGGTGAGCCCGGCACCGAACACCGTGAGCAGGGTGAGCAGGAGCACATCGATTCGCGTCGCGGCGAGGCTGACGACGCCACGGTCGTCGCTCGCCCACGGCAGCGCGAGCGACAGGAGCAGCGCGACCGCGGCGGCGATATCGCGACCCAGATCCGCCGGGCTCATCGCCGGGATCACACGGGGTGCGGGGGCAGGTGTCGTCATCAGCTCATCCTCGTCATCGGAACAACCGGTCGAGGTCGTCGTCCTTGCTCAACCGGATGAGGTTGTCCACGGCGGTCGCGGACCACTCACCGAGGGTATCGAGAATGCTGATCTGCCATCCGCCGCCCTCGCGGACGGCGACCAGGCTCGGCTCGTCGAGGCCGAGTTCGTCGAGGTCGATGGGCAGGTCGTCGAGGCAGCCGTCGAAGGTGTCGGTGTACGTGGAGCCTTCGCGACGCCAGTCAACGCAACTGTGGTCGATGGTCATCTCATAGTCCTCGTAGCCGAGGTTCCACTCGACCGTGACCTCGTCGGGAACCGCATGGGACCCGTCGACGTTCTCGAAGTCGGCACGGGCCAGCTCGAGTTCGTAATCTCGGTCGTTCCATTCCTCCCACGGGTCGTCTCCGAAGGCGGGACCGTAGATGGCGACCAGTCGACGCTCGGCGAGCGGGAGCGTCGCGGCGAGTTCCTCCCAGTAGTCACGCCCTGCGTCGGTGTTGAGTGCTGCGGTGAGGGTCTGCGCGGCGGCTTCTGCGGCGTCCGGAGCGGCCACCGGATCCGGTACCTCGTCACCGAGACGGCCAGGGTCGTTATAGTTCGAGGCCTCTGCCGCCTGGTAATAGAAGTCGGCCATCGAGAGGAGTGGACTCACGTACCAGCCGGTTCCCTCGTGGACGGCGACGAGAGAGAACGGGAAGCCGAGCTCGTCTTCGATGTCACGGAAGTCGAGCTCGACGGGCAGATCGAGTTGATCGGCGATGCTGTCGCGCATGTCGTCGACGGCGTCCTCAGCGTCGTCGGTGTCCATGTCCATCGCCTCGTACTGCTCGACGATGTACACGCGCATGAGGTCGGCATAGGCATCGGCGATGTCGTCCTCGTCGCCGTCGATCTCGATGGTGCCGCGCGTTACGCTCACGCGCTCGACGCCCTCTGCGATCTCGTCGGTGTCGTACTCGAGACCGTCCGCCGTCACGGTGATGGCGGCAGTGAGGCGCTCAAGCGCCTCCTGGGCGGTCTGCTGCTGGTCCGGATCGATCTCGATCTCGCCGAGCCGGCCGAGTGGCGAGGTGAGCGCGGACACCTCGCTCGGGGCGAGGGCCCCGCCGAGGCTCAGCGGGTCGAGCGAGATGGCGCCCTGGATGAGCTTGTCGACGGCGCCGTCGGCACTGGTGGCGGGCAGCACCCGCGGCAGGAACATGGCTGCGGCGATACCGCCGCCGATGACGAGCGACCCCACGACCGCCACGGCGATGATCACGGCGCCCTTCGTGCGCGTCGTGCGGGGTGACGCCGTCCCGGCGGATGCGGCGGATGCGAGGGAGGCCGCGGGGGCGGCGGACGGTGCAGGGGTCGTGGGTGCGAACGGGTCGACGATGGGCGACGGGGTGACGCTCGTGACGGCGGCGACGCTCGTGGCCGGGGTGTCATCTGCGGCCTGACGGCTCGCGACGGCGGCCTGGGCTGCGGAGTCCCCGTACTGCGCCAGCCAGTCGAGCAGCGCCGGGTAGCAGGCGGGGTTCGCGGCGATCGTGGCACCGAGCTCTGGTTCGGTCGCGGCGATCTCGGCGAGGCGCGCACCGGGCGTTGCGGGGTCGCCCGCTTCGCGTAGCAGTCCGGGGTCGGGCATGCGGAAACTCCGTTCGGCAGGGCGATGAGGATCAGGAACAGCGTGACGTCCACGTCGTGGACCCCACGGAACGTGGGGCAAGCTACCACGCCGCCCCGACGCGGATCAGCCCCTCGTCCGAGGGTCGTCACCTCGCTAGGCTGGCAGAATCCCCGGAAAGGAGACCCCATGGACGAGGTACCTGCGGGCCCGGATGCCGGAGTGCCGCCGTCTCTCGACCCGTCTCCGGTCGCCGCATCCGAGTCGCTCGACGCCGAGGCGCGACAGGACACCGCGAGCGGTTCGGCTGAGGCCGCGTCCGCGTCACCAGTGCCCACGCCGCCGCCCCCGCCGGCAGCCGTGCGCGAGGTCGTCTACGTGCAGGCGCCGATCCCGCCGCCCGCACGGCACAATCGGGGGTTCGGCGTTGTCATCGCCCTGCTCGGCGGCGCGGCCTTTGCCCTGCTGTACATCGGTGCGGCCGCGCTCGTCGTCATGTTCACGCCGTTCACCCACGTCGAGTCGACCTTCGCCGCCTTCCTCACGAGCGACGCGCTGTGGGTGCCGGTGGTCAGCTACGCGGTGCTCGCGGTGGTGTTCGCGCTTGTCGCCGATCGCGCATCGTGGTGGGTGCATGTGCTGGGCAGTGCCGGGGTGGCGGTGCTCACCTACGCGGCGGCGGTCGGCGTGCTGGCGCTCCTGCGCAACGTCGTCGGGATGACGCGGCACGACGGTCTGCTTCTGCTCGCCGACCTCGCGACGCACGCGTTGCTGCTGTGCGTGCTCGTGCTCGCCCGGGAGTGCGCGATGTGGTTCGGGCTCGCGATCTCGGCGCGTGGGCGGCGCGTGCGCGAGAGCAACATCGCCGCCAAGGCGGAGTTCGAGCGGAGCGTCGCGGAGCGCCGTGCGGAGTATGAACGCGCCCACCCCGCCGTCTGAGCCGGAGCCGGTGCGGCATCCGGAACGCGTTGTCGGCCTCTTCGTGGCCGTCGTCTGGGCGGCCCTTACCTTCGCGAGCTTCGGTGTGCTCGCGGTGCTGCTCGATCGCGACCCCGTGGAGCAGCCTGTCGGCCCGTACTTCGGCATCGCGGTCATCCTCGTGACCCTCGTGATCGTCTACCTCGGCATCGTCATGACCGTTCCGGCCCGGCTGCCGTGGCTCGGCGCGATCACAACCGCCGCCTGTGTCGCTCTCGCGCCGATGGGTGCTGCGGCGCTCGTCGACCTCGACCTCATGTTCGAGCAGGCGACGAGCCCGTTCGTGCTCGTCGCGGCGCTCCTCGCGCTCGTGCCACCGGTGGCATGCTGGGCGTGGTTCGGCCGCACGGCAGTGCGGCGCTGACGTCGGCCGCCGCATCGGCCACCCGCACGGGGGATACGGGGCTTACGCCGGACCGGCTACTCTCGTACCGCGACGAGCATCGGTCCACCGATGCCATCAGGGGGAAGGACGGGTCCGCGACCGTGGCACGACGCACGACCGCGCCGCCTCCTGTGCTGCCCGGATACAGCTACATTCGCCCGCTCGGGTCGGGGGGATTCGCGGATGTCTTCCTCTACGAGCAGGACATGCCGCGTCGCGTGGTCGCGGTCAAGGTGCTCATCGACGATGCCGTCAATCCCGAGGTGCTGCGCACCTTCAATGCCGAGGCCGACATCCTCGCGCGGCTGAGTGCGCACTCGTCGATCGTCACGATCTACCAGGCGAGCATCTCGGCCGACGGGCGCCCCTACTTCGTCATGGAGTTCTGCCCCGACAACATGAGCGCGCGGTACCGTCAGGCGCCGCTCCCGCTCGCCGAGGTGCTAGATGCGGGCGTGCGGATCGCTGCGGCGCTCGAGACGGCGCACCGCAGCGGGGTGCTGCACCGCGACATCAAGCCGTCGAACGTGCTCGTGTCAAGCCTCGGCACGCCGGTGCTCGCCGACTTCGGCATCGCCGCCGCGGTGGCGCGTTTGGACGACGACCCCGAGGTCTTCGCGATGTCGGTGCCGTGGAGTTCGCCCGAGGTGCTGCAGGAGAAGGTCGCCGGTTCGGTGCCGAGCGAGATCTGGAGCTTGGGCGCCACTCTCTACACCCTGCTCGCCTCACGCAGTCCGTTCGAGCCGGCCTCGCGCGAGAAGCTGCCACGCGATCAGCTGCAGGCGCGCATCATCCGCGGCAAGCTCGTACCGACGGGACGCGCCGATGTGCCCGCTCGTCTCGAGGCCGCGCTCGCGCGGGCGATGTCTCACGAGCCGGAGGGTCGCTTCGCCTCGATGTACGAGTTCGCCGAGGAGCTGCGCTGGGTGCAGTACGAACTCGGACTGCCGCCCACCGCGATCGAGGTCGCCTCGAGCGAGTGGGCGGGTGCGGCCGCCCCCGTCGACTTCGCGGGCGAGGCGCCTCGCGGGCCGGTGATCAGCACGGTTCGGCAGGATTCGCGCCGCGCCGTCCGTGCGGAGACGCTCGCGTCAGCTCAGCGTCGCCGCGACGAGCAGCTGGCCGCCGTCACGCCGCGCAAGCTGTCGCCGCTCGGCGCGGCACTCGTGGGTGCGGGCGTCGGGGTGGTCGTTGTCGGTGGTGCCGTCGTGGCCGTGCTCGCCGCGACAGGGGTGCTGTAGGTGGCAGGCCACGTGGAGGGGCGGCAACGCCCGTGGGGCGCGGTCGTCAAGGTCGTCGCAGGGATCGCGGCGGTCGGCACGATCGCGACCCTCGCGGTCGTCACCCAGGGCTATGACGCCCAGGAGGTTCCGCGGCTCGAGACCTCGGTCTGGGTGGCCCGCGCCGATGGGCAGTACGGCCGGGTCAACACCGACCTCGCCGAGCTCGACATCGTGCGCGCCGTGGCGGATCCGAGCGGCATCGTGCAGTCCGGTGCCGACGGCGTCATCTTCGCGCAGGGCTTCGGGCAGGCCTGGGCGATCGATCCGGCGGCCCCTGTCGACCTGGGGGCGACGGACGGGGCCGACACGGACGGCTCCGATGTGGGCGTCGCGACCCCCTCCGGCACGCGCCACGTCGAGACCGCTGGGGGACGCATCCTCTATGTGACGACGACGGGCGAGGTGCTGCTCGCACGGTTCTCGGCGGATGGTGAGGTTCAGAGTCCCGCGCAACTCGATCCCTTCGCCGAGGTGGAGGTCGTTGACGGCGATGAGCCGCCGCGCTACACCGCGGACGCTGCGGCGCTGGATGCGACGGGTCGCGTTGTCATGTACTCGACGGCCGAGCATGCGGTGCGCAGCTACGACGCCGCGACCGGACGGTTCACGGGTGACCCCGTCGCGGTTCCCGCGCCCCCGGCCGACGACGTGCCCCTCGAGTTGGTGCTCGCGGGCGACCGCTGGGTGCTGTCGTCTGCGGCCGACGGCCTGCTCTGGATCGAGGGCATCACGGCACCGATCGAGACGGGGCTGGGCGCGGATGCCGTCCTCCAGTCCGGCGCCTCCGACGACGCGCGCGTGCTGCTGGCCGACGCGCAGACGCTCGTCGGGGTCGCAACGGCCGACGGCGCCGTCGAGACGCTCGCCGAGGCATCAGGCAACCCCGCGGCGCCCGTCGTCGTCCAGGGGGTCGGCTACGCCGCATGGGTGTCGACGACAACCGCGACCCTCTGGTCGAGCGAGAGCGCAGAACTCCGCCCGCTCACGATCGACGGCGACCGGCTCGACGACGCCCGCACGATCGAGCCGGCCTTCCAGAGCAACGGCGACCGTGCCGTGTTGGTCGAGTCGACGACGGGCATGATCTGGACGCTGCCCGATGGGCGCCTCGTGCCGGTCGACGAGTGGACGCCGCTCGACGACAGTTCCGACGAGTCGGGCAAGGTCGATGTCGACGACATCATCGAGCAGCAGCCGCCGGTCGCGGAGCCCGACGCGTTCGGCGTGCGGCGGGGGGCTGTCGTCACCTTACCCGTGATCTACAACGACCACGACCCGAACAAGAAGGACGTGCTGACGGTCGACCCCGAGTCGGTCACGGCGATGAGCGAACCGGGCTTCGCGCAGCTGTCACTCGTCGCCGACGACCAGCAGATCGTCGCGCGCGTCAGCGCGAGTTCGGGCTCGGCGAGCTTCGAGTATGCGGTCACGGACGGCGTCGCCGTCTCGGCTCCGGTGCGGGTGACGCTGACCGTCGTGGACGAGAAGACGAACTCCGCGCCCGTGTGGTGCGGGGTCGAGGCCTGTCTGCAGCAGTGGCCGACCCCGCAGGTCTCACCGGGGGGATTCGTCTCGATCCCGACGCTCACCGGTTGGGTCGACCCCGAGGGTGACACCGTCTCGTTGAGCGGCGCCCGCGCCGACGACCCGAGCGCGCCCGTGACGGTGGTCCCGACATCTGACGGCCGGGTCGTCGTGCGGCATCACGACCCGAACGCCGCGGATGCCGTGATTCCGATCACGGTGACGGTGAGCGACGCCTTCGGGGCGACGACGACCGCACCGCTCGAGCTTCGGGTGACCTCGTCGCCGGCTCTCACGGTGTCGCCCGTGGCGATCGCCGCCGGCGTCGGCGAGAAGCGGCAGCTGTCGATCGGCGACTCGGTCGTGGGGGGTTCGGGGTCATACCGCCTGGTGGATGCGGTCGCCGTGTCGGGTGCGGGGCTCACCGTGTCGCCCAGCTCGGCCAACGGCACGATCGAGCTCTCGGCCGACAGTCCTGGGTCGTTCCTGGCGAGCTACACGGTGCAGGACACCGTGACGCTCGCGCGGCAGACGGCGGTGCTGCGGTACATGGTCGCGGCGTCCGCCCGACCGCTCGCCATCCCCCCGCTGACCGCGTTCGTGCGCCCCGGTGAGGACGCCACGGTCGACGTGCTCGCCGCGGCAGAGAACACCTCGGGTCGTGTGCTCATGGTGTCGGAGGTCAGCTCCCCGGATCCGAGGCTCAGCGCGAGCGTCGTGGGTGAGGCCTTCGTGCGGGTGAGCGGCAGCACGGCCGACGGTCTGCCCGGTCGGGTCGGAGTCGCCGAGGTGCGCATCGCCGACGGCACGGGGGCGACCACGACGACGCAGCTCACCGTCTTCCTGCTGGCGCCGAGTTATGGCGTCGGTCCGATCGCCGTTCCCGACGCGGTCGCGGTGCGCGCGGGCGCCCAGGCCGACATCCGCGTGCTCGACAACGACGTGAGCCCGCGCGGCGAGCGGGCGCGGCTGCATCCGCAGCTGGAGGTGTCGGGAACGGCCGGCGAGCTCGCGTTCGTCGCGGGCGATGTCGTCCGCTATCTCGCGCCCGATGTGCCGGGTGTGTACACCCTGCGCTACTCGAGCTACCTCGAGAACGACCCGCAACGTCTCGACTCCGCCGAGGTCACGGTGAACGTGCTCGGCCCCGGATCCAACCGCGCTCCCCAACCGCCCGTGCTCTCGGCTCGCGTGCTCGCGGGTCAGCGGGTGTCGATCCCGGTGCCCATGTCGGGGCTCGACCCGGATGGTGACGAGGTCGTTCTTGCGGATGTTGCGCAGCCGGGGGAGGGATACGGGGTCGCCTCGATCAACGCCATGGGCACTGCCGTGGTCTACCGCGCGCCCGTGGCGGGTGTGCCGGGCGGTCAGGTGACCTTCTCGTACACGGTGCGCGACGCGAACGGGCAGGAGGCCACAGGCGAGGTGCGCGTCGGCGTGCTGTCCGGTGAGCTCAGCGACGTCGCCCCCGTGACCTACAGCGACTACGTCGCGGCGCTGCACGGCAGCACGGCACCACTCACCGTGCACCCCCTGTCCAACGACCGTGACCCCAAGCAGGGCACGCTCACTCTGCTCGGTGTCGTGCCCAATGCGCCGGCGGGCAGTGAGGAGTACACCCGACTCGCCGCCCTCATCGACCCGGAAGCGACCTCGCTCGACGAGGGGGTCGTCGTGCTGCGCCCGGGCGATGTCGCGGGTACCCATTCCTTCGTGTACACGGTGCAGTCGGACTCGACCTTCAGCACCGCAGAGGGCCTCATCGTGATGGGCGTCAGCGACACGCCCGCCCCCGATCATCCGGTCGTTGCAGACACGATCGTGACCGCACGCACCCGCGCTCAGCTTTCCTCTGGCATCGATGTGGTCAGCGGCAGGGTGCAGTGGCCGACGGGCGACGTGTCGGCGCTGACGCTCTCGCTGTGGGGCGATACGCCCGGCTTCGCCGTCGACGGTTGGCAGATCTCGGGAGCGGCGCCCGCGAGCGGCGCGGTCGTCCCGTTCGTGCTGACGGGAGCGGATCCGCAGGGAACCGAGGTGCAGACGTTCGGCTTCCTGCGCGTCCCGGCGTTCGACGACATGCGCGTGCAGCTGCGCGCGGGTCTGGAGCCCACCGAGGTGGGGGAGGAGCTGACCGCCGAGGTCTCCGTCGGCGAGCTGCTCGACATCGATCCCTCGGATGCCGTGGAGGTACGTGGCGACGACGAGCTCGCGGTGCAGCGTGCGAACGCGTCGTGCACCACCACGGGCGGCGACGGCATCGCCTACGACACGGGGCGGGAAGCACCATGGACCGACACGTGCAGCGTCGAGGTGCGGCTCGCGGGGCAGAGCCGATGGAGTGTGGTCGCGGTGCCGTTCGCGATCCTGCCCAAGGATCCGCTGGCGATCCTCAACCCGATGAGCCGCACCGTGTCGCCCGGCGAGACGCAGACGATCGACCTGCTCGACGAGATCGTCACCTGGGAGGGCGGCCGGGTCGGCGACACGTCCGTGCTCGACTTCGCCGTCGCCTACGAGGGCGAGTCGTTCGTGCTCACCCAGACCGGCCGCACGCTGACCGTCGAGGCGCGGGCGGATGCGCATCCGGGAGCGCGGGAGACGGCGCAGGTTTCGGTGAGCTCGTATGGGGGGCTTCGGAGCACGATTACTCTTGTCGTCGGAATCGCGGCGCCGGATGCGCCGCGGGGCGCGACCTTCGGCTCGAGCTGCGACGTCAGTAAGGGAACGTGCCTCATCACCGTGGTCGGGATCGACGGCGAGTACGATCCGTTCGCCGGCAAGCCCGGTGCCGGGCTGACCATCACGGCCGTCGGCTCGACGGGCGCGGTGGTGTGCGCGGTCGCGACGGTCACGCGCTCGAGCGACACCCAGCTCGCCGCGAGTTGGCCGAGCGGCGACAAGCCCGTCGGCGGCGAGTGCGTCGTCGGCTTCACGGTGCAGGACGCCCAGGGCCGTACCGGGCAGGGGCAGGTCACCATCGACGTGCTGGGGTACCCGCAGACGCCGCGCACGGTGTCAACCGTCTCCTACACGGGAACCTCCGTGACGGTGCGGATTCCGCTCGGCGACGCCGCGCAGGCGCATCCGCCGGTCACCGGGGTCGTCCTGTACGAGGGCGAAACCCCTGTTCCGGCGAACTGCACCCGTGCGCTGAACAGCTTCAGCTGCCAGGTCACGGGTCTCGTGAACGGGGCGCGGCACGAGTACATCGCCCGCGCGGTGAACAGCGTCGGCGAATCCGGCCCGACATCCGTTTTGCCGACGTGGGCCTATCAGGCGCCGGTCGCCCGTCACCTCACCGCGCGGCCCGTCTTCGTCCCGGAGCTCACCAACCGTGACAATGGTGCGGTCGAGTTCACCGTCGAGTCGGATGCTGACACGCAGTCGTTCCGGGTCAATGACGACATCACCGTGCCGCGCCAGTCCGCCGTGACGACGGCGACCGTGCAGCTTCCCGTCGGGCGGCAGACCCTGCGGATCACCCCGATCAGCGCATTCACGCCGCCGCCGATGGCCGAGGTGAGCGCGACCTCTGAGGGCAGCACCGTGTTCACGGAGGTCGTCGTCGCGGGGTCTCCCGCGTACACGGCGAAGGGGGCCGCGACATCCGGTGCCGATGGCGACCGGATCACCCTGTCCGGGGCGACCTTCGACCCGAACTCGAGCAGCCAGCCCCTGGTGCAGGTGTGGGCGGCGTGGGAGGACGGTGCGGCCGTCGACTGCCGGGCGACGGATGGGGTCGTCGAGGTTGTCGGCACCCCCCACACCGTGACCGTCGTCACCGACACCGGCACCGCGCCCAATACCGGCACCGTGGCCGGCCTGAATCCGAACACGCGCTACCGGGTCGCGGTGTGCGGCTCGGCCGGGTTCGGCGCCGTGATGTCGGCACCGCAACCGGTGGTCACCTGGGCGCAGAACACACCGCCACCCGGGGGGGACCTGAGCTACCGGATCTCGACGACCCGTGACGACTCGCAGCCGGCCAATGTCGACTCCTTCCTCCAGGTGGCCTCGCCGGCGCCGATCGCGGGCGACGGGTTCTTCCTGCAGTACAAGCGTGACGATGGGCAGTGGAAGGAGACGTTCGCGCTCGGGCCGAGCAACGCCGCGCACACCTACCGTGTTCGCAGATGCCTGCTGCTCGATGCGAGCTACTGCAGTGACTCCGCGTTGATCACGGCGGCGGAGGGTTCGGCTCCCAACGCCGTGACGTTCACCTTCCCCACGCTCGGCGCATGCCTCGTCGACGGCGAGTTCACCGAGGTGCAGGATCCGGCGGGTGTGGCGCCCATCGAACTCGATACCACGACGAAGCCCGGGTACGTCATCTACCGGGTGGAGTGGGGGGTCGATAGCCCGTACCGTCATCTCGTCGTGGAGCCAAGGGAATACGAGATCTGTGTGCCCGAACCGGAACCCGAGACGGGTGACCCCGACGATGGAACCGACGATGGATCCGACGGAGAATCCGGGGACGATTCCGACGACGCCGACGACCCCGATGACGACGCTCCCGCCCCCGAGGACCCCTGATCCGGATCCGGCGGCGACGCGCACCGCATCCATGACCCACCCCATCGAAGGAAGACACCCATGACGATCTCGCCCGAACAGACGGCGTGGTACGCGGAGACGTTCTCTGCGCTCGCCGACAACGTCGAGCAGGCGATTCTCGGCAAGCGGCACGTGATCGAGCTCGTGCTCGCGACCGCGCTCACCGGGGGGCACGTACTGCTCGAGGACGTGCCGGGTACCGGCAAGACGGCCCTCGCGCGCACCCTTGCGCAGACCGTGAAGGGCACCTCGTCACGCATCCAATTCACCCCCGACCTGTTGCCCGGCGACGTCACGGGAATCACGATCTACGACCAGAAGCGCGGTGAGTTCGAGTTCCATGCTGGCCCGATCTTCGCCAACATCGTTCTTGCCGACGAGATCAACCGGGCGAGCCCGAAGACCCAGTCGGCGCTGCTCGAGGTGATGGAGGAGGGCAACGTCACGGTCGACGGCGTGACTCGCCCGGTCGGCAGCCCCTTCCTGGTGATCGCCACCCAGAACCCCGTCGAGCAGGCGGGCACCTACCGGCTGCCGGAGGCGCAGCTCGACCGCTTCATGATCAAGACCTCGATCGGGTACCCCGACGACGGCGCGACCCTGCGCATCCTGCAGGGTGTGGCCGGACCCGCGACTCAGGTCGCCGCCATCGCGACGCCCGAGACCCTCGTCGCGATGCAGGAGCTCGCACGGACGGTGCACGTGAGCCCGCTCGTGTCGGATTACATTCTGCGCCTCGTCGATGCCACCCGCCGCGCGAGCGAGGTGCGTCTCGGGGTCTCGGTGCGTGGCGCCATCGCCATCGCTCGTCTCGTGATGACCTGGGCGGCGGCGCACGGGCGAGGCTATGCGACCCCCGACGACGTGCGCGACCTCGCCATCCCCGCGCTGTCGCACCGCATCATCCTCGAACCGGAGGCCGAATTCGACGGCGTAACCGCGGCAGAGGTCGTCGGCCAGGTGCTGCTCGACGTCGTGCCGCCGGCTGAGAACGGGGCGGCGTGATCCTGAGTGAATGACAGCACCGAGTCCCGGTACGGTCGCACCTCGACCGTCACCGGCACCCGTAACCGCGGAGTGACGGTTACCCGGTACGCCACCGAGCGCACCGGGTTCGCCGCACGCGTGGAGGGGGGCCGGCGCGCGGTGACGCGTGTCGGCCGGGTGCTGCGTCGCATCGTGGGATGGCTCGCCGAGACGGTGAGCCCGGCAGGCTGGCTGCTCGTCGCCGTCGCCGTCGCGGGGGCCGTCGCCGCCTTCGCGTGGGGGTGGACGGAGGCATGGGTCGCCGCGGTGATCGCGACCGTCCTGCTTGTGGTGTGCGTTCCCTTCCTGCTGGGCAGGCACGACTACGCCATCCGCCTCGAACTCGACCGCGACCGGGTGGTGGCCGGCTCCGAGGTGACGGGCGAACTCGACGTGAGGAACCGCTCGACTCGTGCCGCGCTGCCCGTGCTGCTCGACATCCCGGTCGGTGAGGGGCTCGTCGAAGCCCACATCCCGCTGCTGCGGGGCGAGGGCGAGCATCGCGAACAGATCACCATCTCGGCCGCCAAGCGGGGAGTGATCTCCGTCGGACCCATGACCATCGCACGCGGCGACCCGCTCGGCGTCCTCCGCCGCGAGCAGGCATGGCCCGAGGTGCAGACCATCTATGTGCACCCGGTGACCACGACGATCCCGTCGACGAGCGCGGGGCTCCTTCGCGATCTGGAGGGGACGTCCACCGCGAAGATCGTGGACTCCGACCTCGCGTTCCACGCCATCCGCGACTACCTGCCGGGCGACTCGCGCCGCCACGTGCACTGGAAGTCGACGGCGAAGACCGGTCAGCTGATGGTGCGACAGTACGAGGAGACGCGGCGTTCGCGCATCGCCGTCGTGCTCGACCTCGACGCGACGCGCTACGCGAGCGACGACGAGTTCGAGCTCGCGGTGAGCGCGGCGGCCTCCCTCGCGCTGCAGGCGGTGCGCGACGGACGCGAGGTGCTCGTCACGACGAGTTCCGTGATCCCGGAGCATGCGATGGGCATCCTGCACTCCATCCGCACCCTGCCCACGGTGTCGCCGCGCACGATGCTCGACGGGATGAGCGAGCTCGATGCGAGCGAGTTCGTGATGCCGCTCGAACAGGTGGCCCGGATGTCGGCCCAGTCGGCGCCGCAGCTCTCGATGGTCTTCGCGGTGACCGGGAGCCTGCAGCCCGTTGACAGGCTTCGCGCGACG
>Ga0206103_100721_pt1 | contig 14691 bp, 14 predicted proteins | sample 1B5Ametagenome_FD_148638 | JGI IMG/M metagenome (GOLD analysis project Ga0206103, IMG submission 148638) | Enriched microbial communities from leaf-cutter ant dump, University of Wisconsin, Madison, United States - 1B5A | ecosystem: Environmental > Terrestrial > Nest > Insects nest > Nest dump... | reverse complement strand
AACCGGCGGATGCCGACCAGCAGCGGGAACAGCGCCCGGTCCAGCCGGACGCCGGCCTCGCGGAGCAGGACGTCGTCTCGCTGCGGCCGGTTCATCGCGCTGACGATGTCGAGCAGGGCGGCGTGGAGGGCGCGGACGGCTCCGGCATTATGTGTATTTTGCATATTTTTCCTTGACGCGTCGGCCGGTGCGGGAATATGTGCATATTGCATATATCCGGCCGGCTGCACAGCGGCGAGACAGGGAGAACGAGCATGAAGGCAGCGATCGTGAGCCGGCCCGGTCAGGCGGCGCCCGTCTACGGGGATGCACCGGAGCCGGCGGCTTCGGCGGGCGAAGCGCGCATAAGGGTGACCGCGGCGGCGCTCACCCAGGTGGCGCGCAGCCGCGCGGCAGGCGCGCATTACAGCGCGTCCGGGCAGTTCCCCTTCGTGGCCGGCGTCGACGGGGTGGGACGGCTGGACGACGGGCGGCGCGTCTACTTCGCCCTGCCGCAGCCGCCCAACGGCGCGATGGCCGAATGGACCGTGGTGCGGGAGGCGCTGTGCGTGCCGCTTCCCGACGCGCTCGACGACGTGACGGCGGCGGCGATCGCCAATCCGGGCATGTCGTCCTGGGCGGCGCTGGCGGAGCGCGCGCGGCTGAAGCGCGGCGAGACGGTGCTGGTCAACGGCGCGACGGGGATCGCCGGACGGCTCGCCGTGCAGATTGCGAAGCATCTCGGCGCGGGCAGGGTGGTCGCCACCGGGCGTGACCGCGTGGCACTCGGCGAGCTCGCCGCGCTGGGCGCGGACGAGACGATCCCGCTCGCCGGCGACGGCGACGCGCTGGAGGACGCCTTCAAGCGGCAGTTCGCGCGCGGCGTCGACGTGGTGGTCGACTATCTGTGGGGCGAGAGCGCCCGGAGCCTGCTGATCGCCGGGGCGAAGGCCGGCGCGGACGCCGTGCCGATCCGCTTCGTGCAGATCGGCTCGGCGAGCGGCGACGAAATCTCGCTGCCGAGCGCGGCGCTGCGCGCCTCGGCGATCGAGCTGATGGGCAGCGGCATCGGCAGCATCCCGCTCGACCGCTTCGTCGCGTCGGTCGCCGCCATGCTCGAGGCGGCTGCGCCGGCCGGACTGAAGATCGCCGCCCGCGCCGTGCCGCTGGCGCAGGTGGAGGAGGCATGGGGCGCGCAGGACCGCCGCGTCCGCATCGTATTCGTTCCCTGAGGCCCAGGCTTCACCCTGGCCGTTACGCCGCCTCGGCCGGTTCGCGGGCCGCGATGGAAAGACGCAAACCCATCGCCTCAAGGACCGTGGCGACGGTCGCGAGGGAGGGATTCCCCTTTTCGCTGAGGGCCTTGTAGAGACTTTCGCGGGACATGCCCGTCTTCCTGGCGATTTCGGTCATGCCGTGGGAGCGGGCCACGTCGCCAAGCGCCTTGCAGAGAAAGGGTACATCGCCTTCCTCCATGACGGCATCGAGGTAGGCGAGAATGTCTTCCTCGGTCTTGAGGTGTTCGGCGACGTCCCACTTCCTGGTCGTGATTGCCATTTCAGACCTCCTTTGCGATTTCGAGCGCTCGCTTGATGTCGCGATCCTGACTGCCTTTGTCGCCGCCGCACAGAAGGATCACCACCACGTTGCCGCGCTTCAAAAAATAGACGCGGTAGCCGGGTCCGTAGTCGATGCGAAATTCGCCAATGCCGTTGAAGAACCTGGCATCGCCGAGGTTCCCGAACTCGATGCGGCTGATGCGTGCCTGAATACGCATCTTCGCCCTGCGATCACGAAGCCCGTCAAACCACGTGTCGAGAACGTTGGTTGTGACGACTTCGATCATGGCCACTTGTATCCTATGGGATACGGTCTGGCAAGGCTCTACACCTCGGGCCGTCAGGCCGACGCCTTGGCGTGGGCTTCGGCTGCGGCGGCGCCCTCGTCCTCGCGCACGAAGGCGAGCAGCACGCCGCCGACCACCAGGAAGGCGAGGATGACGTAGATGGCGAGCCGCATGCCGGCCTGCTCGGCCGAATGGGCGTCGAGGCCGTGGGCGGCATACCAGGCCGCGCCGTCGGCCGCCGCCAGCCCGAACAGGAACGGGCCGACCACCGAGGAGGAGCGGCCGGCGACGGCGAACAGGCCGAAGAACTCGCCGCTGCGGCCGGCCGGCACCAGCTTGGCCACCATCGAGCGGCTGACCGACTGCAGGCCGGCGATGGCGAAGCCGGCGACCGAGCAGATGACGTAGAACATCGCCGGATCGCCGTTGACGGCGAGCCAGAGGACGGCGCCGATCATCACCACCAGCGACAGGCCGAGCGCGCTCTTGGCGCTCATGCGGTCGGTCATGCGGCCGAAGGCCCAGGCGCCGGCGACGTTGGTCAACTGGACGAGGATGATCAGGATGATCAACTGGTCGCGGGCGAGGCCGTAGAGCACGGCGCCGATGATCGCGGCGAAGTCGAGCGCGATCATCACGCCGTCGTTGAACAGGATGAAAGCGACCATGAACTTCACGTATTCGCGGTGGTCGCGCAGGCGGCGGATCGTCGACCAGAGCTGGCGGAAGCCGATGGTCCACACGCTCTCGCCGGGCGCGAGCGGCCTGGGCCTGGCCTTCTCCTCGACGAAGAAGAACAGCGGCAGCGCGAAGGCGAGATACCAGACAGCGGTGATGACCATCGTCAGCCGCAGCACGAAATTGCCGCCGACGAGCACCACCAGCGGCAGCACGACGGCGAGGCACAGAACGCCGCCGAGCGAGCCGATCGCCCAGCCGCAGCCCGACACGCTGCCGAGCTCAGAGCGCGGCGCGATCTCGGGCAGCAGCGCGTCGTAATAGACCTGCGCGGCGCGGTAGCCGATCTCGGCCAGGATGAAGAACAGCATGCCGGTGAAGACGTCGCCGTTGCCGACGAAGAACAGGCAGCCGGTGAAGGCGACGGAGATGGCCGTGAAGATCGCCAGCATGCGCTTCTTCACCGCCAGCCGGTCGGCGACGGCGCCGAGCACCGGCGAGATGAAGGCCGTCACCAGCATGGCGGCGGCGACCGCGATGCCCCATAGGCGCGAGCCATCGGCGCCGCCGACGACGCCGTCCTTGAAATAGGCCGAGTAGATGGCGAGCAGCACCACCGCCGCATAGGCCGAATTGCCGAAATCGTAGAGATACCAGGCGGTGCGCTGGCCGCGCTCGCTGCGGAAGAACTGGCCCATCGTCTCGCTGCCTTTCCTCGGTCCCGCGCCCCGGGCGACATGCTTGAAGCGCGTCGCGTCGAACCGGAATCATGCGACGCGCTTCAAGCCTTTCTTCTTGCGCATGTCGTCATCCCGAAACCGGTACCCACTTTCGGGCGACATGCTCTATCACATGCCCCGCATGCCGTCCTGCTCGAAGGGGAAGGCGGCGACGGCCTCGGCCGCCTCGCGCACCGCCGGGTCGTCGGAATAGACGCCGCGGCCGGCGGGCGGGATGAGGGCAGCCACGGCGCGCATGATCTCGCCGGTGACGGCGTCGATGCCGGCGCGGCGCGCGGCAGGGTCGGGGGAGATCGCGAACGGGCCGATCGGCCGGCCGATCACGACGCGCAGGCGCGGCCGGCGCTCGCGGAACAGGCCGGTGAAGCCGTCGAGCCCGACCGGCACGACCCGAACCTGCGATTCGACCGCGAGATAGGCCGCGCCGGGCCGGCCGGGCCGCAGCGTCGCCGCCCAGGAGCCGCCCTCGGGGAACAGCGCGACGATGCCGCCCTGCTCCAGCACGCCGAGGGCCGAGCGCAGCGTCGAGCGCGAATAGCCGCCGCGGAAGGCGGGGAAATAGCCCCACAGATGCGGGATGAAGCGGACGATCCACGGCGCGTTGACGAAGCGGAAGCCGCCGATGAACTCGACCTGCCGGCGCGGCAGCACGAGCAGCGCGACCGGGTCGGCGAAGTGGAAATGGTTGGCGACGAGGATGACCGGGCCGGCGGCCGGGATGTTGTCGCGGCCGGTCACCTCCAGCCGGCCGACCAGCGCAAAGGCGATGCGCGCCAGCGCCTTCAGCACGAAGCGGACGACGCGGCGGCGCGGATAGGGCACCGCGCCGGCGTCGCGGTTCATGTCGTGCTGGTCGTCCAACGTGCAGGTCCCGCGGCGGCGGCCGTTTGCGAATGAGGCGGCGGCATGATGGCCGCAGGGGGGCCGTCATGCAAGCGGGGAGGGAGGCGCAGCGGTCGGTGGGCAATCGCCTATGTGAGTTGTGCGGCTCGACCCTCACCCCTGATCCCTCCCCGCAAGGGGAAGGGGGACGCCGTCATGGGCTTCCCGCTAGAGCGGTTCCGGTTTTCACGGAATCGGCAGAACCGCTCCATCTCTTTGTTTGAACCGCATTTCCGGACGCAAAACCGCTTCGCACTTTGCTGGAAATGCTCTAGTCGTCGATCTCGAAGCTGACGTTCACGTCGACGTGGTAGGTGTTCTCGCCGGCCTCGATCGGCACGGCGGCTGCGCCGGCGTCGCGGAACGCCTTGGCCTGCATCGGCATCGGCGCCGGCATGGAGGACTCGGTGATCAGCAGCACCTTGCCCAGCCTGACGCCGGCGGCCTCGGCCAGCGTGCGGGCCTTGGCGACGGCGTCGGCGACGGCCTTGCGGCGCGCCTCGTCGAGCGCCGGGGCGGGATTCTCGTTGTCGAAGCTGATGCCGCCGCCCTGGTTGACGCCGAGGGTGACCGAGCGGTCGATCAGCTCGCCGAGCTTGGTGAGGTCGCGCACGCGCACCGACAGCGAGTTGGTGACGGCGTAGCCGACGAGCTTGGGCTGCTGGGTGCCGTCATTGTCCTTGGGATAGACGTAGCGCGGCTCGATGTTGAGGCCCAGGTCGCGGCTCTCGACGCCGGCCGCCTTCAGCGCGGCGATCACGTCGGCCGCGGCCTTGCTGGCGTCGTCCATGGCGGCGCGCGCGGTGTCTGCCTCGCGGCGGATCGACAGGCTGAGCCAGGCCCTGTCGGGCGCGAGCGCTGCCTCGCCCTGGCCGGAGACGGAGATCTGCGGCACGGGGCGCGCATCGTCGGCGCGCGCGGCGAGCGGCAGGGCGAGGGTGGCGGCAAGGGCCAGCGGCAGCAGTCTCGTCATCGATGTCTCCATTCTTCGCGTTCGTCGCGCCCGCCCCGCCTCGGGCGCGGGCCGGCGCGGTCACCATACAGGCGCCGGCCGCCCTAGGGGAGGAATGTGGGCCGATTGCGGCGCTGCTTGTCTCCCCCCGCAAAAGAAACTAAGTCAGCCGGCGTGGGGCCTGTAGCTCAATGGTCAGAGCCGGCGGCTCATAACCGCTTGGTTGCAGGTTCGAGTCCTGCCGGGCCCACCAGACAGATCGTCCAGCTCGGAAAGCCACAGGCCGGTCGGCTCGCCCGGATCGGCATAGTGCGAAACGTTCGTGACCACGTGGAGAATGCGCCTGGTCATGCGAATGTCCCTTTCCCCGCAGCATTCGTCGGTACCGTTTCCCGGGCATCCGCGATGCGGATACCATGTCAGGCGTTCCCGCTTCCGGTCCACGGGCGAGCGTCGCGGGCGAAGGAAAGAGGCAGATGCAGACAATCCTCGGCGCTTCCGGGCAGATCGGGCACGAGCTGGCCGTCCACCTCAGGCGCGACTTCACCGACGACATCCGCCTGGTGAGCAGGAACCCGAAGAAGGTGAACGACGGCGACCAGTTGCACCGGGCGGACCTGCTCGACGCCGGGGACACGCTGCGGGCGGTCGAAGGCTCCGACATCGTCTACCTGACCGCCGGGTTGCCGATGGATACGCGGCTCTGGGTCGAGCAATGGCCGGCGATCATGAGGAACACGATCACGGCCTGCGCCGCGCATGGCGCGCGGCTGGTGTTCTTCGACAACACCTACATGTATCCGCAGACCGCCGCGCCGCAGACGGAAGGCACCGCATTCCGCCCGCATGGCGAGAAGGGCCGCGTCCGCGCCGCGATCGCCACCGAACTGCTGGCGGCGATGGCGCAGGGGCGCGTCACCGCCATGATCTGCAGGGCGCCCGAATTCTACGGGCCGGGCAAGACCCAGAGCATCACCAACAGCGCCATCATCGAGCCCCTGGCCCGGGGAAGGGCCGCGAGCGTGTTCCTGCGCGACGACACGCTGCGCAGCCTGATCTACACGCCGGACGCGAGCCGGGCCATGGCGCTCCTGGGCAACACGCCCGACGCCTACGGCCAGACCTGGCACCTGCCCTGCGACGACGACCGCCTGACCTACCGCGCGTTCATCGAGCTCGCTGCCGAGCAGTTCGGCACGGCACCCCGATACCGGGTGCTCAGGCGCTGGCAGTTGCGGCTGGCGGGCCTGTTCAGCGGGGCCATCCGCGATGCCGCCGAACTGCTGCCGCGCTACGAGAGCGACAACATCTTCGTCTCGGACAAGTTCAAGGCGCGGTTCCCGGACTTCCGCGTCACGACGTTCCGCGAGGGCCTGGCCTCCATCCGGGACGAGCATCTCGCCGCGAGCGGGAGCGCGGCTGGCAGGTGAGGGCGGGAATGCGCTCGTTTCGCGCCGGGAGGGGAAGGACGTTCGACGGTTGAGGGTTGACCACGCTTCGATTGCGACCGTGTGCGGGCCTCCGGCTACAGCGACGCCGCCATCCTTTCGATCGCCTCGGCCAGCAGGGGGCGGGGGCAGCCGAAGTTCAGGCGGACGAACTGGCCGTAGGCGGCGCCGAAATCCGCGCCGGCGCTCAGGCCGACGCGGGCCTTGCGCAGGAAGTGCTCGTGCGGGTCGGCAAGGCCGAGGGCGGTGCAGTCGAGCCAGGCGAGGAAGGTCGCCTGCGGCTTCTCCATCCTGATGCCCGGCAGTTCGGAGCGCAGGGCCTCGACCAGCCAGTCGCGGTTGGACTGGAGATAGGCCAGCATCTCCGCTTTCCACCGGCCGCCGTCGCGGAAGGCGGCCAGCGCCGCCTCCAGCCCGAAGACGTTCACGCTGTCGACGAGGCCGAGCCGCGCGCCGTCGAAGCGCTCGCGCAGCGCCCTGTTCGGGACGATCGCGAAGGCGGCTTTCAGGCCGGCTATGTTGTAGGTCTTGGCCGCCGACATCAGCGTTATGGTGCGCTGCTCCACCGAGCTGTCGAGGGAGGCGATCGGGACGTGCCGGTTGCCGTCGAACAGGAGCTCGCAATGGATTTCGTCGGAAATGATCGGGCGGTCGCCCGTGGCGGCGGCGAGGTCGGCCAGCTCCGAACGGCCGTAGACCTTGCCGGTGGGGTTGTGCGGGTTGCACAAAAGCACGGCGTCGGCGCGCGCCAGCGCCGCCGTCTGGTCGGCGAAGGGGACGTCGACCGGCAGGTGCACGGCCTCCAGGTTCCAGTGCGCCGGCGCCTTGCGGATCGGCGCATAGATCGGCGACTGGATGGCGAGCGCCTGGCCGGGCTCCAGCAATGCCCTGATCGCCATGTTGAAGCCGGGCTCGACGCCGGGCAGGAACACCACGTCCTCGGGCCGGATGGACCAGCCGTAGTTCCGCGCCATGTCCTCCACGATCCGCTCGCGCAGCTCCGGCCGCGCGACGCAGTAGCCGAAGACCGGGTGCGCCAGCCGCTCGGCAAGCGCGGCGACGATCTCGGGCGCGGCCGCGAAATCCATGTCCGCGACCCAGAGCGGCAGCACGTCCCCGGGATACCTGCTCCATTTGGAGCTGCCGGTGCCGCGCCGGTCGATGACCTCGCCGAAGTCGCGGGCCATCAGAGACCCTTGATCGCGCCGCCGTCGACGCGGATCATGCCGCCGGTCACGTAGCTCGCCTGCCGGCTGGCGAGGAACGCGACGACCGCGCCGAACTCCTCGGGGCGGCCGTAGCGGCCGGCGGGGATCTCGGCCTCGGAGGCGGCGCGGACGTCGGCCGCGGACATGCCCGTCCGCGTCGACTTCACCTGGTCGAGCTCGCGCACGCGGTCGGTCTCGATGCGACCGGGCAGCACCATGTTGACGGTGACGCCGTATTTCGCCACTTCGCCCGCCAGCGTCTTCGACCAGCCGGCGATCGCGCCGCGCACGCCGTTCGAGAGCGCGAGGCCGGGGATGGGCTGCACCACGCCGGACGAGCCGACGGTGATGATGCGGCCCCAGCGCCGCTCGATCATCGCGGGCAGGAGCGCGTCGGTCAGGGAAAACAGCGAGGCGGCCATCGCCTCGAACGCCGCCGTCCAGTTCGCCGCGCTTTCGCCCTTGGCCGGCCCGGCCTTCGGCCCGCCGGTATTGTTCACCAGTATGTCGACGCCGCCGCGCGCCAGCACGGCCTCGGCGAGCGCGGCGACGGACCGCGCGTCGGCGAGGTCGACCGGAAACGGCGAACTGCGCGAGGCGCCCAGCACCTCGACGCCCTCGGCCGCGAGTGCGGCGGCGATCGCGCCGCCCAGACCGCGGCTGGCGCCCAGGACGAGCGCGCGCTTTCCGCTGATGCCGAGATCCACTATCCGATCTCCCCGAGCCTTCTGGCCTGGCGCGCGATGAGGCGTTCGACCTCCTCGACGGCGCGCGGCGCGAGCTTCGCGCCCGGCCGCCGCTGCGTGTCGCTGGCGATGGCGCCGCGCTTGGCCAGCACATGCTTGCGGACCGCCAAGCCGATGCCCGGCTGCTGCTCGTAGCGCACCAGCGGCAGATAGGCGTCGAAGACGTCCTGGGCACGGTCGAGGTCGCCGCCGGCGGCGAGGCGGACGACGTCCACCATCATCTCGGGATAGCCGAACCCGGTCATCGCGCCGTCGGCGCCGCGCGCCATCTCCTCGGGCAGGAACAGGCCGCCATTGCCGCACAATATGCTGATGCGGCGACGACCCTTGGCCTCGGCCGCGCGCAATTCCGAGATCTTGGCGAGGCCGGGCCAGTCCTCGTGCTTGAGCATCACCACGGACGGGCAGGCCTCGACGATGCGGCCGATGACCGACGGCGCGATGGTGACGCCGGTCACCAGCGGGAAATCCTGAAGAACCACCGGTACGTCGGCCCCGAGCGTCTCCACGACCTGCGCGTAGTAGGCCGCGATCTGGTCGTCGGTCTTGAGGCTTCCGGGCGGGGCGACCATCACGCCGGCGGCGCCGAGGTCCATCACCGCCTTCGTCAGCTCGCCGATGGCGGCGAGGCCGGGCGCGGAGACGCCCACAACCACCGGCCGGCCGGAGGCGCGCGCGATGGTGCGGCGGGCGACCTCGACCGCCTCGGCCTGGGTGAGCTTCGGTGCCTCGCCCATCATGCCGAGGATGGTCAGACCGTCGGCGCCCTTGTCGAAATAGAAGTCGACCATGGTGTCGACGCTGCGCATGTCGACGGCCATCGTCTCGGTGAAAGGCGTGACGGCTATCACGAAGACGCCCCGGCTTTCGGCATTTATCAGCGGCACTCTTGTTCTCCCGATCGCTTTTCCTGCGGCTGGCCCGGCTTCAGAACCAGCGCGATGTCCCGCGCGGCACGTAGCGGCCGTCGCCGGCCTTATTGACGACATCGGCGCCGTCCCATGCAAGCCTGCCGCCGACATAGGTGCGCGCGACCTTGCAGTCGAAGACGGCGCCGTGGAACGGGCTCCACCTCAGCTCGTCATGCGCCTTGCCTTCGTCCCATTCGGCCGGCCCGGGCGACAGGACGACGAGGTCGGCATCGGCGCCCGGCACGATCCCGCCCTTCCTCGGCCACAGGCCGAAGAACCTGGCAGGGCGCGCCGACAGCATTTCCGCGGTGAGCCGCGCCGCGTCCAGACCCCGCCGGGCGGCGCCCGTGAAGAAGGCGGGCAGCAGCGTCTCCAGCCCCGGCACGCCGGCGCCGGCGTCGAAGATCGAAGGGGTCAGCTTGTTGTCGACCGGCCAGCTCGAATGGTCGGAGCTGACGAAGGCGACGCGCTCCTCGACGACGGCCTGCCACAGGGCCTCGATCTGGCCGGGGCGGATCGGCGGGTTGACCTTCATCCGGGCGCCGAGCCTGGCGCCGTCGAGGTCCGGGTCGAACCAGAGGTAGTGGATGCAGAGCTCGCCGGTCGCGCGGTAGCCGTCGCGCCGGTAGTTCTCCACCAGGTCGAAGCCGCGCCCGGAGGTGAGGTGGACGATGTGGGCGTGCGCCCCGCTCATCGCCCCGAGCTCGAGGAAGTGCGCCGTCGAGGCCTGCTCGGCCGCGAGCGGCCGGCTGGAGGAGTGGGCCTCGATGCCGTTGCGGCCGGCCTTCCTGGCCTGGGCCATGCGTGCGAGGACGATCTCCTGGTCCTCGTTGTGGATGCCGACGGGCACGTCGCCGGGAGCGAGCGCCTCCATCAGGTCGAGGATCTGGTCCGCCGCGATGCGGGGAAACCGGGTCGGGCTGCTCTCGAAGCCGGAGACCTTGAACGCGGCGATGCCCGCCTCGATCAGGGGCAGGATGTCCGCGGTGGTCTGGCCCGGCATGATGGTGCCGTACAGCGCGACGTCGGCATGGGCATGCGCCGCGATCGCCGCCTTCTTCTCCTCCAGCCGCGCGACGGTGTTGAGCGGCGCGGGGTCGTCGTAGGGCATGTCGACGATGGTGGTCACGCCGCCGGCGACGGCCGAGCGCGTGGTGGATTCGATGCCGGGGAGGCCGCGGTAGCTGCCGGCATGCGTCTGGCCGTCGACGATGCCCGGCAGGACGTAGCCGGCGCCGGCGTCGAAGACCTGCGCGGCCGCGGGCGGCGCGCCTTCGCCCACGGCGGCGATCGTGCCGTCCCGCATCGCCACCCAGCCCCGCTCGATCGTCGCGCCGGGGGTGACGACGGTGCCCAGAACCACTGTATCCATCTTCAACGCGCCCTCGTCCGGTAGGCCAAGCCGAGATTGGTGCAGGCGAGCGCGACGCCGGCCTGCACGGGGTCCACGATCGGCAGCCCGAGCTCGGCCTCCATGGCCTGCCGATAGGCGCCGAGACCGGCGCAGCCGAGGATGACGACGTCCGCGCCGTCCTCGTCGCGGAGCAGGCGGCCGGTCCGCGCGACCGTGTCCACCACGTCGTTGGCCATCAGCTCGGGGATCGTCATGTCGATCGAGCGGTCGCCGGCCAGCCGGCCGTCCAGTCGCAGCGCCTTCAAATAGCGCAGGTGCCGGCCGATCGAGGACGGGCCAAGCGAGACGATGCCGAAGCGCCGCCCCAGGCCGAGCGCAGCCAGATAGGCCGATTCGGCGATGCCCGCGACCGGCCGGGCGGTGGCCCGCCGCACGCGGTCGATTCCCGGATCGGAGAAACAGGCGACGACGAACGCGTCCGCATCGCTTTCGGCGACGGCCTCCTCCAGCAGCGGCACGACCATCTCCACATGCGCGTCGGTCTCGATGCCGGGCGGGCCCTTCTCCAGCTCGACGCAGCGGATCTCGTGGCTGGTCATGCGCTTCACGACGCCGAGGCAGTCCTCCATCGACCGCGTGACGGAGGGCGAGCTGTTCGGATTGATGACGAGGATCGAGGCCAAGACGCACCGCTTTTAGATATTCCACGTAATATACTAATGGATACGCTGCGTCAAAGTGCTATGTCTGCCCTGGCACAAAGGCAGGTCCCGGCGTGGTCGGTCCGAGCCCGCGCACAAAGGCGAAACATGGAGCAGGCATTGGATATTCCCAGCCCGGTCGGTCGCCGTCAGTCGCTGACGGAGCAGGCCTATGCGGAACTGCGGCGGCGCATCATCACGGGCCAGATGGCGCCCGGCCTGGAAATGTCGGAGCTGGAGCTCGCCGAGGAGCTCTCGATGAGCAAGACGCCGGTGCGCGAGGCGCTTGCCCGGCTCGGTCTGGAGGGGCTGGTCGAGGCGTTTCCCCGCCGCGGCTACCGGGTGACGGCGGTGACGGTCAAGGACATGAACGACCTGTTCGCCATCCGCTCGATGCTGGAGGGAACCGCCGCGTCCATGGCCGCGGTGAACATGACCGACACGGAGCTCGACCGCCTGGAGGCGCTGGCCGACGCGAGCTACGTCCAAGGCCAGAACACGAGCGTGCAGAGCTTCGTCAAGACCAACGAGAACTTCCATTCCGCCATCGCGCAGGGATCCCGCAACCCGAGGCTCTACGGCCTCGTGATGAGCCATCTCGAGGAGTGCGCCCGCTTCTTCTACATGGGCGCGCAGATGCGCGACGTGAACCCGGAGACGCTGGCCGACCATCACCGCATCGTCGACGTGCTGCGCAGGCGCGATGCCGAGCAGGCGCGGCAGGCGATGGTCGAGCACAACGAGAACACGAGGCGCGGGCTGCTCAGCAAGCTGATCGAGCAGGGGAGCGCCGCGCTCACGCTGTGAGTCCCGTTCAGGCGGCGACCGGCCGGTCCTCGTCCCATACCTGCACGACGTGGCCGGGGCCGGCCTCGAAATAACGGCGCACGGGCGGCACGAAGTCCGGCGGGCGCACCGGGCTCTTGAGCTCGCCCGCGGGCACGGCGTTGCGCTGGTGGCGGCGGGCCGGGTCGGCGATCGGAACCGCCGCCATGAGCCGCTGGGTGTAGGGATGCCGCGGATCGCCGAAGACGGCGGCCCTCGGCCCCATCTCGACGATCTCGCCGAGATACATGACCGCAACCCGGTGGCTCACGCGCTCCACCACGGCCATGTCGTGCGAGATGAAGAGATAGCCGAGCTTGAGCCTGTCCTGCAGCTCCAGCATCAGGTTGATGACCTGCGCCTTCACCGACACGTCGAGGGCCGACACGGCCTCGTCGGCCACGATCAGGCTCGGGCTCAAGGCCAGCGCGCGGGCGATCGCGACCCGCTGGCGCTGGCCGCCGGAGAATTCGTGCGGGAAGCGGCCCGCCATGTCGGCCGCGAGCCCGACCCGTTCGAGCAGCGCGGCCACCTTCCGCCTGGCGCCGGCCGCGTCGTCAATGCCGTGGCTCAGCAGCGGCTCGGCGATCGCGTCGCCGACCCGCATGCGCGGGTTGAGGCTGGAGAACGGGTCCTGGAAGATCATCTGCATGCGCCGCCGCCGCGCCGTCAGCGCGCGCTTGGGCATGGCCAGCACGTCCTCGCCCTCGATCCGGATCGAGCCGCTGGTCGGCGTCACCAGCCGCAGCACGGAGCGTCCCGTCGTCGACTTGCCGCAGCCCGATTCGCCGACGAGCGCCAGCGTCTCGCCGGGTTGCAGGTCGAAGCTGACGTTCTCGACGGCATGGACGCGGCCCGCCACCTTGCCGAACAGGCCGGTCCTGATGTCGAAGCGGGTGACGAGGTTCTCGACCTGGAGCACGGGCGTTCCCCGGACCACGGTATCGTGCCCGGCGGCCGGCGCTGTGGTGCGGCCGGTCTCGACGTCGACGATCGGGAAGGGCTCGGGATAGGGCTTGTCGCGCATCGCGCCGAGCTGCGGGACGGCCGACAGCAGCGCGCGCGTATAGGGCTGCCGCGAGCGGGCGAAGATGGCCGGCGTGTCGTCGCTCTCCAGGGCTCGGGAGCGGAACATGACGACCGTGCGGTCGGCGATCTCGGCGACCACACCCATGTCATGCGTGATGAACAGCACCCCCATCTGCTCCTCGCGCTGCAATTCCTTGATCAGGTCGAGGATCTGCGCCTGGATGGTCACGTCGAGCGCGGTCGTGGGCTCGTCGGCGATGAGGAGCTTGGGACGGCAGACGAGCGCCATAGCGATCATCACCCGTTGCAGCATGCCGCCGGACAGCTCGTGCGGGTATTCGCCGAAGCGTCGCGCCGCGGCCGGGATCCTGACCCGGTCGAGCATGCGGATCGCCTCCGCCCCGGCGGCCGCGCGCGACAGGCCGCGGTGGCGCATCAGCGGCTCGCTGATCTGCCGGCCGACGGTCAGCACCGGGTTGAGGCTCGTCATCGGCTCCTGGAAGATCATGCCGATCTCGTTGCCGCGGACCGCCTGCATCCCGGCTTCCGGCAGCGTGAGGAGGTCGCGGTCCTCGAGCAGGACGCGGCCGCTGACGCGGCTGCTTTTTGCCGGCAGCAAGCGCATGATCGAGAGCGCGGTGACGCTCTTGCCCGAGCCCGACTCGCCGACGATCGCGACGGTCTCGTCGCGGTCGACGGAAAGGCTCACGTCGTTGACGACCGTGTTCTAGACGCCATCGCGGCGCAGCGCCGTCGTCAGATGCTCAACCGAGAGTATGGCCACAAGAAAATTCCTCGAACGAGCCCAAATTTAGCATGGGGGCGACGTCATGCGCCAATCTGATATGCTACAAGATATTCCAGATAGCCGCTCCGAGTCCACGATGCACGACACCATCCGCAGCAGGGCGCTGCTGACCCCGCAAGAGCTGCACGCGCTGATGACGTCCGGCCGGGACGTAATCGTCCTCGCCGTCCAGTCGATCAATCCATACACCGGCAAGCCGTCGATCCGCGACGTCCGCGTCCCGGGCGCGATCGACACGGAGGCCTATGCCGACTTCCAGTCGCCGGGTTCGCCCGCGGCCGGCCAGCGGCCGCTGCCGGCGATCGCCGACCTGCAGGCGGCGGCGCGGCGCTGGGGCCTGCGACCGGAGGCGACCATCGTCGTTTACGACAGCGACCGCAGCATGACGGCCGCGCGGGCATGGTGGGTGCTGCGCTGGGCCGGTGTGCCGGACGTGCGCGTGCTCGACGGCGGCATGCCGGCTTGGCTGGCGGCCGGGCTGCCGGTGTCGCGCGAGGCGCCCCGTCCGGCGCCGGGCGACATCGAGCTGTCGCCGGGCCACATGCCCGAGCTCGACGCCGACGCGGCGCAGCGCGTGGCCCGCG
>Ga0206103_100719_pt1 | contig 14705 bp, 11 predicted proteins | sample 1B5Ametagenome_FD_148638 | JGI IMG/M metagenome (GOLD analysis project Ga0206103, IMG submission 148638) | Enriched microbial communities from leaf-cutter ant dump, University of Wisconsin, Madison, United States - 1B5A | ecosystem: Environmental > Terrestrial > Nest > Insects nest > Nest dump... | reverse complement strand
CGTGATCACCGAATCGACCGAGAACACCGCGTCCAGGATGACGATCTGGGTGACGATCACCCAGAAGCCGGCGTGCAGGCGCGAGCCCGAGGCGTGCTGGGTGCGGCCCTCGATGCGGTCATGCAGTTCGAAGGTGCCCTTGAACAGCAGGAAGAAGCCGCCCACGATCAGGATCAGGTCGCGGCCGGAGAACGACAGGTCGCCCAGGCGCACCAGCGGTTCGGTGAGCTTCACCAGCCAGGACATCAGCGTCAGCAGGAACAGGCGCATGATGAGCGCCAGGCTCAGGCCCAGGACGCGGGCGCGGTCGCGCTGCTTGGGCGGCAGCTTGTCGACCAGGATGGCGATGAAGACCAGGTTGTCGATGCCCAGGACGATTTCCAGGACGATCAGGGTGAACAGCCCCACCCAGGCTGCCGGATCCAGCAACCATTCCATCATCGTGCCCCGTCAGGCGCGCAGATGAGACATCATCTGCGCGAATATCTTGGGCGGCGCGGCCAGCACGTTGCCCGATTCCATCCAGTCCTGCTCGCCCTGGAAATCGGCCATCAGGCCGCCGGCCTCGAGGACCAGCAGGCTGCCGGCGGCCATGTCCCAGGGCTTGAGCCCGACGCCGCAGAAGCCGTCCAGGCGGCCGCTGGCCACCCAGGCCAGGTCCAGGACCGTGGAGCCGGTGCGCCGCGCCGCCGCGCATTCGGCCAGCAGGGGCACGAAGGGCGAGGTCGCCGGCAGCGCCGTGGACTGGGGAATGTGCGAGGCCAGCAAGGCGTCGTGGTAGCGCAGGCAGGTGGACACCCGCACCCGGCGGTCGTTCAGGAAGGCGCCGCTGCCCCGGCTGGCGGTGAACATTTCATTGCGCGTGGGGTCGTAGACCACCGCGTGCGCGGCCTGGCCGCGATGCATCAGGGCGATGGACACGGCATAGTGCGCGAAGCCGTGGATGAAGTTCGTGGTGCCGTCCAGCGGGTCGATCACCCATTGGAATTCCGCGCCCGACTGGCCGCCACCGGCCTGCAGCCGGCCGGATTCCTCGGCCAGGATGCCGTGGTCGGGATAGGCTGTGCGTAAAATATCGATGATGGATTCCTCGGCGGCCCGATCGACTTCCGTGACGTAGTCCTTCGGCCCCTTGCGCGCCACGTTCAGGCGTTCCAGGTCGAGGCCGGCGCGGTTGATGATGGCGCCGGCACGGCGTGCCGCCTTGATGGCGGTGTTGAGCATCGGGTGCATAGGTTTCCAAAGATCACGGGTAATAGACCCCTATTTTAAATGACTCCGCCAGTTTCCTCCGCCCCCCCTCCCCGCACCCCGGAACTTTTCGACCGGGTGCGCTTCGTCATGGTCAGCCCCAGCCACCCCGGCAACGTCGGTTCGGCGGCCCGGGCGATCAAGACCATGGGCTTCCACGACCTGCGCCTGGTGGCCCCCGCCGACCCGGACATCCTGCGCCAGCCCGACGCCATTGCCCTGGCGAGCGGGGCCGGCGACATCCTGGAACGGGCCCGGCTGCACGACACCCTGGCCGACGCGCTGGGGCGCTCGACCCTGGCCTTCGCCCTGACGGCGCGGGCGCGGGCCATCGGCCCCCCGCCCTGCGACATCCGCGAGGCCGCCGCGCAATCGGCCGCCGAACTGGCCGGCCCGGACGCGCGCGTCGCCATCGTCCTGGGCACGGAGCGCACCGGCCTGTCCAACGAGGACATCACCCTGTGCCAGCGGGTCTGCCACATCCCGGCCAATCCGGCGTACAGTTCGCTGAACGTGTCCCAGGCGCTGCAGCTGGCCGCCTGGGAAATGCGCTATGCCCTGCTGCCCCTGGCCGGCGCGGCGCGCCTGCCCGACACCCATGCCCGGCACGACCCGGGATCGGACCCGGCCAGCAGCGAACGCGTCCAGGCCATGCTGGATCATTTCGAGCAGGCCCTGGTGGCCGTGGGGTTCCTGGACCCCCGGCATCCGAAGAAACTCGTGCCGCGCATGCGGCAGATGTGGACCCGCAACCGGCTGAGCGCCGACGAGGTGGACATGGTGCGCGGCCTGTGCACCGCCATGATCCGCAGCGCCGGACACGCCTCGACCCCGAACGACCGAGCACCCGACCGACATGTTTGACCAGCTTCGCGAAGACATCGCCTGCATCCACGAACGCGATCCGGCGGCCCGCAGCCGCATCGAGATCCTGACCTGTTATCCCGGGCTGCACGCCATCCTGGTCCACCGCCTGGCGCATGGCCTGTGGCGGCGCGGCTGGTACTGGGCGGGCCGCTTCACGTCCCACCTGGGGCGCCTGCTGACCGGCATCGAGATCCACCCCGGCGCGCGCATCGGCCGGCGCGTGTTCATCGACCACGGCTTCGGCGTGGTGATCGGCGAGACCGCCGAGATCGGCGACGACTGCACCATCTACCAGGGCGTGACCCTGGGCGGCACGCGGCTGTACAAAGGTGAGAAGCGCCACCCCACCCTGGAGGAAGGCGTGGTCGTGGGCGCGGGCGCCCAGATCCTGGGCGGCTTCACCGTGGGCGCCCACGCCCGGGTCGGATCGAACGCGGTGGTGATCAAGCCCGTGCCCGCCGGGGCGACCGCCGTGGGCAACCCGGCGCGGGTGATCCTGCCGGAGGACCACGCGGCCCCGGCTCCGGGCGACGCGCCGGCATCGGCGGCTTCCGGCCGGGCCGGCGCCGCGGCGCCGGGTTCCGCGCCGGCCCCGGCCGCCGCGCGCGCCGCCACGTCGCCCTGCCAGGAAGACATCCCGCCTTCGCAATCCGAATGGGCCGCCAGGCCCCTGCAGGAACTGCTGCAGCGCGGCCGGACCGAGTCCGCCCCCGCCGACGGCGCGGTCCCGCAGGAGGACTTCGCGCCCTACGGCGTCGGCCGCGCGGACGACGACCCGCTGGTCAAGGTGCTGCACGAACTGATCAACCACACGGCCCAGCAGGACGCGCGCATCCAGCGCCTGTGCTCGGCCCTGGAAGACCTGGGCCAGCGCATCGAGAACGGCCAGCGCCCGCTGGACGCGGAGCGGCTGAACCGGATGGTGGATTAGAGCCTGTTCACACTAATCAAGGGGATCGCGTTGATTAGTGTGAACAGGCCTTAGGCCTCTTTCGGGCAGCGGGCAGGCCCGGCGGGTATCAGCCGTTGGCGGCCTTGTCCTGCTTCGTCGAAACCGGGATCGACTGGACCTCGCGCAGGGGAATGGGCGAGCGCAGGCCCGCCTGGCGCAGTGCCTGCGGCGCCCGCCGGTGCAGGTCGAAATACACGTCCCAGTATTTTTCCGCCAGCGCCCACACGCGGATGTTCACCATGATGGTGCTGTCCCGGTATTCCATCACCATGACCTGGGGCGCCGGATCGGCCAGGATGTCGCCATGGCGGTCCACCAGCGCCTGCAGCGTGCTCAGCGCCGCATCCAGGTCGTCGTCGTAGCGCACCCCCAGCATCATGTCCAGGCGACGGGTCTTGTTGCGGCTGTAGTTGGTGATCGGGCTGCCCCAGACCAGCGTGTTGGGCAGCAGGATCTGGATGCCGTCGGTCTGCACGAAGCGCGTCATGAACAGGCCGATCTCGTCCACCGTGCCGGAGCCCTGGCCGCCGATGGCGACGAATTCGCCCGCGCGCACCGGCCGCAGCACCAGCAGCATGATGCCGGCGGCGAAATTCTGCAGCGTGCCCTGCAAGGCCAGGCCGATGGCCAGGGCGGAGGCGCCCAGCATGGCGACCAGGCTGGCGGTCTGCACGCCCAGGCGGGCCAGCACGGCCAGCAGCACCACGATGCGCACGGCCCAGACCGTGACGCTGCGGACCATGGGAACGATGGTCGGGTCGATCCGGGGCGAACGGTCCGCCACGTGGCGCATCCAGCGCCCCAGCAGGTTGGACACGGTCCAGCCGATCACCAGGATCGCCAAGGTCACGCCGAGATGGATCGCGATGCCGCTCAGATCGGGCAGGCCGGACCAGAAAGCCTGAAGCTGTTCCATGGCTGAAATCTCCAAGAATGAAGCACGGGGAACGCCGATTTTACGTCGGTCCGGATCTGCCCCGATCGGCCGTTCGGGCGACTGGCGGGCCCGGCCTGCGCCATGGCCGTTTTATCCACGCGGATTGTGGACAATCCCATGGACAAGTCCTGGGAGACCTCATTTCTTCCTTACGGATCAAACGGATAGCCCGCCGGGCAGAAAAATGACCGTTTCATGAAAGCGACCGGCCACGCCGATTTATCCACCCAGCCTGTGGACAAATCCATGGACAAGCGCCGGGCATTTCCGGGTTTTCCCTGTGCCTCAACCACTTAGGAGCGGCGGTCGGAAATCGCCCGGAGCCGATCCGTCCTTCATGCCGCGTGATGATGGGTATTGGCGTGCGGAAATGTCCGTCCGCCCGGGGGACCGATATAGTGGCTCGGCGCATCGCGCCCAGGCGTTCCGGCCGTCCCCCGGCGGACGCCGAAGAAAGCACATGAACCGCGCAGGCCCGCGAGCCGCGCGACGGAGACGAGACATGAAGCATTTCTTTCTGACGCGCTCATTGCGCGTCCGGCTGGCGCTGTCCACATTGGCGCTGCTCCTGCCCACCCTGCTGGCCGCCGGCGGCGCCCTGTGGTTCGGGGCGCCGATGCCGGCGCCCCTGCGCGGCGGACTGATCGGGCTGGCGCTGACAGCCGTCCTGCTGGCCTGGCTGGTCTACCGCGTCCTGCTGCGCATGGTCCTGAATCCGCTGCTGGACAGCGGCCAGCTGCTGCACCGGATCGCCGCCGGCGACCTGACGGCCTCCATCGAGGTCTGGACCCAGGATGAAATCGGGCAGCTGTTCCAGGGCCTGAAGAACACGCAGGAGAGCCTGCGCGCCATGATCGCCATGGTCCTGGAGCGTACCGGCCGCATGGTCCAGGGCGCGCGCGAGATCGCCTCCGGCAACCAGGACCTGAACGCGCGCACGGAACAGCAGGCGGCGGCCCTGCAGCAGACCGCCGCCAGCATCGAGGAACTGGCGAGCACGACCCGGCAGAACGCCGACAACGCCCGCCAGGCCAATCAATTGGCCGGCCAGGCCTCGGGCGTGGCCACGGACGGCGGGCGGACCGTGGACGCACTGATCCGGACCATGGACGGCATCTCGGACAGTTCCCGGCGCATCGGCGAGATCGTCGGCGTCATCGACGCCATCGCCTTCCAGACCAACATCCTGGCCCTGAACGCGGCCGTGGAGGCCGCCCGCGCCGGCGAGGAAGGCCGCGGCTTCGCCGTCGTGGCTTCCGAAGTGCGGGCGCTGGCCCAGCGCAGCGCCTCCGCCGCGCGGGAAATCAAGGTCCTGATCGAGCAATCGACCCTGCGCATCGAGGACGGCTCTGCCCGCATGCAGCAGGCGGGCCGGACCATGCGGGAAATCGTCGCGTCGGTCCGGAAGGTGTCCGGCATCATGGAAGAGATCACCGCCGCCACCGTGGAACAATCCACGGGCATCGAACAGATCCACCAGGCCATGGCGCAGATCGACAACGCGACGCAGCACAATACCCGGCTCGTGCGCCAGGCCGCCAGCGCCACCGGCCTGCAGGAGCGCCTGGCCGACGAAGTGAGGGATTCCCTGGCCGTGTTCCGGCTGGGGATGACCGTCTTATCCACGCCGATTGTGGACAATTCCATGGACAAGTCCTGGGGGACTTGAATTCCTCTTTTCAGATCAATGGGATGGAATCACGGATAAAAAAATGACCGACCCATGGCAAGGATCGGTCGCGCAAAATTATCCACTCCATCTGTGGAAAAACCCATGGACAAGCCCCGGGCTTTCCCCGATTTCGACGACGGGACAAAGGTTTATGTTGAACGGTTGATTTCCGCTCCCGGTTCCTCGTGCCCGCCGAAGCCCTTGCGCATCGCCGACAGGACCTTGTTGGCGAATTCCGCATTGCCGCGCGACTGGAAGCGCTCGAACAGCGCGGCGCTCAGCACCGGCACCGGCACGCCTTCGTCGATGGCCGCATGCAGCGTCCAGCGCCCTTCGCCGGAATCGGACACCCGGCCGGCAAAGCCGTCCAGCCCCGGATCGGCCTGGAACGCCCGCGCCGTCAGGTCCAGCAGCCACGAACCAATCACGCTGCCCCGGCGCCAGAGCTCCGCGATTTCCGGCAGGTCCATGTCGTACCGATAGTGCTGCGGATCGCGCATCGGCGCCGTTTCCGCGTCGGCCGCATGGGCGCCCTTGCCCACGTTCGCATGGCGCAGCAGGTTGAAGCCCTCGGCGTAGGCCTGCATGATCCCGTATTCGATGCCGTTGTGCACCATCTTCACGAAGTGCCCCGCCCCCGCCGGCCCGCAATGCAGATAGCCCTGTTCCGCCGTGCCCGCGCCGTCGCCGCGCCCCGGCGTGCGCGGGGCGGCGTCCCGGCCCGGCGACAGCGCCGCGAATACCGGATCCAGCCGCCCGACCGCGGCGGCGTCGCCGCCGATCATCAGACAGTAGCCCCGGGCCTGGCCGTGCACGCCGCCGCTGGTGCCGACGTCCAGGTAATGGATGCCCCGACCCGCCAGCGCCTTCGCCCGCCGGATGTCGTCGTGATAGCAGGAATTGCCGCCGTCGATGACGACGTCGTCCGCGTCAAGCAACGGTTCCAGCTGGTTCAATACGCCATCGACCAGTCCCGCCGGCACCATCAGCCAGACGGCCCGGGGACGCGGCAGCCGTTCGACCAGATCGGCCAGAGAGTCCGCCCCGACGGCGCCGTCCGCCACCAGCCGCGCGACGGCGTCCGCCTGCGGGTCGTAGGCGACGCAGCCGATGTCCTTGGCCAAGAGCCGGCGCGCCATGCCGGCGCCCATGCGGCCCAAACCTACCATGCCGATTTGCATGTGAATCTCCGTGAAGTGCATTGGGCGTCATGGTACAGGGAGAGCATAGGGGCGTGGCGATCGGACCTAGGGCGGGACGCCCACTGCCTATTTGCGCAGCCAACGTGCCGGCATGTTCATCCAGTATTGCTTGCCGTCCTTGTCCATCGACCACGGGTCGGAGAACTCACGAAAGTCGCGCGGTTCGGAGAACGGCTGCGATTGCAGCCGCTGCCGTTCCGTGCGGCGATAGGCGCGATGCCAGATCGCCTTGTCCTGCGCCTCGCTGACTGCGGACGTCATGCCCATGATGGGGGTTTTTCTTTTGCTTCTGCTCACGCGGGCCTCCAAAATCAGTTCCCAAGCGTGGCAAAGCCCGCCGATCTGCCGAAGGGCGGGCTGGCGTGCGTCGAACGGGATGGCGCGCAATCTGAGGGGTTGCGATGGAGGGGCGCCATTTCCCAGCTCGGCGTATTGCCTTATGGGGAGTCCCTCATGTAGCGATCTCGTCAGAGATCCCCGCGATCAGCCCGGCGTCTTTCTGTCGTCATCGCAAGTGGGTAGTTTACAAATGAGTGAGGTGCGGGTAAAGGCATGAATGATGTCACTCCATCATCACCCAACGATCAACTCGGACGGTCTGCTGGAATGAATCGGCAGGGCTTCAATCGCCCCAGTCTTCGAGCAACTGACGCTGAAACAGCGATTTGTACTTCGCCTTATCCCCCACGTAACGGGCCGCATTGCCGCATCCCATACACGAACACATCTGCCTAGTACGCGCAGCGATGCCGATCGCACGTGGCGATTTATCACCAGCGGCCCAATAGTGAAAGACCCTGCGTTTAATGCGCATTGCGTGGTGAACACGCTCTGCTTTTGTCCTCATGCCAACCTCCAATAGCAATGGCTGAAGGTGACAAAGCCCGCGAGCTTATCAACTGGCGGGCGTGTTTATTTCTTCACAAGCTTCGAATTTGCCCTTCTTATTATCTCAACTAGCATCTCAATCCGCAAGACTCTTTTTTGTTTCCGCCCCAATAAGCTCCAGGCATAATCACTGCTCGGATGGTTCCGCCGATGCGCTCAACATGTCCGGCATCGATCAGGTAATCCAGTGCGCGCTTGAAGTCCTTACACACGGCCTCCAACCACCTGAACACAGAGGCTGGGCAGCTGATGTCTCGCGCATCAGCCACGACATCAGGGGCGCCCGACCGGATATGCCGCATCAGGTCTAGAATTTCAGACGTATACTTCACGCTCGAACTCCTTGGGCGCTTCCACTTCCACTATGAACAGCCGCGGCCGGTATATATTCCAGCTGGTACGCATATCCTAATCAGTTAGAATCCGCATTAGCGAACCCCATCGGCGCAGCCAGTTCCAGCTGGTACGCATATCCTAATCAGTTAGAATGGGTGCGAGTACATTCTGTTCGACTGCGACGTTCCAGCTGGTACGCATATCCTAATCAGTTAGAATGCCCCTCCGACATCACCGCACGTCTCGGCGGTTCCAGCTGGTACGCATATCCTAATCAGTTAGAATTGTTCACCAGCGATGCCGGTGAACGCTAGAGTTCCAGCTGGTACGCATATCCTAATCAGTTAGAATCCTGGGCCGCAACGAGGCCATGGTGATCAGGTTCCAGCTGGTACGCATATCCTAATCAGTTAGAATGTGGACGGCAGGGATGCCGCGCAGAGCTGCGTTCCAGCTGGTACGCATATCCTAATCAGTTAGAATCAGGTTTCCGGGATCGTCCGTCCCGCCCTCGTTCCAGCTGGTACGCATATCCTAATCAGTTAGAATGCGTGCGTGTGCGCACCCTGGCGGGATTCGGTTCCAGCTGGTACGCATATCCTAATCAGTTAGAATGCAGCGAGGACACGGGCCACCCCCGGAAAGGTTCCAGCTGGTACGCATATCCTAATCAGTTAGAATATGAAGGAAGGAGAGGAGGTAAGGTGAGGAGTTCCAGCTGGTACGCATATCCTAATCAGTTAGAATAGGAAGGAAGGAGGAAGGAAGATGAGAGGAGTTCCAGCTGGTACGCATATCCTAATCAGTTAGAATCTTCCTCTTCCTCTTCTCTTCCTTCCTTCTGTTCCAGCTGGTACGCATATCCTAATCAGTTAGAATGCGCGGCGGCTGGCGCCTCTGATGCCGCCAGTTCCAGCTGGTACGCATATCCTAATCAGTTAGAATCGATATGTCACGGGACTTGCGGGACAGGCTGTTCCAGCTGGTACGCATATCCTAATCAGTTAGAATGCGGCGGATATGCGGCTGCGGGGCCTGCTGGTTCCAGCTGGTACGCATATCCTAATCAGTTAGAATGTTTGTGCCACGTGCCGGCGCCTTGCGCTGGTTCCAGCTGGTACGCATATCCTAATCAGTTAGAATGAACTTGCGCCATTGGTACAGCTCCGCCAGGTTCCAGCTGGTACGCATATCCTAATCAGTTAGAATGCCCAGCAGCCGAACCCGACCTTGAACGTGGTTCCAGCTGGTACGCATATCCTAATCAGTTAGAATATTAACCGACCGCGCATTAAAATTACGATTGTTCCAGCTGGTACGCATATCCTAATCAGTTAGAATCGATGCGCGGCGGTTGGCGCATGTGATCATGCCGGTTCCAGCTGGTACGCATATCCTAATCAGTTAGAATTACTGCGCAGCAGTATGGTCGTCCTTTTTTGTTCCAGCTGGTACGCATATCCTAATCAGTTAGAATTATCGATCACGCCGCCTGGCTGGGATGCGGGTTCCAGCTGGTACGCATATCCTAATCAGTTAGAATCACCGCGTCCGCCGTCTCGATCTGTTCCAAGTTCCAGCTGGTACGCATATCCTAATCAGTTAGAATTGTCGATCGGAATCCATGCACGGTGATGTGTTCCAGCTGGTACGCATATCCTAATCAGTTAGAATTCAATTTCTAGGTACTGTAGACCGTCCTGGTTCCAGCTGGTACGCATATCCTAATCAGTTAGAATGAGGAGGAAAGAAGGAGAAGAGAGAAAGGAGTTCCAGCTGGTACGCATATCCTAATCAGTTAGAATACCACGCACACGCGCGAAAACGCGCACGCGGTTCCAGCTGGTACGCATATCCTAATCAGTTAGAATCTTGCTTCTCCTCTCCTTGCCTCTCTTCCTGTTCCAGCTGGTACGCATATCCTAATCAGTTAGAATCTTTTCGACAGGCGAGTCTGGTGACCTGCTGTTCCAGCTGGTACGCATATCCTAATCAGTTAGAATGTGAGTGGTGCGATCGAGTTTGTCGATCGAGTTCCAGCTGGTACGCATATCCTAATCAGTTAGAATATTGCCGCCGAGCGTGAGGATTTGATCCTGGTTCCAGCTGGTACGCATATCCTAATCAGTTAGAATCAACGGCGTGGACTACAGCTACACCAGCGAGTTCCAGCTGGTACGCATATCCTAATCAGTTAGAATTTCGGGGCCTCGTTGACCCAGGCCAGCGCCAGTTCCAGCTGGTACGCATATCCTAATCAGTTAGAATTGGCATGCGTCAGCATCACCCCCTATAAGCGTTCCAGCTGGTACGCATATCCTAATCAGTTAGAATCTTGAATTAAGCGTCAGACAGAACGGACTAGTTCCAGCTGGTACGCATATCCTAATCAGTTAGAATTGGCCGTCTTCGTAGTGGAACCCGGCGAAGTTCCAGCTGGTACGCATATCCTAATCAGTTAGAATGGAAGGAGGAAGAAGGAGAAGGAGAGAGGAGTTCCAGCTGGTACGCATATCCTAATCAGTTAGAATGCAGCCTGCCAGCAACAGCGCAGCGGTGCAGTTCCAGCTGGTACGCATATCCTAATCAGTTAGAATGAGGAGGAGGAAGAGGAAGGGCGAGGAAGGGTTCCAGCTGGTACGCATATCCTAATCAGTTAGAATAAGAAGGAAGGAGGAGGAGTGAAGGAGGAAGTTCCAGCTGGTACGCATATCCTAATCAGTTAGAATCGGACCCCAACAAGCCATTGATATGAAATGGTTTTTCTGGAAGTCCGACCTACTTTTCACATGTTTACCTCTAGAACAAGCTGAACTGGTCTGGCGCTTTCTGGGATGCCTGACGCGTCCTGCAGTGGAACGAGATGATCCGTTCGTACTGCTTGTCCGTGAATTGTATGATGTTTACCTTGCCGCCGGGCGGCAGGGCGGCTTCAACGCGCTTGCAGTAGGTCTCGACCTGAGCCGGCCCTGTGCAGAAGCGCACATAGACGCTGAATTGAGCCATCTCAAAGCCGAGATCCAGCAGGGTATTGCGAAAGTCCGTCGCCGCCTTGCGTTCCGCCTTTTCCAACACAGGCAAGTCGAACATCACAAGCATCCACATAAGCCGATACCCCGATAGCATTATTCTTCATCCTCGTCCTGCAAAGATGCAGCCATGGATAGTGGCAACCCAGGCAAAGGCAGATCCAGCTTGGATCGCTCTCCCAGATACACTTGCGCCAAAGAAACAGCTACGCGCTGCATACACACACAGACCGGCGTCGCACCCGCGTCTGTCAACATATCGTCATACAGTGTCTGCACCAAGGCTCGTTTGGTCGCTGGAGCCACCTCTCGCTCATCGTGTTGCCGCAGCAGCCATACCTTCAGATCAATGGCTGGGCGAAACGGCTCGATAAGGTCGTCCACCAACCGCATCGGGTTACCTGCATTGCTATGGAATAGGCCGATGCTGGGATGCAGCCCTGCGCCGACAACCGCCCTGGCAGTAGCCGACCGCAGTACGGTATAGCCATAGTTGAGCAGGCTGTTGATACCACCTGCATTCTGATCCCGCCTGAATTCGTCACCAAACAGTAGCCCCCAGTAGCGTCTGGCGCCTTGGGCTTCCAAGTTTTCAGGGTCGCCGCTCTTGACCTTCCGAGCCAGTGCCAACAACGGCATGGGCGGCGCCCCAACAGCCTCCAGAACAGCCGCCTGCTGCTCCAGCTTGCTTCGGACAATGGCGGCCCACATTTGCTTATGTACAGGTCGTTTGGCCTCCAACTGCGCCGCTATCCGGCGGGATTGCTCATAGTTTCCGTCCGTGGGCAGCAACATGCCTACAGGGCTATGATTGGCGGCACACAGGACGAACGGTACCCCACGCTGCGCCAAGGCCACCAGCAAACTGTTCGTATAGCTCAGCCCATGCGCATTGGCGATGACCGCACTGATGTCATCAAGAGGCACTTGCCCAAGCTCTTTTCTTTCCCCTTGCGTTTCGCGCACCACCATGAAACCGCGATGCGCCGACAGATGCCGCCTGTCATCCGCGATTTCCACGATGCGCCCTATCATTGCGGGACCTCCGTCATAAAATCATGGCGTAAACCCAAGATCTGACAACCGCCCTCCCGGAGAGATCGTCACTCGCCTGGCCTTGGATTTCTGCAGCGATCCTGCCATCTTGGACACATACGAGAAAGGGTCACTTTTATCACGGTTCCGCGCATCGACGTTGGCCTCGTGAATATCGGCAAAGAAGATCTGACCATTCCCGCTGATCGTGACAACACGCCAAGTTCTCAACCCTCCTTCATGTTCCAGCCTGACGACGTCGTTTATCATTAACCGCATCACCAACGAACGCCCATCCAGCGCATGCCTAGGGTTACGGAGACGTTTCCAGCCCTCCTCACGCCCGTGCTCACGGATCACTTGGTAAGCTTGATAGGTTGAAATCACCTCACTCAGCCATTTGCCCGATACGTCGTCGCGCACGATCTCTATGCAATAGTTGCTGTCGCCCTTGTACCCCTTGTAGGGACGAGGGCTGCCATCCGGCAAAAAACCATGCCGCTCACCCGCCTTGGTACTGGCCACCGGGATGACTTTCAGTTTCTCCGGTTGCCGCCTACGAACACCATCCACCTCTTTTCGTACACGCACATAGCCATCAGGCAGCAGCCCATAGGCCGTGTCATTATGCATGGCCTTTTCATAGCTATGGTCCGGCTTGTGACTCACCCAAATACCGTTCACTACGCGCTTGACGTGCTCACGGTAACTTGGCCAGGGCAACGGCATTTCCTGCAACAAGCGCCCTTGCAACTGATCACGCGCCCGCGCGCTTGTATCAGACACTTTCTTCAATAGGCTGCGATCCGTCACGCCAATCACGCAAGCATCAATCGCATGGTGCCGATGGTCGTCACGATTCTTCTGCCCCTGCCACCCCAGGATGTCAGGACTGTTCAAACCATATACACGCCGCAACATCCCGGTCAGCCTGCCCGGTATCACCCAAGTGTCCTGCGGACAAATGAATTCAAGATACTCCTTGGCGAGGCGGCTCAGGTAGCGGGTGTCGTTCAAGGCTCGATCCAGAAACCCCTTGTCGTTCTTGAGCCACTGCTCCTTACCATCCGGCGCGAACCGATAGCGCTTGTTGCGCGGCATGACTTGCGCTCGCTGAAGAATATCGTCGTACCGGAAACCTGCTGATTCCTGCTTACCAAAGGCTTCCCAAGGCGTTCTGTTGCCCTTCGCACGATTGGCGCTTCTAAGAGAGACCGTCTTGTTGTTGAGGCTGTCATCCAGCGTCTGGGAGAAAGGCAGAATATGCTCGATCTCGACTTGGTCGCTCAACAGCATTTGCAGGTTTATCTGCACGCCACTGTATGGACAATGCCGCTTCAGGGGATCAGCGGGGTTCAATTCTTCCCAGAGAATCCGCTTCTCGATCAGATCTCTTTTGACTTGCTCCGCACTGATACCCAGTACCGCTGCGATCTCCTGTCGATATCGAGTATTTCTCTGCTGATTGGCGGCCTGCTGCCGCTCTGTTTCGCGCTTCTCCTCCCAGGTCTGTTTCAACTCGCGGGCCAGTTCAACCACTACTTGAGCAGGGTGTCCATAACGCCGGATCAACTCATTGACCACGACACGCATCTGATTCAGGGCAATATGCACGGTCGGATTGCTGATCCGGCCGTGGCGCCGCTCTTCTGAATCCTCCGGCCTGCCTGTGCCAAATCCGACATGCCGCTGCAGGACGGTCCCGTAATAAGGCAAGCTGGACAAGATTTCACCCGTCGCACGGGCACCTAGCAAACTATGATGCTCGAACCCCGCCGCAATGACCGCCTTATCGTAGGTGCATATCTCTTTACGCAACTCGGGAAGAATCTGGCGGATTGCCTTCGAGCTCAAACGGCCATAGCCTTCCGGCAACGCGACGTTGACAATGGCCTCGGCCTGCGCCTCGTCCACCTCCGTATGCGCCTGCAGCCAGGCGATCAGGACAGATTCGTTTTCCTCGGTCAGCAAACGCTCGACGACCTCGTCCTGCAAGTCTTCGCTGAACTGCGCCCACCGCGAACCGAAATGCTGTTTCTTCGCCAGAACGACGCTGGTGCTGTTGCCCTTGAGCTCCTGCCGTTTCACATCCTCGACACTGAAGGTGGCATCACTGCTCAAGCCAGCTGCCTTCCGCAACTGCTGGAATGTTCTGCGAACACCGGTTTCGAGCACCTGGACCATCGCATCGCGCTGGGCCAGCGTCAGTGACTGCTCCTGCAGACCATCGTCGAGCCAGCGCAGATTGTTCAGTTCCTGATACAGGCGGAACCGCTGCACGCTCGGCAATGCAAGCGGCGCCCTCGCTTCATCGGGATAGAAAGTGCAACGCCCTGGATCGACTGGCCGGAGCCTGCGCTGAAAGAGCAGGACATCGCGCAGTTCGGTCCTCGCCTGCTCGTGAAATACGGAAGGGTTCAGTTCGGCTTGTCTGGCCCACAAGGCATCGAACTCCTCCTCGACCATAGCCCGGTCGATGTACAGGTCATAACTCTTCTCGATTCGCGCCCTTCCTGCCTCGGTCGTGGTGCGCTGT
>Ga0206103_100718_pt1 | contig 14745 bp, 14 predicted proteins | sample 1B5Ametagenome_FD_148638 | JGI IMG/M metagenome (GOLD analysis project Ga0206103, IMG submission 148638) | Enriched microbial communities from leaf-cutter ant dump, University of Wisconsin, Madison, United States - 1B5A | ecosystem: Environmental > Terrestrial > Nest > Insects nest > Nest dump... | reverse complement strand
GCCGACCAGACCTGCACCGTGGGCTTCCTGGGCTGAGCGCACGGCGGATTCGCCTGCCCGGCTATGGGTATGATGGGCAGGCAGTACCGGGAGACGTCGCATAGTCCGGTCGAGTGCACCACCCTGCTAAGGTGGAGTCCCCGCAAGGGGACCGCGGGTTCAAATCCCGCCGTCTCCGCCAAGGGATGTCTCAGGACATCGTGAACGGCTGAACCCCCGGCTTCCGGGGGTTCAGCCGTTCGCGCGGGGTTCCCGACGTCGTGTCCGGCGATCGTTGCGACCCGTGGGTGCCGTCACCGCCACGACGCTGAGTGAGTGGATCTCACTGAGTCGTGGCGCACAGAGCTGCCGGACTCGATTGTCATGCGCTACGACATCATCGAGACGCGTAATGCGGCGGCGATGTTCGCAGCGTCGAACCTCGAACTTCTCAACGAGGTGGCTGTCGTCCTTGACGGCTTCTCTCTCGATGTCGAGCGAATCGTTCGAGGGGGAGGAAGCAAGCACCTCATCTCGGCCGAGTTGGACGAGGCATTCCGAGTCTCCGGCTGGCGCGAAGCGAAGTTCCGCCAGAGGCTCACCACCGAGTTGGTTCTGAACCCTTTTCGGCCTGCGGGCGAGATTTCGAAGATGACCCGTACCAGTGAGAGCGAGTACGAGGGGCATCAGATCGATAACGTCAAGGGGCGTGTTGGGCTGGATGTCGAGTGGAATCCCAAAGATGGCAACCTTGACCGCGACTTCTCGAACTTCCGGAATCTCTACGGTGCTGGAGTTCTCGATCTCGGCATCTTGATTGTCCGGCGTGAGGAGGGGATGCGTCGCCTCTGGGCCGAAACCATTGCTCGGGCGAAGGAAATGAACAACGCCAGCTTCGTGTCCGACGCGTGGGCAAAGCGTCTTGAGAAGACCCCGGCTGACCCGCTCGGCACAACCACCACCTCCAACTTCGAGAAGCTCGTTACTCGGGTGAAGCGTGGTGACGGGGGCGGCTGCCCCATTCTTGCAATTGCCATCACGACGCGGTGCTATATGCCGCCGGTCGACCTTGATGCAGAGATTCGGCGTGTTGCCGACAATCACACCGCAGGCGGCCACATCTCACGACTGGCGGAGCGACTGTTTCCCGACGCCCGCATTGGCGATCTTGATGAGGTCACGGTTGACGCTGACGACGATGATTGATGCCATCTAGGCGCTGAGAGTTTCGTCGAGTTCCTTGCGCGGACGCCCCCTGCCGCGGAATTGGGCACCGCCCTTGACGAGAAGTGCACGCACCCGCGTGATGGAGTAGCCGGAGGAATCGGCGAGCTGCTGGACCGATGCTCCAGCCTCGTACTCTTCGACGAGAATGCGTGCGACACGCTCGGAGAGCCATCGGCTCATCCGCTCGTTCGGTTCAAGCCTCGGGAATTCGTCGATCGTGCCGCCCGTGTAGCCGCGCTGCGCCTTCCCCTTCGGCTCGACAGCGGCATCGGATTCGTTGCCCCATACACTCCAACCGGGTCGGGCATAGCGGGCGAACATTTCGAGGTACGGTCCAGGCGAGCACGACTCGATCAGGTCATACTGCTCATCGGGTTTCCGGCTATGCTCGCGCTTCCGCGTCTCGATCATGTTGACGGTCGACCGACCTGGGTCGAGGGTCCTCATCGACCCCTTCACGCCAAAGAGGATGGGCTCGGTCACGTTGCGGAAGTAGAACCCTACGCCACGTCCGTCCGGGCCGCCGTCCTTGCGGCGCTTGGCCCAGATGATGTTGCTGACGTAACGAAATCCCCATGCCTGCAGCACTTCGATTCCCTCAAGGAGCAGCGCATTCGGCACCCACAGGTAGAGATGTGCATCCTTGGCGGCCACTTCATCAATGGGCAGACCCTTGATCTCTTCGAGGCTCATCGTGCCGTAACGGTCGAGGCGGCGATGCTCGGGGGCAACCTTTCCGGTTCGGTTGGTGAACCTCCAGGGGGGATCCGCGAGCACCGTCTTGAAACCCCCCTCCACGGTGGGGAGCGGCGGCATCTCGAGGGGCATCGTGGGGGAACCGGAGGGCATGTACCCATCGCAGCTATAAAGATCTAATACATCATTAGATCTTTTATCTGGGCGTGTCGCGCGTGAGTTCATAAGGCCGTCTCCCGGTCGAGGGGGTGATGTATCTGACAACCGTGCACGGGGCCACCGACATCGTCGACCCGGATCCGGGGGCGACAGGATGGGGAGCGGTCGTCCCGGCGGGGTCGCGCGGAGGGCCGAGCGGGCCGCGCTTTGGCAGGTGGCGGGCGTGCTCCTCCCGCGTCACCATAAAGATACTTGACACAAGTAAGAAAGGTGGGACATGCTGTCCGGGTACGACGCGGTACCCGCTCGCAATGCGTGACGATGTGGTCCCTGTAGCCATGGTCGCCGGGTCGTCTACTCCCTGAAAGGACCCGAGTATGTTTCGCAAGTCAGCCCTTCTCGGCGCGGCGGCGGTCATCACCGTCCCGCTCGCGTTGACCGCATGCAGCACCGACGGCAACGACTCCGGAGGCAAGGAGACCATCACCGTCTACTCGACGGCGTCGGAGGACGCCGCCGTACAGCGGTACAACGACGTCATCGCGGCGTTCGAAGCAGCCAACCCCGACATCCGCGTCGAGGTGACGTATCCCGGTGCGGACTACGAGAACCTGCTGAAGACGCAGATGGCGGCCAACGATCTCCCGGACGTCTTCCAGACGCACGGATGGACGCAGGCGCGGTACCAGCCGTACCTTCTCGACCTCCGCGGTGCCCCCTGGGAAGGTGACGTCTCCCCGGAGATCCTGCCTCTCGTCACCGGCGACAACGGCGAGCTCCTCGCTCTGCCCATCAGCCAAAACAAGGCAGGCATCAACGTCAACATCGACATCCTCGCCGACTACGGCATCGATGTTCCGGCGACCTGGGATGGATTCGTCGCGGCCGCCGAGGAGATCACGGAGAAGAGCGGGGGCGAGATCACGCCGATCCACATCGCCGGAGGCGACTCGTGGCCGATCGGCTCGTTCTACAACTGGCTCGCGATCCCCGCGCTGATCAGCGCGCCCGACAACGACGGGGCGGCGCTCAAGGACGGCAGCTTCGACTGGAGCCACTGGAACTTCGTTTCGCAGCAACTCAAGGATCTGCAGGACAAGGGCCTGGTGAACCCGGACATCGTCACCGCAAAGTACGTGGACTCGGCACAGCTGATGTCGGAGGGGAAGGTCGCCTTCACCTTCTACGGGCAGGGTGTCGTCTCCGAGGTCGAGCGGCTGAACCCCGACATCCACCTGCAGATGATGCCGATCCCCTCGGTGCACCCGGGCGACACCCCGACCTGGTCGGGCGGAGAGGGCGACACCCTCGCGATCTGGAAGGACACGGAGCACGTCGATGCGGCGAAGAAGTTCGTCGACTTCGTGGCACAGCCGGAGAACGTCAAGGCGATCATCGGCGACACCCCGATCCTCTCGGGCCTCACGACCGTCACCATCGACTCTGGTGACGCGTACACCACCACGGATGACAGCATCCGCGTGCTCCCGGCGTTCGACCGTGAGTACTTCCCGTCGGGGATGTGGGACGTGATGTGCGCCAACGGTCAGGAACTCCTCGCAGGGGGCCTGAGCGTCGAGCAGGTGACGGAGGCCACCAAGGCCGAGTACGAGCGGCTGCGCGCGTCCAGCTAACGCGGCTGAGCCGACACACGAACGGGTACCCGAGTACTGAGATAGCAGACGTCATGACGCAGTCAATCGTCACGGCCAGACGCCGGAGCAACAGGGGACGAGGCATCAACCTCTACTACCTGCCCGCCGTCGTGCTGCTGCTCACGTTCATCGGGTACCCGTTCGTACGCGGCATCGCATACTCGCTCACGAACTGGAACGGGTTCTCGCCCGACTACTCGTTCGTCGGACTCGACCAGTACATCCGGATGCTGTCGGATCCGCGGGTGCTCACGGTGCTGGTCAACACGCTCATCTACGCGGTGGGAAGCACGATCCTGCAGAACGTACTCGGATTGCTCTACGCGCTGTTGCTCGATCAGCGGCTGCGGGCATCGAACGTCGTGCGCACCATCGTGTACCTGCCGATCATCGTCAGCAATCTGATCATGGGCTACATCTGGTACTTCATGGTTCGCTACAACGGCGGAGCACTGAACGACGTCCTCGCCGCGTTCGGTCAGGATCCCGTGAATCCCCTGGCGGATCGGACCCTCGCCGTGCTCGTGATCGTGCTCGCGAACACCTTCCAGTACGTCGGTGTCGCGATGGTGCTCTACCTCTCGGGCCTGCAATCCATCGACAGGTCGTACATGGAGGCCGCGGCCATCGACGGCGCAGGGGCCGTGCGTCGGTTCTGGAGCGTCACCCTGCCGTTGCTGGCGCCCTCGGTGACGATCAGCGCGGTGATCAACGTGATCGGCGGCCTCAACATCTTCGCCGTGATCGTGGCGCTCACCGGAGGCGGGCCCGGATACGCGAGCTCATCGCTGGCGACGATCACCTACCAGCTCTACTTCGGTGAGCAGAATGCTGGCTACGCGGCAGCGCTGGGTGTGCTCACCTTCCTGATCGCCGCGGTTCTCGGGCTCACAACCCTTCGATTCTTCCGTCGACGGGAGGTCGAGCTGTGATCCGACGTGTCCTCCTCCACGTCGCCTTGGCTGTCATCGGGCTGGCGCACCTCGTGCCCTTCTACCTGCTCATCGTGCTCGCGCTGCGCAGGCCGGGTTCCTCCGCATCCATCTGGATGCCGCCCATGGATATCGCGTGGGCGAACTTCGCGGAGGCGTGGGCCAGCGCCCGGCTCGGCACCGGTCTGCTCAATACGCTCATCATCACGAGCGCCTCGATCACCGGGGCGGCCCTCGTCGGCCTGTTGGCGGCGTATCCGCTCGCTCGTCGCCTGACCCGCGGCAACGGCTTCGTGTATGGCGCGATCATCGCTTGCATGATGGTGCCGAATCTCACGATCCTGGTGCCGTTGTACCGGTTCATGGTCGATATCCAGGGCGTGAATCAGCGGTGGGCGGTGATCCTGCTGCACATCACCTTCAACCTGCCGATGATCGTCTTCCTCTACGCGGGCTCGCTGCGCAGCATCCCCCGGGAGATCGACGAGGCGGCCATGATCGACGGCGCCGGACGCTTGCGCACCCTGTTCACGGTGCTCTTCCCGCTGCTCAAGCCGGCGACCGCAGCGGCCTTCGTGATCGTCGGCATCTCGATCTGGAACGACTTCAACTTCTCGCTGTTCTTCCTGCAGGCCGCAGATGTCAAGACGATCACGGTGAGCATGTCCTCGTTCTTCTCCCAATACAACAGCTACATCGAGCGCGCCGCGGCCGGCTGTCTCATCAGCAGCCTGCCGATGGTTGCGCTGTTCCTTGCGATGCAGCGCTACTTCATCAAGGGTCTCGCCACAGGCGCTGTCAAGGGCTGAGCGAGCAGCACCATCCCACGTCAACCACCAACCAAGAGAAAGCACCCCGAGCCATGCCCAAGACCATCGTTTTCATCGGCGCTGGCAGCGCGATCTTCACGAGGCGCCTCGTCCGCGACGTGCTGACCTACCCGGAGCTCGCGGATGCCAACATCCGGCTCGTCGACATCCATCGCGGCCGCCTCGATGTCGCCGTGCAGTGCGTCGAGAAGATCGTGCGTGAAGGCAACTACCCCGCCACCGTCGAGGCTTACGAGGATCGCACGCTCGCACTTCCCGGCGCCGACGCCGTGATCACCACGATCCAGGTCGGCGGCGAGGAGCACCTGCGGGCGGACCTCGAACCGCCCAAGAAGGCCGGCGTCAACCTCTACATCGGCGACACGCGTGGCCCCGCCGGGGTGTTCCGTTTCCTGCGGACGGCACCCGTGCTGCAGGCGATCGTCGCCGACATCGAGAAGTACGCGCCTCACGCGGTGTATCTCAACTACACCAACCCCATGGCCATGGTCATGGGGGCCATCCAGCGCACCTCGCAGATCCGCTCGGTCGGCCTGTGCCACAGCGTGCAGCGCACCGCGCATCAGCTCGCTGGCTGGATCGGCGCCGACGAGTCCGAGATCAGCTATGTCAGCGCAGGGATCAACCACCAGGCCTGGTATCTGGAGTTCACGCGCAACGGGCAGGACGCCTACCCCCAGATCACCGACGCGTTGCGGGATGAGAAGCTCTGGTTCGAGGAGCCGGTACGCAACGACATGTACCGGCACCTGGGGTACTACGTCACCGAGTCCAGCGGGCACAATTCGGAGTACAACCCGTGGTACCGCAAGCGCGAGGATCTCATCCGCAAATACATCGACACGAGCACCGGCGAGCAGGCGGGCTACCCCTTCCTCGTGCTGAAGGAGATGGAGCCCGGCCAGAACTGGCGCGAGTTCACCTTCGACGACTTCCTCAACGAGCCGGTGGACCTCGCGCGGGGAGACGAGTTCGCATCCGGCATCCTGAATGCTTTGATCGGTGACGGCACACCGTTTACCTTCAACGGCAACACCCTCAACAAGGGGTACATCGACAACCTGCCCGCCGACAGCTGTGTCGAGGTGCCGATCGTGACGACGGCCGAGGGGTTCACGCCCCAGGCCGTGGGCGCACTTCCGCGGCACCTGTCCATCCTGAACGCGGTGAACGCCAACTGCGATGATCTGGCCATCGAGGGGTATCTGGAGAAGGACTCCGAGAAGATCTTCCAGTCGATCGCATTTGATCCGCTCACCTCCGCCATGCTCAGCCTGGAGGAGATCCGGGACATGGTGCGCGAGATGTTCGACCGTGCCCGCGGTTGGCTTCCCGAATACCAGCCGTTGTCCTGATTCCGAATCCGAACGAGGGAGAGTGGGAATGGCGTTTCATCGACCGGCCATGATCGAGGGCGACACGCTGCCCGTGACGAGCGCAGCCGCCGCCACCATTTTCACCACGCTGCTCGGCGAGGGGCCGATGCCGCGGGTCGAGCTCGCGCGCGTCGTGGGGCTGTCCCAGGCCGCGGTCACTCGTGTCGTCAGGCCGCTCATCGACCTCGGATACCTCGTCGAGACCACCGATTCGCGCAAGGACGCCGGGATGGGGCGACCGGTCAGCCCACTCCAGGTGGTTCCGGAACGACAGTTCTTCCTCGGGGTGAAGGTCACGGCCGACGAGTTGATCGGTGTGCTCGTGGATCTTCAGGCCCAGGTGCGTGCGGTGGAGCATGTCGCTCTCGAATCGACGGAGGCGGGCTTCGTCGTCGCCGCGATTGCGAGGCTCGTGGACGAGCTGAGGATCGCTTACCCCGTTCCGCTCGATCGGATCGGCGGCCTCGGGGTGACCGTCACCGGGGACGTCGACCGCGCCTCGGGGGTCGCGCGTCACGCGCCGCTGCTCCGGTGGCGCGAGGTGCCGCTGGCGCAGCTCGTCGCGGACGCGACAGGGCTCTCTACCGTGGTCGAGAACGATGTCCGTGCTCTGACCACGATGGAGCGCTGGTTCGGGGCCGGTGTTGGCGTCCACTCCTTCGCCCTTGTCACCATCGGTGCCGGTATCGGATGCGGCCTGCTCATCAATGGTGAGGTGGTGTCCGGTGCTCACGGGGTGGCGGGAGAGATCGGCCACCTGCCCCTTGTGGCGGACGACCGGGTCTGCACGTGCGGCCGTCGCGGATGCGTCGAGACCGTCGCGTCGACGGACTCGATCATGCAGGACGTGCGCGCGCTTCCCGGACGTGCGGATGCGACGATCCGTGAGGCCGTTCAACTGGCGCACGAGGGCGACCTGCGGATCCGCGAGGTGTTCGATCGGGCGGGCGGCGTCATCGGTCGCGCCCTCGCCGTCGTGGCGAACCTGGTCGGTCCCGAACGGATCATCCTCTCGGGTGAGCGCATCGCCGATTACGACCTCTACGAGGCGCTCATCCGGCAATCCCTCCTTCAGCATGCGTTCGGTTCCGCCGCGCACTGCGAACTCATCGTCCGCCCCCTGTCATTCGACGAATGGGCTCGTGCCGCCGCGGTCGCGGCGCTCGAGTCGTTCGTCGTTCCCGAAGAGAAGAAAGCAGCAAGTTGACCACCTCCATCGTTCGCGACTTCACGACCGTCGCGGAAATCACCATCGATCCGGCGACCGCCCGGGTCTTCGAGAACGGCTGGCAGTCCTGGAGCCCGACGAGCTGGTATCGCGTCGGTGAACCGGCGTTCCGTCCTGTGACGCACCGCAATCAGCTCATCTGCTATCGACCGGAGGTCACGGCGCCGCTCGACGAGTACTGGGGTGAGGGCATCCTCGCGGTCAGCGCGGGACCCGAGGGGCCGAGCCACGTGATCGGCGCGACCGACATCACGGGACGCGTGCCGTCGATCCGTGCTCGCGTGGTGCCCGGCACGCTCACGAGACTCGTGATCTCCGCCGACGGCCCTGTCTCGATCACGAGCTTCGAGACGAGCGGTGAACGTGCGCTCGCCAGCTGGGCGGAGCGGCTCGCCCGCAAGAGCGGCGTCGGACGGGTTGCCGACTCGCCCACGCTGTGGTCCCACTGGTACCACTACTTCAACAACCTCGACAGCGGCGACATCCGCGAGAACCTCGACGCGATGGAGCGGCTCGAGCTCGATGTCGATGTGGTCGCGATCGACGACGGATATCAGACGGGCATCGGCGACTGGTTGGACTTCACCCCCGGCTTCGCGGACTTCCCGGATCTCATGCGCGAGATCCAGGATCGGGGCAGGCGGGCGGGCGTCTGGATGGCGCCATGGTTGGTCGGCGAGAAGTCCCAACTGGCGGCCGCGCATCCGGACTGGCTCGTGCGCGGGGCGAACGACGAGCCGATCCGCGCGTGCCATAACTGGCATCAGGAGCAGTACGCCCTCGACACCACGCATCCGGATGCCGCCGACTGGCTGCGCTCGACCGTTCGGCAGTTCGCATCATGGGGCATCGACTTCTACAAGTTGGACTTCATCTTCGCCGGTGCCATCGAGGGCCGTCGTCACGACGATGTCGATGGCGTTACCGCGTATCGTCGTGGGCTCGAGCTCGTGCGCGAGGGGATGGGGCCGGATGGATACCTGCTTGCGTGTGGGGCGCCCATGCTGCCCTCGATCGGCATGGTGGACTCGATGAGGGTGAGCGCCGACATCGACCGCAGATATGCACCGAGCGACGGCGACCTCTCGCAGCCCTCGCAGCAGGGTGCCGTGCTCAGCGGTGTCGGGCGTGCGTTTATGCACGGCCGTTTCTGGGCGAATGATGCCGACTGCCTGACGGTCGGCGTCGATGTCGAGCGGCGCGAGGAGTGGGCGTCTCATGTGCGCCGATACACCGGCCTGCGGGGCTCGAGCGACCGGCTTGGGCAGCTCGACGACTGGGGGATCGACACGACGCGGCAGCTGCTCCGGCAGCCCGCCCCTGAGGTGCTGATCGACGCCGCCGACGCGTGATGTGGTTACTTGCGCCGTGAGGGGCGTCGTGTGCGCGGTACCGGGCATCGCGGGGAGGCGCGAGTCGACCGGGTCGGGGTGGTAGTTGACATCCGGCAACCATTCGCATATGGTTGACCAATCTCAATGGTTGCCGTTCGTCAACCATCTCGCGCCATCGTCGCCGCGCGCCCGTCACCCCTCCTCCGCAAGGAACGCATGTCCACGTCATCCCCCGCGTCCGCAGACGCCTCCCGCGACAAGAAGCAGCACCGTCAGGTGCTCGAGGCCCTCACCGGCCTCATCCTCGGCATGTTCGTGTCGATGCTCGCCTCGACCGTCGTGTCGAGCTCGCTGCCCGTCATCGTGTCGGACCTCAAGGGCGACCAGGCCGCCTACACCTGGGTTGTCACCGCGACGCTGCTCACCACCGCGATCTCCACCCCGATCTGGGGCAAGCTCGCCGACCTCTTCAATCGCAAGGTGCTCTACCAGCTCGCGATCGTCGTCTTCGTGCTCGCGACCGCCGCCGCCGGCTTCTCGCAGGACCCGGGCATGCTCATCACGATGCGCGCCGTGCAGGGCATCGGTGCGGGCGGTCTTGCGGCCCTCAGTCAGGTCATCATGGCCGACATCATCAGCCCGCGTGAGCGCGGCCGCTATATGGGCCTCTTCGGCGCCGTCATGGCGCTCTCGACCGTCGGCGGACCGCTGCTCGGCGGTGTCATCACCGACACCATCAACTGGCGCTGGAACTTCTTCATCGCCCTGCCTATCGCGGTCGTCGCGCTCATCATCGTGCAGCGCACCCTGCACCTGCCCAAGCACCCCAAGAAGAAGACCACGATCGACTACCTCGGCATCGTGCTGCTGTCGGTGGCCGTGTCGTTGCTACTCATCTGGGTGACGAACGTCGGACACAACACGAGCGACGCATCCGGCAACGCGCTCGACTTCCTGGACCTCGCAAACAACGACTGGTGGAGCCTGCTCACGGTGCTCATGGTGGGCGGGGCGATCATCACGACCGCGCTGTTCATCATCGTCGAACTGAAGTCGAAGGAGCCGCTCATCTCGCTCGGGATGTTCCGCAACCCGACCTTCACCCTCTCGGTGCTCGCCTCGATCGCCACTGGCATCGCGATGTTCGGCTCCTCGGTGTTCCTCAGCCAGTACATGCAGCTCTCGCGCGGCGCCACGCCGACCCTCGCCGGCATCATGACCACTCCCATGATCGGCGGGCTGCTCGTCGCATCCGTCGGTGTCGGGGCCCTCATCACCAAGTACGGCAAGTGGAAGTCGTTCCTCGTTGTCGGCTCTGTGCTGCTCATCGCCGGCTCGACACTGCTCGCAACCATCCACTACGACACCCACTTCGGGCTCGTCTCGATCTACATGTTCCTGCTCGGCGCGGGCGTCGGCATGACCATGCAGAACCTCGTGCTCGTCGTGCAGAACACCACGAAGCCTACCGAGATCGGTGTCGCCAGCTCGGGCGTCACCTTCTTCCGCAGCCTCGGCGGCACGGTCGGGGTCTCGGTCATGGGCGCGGCGCTCGCCTCGCGCGTTGCCGAACTCTTCATGTCCGAGGGCGTGCAGAAGCGCTTCCTCGAGGCCGCTGTCGCCGACGGTAAGAATCCCCAGGATGTCTTCGAGCAGCTCGCGAGCGGCGCACTGCCCGTCGTGAGCGAGCTCTCCGAGCACATTCGCACGGTGTTCGAGGATGTCTACGCCCAGGGCATCTCGCACTCGTTCCTCATCGCGGTGCCGTTCGCGATCCTCAGCTTCCTCGCGATCCTGTTCCTGCCGAACAAGCCGCTCACGCGCATGACGACGAGCGAACGCATCCAGGCCTCCGAGGCCGACCTCGCCACCGTCTCGGTGCCAGAGGGCATGGAGGTGCTCACCGCGACCGGCAGCATCAGGCTGCCTGATGCGGATGGCGAGCGCGAGGTGGGCGAGCGGCGATGACCGCGGCCGACCCCGGGGCGGCGGGTGCCGCATCCGATGCCTCGCCCTCCGGTCGACAGGAGGCGGTGCGCGGACTCGAGCGTGCGCTCGGCGACCTCGTGGGGGAATTCCGGCGACTGTACGTGCAGGCGGCCGAGTCGGTGAGCCCCGGGATGCTGCCCGGCACCTACAAGGTGTTGTCACACATCCGCCGGGCCGGCTCGGTCACGGCGTCGAGCATCGCCGAGCGGATGGCGGCCGACAAGGGGCAAGTGAGCCGCGCGGTCTCTGAACTGGAAGAGCTCGGGTTGGTCGCTCGTACTGTCGATCCCCACGATGGTCGCATCAAGCTCATCACGGTGACGGAAGAGGGGGAATCACGGCTCACACGAGCGATGGCCCCCTATGAGGGTCGGCTGAGCGAGGTGCTCGACGAGTGGCCCGTCGAATCGATCCAGCGGTTCACCGTGATGCTCAACGCACTCACCCGCGGTTGGAGCCCCATGGATTGAACGACGCCCGTCGCGAGGCGTGTGCGGAGGCGTCGACTCCAGCTGAATGTGAGAGGCGGCATACTCGTTCGTGTGGGCGATGGCGCGAGAGAACCAGGCATTCGGCGACATGGACGCGGCGCCGGTGACCGAGCTGCGATGACGCCGCCCGAGGTGCTCACCGTCGGCGAGACCATGGCGATGGTCGCGCCGCTCGACGGTTCTCGGCTGCTCGACGCGCGCGAGTTCCGGATGGATGCCGGCGGGGCGGAGTCGAACGTGGCGGCGCACCTCGCGGCGCTCGGGCATCGGGCCGCATGGTTCAGCCGTCTCGGCGCCGACGCCCTCGGCGACCGCATCCTGCGCCAGCTGGAGTCGTTCGGTGTCGAGGTGGGCGGTGTGGAGCGCGACCCGCAGCATCCGACTGGGCTGTATGTGAAGGACCCGGGCCATGGCGTGCAGTACTACCGTGCGGGGTCGGCGGCCGCTCAGCTGGACCCGGCGGATGCGGCATCCGTCGCCCTCGACGGCGTGCGGATGCTGCACGTGTCGGGCATCACGGCCGCGATCTCGGCCACGGCATCCGCGTTCCTCGACGCGCTCATCGCGCACGCGCACGCGGCGGGGGTCGAGGTGAGCTTCGACGTCAACCACCGGGCGGCGCTCTGGCCGCTCGAGACGGCGGCGCCTCGGCTGCGGCAGCTCGCAGCGATGGCGGATGTCGTGTTCGTGGGGCGCGACGAGGCCGAGACGCTGTGGGGCACCGTGACCGCCGCCGAGGTGCGGGAACTGCTCGGGGAGCCCGCCGAGCTGATCGTGAAGGACGGCGACGTCGGCGCGACCGCGTTCGACGCGGCGGGGGAGCACTTCGTGCCCGCGCTGCGCGTCGAGGTCGTCGAGGCGGTCGGCGCGGGCGACGCCTTCGCGGGAGGCTACCTCGCGGCGCGGCTCGACGGTCTGGTGATCGCCGACCGACTCCGCGCTGGCCATGAGCGGGCGGCCCTGATTCTGCAGACGACGAGCGACACGATCGAGGAGACACCCGCATGAACGAGTTCGACAGCATCTTCTCTGGCCCGCCGCTCATGGCGATCCTGCGCGGCATGGGGGTTGAGCGCTCCGTGCGACTCGCGACGACCGCATGGGAGCTCGGCATCGAGGCAGTCGAGGTGCCCTTGCAGACCGAGGAGGACGACCGCACCCTGCGCGAGCTTGTGCGTCTCGGGGCGGAGCGCGGTGCCTCCGTCGGGGCCGGCACGATCCTGACGCCCGAGCAGGTGGTCGCGGCGCGGGATGCGGGGGCCGCCTACCTGGTCTCGCCCGGCCTTGACCCGCGGATCGTGGAGGCGGCCCGGGAGGCCTGGCTGCCGATCCTGCCGGGTGTCGCGACCCCCAGCGAGGTGCAGCATGCGGTGTCGCTCGGGCTCGGCTGGCTCAAGGCGTTTCCCGCGACGTGGCTCGGCACGGGGTGGTTCCGGCACATCCGCGGTCCCTTCCCGCATGTGACCTTCGTGGCGACCGGCGGGCTCGACGCCGCCAATGTCGGCGAGTACCTGGATGCGGGGGTGCGGGTTGCGGCTGTCGGTTCGGCGCTCGAGGATGCCAGCCAGCTCACCCGTCTCGCCGAACTTCTGCGTCAGCGCCGAGCGGCGGGGTGAGCAGCACCCGCTCCACCGCACGGGACACCCGGGCTCGTGCCTCCGTCGCTGACTGGTCGGTAAATCCCGCTATTCGTGCCGAATAGCGGGATTTACCGACCAGTCAGCGACGGAGGCACGAGCGGATAGCCTGAGGCAGTGAACGCCCCGCGCCCCGTGCTCGCGCTCGACGCGGGACAGACAGGCATCAAGGTGCGGCTGACGCGAGCGGATGCCGCGCCGATCGAGCGGGTGCTGCCCGGCGTGCGCACCGACCTGCCGCTGCTGCCGCAGCTCGCATCCGTGGCACGGGAGGTCGCGGCGGGCGCGCCCGTCGCCACCGTGGCCGCGGGCGTCTCTGGCCTCACGAGCGCTGAGCACGATGCCGCGGCCTGGCGCGCCCTCCTCGGCGAGCTCGCCCCCGGTCGCGTGCTGCTCGCCCACGACTCGGTCACCTCCTTCCTCGGCGCCATCGGGGCGCAGGACGGCGCGGTCGTCGCATCCGGCACGGGCGTCGTGACTCTCGCGTCTGGCCCCGCGGGCGTCGCCCGCGTCGACGGATGGGGTTACCTGATGGGTGACGCGGGCAGCGGCTTCTGGCTCGGCCGCGCCGCGCTCGAGGCGGTCATGCGGGCCCACGACGGACGCGGAGCTGCGACATCGCTCACCGCGGTGGTGCGCGAGCGCTGGCCCGAGCTCGAGGCCGCCTACGTGCAGCTGCAGTCCGATGAGGCGCGGGTGAGCGTCGTGGCGAGCTTCGCCGAGGCGGTCACCGCACATGCACCGACGGATGCCGTGGCCCGGCGGATCTGCCGCGACGGCGCCGAGGAGCTCGCCCTCGCGGTGCTCACCGCGCTGCGGCGGGTCGGCATTGTCGAGGCTCCCGTGGTCAGCGCGATCGGCGGCGTATTCCAGGGCGAGGTGCTGCGGGCCGCGTTCGAGGAGGCCGTGCGTGCCGTGCACCCCGGCGTGCAGTTCGACGCGCCCCACGGCACGGGGCTCGACGGCGCGCACGCGCTCGCCACACTCGCGGCGGAGCACCCACTGCACGCGCTCGTCTCGGCGGCCTGAAGGGGGCGGGGGATCTCGATACGCCGCTTCGCGGCTACTCGATCAGCGGGTGGGTGCTGGCTCCCGCGGCTACTCGATCAGCGGGTGGGTGCTGGCTCCCGCGGCTACTCGATCAGCGGGTGGGTGCTGGCTCCGGCGGCTACTCGATCGGCGGGTGGGGGCGGACTCCGGCGAATACTTGGT
>Ga0206103_100716_pt1 | contig 14763 bp, 6 predicted proteins | sample 1B5Ametagenome_FD_148638 | JGI IMG/M metagenome (GOLD analysis project Ga0206103, IMG submission 148638) | Enriched microbial communities from leaf-cutter ant dump, University of Wisconsin, Madison, United States - 1B5A | ecosystem: Environmental > Terrestrial > Nest > Insects nest > Nest dump... | reverse complement strand
CGAGCGCGACCTCGCCGTGTCGCGACAGCTCGCGGTGACCTCCGCGACGCTCACGGGCACGGACGCGGCGCTCGCCGCCCAGGTCGGGGCCGCCGCGTCTGCGACGGCCGACACCGTGGAGGCCCGCTCGGCGCTCCTGTCGACGAGCGGGATCTTCGTTCCCGCCCGGCTCGCCGACGTCGGCACGCTCGTCAACGACGTCACGGTGGACCCGTCCGGCACGCTGCTCGCGGTCGCGACGGGCACGTCGGCCGTGGAGCTGTGGTCGATCGCCGACGCACCTCGCCGCACCGCCCGGATCATGACCGACGACTCCGCGACCTACACGGTCGCGTTCTCGCCCGACGGTCGGACGCTGCTCGCCGGGGGCGACTCCGGTGCCCTGCACGCCTGGTCCGTCGCCGACCCGGGTGCCCCCGCACCCCTGCCCGTCGCCGGGGAGCCGGCCGAGGGAACCTTGTACGACGCGGTCGTGTCCGTCGACGGCACGCTCGTCGCCGCCGCCGCGTCCGACGGCAGCGTGCACGTGTGGCGCCGGGCGGTCGACCGGGTGACGGCGCTCTCGGTCCTGCCACCGCAGGAGGCGGGCGCCGCACAGGCCGTCGCGCTCGACCCGGCCGCCCGGACGCTCGCCGTCACGGGCGACACCGGCACCGTGACCCTGTGGGACGTCACGGACGCCACCGCACCGGAGCGGCTCGGAGCGTCCGTCGCGCTCGACGGGCCCGGTGCGTCGCTCGCCTGGTCGCCCGACGGCTCGACGCTCGCCGCGGGGACCACGGGCGGGCTCGTGCGGCTCCTCGACGTCACCGACCCGAGCTCACCCCACCTGACGCAGGACCTCACGGGACCCGCGTCCTGGGTGAACGACCTGACCTTCGCACCGGACGGCGCCCGCCTCGCCGCCGCGAGCTCCGACAAGCGCGTCTGGGTGTGGGACCCCTCGACCGGGGCCGTGGCAGGTCGGGTACCGACCCCGACCGTCCTCACGACCGTCGACTGGGCGCCCGACGGCGCTGCGCTCTTCGCCGCCGGCTCCGACGGGATCCTGCGCGAGTGGGCCTATCCGGGGCCCGTGGCGTCCGGGTTCTCGTCCATCCCCGGTGCCGGCGCGTTCGGGACCGCGGCCGACGGTTCGCCCGTCCTGGTCACGGCGACGACCGACGGGCTGGCCGTGTGGGACGCGCGCCGACCCGATCGTCTGCGGCGGGTCGGCCACGTCCCCGCACCCGAGGGCGCGCGCCTCGACGGCGCGGTCGCGGTCGCACCGTCCGCACCCGTCGCGGTCGCCGGCGACACCGCGGGGACGGTCCACGCGTTCGACGTCTCCGACCCGTCGCACCCCGCGCTCGTCACGTCCGTGCACGCGCACACGGACTGGATCAACGGGATCGCGTTCGACCGCACCGGCCAGCGGCTGGCCATCTCGTCCGACGACCGCTCGGTCACCCTGTGGGACCTGACCGGGCCGTTCCCACCGAGCCCGACGGCCCGCGTCGACGGGTTCGACGGCGAGGTCTACGCGCTCGCGTTCTCGCCGGACGGGCACACGCTCGCCGCCGCCGTGCTCTCCGGCTCGGTGCGCCTGCTCGACGTCACCGACCTGCGTGCCCCCACGCTCGTCGGACCCGCGATCACCGGGCCGACCGGCTACGTCTACTCCGTCGCGTACAGCCCCGCCGCACCCCTCGTCGCCGCGACCGGGAACGACGGCTCCATGTGGCTGTGGTCGGTCGCGGACCCGACCGCACCGGTCGCCGTGCACGCGCCGCTGCACTGGGGCGAGGGCTACGGCACGAACACCTCGTTCTCCCCCGACGGGCGGCTCGTCGCGACCGGGATGACGGACGGGACCGTCCGGGTCTGGGACGTGAGCGACCCCGCGCACCCGCGCCGCTGGGCGTCGCTGTCCGGGATCGACGGCACCGTGTACGGCGTCGAGTTCACGGCCGACGGCTCGTACGTGTCGGGCGCGGGGGCGGACCGGACGGTCCGCGTCTGGGACCTCACCGTCGAGGGCGCGACGGCGCGGGCGTGCGAGATCGCGGGCCGAGGCCTGGCGATGACCGACGACGAGTGGGCCCGCACCACGAGCGACGTCGCGCGCCCGACGACCTGCTGACCCCCCGCCCGCACCGACGCTCACCGGGTGGACCTTGTCGCCCCCAGCACGACAAGGTCCACCCGTGCGCGCTGCGCTACGACGCGCGAGGCGTGACGAGCGCGAGGGCCAGCGCGCTGGTCGCCGCGACCACCAGCAGGACGCCGCCGGGGGCGAGCCCTGGCGGACCGGGCAGGACCGTGAGGACCGCCAGCGGCACCGCGCACAGCAGCGCCGCGACGCCGCCGCTCAGCCGCCGCGCTCGGCGGTACGGCGCGAGCACGACGAGCACCGCCGCTGCGAGCACCGGCGCGAGGACGACGAGCCCCGCCGCGCGAGGGAGCCCGTCGCCGAGCCCGCCCGCCAGCACCGCGCGGGCGAGCTCGTACGGCGCGATCGCCGACGCGATCCCCCGCGAGCGCCACGGCAGGACGACCGCCACGACCCCGCACAGGGCAGCCAGCGCCACCAGCCCCGCCGTGCACCTGTCGCGCACGTCAGTCACCGCCCTGCTCGATGCGCAGCCGGTACTGGGCGGGTCCGTCGGCCGCGTACGCACCGACCTGGATCTGCACCTCGGCGATCTCTGAGCTGCTGTTGTAGTACGAGATGACCTCCGGTCCGCCCCTCCCAGACCAGTCGGCGTCGTCGGAGGTCGTGGTGGCGTCGTCCCAGATCGACAGGCGCAGGTCCGAGTCGTCCAGCGGCTCGAGGATGATCTCCACGGCCTCGTACGGGAGCACCGGTGCCACCGTGTGAGTGTTCACCGAGTAGGGCGCGTCGAGGATGAGCACACTGGTGACGGAGCGGCCCTGCCCGTCGATGGACGGCGCCGGGACCTCTCCGACGGAGAGCGTGAAGTCCCCGGCGCTCTGCTCCGACGGGCGGACGACGAGCCTGCCCGTCCCCGTTCCGCCGCCGCGGCAGGGCACGAGTCCGCCACCGGCCATGCCCTCGCAGACGACGCTCTCGTCACGGTCCCACAGCCTCCAGGAGCCGGTGCCCGTGAGCTCGACGGCGAGCGGATGCGCATCCAGGTCCACGGTGAACGCGAGGGCAGGGATGTCGCCACCCACCGTTCCGCTGACCGGCGTACCGAGCTCGACCGGCCGAGGTTGCACCGAGGTCGCGACGAAGGTGACCACGTCACCCGGCTCGCCGCGGACGACAGCGATGGAGGAGCCTTCGACAGGAAGCTCGACGAGGTCGTCGTTGTCGTCGACGTACTCGCCGGACTCGGTGTACAGATCGATCCAGTACTCACCACCGGAGATGAAGACCGGTCCCGCGGGACCGGTCAGGCTCACGGTCGCGACGCGCGCGGCCCCGATCGTGACGTCGACCGGACCGCCGTCGACCGTCGCCTCCGCGGTCGGCGCGATGAGCCACTCCTCGCCGAGGTTGGCCAGGACGACCTCGAAGTCGGCGGCCTGGACGAACGAGCGCAGCGTCTGCGCGATGCTGTTGAGCGGGCTGACGGTCCAGCCGCCGTCGGTCTTCGCCGCGACGAGCACGAACCGCCCGGCCGTCCCGCCGAAGCTGTCCTCCGCGCACCACTCCCTCGGGCCGTCGCCGTAGTCGTCGTACAGACCGATCTCCACGCACCCACGGTCCACGCGGACGCTCGCCGGGCCGTCCGGGGTCGACATGGTCAGGTCGGCCGAGGTGACCGTGACGGCCTTGAGCCCGCGACCGAGGTCGGCCGTGGTCGTCCGCAGGTCCTCGACCTCGATCGCGAGGCCGTCGCGGCCGAACCCGGCGTCGCTCACGGCGTCCGCGACGAGCCGACGGTAGGCCAGCAGGGGGGCGGCCTCGTGCTCGGGCACCGCGGCGGCGATGTCGTCCGGGTCCATGCTGCCCACGGCCTCGATGAAGGCCGCCACGGCCTGCTCCGGGTCGTCCTGCGGCTCAGGTCGCCAGTCCTCACCGTCGAACGCCGGCGACCGCAGGCCCCGAGCCTCGGACATCGCCTGCCCGAGCGTGTAGAGCGGGCTGACGTACCAGCCGCCGCCCTGCCGTACCACCATGACGAACGGGCGCGTCCGACGACCGTTCTCGTCCTCGCCGCTCAGGTCCTGCAGGTCCAGGCGGCCGTCCTTCACCCCGGTCGCGCGCAGCAGGGTTGCCGTGCGGGGTGCGGCCTTGTCGGCGTCCGCCTCCAGCCCGATCGCACCGCCCGTGATCTCGACGCGAGCCACGTCGTCGCTCAGCTCGTCGACGCTCACGTCGAGCCCCACGACCGTGAGGTCGATACCCGCGTACGTGAGGCCGTCCTTGGCGAACCCGAGCTCGACCGCACGCTTCTCGACGTCGCCGACGAGCTGCGCCATGACCCGCACCTCGTCCGGTGCGAGTGCCGCCATCGCCGCAGCCGGGTCCTCGTGCGCGATCGCGTCGGCGAGCGCCTGCACCGCGGCCTCCGGCGACGACGCGCCACCACCGCCCTGGAGCGCCGACACGGCGAACCAGGCGACGACCCCGAGGACCACGACCCCGACCGCTCCCGCCGCAAGGGCCACCCACCGCGGCCGACCGGCCCGCACGGACCGGCCCTGCACCGGCACCTGCTCGGCGGTGCCGGACGCCGGTGCGGGCTGCGTCGGCGCCGAGACGGCGACGGGCTCCGCGGGGCCCGGCGGTGCCGGGGGCGGCGGGGGCACGTTCGTCGCACCGCTCGCGCGCGCCGCGAGAGCCGCGGCGACCGCCGGATCACCCAGGTCGGCGAGCCACTGCAGCAACCCCGGATAGGCGGTCGGGTTGAGCGCCACCGACGCCCGCAGCTCCGGGCGCTCAGCGGCGATCGCAGCCAGCACCTCCGGTGCGGTCGCCGGGTCCAGCGCGACCCGCTGGTCCGCGGTCCGGACGGCCGCCGACATGTCGTGCTCTGTCATCGTGTTCCTCCTGGGCTGTCGATCAGCGCGTGCGCTCGGCCAACGCCGCGTCGATCTCGGCGTCACCGAGCGATGCGAGCCAGTCGAGGAGCGCCGGGTAGCTCGCGGGATTCCTCGCGAGATGGACGTGCGTCTCGGGTGCGCGAGCGGCGAGGTCCGCCAGCACTGCGAGCGGGGTCGTCGGGTCCATCGCCTGCCGGACCTCGGCGCTCACGGGAGACGGGGGCGGGGGCGGGCTCACGCTCGGCGTGGCGACGGGCGGCGGCGGTCCGACGAGCACCGGAGCGGGCGCCGGGCCCGCCGCTGTCGGCGCCGGAGCCGCGGCGACGGGCGTCACCGTCGTCCCGCGCGCGGCGGCCAGGATCGCGGGGACGGCCAGCAGCACGCCGACGAGGACCGGCAGGACGAGCATGACGACGAGGTCGCCGCTCGTGACGGTGACGCCGTCGTCGGAGGCGACGACCGCGAGCTCGACGATCCCCAGCACGACGAGCGCACCCGCACCGCCGTACACCGTCCCGCGGGAGCCCGGCTGGTCGAGCGCGAGGGCGCTGCGTGCCACGAGCGCCGCGACCGCGGACAACGCACCGAGCACGACGAGCACGACGGGACGGCCGCGCTCGTCGGACTCGACCACCGACAGGAGGCTCAGCGCGACCGCGACCGCGTCGGTCACGGCGACCAGCGTCAGCGCACGCACCGCGGCGCCCCGCCAGAGCGCCGGACCGGTGACCGGTCGCATGGCTCGCCGGACACCCGGGGCCACAGCCGCGGCCGCGATCGCGGGCCACAGCACCAGGGCGGGGGCGAGCGTGTGGAGCGACTCGACCGACGGCGCGACGAACCCCTCGCCCTCGGCCAGGAGGTAGAAGCCCGCGACGGGCGCCGCGACCCCCACCAGGGCCAGCCGGGACGGCGCGTCACGGCGCAGCGTCCCGACGAGCGGCCAGCCGACGATCAGCAGCATCAGCAGGCTCGTCACGACCAGGCCCAGCACGACCGCGTACCCGGCGAGCTCGATGACGTCACCGACCTGCGTCGCGAAGATCACCAGCGTGACGAGCTTCACCAGCACGAGCACCGCCGCGAGGCCCCCGAGCACCCACACCCACGACGCCGAACCGACGGGGTCCGCCGCACGGCCCGGGTCGTCGAGCTCGTGCTGGCGCTCCTGGCCGGCGAGCACCGCTCCCGCGAGCCCCACCGCGGCCGCCGCGCCGATCCCGCCGGACCCGGACCCACCCTGGACACCGTCCACGACGAGGTAGACGACGACCACGGCGAGGTACGGCAGGTTCGCGACGAGGCGCACGGTGCCCGCGACCGCCACGGTGAACCCCGGCCCGAACGCACCGACGCGCGCCAGGTACGGCAGCGTGAGGGACAGCAGCGACACGATCGTCACGAGCACGACGTCCACGCGGCCCGTCGCGTCGTGCGCGAAGTCCCACGGCAGGGCGAGGGACACCGCCAGGAGCACCGCGGCAGCGGCGTCGCGGACGTAGTCGCCGACCGGCACGCCCGCGAACGGACCGCTGTGCGCCGCACCCGCGCGCGCCTGCGTTGCTCCCTGCGGCCACTGGCCGTGCTGCATCTGCCCGGACATCCTGCTCCTCGCTCGTCCTGCACCGCGGCACGGCGTGCTCACGGGTCGTCGGCACCGGTCGGCCGACCGCAGCCGCCCTCTCCGGATCGGCCCGGCCGAGGACCCGTGGGGACGGCACGTGGGTGCCGACCGCTCGAGCGAGCCGGACGACGGTCGACCCGCCCTGGTGATCGGCATCCCGCTGCCCCGCCGCAGGTCCGAGCGTGTTCGGGAGCGTTCGGAGTTCTGCCCCGCACGGCTCGCGACGCCGGACCGGCCCGCGCGGCACCGAGGGCAGCCGCCGGCGGCGGACAATGGGCGCATGTCTCGACTGCCTCGTGTCCGTGCGTCCGAGCTCGTCGGGCGGGGGTGGCTCAACACCGGGGGACGGGACGTCACGCTCGCGGACCTGCGCGGCAAGATCGTCGTCCTCGACTTCTGGACGTTCTGCTGCATCAACTGCCTGCACGTGCTCGACGAGCTGCGCGAGCTCGAGCGGGAGCACGCGGACGTGCTCGTGATCGTCGGCGTGCACTCGCCGAAGTTCGTGCACGAGGCGGACCCGGTCGCGCTCGCCGCGGCGGTCGACCGGTACGAGGTGCACCACCCGGTCCTCGACGACCCGCAGCTCGTGACGTGGCAGGCGTACGCGGCGCGCGCGTGGCCCACGCTCGTCGTGATCGACCCGGAGGGCTACGTCGTCGCGCAGATGGCGGGCGAGGGGCACCGGCACAACGTCGAGGTCCTGGTCCGCGAGCTCGTCGCGGAGCACGACGCGAAGGGCACGCTCCACCGCGGCGACGGCCCGTACGTGCCGCCCGCCCCGACCCCCGGCACGCTGCGGTTCCCCGCGAAGGCCGTCGCGCTGCCGGACGGGCACCTGCTCGTCGCGGACGCGGGACACCACAGCCTCGCCGAGCTCGCCGCGGACGGGGAGACGCTCGTGCGTCGGATCGGCTCGGGCGAGCGCGGGCTCGTCGACGGCGGGCCCGACGACGCGCGGTTCAGCGAGCCGAACGGCCTGTGCCTCGTGCCCGACGAGCTGCGCGGCCGGCTCGGCTACGACGTGCTCGTCGCGGACACCGTCAACCACGCGCTGCGCGGCGTACGGCTGTCCGACGGCGCGGTGACGACCGTCGCGGGCACCGGCGAGCAGCTCATGGTCGGCGCCGCGGACAACGTGGCCGCGACGCTCGGCGGCGGCACCGGCGCGGGCTACGCGGGCCCGGCGCGCGGCGTGCGGCTGTCCTCACCGTGGGACGTCGCATGGTCGGCGCGGTGGGGGGCGTTCGTCGTCGCGATGGCCGGCAACCACACGCTGTGGGCGTTCGACGCCGCGGCCGGCTCGCTGCGGCACGTCGGCGGGACCATGAACGAGGGGCTGCTGGACGGCGCGCTCGCGGACGCGTGGTTCGCGCAGCCCTCGGGCCTCGCGGTCGACGACGACGGTCACGTGTGGCTCGCGGACTCCGAGACCTCCGCGCTGCGCGTGGTCGACCCCGCCGGTCCGGGGAGCGTGCGCACCGCGGTCGGTGCGGGGCTGTTCGAGTTCGGTCACCGCGACGGCACCGCGTCCGACGCGCGTCTGCAGCACCCCCTGGGGGTCGCGGTGCTGCCGGACGGTTCCGTCGCGGTCGCGGACACCTACAACGGTGCGGTGCGGCGGTTCGTCGCGTCGAGCGGGTCGTCCGACGAGCGTGGCGGCGCGTCCGACGACGCGTCCGACGACGGTGTGCAGCGCATCCGCGGCGACGTCACGACGATCGCGACGGGCCTGGCCGAGCCGAGCGGGCTCGTCGTGCTCGGCTCCGGCGCCGACGCCGTCCTGCTCGTCGTCGAGTCCGCCGCGCACCGGCTCACCCGGCTGCCGCTCGCGGGTGTCGTGTCCGGGACGGCTGGGCAGTCCGTCGACGGGGGTGCGCACCGCACGCAGCGGCCCGTGAGCGACCTCGCCGGACGCGTGCGGCTCGACGTGGTGTTCACGCCCGCGACGGGCCAGAAGTACGACGACCGCTTCGGCCCGTCGACGCGCCTGCAGGTCTCGTCCACACCGCCCGGGCTGCTGCTCGCGGGCGCGGGCGACGACGTGCCGTTCGAGCGTGAGCTCGTGCTCGACCCGGACGTCGGCGAGGGTGTCCTGCACGTCACCGCGCACGCCGCGTCGTGCGACGACGACCCCGCGGTCGAGTACCCGGCCTGCCACCTCAACGCGCAGGACTGGGGCATCCCCGTGCGGGTCACCGAGGCGGGCGACACGTCGCTGACGCTGCCGCTGCACGGCTGACCACGCGGCGGTTCGAGGAGCGCGAGGTCAGGAGCCGCCCTCGATCGCCACGGCGGCGAGCGCGTGCAGCGCCGTCGTGACCGCGGCGCCCTGCGCGGCGTTGGGCGACGCCCCGATCTCGACGAGCCACGACCCGTGCACGACCGACGTCACGACCTGCTCGTTCTCCGCGTCGGCGGGCGACCCGCCGCGCGCGACCGCCGACGCCGTGCCGTCGCGCTGCATGAGCACCGCCCACGCGGACCCGCCGAGCGTCTCCGTCGTCGCCGCGGCCATCGCGCACAGGCGCGGGACGACCCCGGACTGCGCGGCGGTGATCGCCGCGGCACCGGCCACGATCACGCGCTCGGCGGTCACCGCGGGGTCGGCGATCGGCACCGCGGACTTGCGGGCCCGCGCCCGGGCCCGCTTCACGCGGTACTGCGCGATGTCGGCACGCCGGAACAGGTGCCGCGCGGAGATCTCACCAGTGATCGCGGTCGACGCCACGCCGTAGGAGATCGCGGCGCCGTGCGGCATCGGGTACTCCGCCATGGTGGCGGCGACCACGTCGTTGACCTCGGCCCGGTGCTGCCCCACCGTCACGAGGCAGAACTCGTCACCGCCGAGCCGCGCCGCGGTCGAGCCCGGCAGGCGCTCCGACGCGCGTCGCAGCACGTCCGCCACGGCCCGCAGCAGGTCGTCACCGGTGTCGTGACCCAGCTCGTCGTTCACACGCTTGAGGCCGTCCACGTCGCACATGACGATGCAGACCTCCTCGCCCGACTCGAGCGCGGCCTCCGCGGCGTCGTCGGCGACGCGGCGGTTCGACAGGCCCGTCAACGGGTCGTCCGTGACGAGGTGCCGGATCTGGTCGGTGAGGTCGACGCGCGCGATCGCGGCACCGGCGAGCGCCGCGATCACCTCGGCGCGTGCGACGTCGTCGGCCGTGAACAGGCCGGGCTCGCTGCCGCGCATCGCGAAGATCTGGCCCCAGACTGCGCCGTCGACGACGAGCGGCACACCCAGCGAGCTCGCCGCACCCAGGTGCTGCAGCATCTCGACCTCGACCGGGTCGCCCGCACCGTCGTCACCCGGCTGCACCGGCGCGCCCGTCACGTCCTGCGCGTGCGCGAGCCAGGGCTCACGGTCCCGGGCGAGACGGCGCAGCGCGGGACGGTCCTCGACGCGGTACGTCGAGCGCAGCCGCCAGCCCGGGCGGGGGTCGTCGTCCGGCTCGTGGTGCAGGACGCGCAACGTGTCCTGCTCGATCCGGCACACCGCCGCGACACGGGCCTGCAGGAGCTCGGCGGCGATCGCCGCGGTCGCCTCGACGACCTCCTCGATCGTCCGCGTCGACTCGAGCCGACGCGCCGCCAGCGCGAAGCCGCGCACACCACCGAGGGCCGCGGCGGCCCTCCGGTCCGCGCGCGCACCGGCCGTCGTCCGTGGCGTCACGAGCACATCATCGCGTGCCGGAGGCGCCGACGGACACCGGGCGCCCAGGAATCACTCGTTCCGCACATATCCCCCCTCGAACAGGTCAGGCCTGGTCAGGCCGGTCGGACCACGCGGGGCCGCCACGTGGCAGGACATCCGTCGGCGACGGGTGCCCCGCCACGCGCAGCCTCAGCCGAGGACGTCCGGGTACCCCACGGCGTCGTCACCCGTGCGGCCCAGCACGTGCTCCGCCAGGAACGCCTCGACCACCTGGTACCAGACCACCGCGTGCTGCGGCGACAGGACCCAGTGGTTCTCGTCGGGGAAGTACAGGAACCGGTGCGGCGTGCGGCCCTCATCGTCCGCGGCCAGCCCGGAGCGCGACAGCAGCTCGTACCAGAGCCGCAGACCCTCACCGATCGGGACGCGGTAGTCCTTGTCGCCGTGGATCACGAGCATGGGCGTCGTGATGTCCTCGACGAACCGGTGCGGCGAGTTCTCGAGCGCCATCTCCGGCGTCATCTCGCGCTGCCAGTAGAACGACGCGTCCGTCGTCGGGCCGAACTGGTCGAGCGCCCACAGGCTCGCGTGCGTGACGATCGCCCGGAACCGGTCGGTGTGCCCCGCGACCCAGTTCGCCATGTACCCGCCGAACGAGCCACCCATCGCCGCGGTACGCGTCGCGTCGACCGCCGAGTGCTGCTCCGCGACGTCGGTGACCGCCATGAGGTCCGTGAAGGGCGCACCGCCCCACGCACCCCACCCCGCCTGCACGAACTCCTGCCCGTACCCGGTCGACAGCGCCGGGTCCGGCAGCAGCACGGCATACCCGCGCGCGACCAGCAGCCACGGGTTCCACCGCCACGACCAGGCGTTCCACGAGCCGAGCGGACCGCCGTGGATCCACAGCAGCAGCGGCGCCTGGTGCTCGGCGTCCGCACCGTGCGGCAGCGCGAGCCACGCGCGCACGCGCCGCCCGTCCGCGACGACCGCGTCCACCTCCTCGAGGCGTCCGGGCAGCTCGGGCGTCGGCGCGGGCGAGCGCAGCGCGACCGCCGCGACCGCGCGGTCGGCCGTCACCTGCGTGAGGTCGATGCGCACCGGGTGGGCGGGCGCGAGGTACGACGAGCGCAGCGCGTACACCGCGGTCCCGTCCGGGCTCACCTGGAGGTCGCTGAACGCCGCGTCGTCACTGGTCACACGCGTGACGACGTCCTCGTCGCCGTTCCCGCCCAGCCCCGCCAGGTCGATGCGGAAGACGGGCGAGCGCCCCTCGTCGTCCGCCACGACGAGCAGGCCCGACGAGTCCGGCAGCCACACCTGACCGCCGGGCCAGCGGTCCCAGCCCGCCGCGACCACGCGCGGCTCGCCACCTGCGAGCGGCACGATCGCGAGCCCCGAGCGGGGCGCCTCGTGCGGCGTCGAGATCGTCTCGTACCCGTACACGACCCACTGCCCGTCGGGCGACACCACGGGCGCGTGCGCGTCGAGCGCGTCGTCGGCGACGAGCGTGCGCCGCTCCCCGGTGGCGAGGTCGATCACCTCGAGCCGCCCGCGCTGGTCACCGCGTGCCCGCGCGACTGTCCAGCTCGTCACGAGCGCAGCACCGTCGGGCGTGAGCGTCGCCTGCTGCTCGACGAGCGCCGCGCCGGCCTGCGGCGTGCGGTCCACGAGCGTGAGCCGCGCCTCGTCCCGACCCGCGAGCGCGGTCTCGTCGGACCCCGTCACGAGCCCCGCGAGGTCCCCCGTGAACAGGTGCGGGAAGCCCGGACCGAGGTCGTGGTCCCAGAACCGGACCGGGTAGCCCTCGTGCAGGATCGCGGCGACCTTCGTGTCCTTGCGGTCCTTGCGCACCTGCTCGTCGTGCTCGTCGTCGCGCGCACGGCCCAGCACGTCGCCCTGCACGAGCACCGTGTCCGCGTCCCGCGCCACGACCGGTCCCCCGAGGCCGCCCTTGCGCGCCGCGACCACGCGCGCCTCGGCGCCGTCGCGCGGCAGGAGCCACAGCGCGGCCGGGGCGTCGTCGTCCGCGTCCTTGGCGTCCGGGTCCGGGCGCGCGCTCGTGAACAGCAGGTCGCCGCCGCGCGTGAACGCGGCCCCGCCCTCGGACTTCGCCGAGCGCGTGAGGCGCCGCGCGGGCCGCTCGCCGGCCGGGTCGACCTCCCACAGCGCGGTCAGGTAGCGCGTCTTCTTCGCGTCGAGCGTCGCGACCCCGACGACGAGGCGCGCACCGTCCGGGGACAGCACCAGCCCCCCGACACGAGGGATCCCGACGTACTCCTCCAGGTCACCGATCGTCATGCCCTTGTCCTATCACCCCGGACCGACACGACGGCCCGGGCCGGACCGCGGCCGCGCCTCAGGTCCCCGAGAGGTTCTTGAGCATCTCGTTGTACGCGTCCAGCTCGGGGTCCTCGTCGCGCGTGCGCCGGTCCCGCTGCCGCGCGCGACGGTCGTCGTCGCGCGCCCATGCGACCGCGATGCCGATCGCGAGCGCGAGCGTCGGCAGCTCGCCGATCCCCCACGTGATCCCGCCGCCGACCTGCTGGTCCGCGATCGCCGACGGCCCCCACGGCCGCCCCAGCAACCCGAACCAGTCCGCGACCAGCAGCGACTCGCTCGTCACGAGCGACACCCCGAAGAACGCGTGGAACGCCATCGTCGCGAACACCGCGAGCAGGCGTTGCGGGTAGCCGAGCCGGCGCGGCCCCGGGTCGATCCCGACCATCGCGTTCACGAACAGATACCCGACGAGCGTGAAGTGCACGACCATGAACAGGTGCCCGACGCTGCTGCGCAGCGACCACGCGAACAGGTCCGTGTAGTAGAACGCGAGCATCGAGACGACGAAGTTCACGCACGCGACCACGGGGTGCGCGAAGAGCTGACCCACGCGGCTGTGCACCAGCACGAGGATCCACTCGCGCGGACCGCGCGACACGTCGCCCGCGAGCATTGCCGACCGCACGGGCAGCGCGCGCAGCGCGAGCGTGACCGGCGCGGCGAGCGCGAGGAACAGCGGCACGACCATCGCGAGCACCATGTGCTGCACCATGTGCGCGCTGAACAGCACGTGCCCGTACGTGGCCGGCCCGCTGCTCGTCGTCCACCCGAACAGCACGAGGCCCGTGGTCCACGACGCGGTGCGCGCCCACGGCCACGCGTCGCCGCGCGCTCGCAGCCGGCGCACCCAGCGCCAGTACACGACGACCCCCGCGACCGTCAGGCACGCGAGCAGCAGGTCCCAGCGCCACTGCGTGAACCACCGCTCGAACGTCGGCTCCGGCGGCAGCGGGTGCCCCGTGACCTGGTAGGCGGGCGTCGGGTCGGCGGGCGGCTCCTGCGGGACGGGCGGGGCCGACGAGGCCAGCGCGACCGCCACGCCCGACACCGCACCCATGACGACGAGCTCGACCGCCACCAGGCGCCAGAACAGCGCGGTCACCGGCCCCGGCTGTGCGGTGCGCCGCTCGAGCGCCGCGACCGTGCGCCGTCGGTGCAGCAGCCCGATCCCCGCGAGCCCGACGAGCAGGCCGACCTTGACCAGGATCAGCACGCCGTACCGCGTGCGCAGCCCGTCGACCGACCCGAGCCGCAGCCACCCCGACACGAGCCCCGACACCGCGACCGCCGCGAGGCACCAGCCGGCGATCACCGAGTACCGAGCGACCGCCGACGCGAGGTCCCGCGCCAGGGCGCGCACGAGCACCGCGAGCGCGGCCAGCGCCCCGATCCACACCGCTGCTCCGAGCAGGTGGACGAAGAGCGCCGACGTCGCGAGATCGTGGCCCGCCGCGCCGGCCGCGTGCCCGAGCTGCGCGAGCTGCCACAGCGCGACGACCGCGAGCGCGAGCGTCCACGCCGCCCCCGTCGGCGTCTGCACCACCATGGCGAGCGCCGTCACGACAGCGGCGACGATCACGACAGAGCCGAGCGTGCGCCCGAGCGGGATCTGCGTGCCGAACATCCAGATCTCGTCGCCGAACCCCGTCGACGAGAGCGGCGTGCCCGCGATGTTCGCGTACGTCAGGACGAGCTGCGCGACCGCCGCGACCGTCCAGCCGCCCGCCGCGCACGCCGCGACGAGCAGGCTGCGGGGATAGGCCGTCCCCTCCGCGACCGCCCGCCCGTGCGCCGTCGCACGTTCCGCGGCCCGCGTCGCCGCCCGGTCCGCCCGGCCCGCGCCGTCACCCGTGCCACCGGCCCGGCCCGGCCGCTGCGCCCGTTCCGCTCGACCCGGTCGCCCCGCTTGGCGCGGCAGCACGCAGACCGCGAGGACCAGCGCGCCGATCGTCGTCGCGGCGAGCAGCTGTGCGGCCGCCTCGGCCACCGGCAGCCCCCACCGCACGAGCGGTCCGGGGTCGAGCACGAGCGCCGGCAGCGCGGCACCGGAGAACCACACCCCCAGCACCACCGCACCCACCGCAGCGACGACGAGCCCGACGAGCCGCCCGCCACCATTCCTCACCACCCCCCCAGCATC
>Ga0206103_100714_pt1 | contig 14805 bp, 18 predicted proteins | sample 1B5Ametagenome_FD_148638 | JGI IMG/M metagenome (GOLD analysis project Ga0206103, IMG submission 148638) | Enriched microbial communities from leaf-cutter ant dump, University of Wisconsin, Madison, United States - 1B5A | ecosystem: Environmental > Terrestrial > Nest > Insects nest > Nest dump... | reverse complement strand
TATGCCGCCTTCCGCCGTTCCGCGTTTCGCGCGCTCGAAAAACCCTACCGGACGGGTTCTCTCGGCATCGAGGCGGCCGCCTTCGGCCCCGCCTTCGTGGCCGCGCGGGCCATGTCGGCGCCGACGGCGGCCGAGGCCCGCACCTTCTTCGAGACGCATTTCCGTCCGTTCCGCATAAGGCCGCGCGACGGCGCCGGCTTCGTCACCGGCTTCTACGAGCCGGTCGCGCGCGCCGCGCCGGTACGGACGCCGGAATTTACCGTCCCGCTCTACCGGCGGCCCGACGATCTCGTCGACCTCGACGACGCCGGCCGCCCCGCCGGCATGGACCCCTATTTCGCCTTCGGCCGGAAGACCGATGCCGGCATCGTCGAATATTTCGACCGCGGCGAGATCGAGCGCGGCGCGCTCGTCGGCCGGGGGCTTGAGTTCGCCTGGCTCGCCGACAAGGTCGACGTCTTCTTCATCCACGTGCAGGGCGCGGCCCGCCTCGTCATGCCGGACGGCGCGGAGCGGCGCGTCACCTATGCCGCCAAGTCCGGCCATCCCTTCACCGGCGCCGGCCGGGTGCTGGTCGAAAAGGGCGAGCTCGCGCTGGCCGACGTCACCATGCAGTCGATCCGCGCCTGGTTCCGCGATCATCCGGACCGCGTCGACGAGATCCTGTGGCGGAACCGTTCCTTCATCTTCTTCCGCGACGCGCCGGTGGACGATCCGACCCTCGGCCCGGTGGCCGCGGCAAAGGTGCCGCTGGCGGCCGGCCGCTCGATGGCCGTCGACCGGCTGATCCACACCTTCGCCACGCCCTTCTTCGTCGACGCGCCGACGCTGACGGCCTTCGGCGGCGACAGGTTTAGCCGGCTCATGATCGCGCAGGACACCGGCTCGGCCATCGTCGGCCCGGCGCGCGGCGACCTCTTCGCCGGTTCCGGCGACGCGGCCGGCGAGATCGCCGGCGTGGTGCGCAACGCGGCCGACTTCCACATCCTCGTCCCGGCGACGATCGCGGAGCGCTTCCCGTGACGGCGCGGCGCGGCACGAAAGGGCTCACGACCGAGGACCGCATCCTCTGGCACAAGGTGGCGCGCTCGGTGAAGCCGCTGCCCGGCGTCGAGCTGGAGCCGGTCGAGACGGTCGAATCGGAGCCGCCGGCGCTCCCGCAGGTGGCCCGCGGACCGGCTTCCGTCCCGCCTTTCATCTCGGCGCTGCAGCTTCCGAAGCCGGCTACGCGTCCGCGCCCGACCGGCCTCGACGACCGCACCCATGGCAGGATCGCCAAGGGCCGGCTGTCGATCGAGGCGCGCATCGACCTGCACGGCCTCACCCAGGCGGAGGCGCATGGCCGACTGCTCGGCTTCTTGCGCCAGGCGCATGCGTCGGGCCTGCGCCACGTGCTGGTCATCACCGGCAAGGGCACGTCGAAGGGCGGCGACGGCGTGCTGCGCCGCGCCGTGCCCGGATGGCTGGCGACGGCTCCCTTCGCCGGCCTCGTCGGCGCCCACGCCGAGGCCGCGCGCCAGCATGGCGGCGAGGGCGCGCTCTATCTGCGGCTGCGCCGCGCCGGCCCCGCCGGATGACCCCGTTCGGCCAGCGGCTGCGCGAGCTGCGCCGGGCGAAGGGCGTCAGCCAGAAGCAGATGGCCGCCGCGCTCGGCGTCAGCCCGGCCTATCTCTCGGCGCTGGAGCACGGCCATCGCGGTGCGCCGGGCTGGCCGATGGTGCAGAAGGTGATCGGCTATTTCAACGTGATCTGGGACGAGGCCGAGGAATTGCAGCGCCTCGCCGCGCTCTCCGACCCGCGCATCGTCATCGACACGGCCGGCCTGTCGCCGCGGGCAACCGAGCTCGCCAACCTGCTGGCGCAGAAGGTGCGCGAGCTCGACGATAACCGCCTCGACGGCCTGATCGCCCAGCTCCGCGCGGAAAATCGTCGTGACTGATGTCGGCGCCGGCCGTGTCCGGCCGTCCTTCGGGTAGATGCTCGAGGATGGAGGGATCGATGAGCGGGAAGACGATGGTTCGCGTGGGCTGGCTGCTCAGCGGCCTCTACGTGCTGTTCATGCTGGGCGCCTCGGTCGCGCCGAAGCTGCTGGGCATGGAAGTCGCGGACGAGACGATGCGCCAGCTCGGCTGGCCGGACGGCTACGTGACGATGATCGGGCTGATCGAACTCGCTTGCGTGCTTCTTTATATATGGCCGCGCACCAGCGTGCTCGGCGCCGTGCTGGCGATGGGCCTGTTCGGCGGCGCGATGGCGACGCAGGTCAGGGTCGGCAACCCACTGTTCAGCCACGAGCTGTTCGGCCTCTATCTCGGCTTGTTCATGTGGGGCGGCCTGTGGCTGCGCGACCCGGCGCTGCGGGCGATCTTCCCGTGGCGGAAGGGCTGAAGGCCTATTTGAACAGCCCTTCGAGGTCCTCGATGCGGTCGTTCACCAGCCAGCCGTAATAGTTCTCCTCCGGCAGCCGCGCGGATTGCCCGTTGGCGCGGCGCCGGTCGTTCTCGGCCTTCAGCGCGCGGGCCCGCCGCTCCGGGTCGCCGAGATTGTAGAGGGTGGCGGTGATGCCGGGGTTCTTCGAGATGTCGAAGCCGGCGATCCGCGCATAGGCGTCGATCGAGGTTTTCAGCGTCGCCGCCACGTAGGGCAGCGTCAGGTCCGGGTCCATGATCGTCCGGTAGACCTGCCCCGGATCGTCGGCCGACAGCTTCGGCAGGCCGGAGACGCGGTGGACGAGGTCGCTCATCTGCAGCGCCGTCAGCGGGTTGAGCTGGCCGATGCCGAAGGTCTGGCCGGCATAGAGCGGCTGGAAGAAGACGGCGCCGAACCGGTCGTCCGGGAAGCGCCTGCCGTCGACCGTCTTGCCGCGGAAGTCGCGCTCCCAGATGCGCTCGCGGCAGGCCCAGATCTCGTAGCTGTCGGAGACCTTCTCGCATTCCTCGAACTGCGGCCGGGTGACGAAATCGGTCACCGATTCGCCGTTGTAGCGGAAGGCGATGGCCGAGCCGACATAGGAGAACGCCTTGACGTAATAGGTCTGCAGGCGGTCGTAGACGTCGACGTTGTAGGTGTGCTCGCCGATGATGGCGCCGACCATGTGGATCGGGGCGATGCCGTATTGCCGCGCCGCCGCCGCGATCTTGGCGCGCAGATCGCCATCCTTGCGCAGGAAGTCGAGCACGCGCCGGTACTTCGCCTCGTAGGTCGTGTTCAGCGCCTGCGTGCGGCTGGCGGAGCCGTAGGGCACCGGCGGCTGCGTCGCGTTGCGGTTGCCGGGCGGCACGAGCGTGGCCGCCAGCCCCGGCATGGCTGCCGCGAGCAGCATGCAGAGTGCTGGAATGACGGCCCGCCGCGTGTTTCGCATACTGGTTGTCGCCCTGCCCGACTGTGCAACCTTTAGGGAGTGCCGCGGATCGTGTCGAGCCGGGCGGGCCGGAAAACCGGCCGGCGCGGGGGTGCCGCGCCGGCCGCAAGCCTTACAGGATGAAACGAGACAAATCTGTGTTCCTGGCGAGGTCGCCGACCCGCTTCTTCACATATTCGGCGTCGATTGTGACTTCCGTGCCACCCCGGTCCGGCGCGTCGAAGGAGATTTCGTCGAGCACGCGCTCCATCACCGTCTGCAGCCGCCGCGCGCCGATGTTCTCGATGCTGGCGTTGAGGTCGACCGCGATGCCGGCCAGCGCGTCGATCGCGTCGTCTGTGAAGGAGAGCGTCACGCCCTCGGTCGCCATCAGCGCGATGTACTGCTTGATCAGGCTCGCCTCGGTCTCGGTCAGGATACGGACGAAGTCCTCCTTCTCCAAGGCCCTCAGCTCGACGCGGATCGGCAGGCGGCCCTGAAGCTCGGGCAGCAGGTCCGAAGGCTTCGAGACGTGGAAGGCGCCCGAGGCGATGAACAGGATGTGGTCGGTCTTGATCTGCCCGTATTTGGTCGCCACCGTCGTGCCCTCGACCAGCGGCAGCAGGTCGCGCTGCACGCCTTCGCGCGAAGGGCCGCCGGAGATGTCGGAGCGCGCCGCGATCTTGTCGATCTCGTCGATGAAGACGATGCCGTCGTTCGCCGCCGATTCCAGCGCCTGCCGCACCACCTCGTCCTGGTCGAGCAGCTTGTCGGACTCGTCGGCGATCAGCAGCTCGTAGGAATCCTTCACCGTCGTCTTGCGCATCTTGGTGCGCTTGCCGCCCATCGCCTTCGACAGCATGTCGTTGATGTTCATCACGCCGATATTGGCGCCCGGCATGCCGGGAATCTCGAAGCTCGGCATGCCGCCGGTGCCGGCGTCGGCCACCTCGATCTCGATCTCCTTGTCGTCGAGCTCGTTGTCGCGCAGCTTCTTGCGGAAGGAATCGCGGGTGGCTGGGCTCGCCGTCTTGCCGACGAGGGCCTCCAGCACGCGCTCCTCGGCGTTGAGGTGGGCGCGCGCCTTGACGTCCTCGCGCATCTTCTCGCGTGTCAGCCCGATGGCGATCTCGACGAGATCGCGCACGATCTGCTCGACGTCGCGGCCGACATAGCCGACCTCGGTGAACTTGGTCGCCTCGACCTTGACGAAGGGCGCGCCGGCGAGCTTGGCCAGCCGCCGCGAGATCTCGGTCTTGCCGACGCCGGTGGGGCCGATCATCAGGATGTTCTTCGGCATCACCTCTTCGCGCATCTGGCCTTCGAGCTGCTGGCGCCGCCAGCGGTTGCGCAGCGCGATGGCGACGGCGCGCTTGGCGTCCTTCTGGCCGATGATGTAGCGGTCGAGCTCGGAAACGGTTTCGCGGGGGGAGAAATTGGTCATTCGTCTGTCTCTTCCGGTGCGTCCCGCCTCATCATGAGCACGGAACCGTAGATTGTGTGTCTCTCGTCGAAGGCGGTGAAGCCCGCCTTCTCATAGGCGCGTATGGCGCGCGCGTTGACCGGGTCCGGGTCGATGATGACTCGCGGCACGCCTTCCTCGAACAGCATCTCGGCGAAGCGGGCGACGATCGCCGAGCCGTGGCCCTTGCCGAGCAGCTCGGCCGGGCCCATCGAGATGTCGAGCCCGATCGTGCCGGTCGGCTGGTCCTGGTAGGGATGGCCGTCCTCCAGATGCGGGTCGTAGCTCTGGAGATAGGCGATGGGCTCGCCGTCCAGCTCCACGATCAGCGGCTCTGTCTCGATGCTGTCCATCGCCTCGCGGATCTCCGACACGCTCAGCTTGGCGTCGTCGCCCCACCATTCCGCATTGTGCGGGCGGGAGAGCCAGTCGGCCAGCATCGGCAGGTCGTCTTCCTCGACGGCGCGGAAGTCGTAGCGCGCGGCCCTGCCGTCATTCGGCATCGAGCGTTTCCACCACGACGTTCTGGTTGGTGTAGACGCAGATGTCGGCGGCGATCTTCATCGCCGTGCGGGCGATCTCCTCGGCGTCCTTGTCGGTGTCCATCAGCGCGCGCGCCGCGGCGAGCGCGTAGTTGCCGCCCGAGCCGATCGCCATCACGCCGTGCTCCGGCTCCAGCACGTCGCCGGTGCCGGTCAGCGCCAGCGTCACGTGCTTGTCGGCTACCAGCATCATCGCCTCAAGCCGGCGCAGGTAGCGGTCGGTGCGCCAGTCCTTGGCCAGCTCGACCGCGGCGCGGGTGAGCTGGTCGGGATACTGCTCGAGCTTGGCTTCCAGCCGCTCCAGCAGGGTGAAGGCGTCGGCCGTGGCTCCGGCGAAGCCGGCGATCACGTTGCCCTTGCCGACCCGGCGGACCTTCTTCGCATTGCCCTTCATGATCGTCTGGCCCAGGCTGACCTGGCCATCGCCCGCGATCACCACCTTGCCGCCCTTGCGCACCGTCACGATCGTCGTGGCGTGCATCGTCAAATCATTGCTCATCAATGTCTCCGTGGCGGCCTCGTGAAGCACCGCCGTTTTCAATGTCGAGTCTATGTATGTGCGGCCCGGCCGAATGCAAACCGGCGGGCCCGACGGCCCGTCGCTTGCTTCTGGATATCGCCGTCGCCTGCTGTTAGAAGGCTCGCGCGAACAGGACCCCGACAGGGAATTTGCCCATGGCCTCCGGCGAGAAGGCGCGCCGCGCGAGCGTCGAGCGCAAGACGAAGGAAACCGCGATCTCCGTCGCCGTCGACATCGACGGGACGGGAAGGTCGGAGATTTCGACCGGCGTCGGCTTCTTCGACCACATGCTGGAGCAGCTTTCGCGCCATTCGCTGATCGACATGACGATCCGCGCCGAGGGCGACCTGCACATCGACGACCACCACACGGTCGAGGACACCGGCATCGCCATCGGCCAGGCGCTCGCACGGGCGCTCGGCGAGCGGCGCGGCATCTCCCGCTACGCCTCGCTCGACCTCGCCATGGACGAGACGCTGACGCGCGCCGCCGTCGACGTGTCGGGCCGGCCCTACCTCGTCTGGAACGTCGCCTTCCCGGCGGCCAAGATCGGCAGCTTCGACACAGAGCTGGTCAAGGAGTTCTTCCAGGCGCTCGCCCAGAACGCCGGCATCACGCTGCACGTCACCAACCACTACGGCGCCAACTGCCACCACATCGCCGAGACCTGCTTCAAGGCGGTGGCGCGGGTGCTGCGGGCCGCCTGCGAGATCGATCCGCGCCAGGCCGGCGCGATCCCCTCGACCAAGGGCACGCTCAACGGGTGAGGCTCCGCGCATGATGCCGAAAAGTTGCAGACTTTTCGGGCTGAACATCATGCGCAAGCAAAAGAACAGATCGTAATGACGATTCGACGAAACATTGTCGCGATCCGAAGTGGGGCTTAGATGGCAAGCTTCGTGGTGATGGAGCGGCCGGGCTCCGGCGCCCGCGACTTCGAGGTCGTGCGCGACGGCTTCCACTGGCTGGCGCTGCTGTTCCCGTTCTTCTGGTTCCTGTTCCACCGCATGTGGATCGAGGCGGTCGCCGTGCTGGCGCTCGGGATCGGCATCGGCCTGCTCACCGATTTCGCCGGGCTCGACTGGCTTTGGCCGTTCGGCCTGCTCGTCGCGCTCGTCTGCGGCTTCGAGGCGCCGGCATTGCGCGTCGCCGCGCTGCGCCGCGCCGGCTGGCGCGAATGGGGCGTCGTCGAGGCGCGCGACCGCGACGGGGCCGAGATCGGCTATCTGGACGAGGCGGGCACGGCCGCCGGTTTCGTCGCAGCCGATGGCGCGGGCCTTCCCGATACGCCGGTGCCCGGCGCGACAGCCGCCCGCCCAGCCACCGGCCCGGCGCTCGGCTTCCTGTCCTATCCCGGAGGCCGCTGAGATGCGCGTCGCGATCATCGACTACGGCTCCGGCAACCTGCGCTCGGCCACCAAGGCCTTCGAGCGCGCCGCCCGCGAGGCCGGCATTGCCGCCAAGATCGACCTGACGGCGGACGCCGGGCGCGTCCGCTCGGCCGACCGCATCGTGCTGCCCGGCGTCGGCGCCTATGCCGACTGCGCCGCCGGCCTGCGCGCCGTCCCCGGCATGTGGGAGGCGGTCGAGGAGGCGGCGATCGCCCGCGCCCGCCCCTTCCTCGGCATATGCGTCGGCATGCAGCTCATGTCCGAACGCGGGCTGGAGAAGACCGTCACGCACGGCTTCGGCTGGATCGGCGGCGACGTCGTCGAGATCGCGCCGTCGGACCCGTCGCTCAAGATCCCGCAGATCGGCTGGAACACGCTGGAGCTGAAACGCCCGCACCCGCTTTTCGAGGACATCCCCATCGGCCCGGACGGGCTGCACGCCTATTTCGTCCACTCCTACCACCTCGCCGCCACGCGGCCGGCCGAGGTGCTGGCCGTCACCGACTATGGTGGGCCTGTCACGGCCGCGGTGGCGCGGGATAACCTTGCCGGCGTGCAGTTTCATCCCGAGAAGAGCCAGGCGCTCGGCCTGGCCCTGATCGCCAACTTCCTGAGGTGGAAGCCATGAAGAAGGGTTTTTGGATCGCGATGGTCTCGGTCACCGATCCGGAAGCGTTCAAGGGCTATGTCGGTGCCTTCGACGCGGCGTTCGAGAAGTACCGCGGCAGGTTCCTGGCGGCGAGCGGCGACGCCCAATATCCCGAAGGCTTCCCCGCGGACCGGACGGTGATCGTCGAGTTCGACAGCTTCGCCGACGCGGTCGCCTGCTACCATTCGCCCGAATACAAGGCCGCGCTCGATCTGCGCCGCGCCACCGCCACCTCGCATCTCGCCATCGTCGAGGGCCTGTAGGCCCGCCCTTACAATCCCGGAACCGTTCAGCGCCGTGATCCTCTTTCCCGCCATCGACCTCAAGGACGGTCAGTGCGTCCGCCTCAAGCTGGGCGAGATGGCGAGCGCGACCGTCTACAATGCCGACCCGGCCGCACAGGCGCGGGAGTTCGAGCGGCAGGGTTTCGAGTGGCTGCATGTGGTCGACCTCAACGGCGCCTTCGCCGGCAAGTCGGTCAACAGCGCGGCGGTCGGCGCTATCCTCAAGGCGACCAGGAACCCGGTCCAGCTCGGCGGCGGCATCCGCACCATCCCGCAGATCGAGGACTGGCTCGACCGGGGGCTCGCCCGCGTCATCCTCGGCACGGTGGCCGTGCGCGAACCTGAGCTGGTCAGGGAAGCCTGCCGGCTGTTCCCGGGCAGGGTCGCCGTCGGCATCGACGCGCGCGGCGGCAAGGTGGCGGTCGAAGGCTGGGCGGAAGCCTCCTCGCTCGGCGCGGTCGAGCTGGCGAAGAAGTTCGAGGGCGCCGGCGTGGCGGCCATCATCTACACCGACATCGACCGCGACGGCGTGCTGACCGGCATCAACTGGGAGGCGACGATCGCGCTGGCCGACGCCGTGTCGATCCCCGTCATCGCCTCGGGCGGCCTCGCCTCGATGGCCGACATCCGCCGCATGACCATGCCGGACGCCCGGAAGCTGGAAGGCGCAATCTCCGGCCGCGCCCTCTACGACGGCCGCATCGACCCCGCCGAGGCGCTGGCGCTGCTGCGGGGATAACGCCGCCTCAGTCGCTCGCGCCGGACGACCACCAGTCGATGGCGACGATCTCGCGGCCCATCGACCAGTTGAAATCGATGCGGCTGGTCAGGTGCGGCCAGTCCGGCTCCAGCACCAGCCATGTCTGCCTGTCGCCCTTGCTCCACACCCCGTTGAAGATCTGGGTGCCGCCCTGGTTGTAGGTGCAGAAGTCGATGAGCCGCAGGCCGCCGTCGCGGAACTCATTGTCCTGCCGCCGGAAGTCGCGCTCGTCGGCGCCCACCCACAGCGCCGCCAGTCCCGAGGCGCCCTGCTCGAACAGGCCGGCGAACCAGCGCTCGCCGCGCGCCGCGAAGCTGTCGAGCGCGATCAGCCTCTGGCCTTGCGCGCGTTTGGCCCATTCGGCCTCGAAGGCCGCCCGCGGCAGCACCACGAGCTCGGTCGGGCTGCCGCGGTCGAAGGTGCCGCCGACCATCGTGGTCCCGTTCTCGTGATAGGCGAAGATGTCGGTCGCCCGGATGCCCTGCCGCGCCAGCTCGGCCTGCCTGCCCCTGAAGCCGCCCTCGTCGAGCAGCCAGAACGGCATGTCGGTCCTGCCGTCCTCGAACACGCCCAGGAAGGTGCGCTCCACCTGGTCGGAGAACGAGGGCTGGCCGGGACGCGCCTCGGCCGACGCGATGCGGGAAAGCCGCAGGCCCTGCTTGCGCAGGGTGTCGATCTGGCTGGTGAAGCCATCCCAGCCGGCGACGTGGTACGCCTGGCCTCCGTCCCGCTTGTCGCGCACCAGCACCGCATAGCTGCTGCGGGAATCGTCCAGCCGCTTTCCCACCGGCAGGATCGTGACGCGGAAGTCGAAATCGCCCTCGATGCCGCCGCCTTCCTCCGCCGTGAAGGTGCCGTAGGAGCTGGACGAGACGCTGGTCACCCATGCGCTGGTGGCGCCGTTGGGGCAGTCCTGCTCGGGCGTCAGCGTCAGCGTCCGGTTGCGCAGCTCGGTGTCGCCGAACGTGTCCTGCTCCCAGCCGCTGATCTTGATCTTGAGCTTGCCGCCGTTGAGCGGGACGGAGGGGAAGATCCGGCCGACCGTATACTCCCCGCCGGTCTTGATGCCGTGGCGGTCCCACCACTGGACCTGTCCGTTCACTTCGAGGCGCATGTGCCATTCATGCGTGCCCATTTCCTTGGGCAGGCCCGTCATGACCCCCTCCTGTGTCCGGGTCACGCGGATGCGTTCGATCTTGACGTAGGCGATTTCGGATTTGGGCATGGTGGCGTCCTGCGCTCGATTGACCCGCCCCGGACCCCGATTTCCCCCGGCGGCACCTTCACCGATCCGCCGCTGGGGATGAAGGTGCATGTGCGAAGTATGGTGAAACAATTCTCATCTCGCCGGCCGACGCTGCATTGCAGCAAAAAGCTTGCGTCGCGGCGCGCGGGCCTCTACGTCACGCCGGCAGGACAGCAGGTTGGGCTTTTCGCATGACCCTGAAATACCGCGTCATCCCTTGTCTGGACGTCAAGGACGGCCGCGTGGTGAAAGGCGTCAACTTCGTCGACCTCGTCGATGCCGGCGATCCGGTCGAGGCGGCGCGGGCCTATGACGCGGCGGGCGCCGACGAGCTGTGCTTCCTCGACATCACCGCCTCGTCCGACAACCGCGAGACCATCTTCGACGTGGTCGCCCGCACCGCCGAGCAGTGCTTCATGCCGCTGACGGTGGGCGGCGGCGTGCGGCAGGTCGCCGACATAAGGAAGCTGCTGCTGGCCGGCGCCGACAAGGTCTCGATCAACACGGCGGCCGTGAAGAACCCGGATTTCGTCGCGGAAGCGGCGGCAAAATTCGGTGACCAGTGCATCGTCGTCGCCATCGACGCCAAGAAGGTGTCGGGGCCAGGCGAGGCCGACCGCTGGGAGATCTTCACCCATGGCGGGCGCGAGCGGACCGGCATCGACGCGGTCGGGTTCGCCCGCAAGGTCACGGCGCTCGGCGCCGGCGAGATCCTGCTCACCTCGATGGACCGCGACGGCACCAAGGCCGGCTACGACATCGCGCTGACGCGCGCGGTGGCCGATGCCGTGCGCGTGCCGGTGATCGCCTCGGGCGGCGTCGGCACTCTCGACCATCTGGTCGAGGGCATCCGCGACGGCCATGCCACCGCCGTGCTCGCCGCCTCGATCTTCCACTTCGGCACCTATTCGATTGCCGAGGCCAAGGCTCATATGGCAAAAGCCGGCCTTGCGATGCGGCTCGACGCCGCTGCCTGAATGAAGGTGCCTGGAACGGGGGCCCGAGCAGGGGATGACCGGATGAGCGGTTTCACGCTTGCCCACCTCGAGCGGATCGTCGCGGAACGCGGCCGCTCCGGCGATCCGCAGTCCTGGACCGCGAAGCTGTTCGCCGGCGGGCAGGAGCGGGCGGCTAAGAAGCTCGGCGAGGAAGCGGTCGAGACCGTCATCGCCGCCATGCAGGGCGACAAGGCGCGTCTCGCCTCCGAAAGCGCCGACCTGCTCTACCATCTGCTTGTCGTGCTCGCCGTCGGCGGCGTGCCGCTGGAGGCCGTGATGGCCGAGCTGGAAGGCCGCACAGGCCGTACCGGCATCGCCGAGAAGGCGTCTCGCGGCTGATGGCGGCGGCGCTGGAGGATCAGATGGACCAGCTCGTCGCCAGCGAGCGCTATTCGCCCTACCGCATCTTCACCGCGGCGGAATGGGCGGGCTTTCGCGACGAGACGCCGCTGACGCTCACCGAGGACGAGGTGCAGCGGCTGTCGTCCATGTACGAGCCGATCGACATCGAGGAGGTGCGCCGCATCTACCTGTCGCTGTCGCGGCTGCTGTCGGCCCATGTCGAGACGAGCCAGACGCTGTTCGCGCGCCGCCAGGTCTTCTTCAACGCCTCCGACGCGGTCAAGACGCCCTTCATCATCGGCATGGCCGGCTCGGTCGCCGTCGGCAAGTCGACCACCGCCCGCATCCTGCAGGAGCTCCTGAAACGCTGGCCGTCGAGCCCCAAGGTCGACCTCGTCACCACCGACGGCTTCCTCTATCCCAACGAGGTGCTGCGCTCGGAAAACCTGATGGAGAAGAAGGGTTTTCCGGAGAGCTACGACGTCGGCGCGCTGCTGCGCTTCCTGTCGGCCATCAAGTCGGGCCAGCGCGACGTGCGCGCGCCGCTCTACTCGCACCTGACCTACGACGTCGTGCCCGGCGAGTTCGTCACCATCGACCGGCCCGACATCCTGATCTTCGAGGGGCTGAACGTGCTGCAGCCGCGCGAGCTGCCGAAGGACGGCCGCATCGTGCCGTTCGTGTCGGACTTCTTCGATTTCTCGATCTACATCGACGCCGATTCCGACCTGATCCACCACTGGTACATCACCCGCTTCATGCGGCTGCGCGAGACCGCCTTCCGCAACCCGGCCTCCTTCTTCCACCGCTACTCCCAGCTCTCCGAGGACGCCGCGCTCGCCATCGCCGAGGGGCTCTGGCACAACATCAACCTGAAGAACCTGATGGAGAACATCCTCCCCACGCGCCCCCGCGCCGACCTGATCCTGCGCAAGGGCCGGGACCACCTCGTCGAGGAAGTCGCGCTGCGGAAGCTGTGAGGGGTGTTTCCCTCCCCTTGAGGGGACTGGCGCGCTACGCTCAGGCCGGGAAGGTAGGGGTCTCGCATGGGCGGGACCGCGCGGGACACCCCGAATACGAACAGGGCCGCCTCGCGGCGGCCCCGTCGGAATATGCGAGCGCGGATCGCGCTCAGGCGAGCTCGGGGATGCGCAGCACCTGGCCCGGATAGATCTTGTCGGGGTGCGTCAGCATCGGCTTGTTGGCCTCGAAGATCAGCGTGTGCTTGGGGCCCTTGCCCTTGCCGTACTGGGCCTCGGCGATCTTCCAGAGGTTGTCGCCCTTCTTGACCGTGTAGAAGACGGGCTCCTTGGCCGGCGCCGATGCCTTGACCAGTTCGGTCATGTCGGTGGCGTCGAGCTTCAGGCCTGATTCGGGCGCGACGATCTTCAGCTCGCCGGCCTCCACCTTGGAGACGCCGAGCGTGTTGCCCACCGCGATCACCGCCTTCTCGAAGATCGACTGGTCGGCCACGACGCCCTTCAGCACGGCCTTGTCGCCGACGACCTCGACCTGCACCTTGTCGGTGCCGAGCCCGTGCGAATCGAGCTCCTTCTTCAGCTTCTCCGCCGCCGGCGGCTCGTCGTCGCCGATGCCGAGCTTCTTGCCCACCGCCTTGACGAAATCGAAAATTCCCATCGGTCCGCCTGCCTCCTGCAACTGGAACGCGTTGTCCGCCGAATGTTGCACCCGCGGCGGCAAATGGAAAGGCTCTAATCGCGCTCGACGCGGCCGCGCAGCTTCTTCACCGTCGATCGGCCGGCCTTGGCCTTCAGCCGCCGCTCGACGGCCCCCTTCGAGGGCTTCGTCTTCTTGCGCGGCGGGGGCGGCGGCTCGGCCGCCCGGGCGACCAGCGCCACGAGGCGGGCACGCGCGTCCTCGCGGTTGCGCTCCTGCGTGCGGAAGCGGCTCGCCTCGATGATGACGACGCCGTCCTTGGTGGCGCGCTGGCCGGCCAGCCGGTAGAGCCGCGGCTTGATGTGATCGGGAATGCCGGCCGCGTTATGCGCGTCGAAGCGGAGCTGGACGGCGGTCGCCACCTTGTTGACGTTCTGCCCGCCCGGCCCCGAGGCGCGGATGAAGTTCTCTTCGAGATCGGTGCCGGCGATGATCACGCCGGGAGCGACCTCGATGTCGTCCGACGCGCTCATGGGCGTCTTGCGGGGTGGTGCGGCGAAGGCATGGTCCGCCGGTTGTCGCCGAAAGGCCGCGCAAAGACAATGGGCGCGGCTCAAGCCGCGCCCCCGGGGCCATCCGGGGCCTATTCGGCCGCGACGGCGACCCGCGGCGCGGCGCCCTTCACGGCGGCGTCGACATGCGCCTCGTATTTGGAGAAATTGTCGACGAACATGCCGACCAGCCGGCGGGCCTGCGCGTCGTAGCCGGCCTTGTCGCTCCAGGTCGAGCGCGGGTCGAGGATCGCCGCGTCGACGCCCGGTACGGCGACCGGCACCTCGAAGCCGAAATTGGCGTCGGTGCGGAAGCTCGCCTGCGACAGCGAGCCGTCGAGCGCGGCCGACAGCAGCGCCCGCGTCGCCTTGATCGGCATGCGGTGGCCGGTGCCGTAGGCGCCGCCGGTCCAGCCGGTGTTGACCAGCCAGCAGGCGACGCCGTGGCGGGCGATCAGCTCGCGCAGCAGATTGCCGTATTCGGAGGGGTGGCGCGGCATGAACGGCGCGCCGAAGCAGGTCGAGAACGTCGCCTCCGGCTCGGTGACGCCGCGCTCGGTGCCGGCGACCTTGGCGGTGTAGCCGGACAGGAAGTGGTACATCGCCTGCGCCGGCGTCAGCCGCGCGATCGGCGGCAGCACGCCGAAGGCGTCGGCCGTCAGCATGATGACGTTCTTCGGATGGCCGGCGCGGCCGGTGGCGCTGGCGTTGGAGATGAAGTCGAGCGGATAGGCGGCGCGGGTGTTCTCCGTCAAGCTGCCGTCGTCGAAGTCGGGCCGCCGCCGCTCGTCGAGCACGACGTTCTCAAGCACCGTGCCGAAGCGCCTTGTGGTGGCGTAGATCTCCGGCTCGGCCTGGGCCGAGAGCTTGATCGTCTTGGCGTAGCAGCCGCCCTCGAAGTTGAAGATGCCGTCGCCGCCCCAGCCGTGCTCGTCGTCGCCGATCAGCGTGCGCGACGGGTCGGCCGACAGCGTCGTCTTGCCGGTGCCCGACAGGCCGAAGAAGATCGCCGAGGCGCCGTCCGAGCCGACATTGGCCGAGCAGTGCATCGGCATGACGCCCCTGGCCGGCAGCAGGTAGTTGAGCGCGGTGAACACGCTCTT
>Ga0206103_100713_pt1 | contig 14813 bp, 10 predicted proteins | sample 1B5Ametagenome_FD_148638 | JGI IMG/M metagenome (GOLD analysis project Ga0206103, IMG submission 148638) | Enriched microbial communities from leaf-cutter ant dump, University of Wisconsin, Madison, United States - 1B5A | ecosystem: Environmental > Terrestrial > Nest > Insects nest > Nest dump... | reverse complement strand
CCGTTGGGCAATCCCTGGGCGGCGATCACCTCAAGCCGGATCTGGTTGAGCGCCGGGAGTTCCACTTTGAAAAATCGTGTCATAGAATGGGAAGTCCGAGGTTCTGCCCGGCGCAAAGGCCGAGAAATTGATGGAGCCGGTTGAAGTCTCGCGGGCCCGGTTCGCCTACCAGCCCCATGGCGCAGGTGATCGGTCCGGTGTGATAGGTGGATGAGGCGGGAATATTCGCCACCGATCCGATGTAGTACGCCGGTTGATTGACAGTTACCCCCGTGTCGGGATTGGATGCGGTGTAAACCGTGCCCGCGTTGATCCGCGCCTTGACGTCGCCGGTACTCCAGTTGGAGATCAGGTATCCCGCGGACCAGTCGGTGCCGTTGTTGGGAAATTCAAGCTGTGCCGTCGCTACGCTATTTGCACTCCGGTCAACGATCGCAAAAGCCTTGTCAGAGGCGCTCGACCGTGACGCCCTCAGCACGAGGCGGGAATGATTGGACCCGACCAGGCGCATGGTCCCAAACGGCGTCTGATTGCTGGCCAGGGACGTTGCCCTGAATGCCACCATGATCCCCTCAAAGGCGTTTCCCGCCAGATCGCTCAACGGGTCGGTGAATAAATCCTGTGTGGCGGCAGCATTGAAAACGACGGCGGGGAGCCCGCCCGGACCGCCGGACTCGCTCCAGATCGGCTGATAGATCGCATTGGTCTGGTTGGCGTTGATCCCCCGGATGATGTCGCGCCACTGCCGTACCGGCTGGCCATGGGTGGCGAGGGTGTCGGGCAGGGTATTGAAAACATTGAGCCACGACACCCAGGCGGCATGGCACTGCGGAACATCGCGGGGATGCCATACCCGCACCGCGTGACTGTTGCCGCACCGGATCACCGCGCCGATGTCCCGGACGCTGACGGAATAACCCGCTCCATATCCGATCGGCTCACCATTGCGATACCAGATCCCGTTTGCCCGTAAAAACTCTCCGGGGAACGGAATCCCCGAAATCCGCGTCCGCGTCAAAAGCAGACGGTTAATCCCTGGTGATGGCATGAACGGCCCCTCCTCCCTGTTTGGTCTTCATCCCTTCACCTTTGCCGATGAAACCAGGTGCGAAAGTTTCCGTAGCCCGGATGCCGCCAAAACACCCGCCCCCGGGACATCCCAAAAAGGTGCGGAAGGGCGTTTCGGCATTGAGAAAAACCGATAAAGAGATGATTTTACCTGATCCGCCCCTTCGGAAACAGACGGCCCCGAATCCGCACCCCGTTTCCCCCGGGGCGCGACGGTTGACTCAACATCCTTACCCATGATTCCAGAAGCCCCAACCATCCGCACCGAACTTCAGGTGATGTTTTTCGACACCGACTGTGCCGCCGTGGTCCATAACATCGCCTACCTCCGCTTTATCGAAACGGCCCGCACCCAGTTGGCGGAAAAGCTCGGCATGTCCCTCAAATCGATGTCCGCCACGGGCCGCTACCCGGTCGTCGTCCGGACGGAGATCGACTACAAACGCCCGGGAGCCGTGGGAGATCACCTCGTCGTGCACGGATGGCTGGAAGGGGTGAAGCGGAGCCGCTTCTGGTGCGGCTTCCGGATCGAGCGTCCGAGCGATGGCACCGTGCTCGTGGAATCCCGGCAGATGCTCGCCATTGTCCAGATGCCCGAGGGCCGCGCGATCCGCCTCCCCGACGACTGGATTGCCCGGTACAAAGACCTCCCCGCCCCGGAAAGCCAACGGTAACCGCTTTTCCCCGATGCCCGCGGATACACTTCCGTTCGAATCCCCGATGCTCCCCCCGCTGGTCCTGCGCCCGCCGCTGGGGCCCCGGGTTCTGCGGGCGGTGGTCATGCTTCTGGCCGCGCTGCTGCTTCTGGGGACGACCGGGTGGAGCCTCCTTGCCAACGGGCGGGAAGGGGATATCGCCGGAGCCGCCAGCCAGGCCCTGCTGGAACGGCAATGGCTGCCGACCGCCACCGAATCCCCCGCGGGTCCGCTCACCCTCTGGCTCGTGCGCACTTCCATGAGCCTTTTGGGAAACAACGAATTCGCCGCGCGGCTGCCGGCGGCGCTCGCCATGCTCGCCGTCATCTGGTTCACCTTCCGGATCGGTGAACGCCTGCGCGACGCCTGGCACGGGTTCGTGGCCGGGATGCTCGTCCTCTGCAATCCGGGAACCTTCACCCTCGGGCGCACCCTCACCCCCGCCCCGCTGGAGGCGGCCTTCCTCGCCGCCGCCTTTTACGCCCTGCTGCGGGGGTATCAGGACCGCCGGAGCCGCCAGCAATGGTTCTTCCTGGTCTGGCTGATGGCTGCGGGGAGCTTTTTCGCAGGGGGCTGGATGGCCCCCGCCTGCCTCGCCATCACCATCCTCGCCACCATGGGATTCTACCGCAAGGCGCGGGTGCGCTTTCCCGCGCTGATCATGGCCCGCAGCGAAGTGGTCATCATCCTCTCGGGCATCGCGGCGGCCGGCCTCGGTTATTCGGGGGTTCACCTCCCCTTCCTGCCGATGGAGATCAGCCACATCGCCTGGTGGCAGCTCTGGCTTCTCTTTCCGTGGTCCCTGCTGCTCCTGCCGGGCAGCTACGCCGTGGCCGCCCGGCTGCTCCTGCGCCCCCGGCGGCCCCTGGAATGGGAGGAAGGGTTCCCGCTGCTCTGGCTGGGCACCGGCCTTGCCCTGATTTTTCTCCTCCCGGACCCGAATCTCTTCGCCTCCCTCCTCATCTGGCCCGCCTTCGCCCTCTGGGCCGCCTATCGGCTGGAGATCACCCCCCGCATCCGCCTTCTGCGCGTCATCGGCGCGGTGGCGCTCATCGCCCTGCTCTGCCTGGGGATCGCAAGCCGTTTCAAGGTCGTGGCCGTCACCCTTTTCCCGGTCATCCGGGATTCCATCAACGGCATTCCGGGATTTCTCTGGCCCGCCATCGCCTCCGTCGCCCTGATCGCCATTCTCGCCTTCATCCTGTTTGTCGGAGCGGCCCTCTGGCTCGAATACCAGCACCAGCGGCGCTTCGCCCTCATCGCCCTGCTCGCCGCCATGATTCCGACCGCCTACGCCTTCGCGGATACTTCGGCGAAGTTCGCCCCTTATTTCTCCTGCGCGGATCTCGCCCGTTCCCTCAACAGCACGAAAAGGCCGGAGCGGATCGTCGCCTTGGACGGAAGCCTTTTCTCCTTCAGCAGCCTCCGCTTTTACCTCAACCCCGCCTTCACCCTCCTCCCGGCTCCACAGGGGGAGGCGGCGGCCCGGGCGTTCTGGGCGGAGCACCACCCCTTTCTCATCACCCGAAGCTCCCGGCTTCCCGAATGGGAGGCCCGCCTTGGCACCCCCCTGCAAACCATCAGCCGCACGGGAGCCAGCGTTCTGCTCATTCCGGGAGAGACTCCCCCGCCGCCACCCGCCGGGCAACCGGCGGGTCCGTAAAAGGTAGAGCCTACTCCGCCATCGCCTGGGCCGAGAGCGCCTCGCGCGCGGCCTTCAGCACCGCTTCCGTGGTCAGTTCGGCTTCGGCCTGCCGCCCTTCGATGCAGAGAAGGAAATCGTCGAGGTAGCGGCCATCCTGCGCCGGTTCGAGAGCGATTTCGCGCGGCGCCGGATCGCCATCCTTAACGACCCGCACCTGCTTCGCCCCGTAGGACGTGGAGGCCACCCCCTCCAGCCCGTGGCAGGTGATGTTCCAGTAGACCGGGTCCGGAAAGCCAAGGCGCGCTGCCGCCAGATAGGAAAAATCCGCCAGCACCCCCACGCCGTTGCCCAGGCGGGCCATCATCTGGGCGCAATCGCCGAAATGCGGGTGCTTCTTCGCCTTCGCGTTCCAGCACCGGGCGGCCAGCACCTCCTCCACGCGATAGCCCGTGAGCCACGGCAGGAGGTCAAAAGCGTGAATGCCGATATCGTTGATCGTCCCACCGTGCGCCCCCGGTTCGAAATACCAGGCGGGCCGCACCCCGAGATTGAGCGGATGCTGGCCGGTGATGTTCACCGTCACCACCTCCCCGATCATTCTCTCGCGGATCACCTTCCGCAGGGTGATCATCGGAGCCGCGTTGCGCAGATCAAGCTGACAGCCGATCTGGAGATTCGCCTCGCGCGCGAGGCGGCCGATTTCATCCAGCTCGTCGAGCCGCGTGCAGATCGGCTTGTCACTGATGACATGCTTGCCCGCCTTGAGTGCGGCGATGATGAGTTCCCCGCGCCTGCCGTACACCTCCCCGATGGCCACCACATCACAGGGAACCTCCTGAAGCATCGCCGCGTGGGAATCGTGGGTGAGGGCGATTTCGCCTTCGGCCTCGATCACCTTTCGCGTCGTCTCATCCTCCTCGCTCAGCGCCACCACCTCGATGGAAGGGTGGGCCTTGGCGTGGGAGAGGAGCGATCGGATGTGAGCGTGGCGAAAACCGGCGAACGCGAAGCGAAGTTTCATAGGGCGATTGAATAAGCCCGAATCAATCGGCGAGTAAACACCAAACCGCCCGAATCGGAAATCCCGCGGAAAAACCTCCCTTTTCCCCCCGGCGGCCCGCCGGAATCATCTCCTTCTGCGGGAAAGCGCATCCGCCACCCGCGCGATCCCCCCGCTCTCCCCGCGGGCGCGGGGATCGCAAGGCGGGAATCAGGCCTGCCCGGCGTAGCGGGATTCGTAGGTGAAAAGCTCGCCCGGGGCAAAGAACCGCTTGAGTTCGATCGCGGCGTTTTCCGCCGAGTCCGATGCATGGGCAATGTTCACCATCACATCCACACCGAAATCGCCACGGATCGTCCCTTTCTCCGCTTTCTTCGAATCGGTCGGCCCGATCAGGGTGCGAACCCGGTCCACGGCATTCTCTCCGGCCAGGGCAAGCGCAATCACGGGGGTCGATTGCATAAAGGTCACGATTTCGGGAAAGAACGGCTTGTCGAGCAGATGCGAATAGTGCTCCCGGAGCAGTTCGCCGGAAAGTTCGAACATCTTGGCTCCCCGGATCTGGAAACCGGCTTCTTCAAAACGGCGAATCACTTCGCCGACACGGCCGGTCGCGATACAATCGGGTTTCAGTAAGATCAATGTGGTTTGCATGGGCCGTAGGGTTATATCCGTTCCATGGAACGAATAAAACGAATTCTTTGGTTCGGGTGAAAAATTCCGTTTCCGCCCGCCGTTCCCCCGTCCCGGGAGGTATTTTCCGGCGGGCGCTGTCGAAGCGCGATCCCGTTTGCCGATGAAATGAAGAAGGAGCCGAGCCCATTTTCCGGCTCCGGCAACGGATCGTTGCGCTTCTTCCCTCCCCCTTCATCCCTTCCGTCAGTCCGCCTTCCTTCTTTAAGCGAATCGCGATTTCCACTGATCCCCGCCGCCTGCCGCCTGCCGCCTGCCGCCTGCCGCCGTTCCCGCAAGCTCACCCGTCAGCCTCCCTGCTCCCCGGTTCCCGCGCCGCCCGCCACGGGAAGAGTGCATTCCTCCCCCGTTTCATCCCAAAACACAAAACCCCGCCTCCGATGAAGGAAGCGGGGTTTTGTTTAAGGTTCAAATCGGCTGATCGCCGAGCGGGAATCGCTTAGAACGCGACCCGGAATCCGCCGTTGACGGAGTGCGAGTCGTAGTTCTTGCGGCCCAGCTCACCGGTGTAGTAAGCGAAGACCGACACCGAGGAGTTGAACTCCACGGAAGCACCGGCGTCGAGCACGAGGCTGTCGCGGCCGAGGTCCGGTCCGTCCACCGTGTAGTGCTTGGAGGCACCCACGAAGCGGGCGTCGATCGAAGCGGCGGAATCGAGGTACTCGTGCTTCCACTGAGCGCGGACTTCCGGCTTGATCACCACGCTGCCGGCGTTGATCGCGTAGGCAACCTTCAGACCGAGCAGCGAGCGGAGGGACTCGTAGTGCTGGGACTGGAAGTGCTGGGGCGCGTCGGAGTTGGTTTCGTCAAACGAGTTGAGGCCGATGTAGGTGTACTGGAACGACCCGACAGGTCCGACGGTCAGGCCGCCGGTCTGGAAGTCGTAGCCACCACCGAGGAGGGCGTTGAACTCGCCGCCATCCGTGTCGCCGTGGGCTTTGCCACCCAGGGTCTCACGACGGCTGCGGTAGGAGTTGTAGCCACCGCCAACCGCGGCATTCACATAAGCGCCACCACCGAAGGCGGTCGCGTAGACGCCGCCACGGCCACCGTCCACGTCGAGGCTGCCGTCACCGGGAAGCTTGGTGGAGGTGTTGGTGTAGCCGGCGTTCACACCGACCACGAGGTTTTCGCTCACGCGATAGTCGGCGCCGAGGGTGAACCCGGCGGAGCGGAAGCTGAACCCGCGGCTGTTGCCGGTGTTCTCCACGTCGGCCCATTCACCGGTGCCGGTGGCGAAGAAGCCCCAGCGGCTCTGCTCGATGACCGGAGCGACCACTTCCTTGCTGACGATCGTGCCGCCATCCCATCCGGCGAGGGTAAGCCCGTCGGCGGTGTTGGCGATCGGAGCGCCGTCGTAGTTGATGGTGCCGCGGTTGTTGCTCAGGGCGAGACCGTTCGTGCTGAACCCGTAGGAACCGGCACGGACGTCATCGAGACGGCGCTCGATGTTCACGTTCTGGATCTGCGAGGTGGCAACACCGATGGTGAAGATCGAGGTCAGGCTCTCGGGCGAGAGGAGGTCGATCAGGCCGGGGACGTTGCTCCGGTCGGTGTAGTTGAGGTGATCGAACACACGCTGGATTTCGCCACGGGCGGAAGCGTGATCAAGAGCCTTGGCCACCTGCTTCTGGTTGTGGGTCAGCCCCTGGAGGCTGCTGAACGGAATCTGCTCAACACGCAGCACCACATGGTTGTTGTAGTAGTGCGGGTGGAGGCGCAGCATCGTGTGGTCGAGGCTGGAGCGGACGCGGCGGAAGCGGCCCACCACGCCACCGTCAGCTTCGATGATCGTGTAGCGGTTTCCGACGATCGGCTTGTAACCGTCGATCGTGCGGACCAGGAGGCGGCCACCGAGATCGGCAACACCGTCCACACTGAGGTGATCGTAACCGAAGCCACGGCGGGAGTCGCTGCGGAGAGCGATGCCGAGGTTGCCGGTGGCCGTCTGGGTGTAGTCACCGGCCACGTTGAGGGTTCCCACGCGGGTAAGGAGGGAACCGGGGCTCACGAGCGAGTGGTTGAAGACGTTGCCGAAGACCGTGCCGCTGCCGACGAGAACACCGAATTCACCGTTGGGGATGTCGTTGGTGACAACCACATTGGCGAAGGCGTTGCCGTCAAGGGCGAGGACACCGTCGGTCACGGCGATCGTGCCGATACCGTTGATCCCGGCGAGGTCGATGTTGCCGGTCACTTCCCAGATGCCGTCGCCGTCCTTGATCACGGTGCCACCGGTGGCGGTGGAGCCGTCAACCCCGAGGAGGTTTCCGGAGAAGATCGAGTCGCTCAGGCCGGTGATCAGCGTGCCGCCGCCAATGACGACATTACCGCTGCCGGAAAGCGAGTCGATCGCCTGGACGGTGTTCTGTCCGGGAAGGGTTCCCCGGGTGTCAAAGGTGCCGTTTTCGCCAACCCAGACGTTCCCCGCCACGAGGTTGTCCTCGGCAACCTGAAGCGTGCCGGTGTAAACATCAACGTTGTTGAGGAGCGTGTCCACGTTGGTGAGCGTGGTGACGCCGGTGGCTTCGTGGATGAAGAGACCCGGGCCGGTGATGACGCCGGAGATTTCCACGTCGCCGGGGTTCGTGCTGTTGTCGGAGACGCTGACGATGCCGAAGTTCTCCACGTCGCGGCTGAAGTCGGAGCCGTCCTGGAGGCTCACTTCGAGTTCACCGAGGATGCCGACGAAAGCGGGGTCCGCCCCGTTGCCGAGCGAGTTGACGCCACGGATGCGGAGGACGCCGTTGAGGATGTCGACGTCGCCGGTGAAGCTGTTCGAGTTGTGAAGCACAACCGTGCCTTCGGTGGTCTTGACGAGGTTGCCACCGCCGGCCAGAAGGCCGCTGCCGGCAACGGCGCCGGAACGGAGGTCGAAATCCTGCCCGGCGGGTACCGTGATGATATCACCGACACCGTCGCGGCGGATTTCAGTATCGTTGCTGAGGATGATGCCATTAGTCGCGTTGACCGGCGAGGTGATGTCCACGACACCGCCGGTGTCGTACGTGATCTGTGCGAGAGACGCCCCCGTCATCATCGCCGAGGCGATGACAGCCGCAGAAAGCGTCCGCTCGAACGTGCGTCCGGACCGGAGATTCTTGATTCGTTGATTAAGACGTGTGCTTTTTTTCATGTTCAGAGTTTATTCCCTTGGTTTGTGTGCGGTTTAGTCTCTCGCGGAGATTTTGGCGATGTTTCCCGTTTTCGATTGAATTGTCTACAACAATTTCAGCGGGCAACCACGCAAAAGGCAGGATTGTCAGAAAAACTTGAGTCGCTTTGCTTGGGTCGTTTTGAAAAAAATCGAATCCGGGTTGGAGCCGGTCCATCCGGCATCGGGCGGGACGTTCAGCGGGATAGGGACAAAAGGGATCGGGGAAGCGTACGGGGTGGTTTTCAAACCGGCTTAAAGGCCGTAAAACCCCGGCTTATAGGGCATGACCTCTCGGTAGCGCAAGGGTTTTTTTGGAAAAACAAACGGAAATCGGTTCATTTTTTAACTTCCCCGATTCGTATCCCGACCGGCTTCCGGCTGTGAGGCGACGAATTTTCCGGGGTTGAGGATGCCGTGCGGATCGAGGGCGGCCTTGAGGGCGGCGTGCACCTCGCGGTTCACCGGGCTGGTCGCCCCGGGCCACCAGCGCTTCTTGGCGATGCCGATCCCGTGCTCGCCGGTGATCGCCCCGCCCCAGTCGAGAACCTGGGCGAAAAGCTCGTCGAGCGCGATTTCCATGCGGGCGCGCACTTCGGGGCGGTCGTAATCGGCGGCCATCAGGTTGGTGTGGATGTTGCCGTCGCCCGCGTGGCCGAAACAGGCGACCGGAAAGCCGTGGCGTTCCCGCAACCCGGCGGCGAACCGGGCCAGATCAACCAGCCGCCCGCGCGGGACCACGATGTCTTCGTTGAGCTTCGTGAGCCCCGTCGATTTGAGCGACTGGGAAAACTGCCGCCGCAGCGCCCAGAGCGTTTCGCAGGCCTCCTCTCCCTGAGCCGTCTCGCAGGTGAGCGCGCCGAGGCCCCGGACGAGCCGCTCCAGCGCCGCCGTCTCCCCGGCGACGGAGTCCGGCTGGCCGTCGAGGTCGATGAGGAGATGCCCCTCCCCGGCGGGGATGTGGGCCTCCCCTAGGAATTCGCGCGCGGCCTGAAGCGTGAAGGCATCGGCGATCTCCAGCGCCGCGGGAAGATACCCCGCCCCGAGCACCTTCTGCACGGCATCCGCCGCCTGCGCAAACGTGGCGAAACTGGCCGAGAGCGTCGCCCGGGCGGGCGGCAGGGGGATCAGGCGCAGGGTGGCCTCCGTCACCACGCCGAGCAACCCTTCGGAGCCGACAAAGAGCCCCACCAGATCAAACCCGGTCTTGTTCTTGTGCGTGCGCCCGCCCGCGCGGAGGATATCGCCGTTGGCGAGCACCACTTCGAGCCCGAGGACGTAGTGGCGCGTCACCCCGTATTTCAGGCAGCGCGGCCCCCCGGCGTTGGTGGCGATGTTCCCGCCGATGGAGCATTCCTTGAGGCTCGCCGGGTCCGGCGGATAATAGAGATTCCGCGCGCGCACCGCCGCCTGAAGCTCGCCGGTGATCACCCCGGGCTCCACCACCGCGACGCCATCGGCCGCGTGAATCTCCCGGATGCGCGTCATGCGGGCCAGCGAAAGGGCGATCCCCCCCTGCGCCGGAACGCATCCGCCCACATAGCCGACCCCCGCCCCCCGCGGCGTCACGGGAATGCGCCGCTCGTGGGCGAAGCGGAGGATCGCGCTCACCTCCCGCGTGGTGCGCGGAAAGGCGACCAGATCGGGCTCCCGGCTGGCAAACCATTTGTCCCGCGCATGAAGGGCGAGCTGCGCCGCTTCGTCGCTCACCACGCCGGGGCCGACGACGGCTTCGAGTTCTTCTTTGAGTCTCATCAATGTTCTCCTCTATCTCTACCACTCCCCCCGGAAGGGAGGTTCCCGGTCGCCCGGAGAATCCCCGCCGCCTTGTGCAGCGTCTCGTTCCATTCGTGCGCCGGGTCGGAATCGGTCACGATCCCCGCGCCGACATGGAAATGCGCCTCCCCCTTTTCCAGGATCAGCGTGCGGATCACGATATTGAAACGCGCCTCCGAGTTAAAGCCGAAATAGCCGACACTCCCGGTATAGAGGCCGCGGGGAACGCTTTCGAGTTCCGCAATGATCTCCATCGCCCGCTTTTTCGGAGCGCCGGTGATCGATCCCCCCGGGAAACAGGCGCGCAACGCCGTCACCGGGTCCACTTCGGGCCGCAGCCGCCCTTCCACCGTCGAAACCAGGTGGAAAACCTGCTCGTACGCTTCGAGTTGCAGCATCTCCCGCACGGCCACCGACCCGTAGCGGCAGACGCGCCCCAGATCGTTGCGTTCCAGATCGGTGATCATGATAAGCTCCGCGTTTTCCTTCGGGGATTCCCGCAACTCGCGCGCGCTCCGCGCATCGGCGGCGGCATCCGCGAACCGGGGGCGGGTTCCCTTGATCGGGCGGGTGCAGATCCGCCCCCCGCTGATGGCCAGAAAAAGCTCGGGCGAGGAGGAAAGCACCGTGCGCCCCTCCAGCGCCAGATACGCCGCGTATGGCGCGGGCGAAACCTGCCGCAGCCTCTCATATAGACGGAAAACAGGGGCCGCCTCCCCTCCCCCAGCCCACGGCGCGGAAAGCCGGTGCGTCAGGTTCACCTGATAGATATCCCCGCGGGCGATCGCCTCCTGCACGCGGCGCACCCGCTCCATGAACTCCCCGCGGGTCATCTCGTGGCGAAAGGGCGGGAGCCGCACCGGCCCGTCCGCCGGAGGGGTGGCCGCCATCGCCTCCTCCAGCCCGCCGAGCGAATACCATTGCCCGGGCTCCCCGGGGCGGCGCGGGTGCCGGTAGGCCAGCAGCCGTTCATAGAAAGCGAAAAGAAAGCTTCCGTCGTACTCCACCCACCCGGCGGCGATCCCGGGCGGGATATCCCCCTCCCACCCCGGCTGCCGACGCCGGGCGAGAGCCTCCCGCAGCCGCTCCCACTCCCGCTCCGTCCGCCCGCGCAACAGCGCCACCGGCTCCGCCGCCACCAGCGAGAGGGGGCCGCGCGGGTCCGGACCGGGAAAAAGCGGGGGCGGCGGGATGGCGGCGTCGAAAAAAACCATCCCCCGAAGATGGGCGCAACGGGCGGCCACCTCCGCCGGGGTCAGTTCAAGGTGGATCGGGATCAACGGTGAAGGCAGCGCCATCGCCCCAACATCGTGACGAGACTTCTTTTCAAATCAACCGATTTCTGCCATCACTAGCGCCTGACGCCATGAAAACCGCCTCCTTCCTCGCCGCCGCCCTCGCCCTGAGCCTGGGAATGGCCACCGCAGCCGAAACCAGCCCGGACCCTGCCGCCGCAGCCACCGGCGAGGCGGCAGCCTCCGGCGAAGTGATCACGACGGAAACCGTCGATGGCGAGGAAGTCGTGCCGGATTCCATCCCGATCCCCACGGACGGAGCCGAGTTCGCTCCCGGCGTGGTGGACGAGCCGCTGCCGCTCATCCCGGAGTTTCCCTCCGGAGACCGTGGCGGCTTCGGCCCGGCCCCGGGCGGGGAACTCCGCCCGGAACGCGCCCCGCAGTTGCGCCAGGCGATCCGCATCCGCGAGCTTCGCACCCTCGTCCTCGAAGACCCCGCCGTCGCCGAACAATGGGCGCTGGCCGAAAAGGCGAAAACCTACGAAGGCCGCCGCACCGCCCTGCGCAATTACTACACCCTGATCGCAAAGAAAACCATCGAGCGCGACGCATCGCTGAAGGAACCGGTCAACGAACGCCTCAAGAGGCAACTCCGCTCCCTGGAACAGCGCCACGTCCGCCCGAGCACGCTGATCGAGCCGATCGCCCCCGTCCCCGGCAGCACGCAGCGCACCGAAGGGAACGGCTGACCGCCCGTGGCCATGGCACCCATTGTCGGCATTGATCTCGGCACCACCAACTCGCTCATCGGCGTCATGGACGCCGGGTTCCCCGTGCTGCTGGCCGATCGCGACGGCGAACGGCTCACCCCCTCCGTCGTCCACTACCCGGCCGGGGGCGGCGCGCCGCTCGTCGGTCGCCCCGCCGCCCGGATGCGCGCGCTGGAGCCCGCCCGCACGTTCTACTCCGTCAAGCGCTTCATGGGCCGCCGTGCCGGGGAAGAGGCGGAGGAGGGCGTCCCCTACGCCGTAAGCGGCGCTCCCGGCGCTCCCGGCGCTCCCGTCCGCCTGGTCGTTCCGGATACCCCGCCCCGTCATCTCAGCCCGGAGGCCGTCTGCGCGGAAATCCTCACCCGCCTGCGGGAAACCGCCGCCCGGGCGCTGGAGAGCGAAATCACCGCCGCCGTCATCACCGTCCCCGCCTACTTCAACGACGCCCAGCGCAACGCCACCAAAAAGGCCGGGGAACTCGCCGGGCTCACCGTCGAGCGGATCATCAACGAGCCGACCGCCGCCGCGCTCGCCTACGGGCTCGACAAACTCGGCGAGCACGCGCGGATCGCCGTCTTCGACCTCGGCGGCGGCACCTTCGACATCTCCGTCCTGGAACTCAGCGGCGGCGTTTTCGAAGTCCTCTCCACCAACGGCAACACCCGGCTCGGCGGGGACGACATCGACGCCGCGCTGGAGGCCCACCTGAGCGCCGAAGCGCTCGCCCGGCTCGGCCCCCTCCCCCCGGAAGCCGCCACCCGCCTGCGCGAAGCGGCCATCGCCGCCAAGCACACCCTCTCCGGGGCCGATACCGCCACCGTGGAACTCCCCTTCCTGAGCGGGGAAGCGAGCTTCAGCCACACCCTCACGCGCGAAACCCTCGAACGCCTCGCCCGGCCCATTCTGGAGCGGACCCGCAGCCACTGCCTGCGCGCGCTGGCGGATGCCGGGGTCGCCGCCGCGGACCTGAGCGAAGTGATCCTCGTGGGCGGGCAGACGCGGATGCCCCTCGTCCGCCGGCTGGTAGCGGAAATCTTCGCCCGCGAGCCGAACCTCTCCCAGAACCCGGATGAAGCCGTGGCCCTCGGCGCGACGATCCAGGCGGGCATCCTCTCCGGGGCCGTTCGGAACGTCGTCCTGCTCGACGTCACCCCGCTCTCCCTGGGCATCGAGACCTTCGGCGGTCTCATGAACGTGATCATCCCGCGCAACACCACCATCCCGACCAAGGCGGGCGAAATGTTCACCAACGCCGTCGCGGGGCAGGCTTCCGTCCTCATCCGCGTCCTTCAGGGCGAGCGCGAACGGGCGGACGACAACTGGGAGCTGGGCCGTTTCGAGCTTCCCTTTGACGCGGAAGCGCGCCGCCTCGGCAAGGGGGAGGCGCGGGTGGGCGTCCAGTTCGAGATCGACGCCGACGGCATCCTCCACGTCCTCGCCCGCGACGTCAAAACCGGGAAGGAACGCCTCGTGGAGATGCGCAGCGCCATCGACGTTTCCGATGAAGCCGTGGAAACGATGATCGCCGAATCGCTCGACCACGCCTTCGAGGACATGGCCGCGCGGGTCTTCACCGAAGCCCGGCTCAAGGCGCAGGAGATGCTGCCCGCCGTGCGCAACGCGCTCGGGCAGGTGGGCGACCAGCTCGCCCCCGGGGAACGCGAACGGATTGACCGGCTCGTCGCGGAAGTGACCGCCGCCATGGAAGAGGAAAACCCGAACGCCCTCAAGAAAGCGACCGCCGCCCTCGACGCCGCCACGCAGACCCTCGCCACGCTGCTCATGGAGCGGGCCATGGAAGCCGCCCTCAAGCGGCGCGGCATGATCTGAAGCCCGGCCCGGTTTCAGCCTCCGTCACTCCCTCCGAAAGAGGGAGGCTCTGCGTACCCGCCGACTTCCAGCCCGGGATAATCCGCACCCAACGGGCGACCGGTGATTTCCACGTTTTCAAACCGGATGCCTTCCACCCGGTGTTGCGCATCGTCCCCCGCCATGCGGATCGCCGGGGTGCACGGCTCGCCGATCACCGTGATATTCCGGAAACCGATATTGCGGATCTGCCCCGGCACGGGCCGCCTCATGAACCCGTTCGCCTTCGTTTCGAGGCGGATGAGATCATAACCATCGCGCTCCGCAGTGATATGGATGACCACATTTTCAATGGCGATGGATTCCATGAGGCAATCCTCACCGGCCACAAACCCGAAGGCGGGCGAGGCCTCGTCCGCATCGCAAAACCCGGAAATTCGCGCCGGATACCCCAGAAAGAGGACTTCACAATCGTGAAGATGAACATCGCCGATCCGATCCGCGTAGGTCTCCGGGCCGACCATCAGCACCCGCGCGAGATCACTCCACAACAGGCAGTGGCGGATCGTGATCTTCTCACAGGGCCGCCGGTCATCACAATGGGCCTTGATGGAGATGTTGTCATCCTGCGTGCGGATGAAACACCCCTCGATCAATACCTCCTGACAGCTTGAGGGGTCGAGCCCGTCATCGTTGAGGTTCTTTCCCCCGCAGAGTTTGACATTGCGGATCGTCACCTTTTGGCAACCGGTCATCCGGAAGGTCCATTGCCAGGAACAGCGCAGGATAATCCCCTCCACATGGATGCCGGAGGACTCCGTAAACATCACCATATCCTTCTGCGGGCCATCCCTCCATGCCCACGGATCGCCGCAGAGAATGCCGCGCCCGATCATGCGAACGTTGGCCGCGTTTTCCACGCAGACACCCCCTTCCACAATCGCCCCGGCCTTCATCGCGCGGGAGTG
>Ga0206103_100712_pt1 | contig 14842 bp, 14 predicted proteins | sample 1B5Ametagenome_FD_148638 | JGI IMG/M metagenome (GOLD analysis project Ga0206103, IMG submission 148638) | Enriched microbial communities from leaf-cutter ant dump, University of Wisconsin, Madison, United States - 1B5A | ecosystem: Environmental > Terrestrial > Nest > Insects nest > Nest dump... | reverse complement strand
GCGAGATAGATCTGCTGCGCGCCGTCGTCGTCGACGAAAGCGCCCATGCCGGCGGTATCGGGCGTGGTGACGGACATCAGCATGTCTCCAAGACGCGTCGCAGATGCGAGACCAGCGAGACGAATTCAGGCGTCTCGCGCATGGCGATCTTGCGCGGGCTGGGCAGGTTGACGGGAACGAGCTCCTTGACGCGGCCGGGCCGCGCCGCGAGCAGCAGCACCTCCTGGCCGAGGAACGCCGCCTCGTAGATCGAGTGCGTCACGAACAGGATGGTCGTGCCGGTGCGTTCCCAGACCGAGAGGAGTTCCTCGTTCAGCCGGTCGCGGGTGATCTCGTCGAGCGCCCCGAACGGCTCGTCCATGAAAAGCAGCTTGGGGCTAGAGATGAGCGCCCGGGCGATCGACACGCGCTGGCGCATGCCGCCCGAGAGCTCGTGCGGGAACGCTTTTTCCCAGCCGGCGAGCCCGACCAGCTCGAGCAGTTCGTGCGGATTGCGCGCCCGGCCGCCCGGCGCCCCGCCGCCGACTTCCAGCGGCAGGGTGACGTTTTCGAGCACCGTTCGCCAGGGCAGCAGCGCGGCATCCTGGAAGACGAAGCCGATGTCGCGCCGCGACCTCGCCGCCGAAGGCGCGCCGCCGAGCACCCTGGCCGAACCGGAGGTCGGCTTGGTGATGTCGGCGACGACGCGCAGCAGGGTCGACTTGCCGCAGCCGGACGGACCCAGCAGCGTCAGGAAGCCGCCCTTGCGCACGGTGAGGTCGATGCCATCGAGCGCGGTGATGGTGCCGCGCTCGGTCGTGAACCGGACCGAAACCTGCGTAAGCTCGACGGCGGCTTCGGAGTGGCCCTCCATCGCCGTCGGCTCCCTTGTCTCGTAGTCGAAGGCGGCGAGTGCCATGGCCTCTCTCCCGTCAGCCGATCTTCGGGCGGTCGGCTGCGGTGGCGTCGAGAACCGCCGTGGAGATGACGTCGTCCAGCGCCGGCGCTCCGGCCGAGAACTGGCCGAGCTCGTCATAGAGCTTGATCTGCTCGGCCCAGTTGGCCGGATCGAAGGTCGCCCAGCCGTTCTTCTTGGTCGCCTCGGTGAAGACATGCGCCAGCATGATCTCGGCCGCCGCCAGCTCGTCCTTCTTGACGAGGTTCGGGAACTCCTTGATCAGCAGGTCGACCGCGGCCTCGCGGTTGGAATTGGCGTATTCCCAACCCTTGCCGGCAGCGCGGAAGAAGCCGTCGAGCGCCTCGGGATCCTTCTGCAGCATGTCCGAGGTCGTGTAATACGGGTTGGCGTAGAGCTGCACCCCGTGGTCCCACATCTTCATCGCGACGACCGGCTGCCCGACGCCGGCGATCGCCGTGGTGTTGGTCAGCCAGCCGGTGACCGCGTTGACCTGACCGGTCGCCAGCGGCGTCATGTCGGCGCCGATCACGACCACTTCGACCTGGCTTTCGGGGATGTTGTGCTTCTTCAGCAGCGCCGAGAGCAGGATCTTGCCGGTCGCCTGGATGCCGATCTTCTTGCCGATCATGTCCTGCGGCGTGTTGATCGGCGCGGAGGCCAGCGAGAAGAACGCGTAGGGATGCTGCTGCGCGCTGACGCCGATCGCCTTGACCGGAATCTTCTGCGACGCGGCGAGCATCAGCGACGGGCTGGACGACACCTGGCCGATCTCGTAGCGGCCGGACGCGACGATCGCCACGCCGTCGATGGAAGGGCCGCCCGGCTGGATCGCGAGATTCAGCCCTTCCTTCTCGAAATAGCCCATGTGCTTGGCGGCCACCTCGCCGAGCTGGTTGCCGCCGCCCAGCCATCCGAGCTGCATGTTGATGGTCTTGGTGCCGGATTGCGCCAGCACGCGGCTGGAGACGAGCGCCGGCATGGCGAGCGCGCCGGCAAGCCCGGCGCCGGTCTTCAGGATATGGCGACGCGAAAAACGTGAGTTCATCATCGGTGTTCCCCTTGTTTGGGTGCCCTCGCTCGGGCCCCGTCACTTCACACTCTTTGCCCGCGGCCGCTTCTTCGAGCTCCCATTCGCCGGCAATCTTTTTCGAAGCTGCTGCGACTTTAGTTGTGGCAGGGCGCGCGCAGGAAGCATAAAGATTCGAGAGAGGTGATGCCGGATTGGCATCACCTGTGCACGAGGGGATGCGCCATGCACGCAGCGGCCCTGCGCTATGTCGACCAGGTCGCCCGCCTGGGCTCGATCCGGCGCGCCGCCGGCGTCCTCAACGTCGCGTCTTCCGCCGTCAACCGGCAGATCCTCAAGCTCGAAGCCGAGATCGGCACCCCCCTGTTCGAGCGCGTCGGCAACGGCGTCAGGCCGACCGCCGCCGGCGAACACGTCATCCGCCATGTGCGGGAGACGCTTTCGCGCTGGAACGACGTGCGCGGCGAGATCGCCACCCTGTCGGGCGACATCCATGGCGAGGTGCGCATCGTTTCGATCCCCGCGCCGCTCGTGCGCATCCTGCCGATGGCGATCGAGGACACCGCCAGGCAGCACCCGCACATCTCGTTCCGCGTCATCGACGCCGCGCCCCGCGAACATACCGAAGAGATGCGCGCCCGCAGGGCCGATATCGCCATCCTGTTCATCGACCGCCGGCATAGCGGCTACGACGTGGTGGCGCGCATCCGCATGCGCATCGGCGCCATCATGCGGCCCGACCATCCGCTGGCCGGCAAGAAGGAGGTCACGCTCACCGATTGCGCCGACTATCCGGTCTGCATGCTGAGCGACCCGTGGATCCTGAACGCGACGGCCGAAGCCGAGTTCACCCATAGCGGCGCGCAGTTCAAGTCGATATTGCTGACCAATTCCCTGCCGATGACCAAGCACGCCATGCTCAACGGACTCGGCATCGGCTTCTTCACGCCGACCGGCTTCGTCGACGAGCTGAAGCGCCGCGAACTGGTGCATGTCCCGCTGGCCGAGCCCGATCTCTCGGCGAGCGAGATCGGGCTGCTGATCCACCGGGACCGCCATTCCTCGCCCGCGGTGCGGGCCCTCGCCGGCCGGCTCATAAAGGAATTCGCAGACCTCGAACGCGACTTCGGCGAACTGAGCCCCGCCCCTCGCCGCTCACCCCCAGCCGGGTCTCGAAGCGAGCGAAGCAGCGGCGGCTGAGGGTCGAACGCTTTTTACAATCGTTTAGCTAAACACTTCGGTTGCGAAGATGGCGGAGAGGGGTCGCCGAGCAAGCCGCCTTTTGCCGGCTTAGTACTGCAAAGCTGGGAGGACAGACGGCCGGGCAATGCGCCGAGCCAGCACGGCCGACCACAAACTGGCCGGAACGTGCAGGGGCGCCTCGCCGACGAATGGCGGCAGGATGCCGTCCGAGCGGAGTTGAGTGACCGTGATGGAGGGCAGGCCGAGAAAGACGCCGGCGCCGGCGAGCGGGATCAGTGCCTGCGCCAGATGATGGAAGCGTGCGGCGCGCCGGCGACCGAGGCAGCGTGCAGCAAGCGTCAGTATAGACGTGACGCCCGGACCCCGCATCTTCTCCTCACGCAGCTCAAGGCTCTCGAGCTCGACCGGGCTGGTGCCGGTGTTGACGAACTCTGGAAAAACGTTTAGCTATACGTTTAGCGAAACGTTTCGCTGAAGGTATTCCGGATGGCAACGATCGTTGATGTCGCTCATACGGCGAAGGTGTCCATCGCCACCGTCTCGGCCGTCCTGAACGGCAACAAGTTCGTGAGCGAAGAGCTGCGCGGGCGCGTTCTCAAGGCCATCGAGGACACCGGCTACCACCCGCACGGCATCGCCCGATCGCTGAAGAACGGGCGCACCAAGACGATCGGTCTGGTGGTGACGGACGTCACCAACCCCTATTCCACCGCCGTGGCCCGCAGCATCGAGGATGCCGCGCATGCCGAGGGCTACACCGTCATCCTGTGCAATTCCGACGAGGATTTCGGCAAGGAGGAAACCTATCTGGGCCTCATGCGCACCCGCCGCGTCGACGGGCTGATCCTCGCGCCCTCGGGCAAGCCGGAGGACTACAGGGACACGCTGGAAGAGCTGCGCATGCCGGTCGTCCTGGTCGACAGGACGATCGAGGGCCTCGATCTGGACGCCATCGTCGTCAACAATCTGGAGGCCAGCCGCCAGGGCATCGAGTATCTCCTGGGCCTGGGGCATACGCGCATCGGGGCGATCGTCGGTCCCCAGCACCTCTCGACCAGCCGCGAGCGACTGGCCGGCTACAGGCAGGCGCTCGCAGCCGCGGGCCTCACTTTCGACGAGGATCTCGTCTGCCATGGCAATTTCCGCCACGAGGACGCCTATCGGGCCGGCCTCGGCCTGTTGCGCCGCGCCAACCGCCCCACCGCGGTGTTCGCCTCCAACAATTTGATGGCGCTCGGCATCCTGCGCGCGGTGCAGGAGATCGGCCTGCGCTGCCCGGAAGACATCTCCATCATCGCGTTCGACGATTTCGACGGCGCGGCGCTGTTCCGGCCCGCCCTGACGACGATCGCCCAGCCGACGACCGAGATCGGGCGCATGGCCGTGGACCGGCTGCTCGCCCAGTTGCGGCGGCAGGCGGGGAATTCTCCCCGCCGCGAGGTGATGAGCGCCACCTTCAACATACGCGGCTCGTGCGGACTGCCGCCGCAGGCCGCGGCCGCTGCCCGGGCGGACGAAGGAAACCGGCCGTGAGCCGGGAACTCGACCTGCGCCTCACGGCCGCCGCTGCGGTGGGCCGCGAAGCCGGGCAACTGGCCAGAGAGCTTTTCGAGCGGGGCGTGCCGGCGAAGTTCAAGTCCCCGCAGGACTACGTCACCGAGGCCGATGCGCGGGTCGAGGCCTTCATCCGGTCCCGCCTCAACGAACTGTTTCCTGACGACGCGGTCGTCGGGGAGGAGGCGGGCGGGGAGCCTGGCCGGCGGACCTGGATCATCGACCCCATCGACGGAACCGCGAACTTCGCCCACGGGGTTCCGCAGTTCGGCGTTTCGATCGGCCTCATCGATCAGGGCCGTCCGGTGCTCGGGGTCGTCTACCTGCCGACGCGGGACCATCTCTACACGGCCCGCAGCGGCGGCGGGTGCTTCAGGAACGGGCGGCCGATCCATGCCAGCGCATGCGCCGACCCTGCCACCGCCTATGTCGAGATCGGTTATTCCCCGCGCTCCGACCGTGCGCATTATCTGCGGCTTCTCGAGAACGTGCTCGATGCCGGCATCCTCGTGCGGTGGAGCGGCTCGGCCGTGCTTTCGCTCGTCCAGGTCGCCGAAGGAAGCAGCGACGGCTATTGCGAGCTGTTTCTCAACCCATGGGATGTCGCCGCCGGCATCGTCCTCGTCACGGAAGCGGGAGGCTGGACCAGCGACTTCTTCGCCGGCAGCGGCCCGCACGGCGGCAGGCCTCTGCTCGCCTGCGGCGCGGCCTTCCGCGGCACGATGACCCGGATTTGTTCCGAAGGACTCCGCGGCACGGATTTGCTCGATCCCGCGCACGGGATCAGCCCGCTCGTCACGACATAACGAGAAGACCGGCAGCATCCGCGAGCCGGCAACGAACCAAAGGGAGAAGGAACATGGACAGGCGCAGTTTCATGATGCTGGCGGGAGGCGCCCTGCTGGCGCCGAAGCCGGCCTTCGCGGCGGCAGCCGTCGACAAGCCGGTGACATTGACCATCATCCGCACTGCCAGCGACTCCGACGTCAAGCTGATGAACAGCGTGATGGAGCGCTTCAAGAAGAAGTTCCCCTCGGTGGAGGTGAAGCCGCAATTCATCACCTCCAACCCCTGGGGAGAGTACATAAACCAGCTGATGAACCTCGTCGGTAGCGGCCAGACGCCCGACATCATCACCATGCCCACGGAGGGCGTGTCGACGCTGGGCAGCCGCAAGCTGCTGCGCAACCTCGACGACTTCCTCAACTCCGATCCGGGAGCCAAGGAGCTTCTGGCGGACGTCGAGGCCAATCTGCTGACCGGCCTCAGCTATCAGGGCGCGGTCAACCTGTTCCCCACCGAGTGGAACACGGTCGCGGTCTACTACAACACGAAGATGTTCGAGGCCGCGGGCCTCGGCAAGCCGAGCGCCGACTGGGACTGGGCGACCTTCCTGGAAACGGCGAAGAAGCTCACCAAGACCGACGCCAGCGGCCGTATCACCCAGTATGGCTATGTCGTCTCGGGCAAGAACTTCTCGCTGATGCCATGGTTCCTGACCAACGGGACCGACAGGCTGACCCCCGACGGCACGCAGAGCAACGTCAAGGATCCCAGGTTCAAGGAAACGCTGGTCTTCCTGCGCAGTCTGATCGCCGAGCACAAGGTCTCTCCGACCTTCGCCCGCAACAATGCCGGCGAAAGCGCTTTGATCTCCGAGAACGCGGCGATGATCACCACCACCCACTCGTCGGTGCCCGCGATGATCAGCGGCAAGGCGGACTTCATCGACGTCCAGGTGTTCCCGAAGAACAGGACGAACGTCTCGATCTTCGGCGCGGGCGGCGTCGGCGTCAGCACCGCCTCGAAGGAGCCCGAGCTGGCCTGGGAGCTCGTCAAGGAGCTCACCGGCAAGGAGTTCGAGGACGAGCTGGCCAAGAACATGCGCGCCACGCCGGCACGGCGCTCCTCGGCGACCTCGTCGCCCTATAGCGACTTCCCGCCGAACGCGAAGATCTTCTACGAGGCGGCCGCGACCGCCAAGCCGCTGATCGCCCCGCCGAACTTCGCGCAGGTCGAGGACATCATGATGCGGCACGTCGATGCCTACCTGACCGGGAATGTCGAGATCGACCCGATGATCGACCAGCTCGACGAAGAGCTGTCGAGGGCCATGAGCCGGGTGCGCTGGTAGCGGCGGCCTGGATGCCGGAAGGGAGGGGGTCGATGCGCAGTCCATTCATGTCGGAACGGGCATCGGCCTATCTCTTCCTGGCTCCCGGGTTCGTCCTCTATTTGCTCATGGCGCTCGTGCCGGCGCTGGCCACGCTGGCCTTCAGCCTGACCGAGGTCGACCGCTTCACCTGGGAGATCTCCTTCGCCGGCGCCGACAACCTGCTGTTCGTCCTTTCCGACAGGCGGTTCTGGACCGCCTTCGGCAACACCTTCACCTTCATCGCGATGGCGGTGGCCGGCAATGTCGGGCTCGGCCTCCTGCTCGCGGTGCTGATCGACCGGCAGATGCCGCGCGCGGTCCTCTATTTCCTGCGGCTGGCATTCTTCCTGCCGGTGCTGGTGGCGACCGCGCTCGTCTCGCTGGTGTGGCAGCTCCTCTATTCGACCGATCTCGGAATCCTGAACTACTACCTGAACGAGCTGCACCTGCCCTCGGTGAGCTGGCTGACGAACTCCAGGGTGGCGATGGTGTCGATCGTCATCCTCGACGTCTGGAAGCATGTCGGCTTCTTCATGATCATCCAGCTCGCCGCCCTGCAGGGCATCCCACGCTCGCTGGTCGAGGCGGGAGAGCTCGACGGCGCCGGCTTCTGGCAGATCTTCCGGTACATCAAGCTGCCCTACATCCTGCCGGTGGTGCTCTTCTGCGTCACCTACGCGACGATCACCGGCCTGCAGGTGTTCGATTCCATCCGCATCCTAACCCAGGGCGGGCCGGGCGACGCCACGATCAGCCTCGTCATGTACATGTATGAGGAGGCGTTCGGCGCCCAGGACATCGGCGTGGGTTCGGCCGCGGCATTCATCCTGCTGGCGGCGATCGCCGTGACCACGCTGGTCCAGTGGCGGATAGGCCGCCGGATGGTGGCGCAATGACCGCGGCCACCCTCGATCGCCCCGCCACATCCGCGCGGCTGCTCTCCGCGCTGCAGGTGGTGCACTGGCGCAACGTCCCTCTCATGGCCGGCCTGTGCATCGCGGCGATCCTGATGCTGATGCCGTTCCTGTGGATGGTGGGGGCATCGCTCCGACCCGCGGGAGAAGCCTACCGGCTGCCGCCCAGCATCATCCCGCGCGAGTGGACGCTCGCCGCCTATCGCGAGGCGCTCGGCTCGGGCATCCCGTTCGTGCAGATGTACTGGAACAGCCTCGTCGTGGCGGCGCTTTCGACGCTGGGCGTCCTGGTCACGGCCTCGATGGCGGCGTTCGCCTTCGCGCGGCTCGAATTCCGCGGCTCGACACCGCTTTTCCTGACCATGCTCGGCGGCTTGATGGTGCCGCCGGCGCTGACGCTGATCCCGCTCTATTTCGGCTTCGCGCGGCTGGGGCTGCTGGACAGCCTGAGCGCGCTGATCCTGCCGGCGATGGCGTCGTCGTTCGGCGTCTACATGATACGGCAGTTCATGCTGTCGCAGCCACGCGAGCTGGAGGAGGCGGCGCTCATGGACGGCGCGAGCTACTGGACCATCTTCTGGCGGATCTCGCTGCCGCAACTCGGGCCCGCGCTCGCAGCCCTCGGCATCATCACCTTCACGACGAGCTGGAACAACTACATCAGCCCGTTCGTGCTCATCAAAAGCTGGGACAAGATGACCCTGCCGGCGGGGATCGTTGCCCTCCAGGGTCTCATGGGCGCGGCCAGCGTGTCGGTCGTCATGGCGGCGGCCACGATGGCGATCCTGCCGCTGCTTCTCGTCTTCCTCGTCGCCCAGCGCTTCATCATCGAAGGCATGACGATGTCGGGGCTCAAGCAATGAAGAGGGCGGGCATGGACGGGACGAAGGATCATCCGGTGGGGAGGGCGACATGGCAGGCGTCGAGCTGAGAGGCGTCCGCAAGTCCTACGGCCATCTCCAGGTGGTCCACGGGGTGGACCTCGACATCGCCGATGGCGAGTTCATCGTCCTGGTCGGGCCGTCCGGCTGCGGCAAGTCCACGCTGCTGCGGATGATCGCCGGGCTGGAATCGATCAGCGGCGGCGAGATCAGGATCGGACCGAGAACCGTCAACGACGTCCTGCCGGGAGACCGCGACATCGCGATGGTCTTCCAGAACTATGCGCTCTATCCGCAGATGACGGTCGCCCAGAACATGGGCTTCTCGCTGAAGATGCGCCGCGTGCCGCATACCGACATCCTCAGGCAGGTCAGGGAAGCCGCCGCCATCCTCGGCCTCCAGGACCTGCTCGATCGCTATCCGCGCCAGCTCTCCGGCGGGCAGCGCCAGCGCGTCGCCATGGGCCGGGCGATCGTCCGCAACCCGTCGGTCTTTCTCTTCGACGAGCCGCTGTCGAACCTCGACGCCAAGCTGCGCGTCCAGACCAGGGTCGAGATCAAGGCGCTGCACCAGAGGCTGCGCACCACGACCGTCTACGTCACGCACGACCAGGTGGAAGCCATGACGATGGCGGACCGGATCGTGGTGATGCATGACGGGCGCATCGAGCAGGTGGGAACGCCGCTCGAGCTCTACGACAGGCCGGCGAACAGGTTCGTCGCGGGATTCCTGGGCTCCCCGGCGATGAATTTCTTCGACGGCGGCCTGGGCGGCGCGGACGGCTCCCGCTTCGTGCTCGGCGACCATGCGATCCCCTTGCCGGCGGCAGCCGGAAGGGCCGCGCCCCGGTCGGTCGTGCTGGGCGTGAGGCCGGAGCACATCGTCGTGGACGCGCAGGGCGTGCCGGCGGAGGTCGTCGTCGTCGAGCCGACCGGCTCGGAAACGCAGATCACGGCGCGGCTCGGCGGCCAGACCTTCACCGCGGCCATGCACCAGCGGCTGACCGCGCCTCCCGGGAGCACCCTCGGCTTCCGCATCGATCCCGCCAACATCCATCTGTTCGACGGGGAGACCGGCGCCAGGATCCCGTGAATGCCCCCGGCGACACGCCCGGCACCGCGTCGGCAGCCAGGACGCGACGAAAGGAACCGACATGCCCCCGGAAGTGATCCTCGTCGCCAGCGGCGACCTGCGCGAAAGCGCCAACGTGAAGTGCTGGCCGGCGCAGGAGGCCATGGAGCGGGCGCTCGTCGCGGCCTTCGAGAGGCAGGGCAGGCGCGTCAGGCGCGGCCATCCCTTCAAGGCCGACAGGCAGCACGGCTTCATCCCCACGCAGAGAGAGGGCATGGAGGTGTTCCGCTCGATCGACCCGGACGCCCCCCTCGTCGTGGCCGAGGCGCTCTGGCAATATTCGCAGAACGTCCTGGCCGGGCTGATCGGCCACCGCGGCCCCATCCTGACCGTGGCCAACTGGTCCGGAACCTGGCCGGGTCTCGTCGGCCTGCTCAACCTCAATGGCTCGCTGACCAAGGCGGGCGTCGCCTATTCGAGCCTGTGGAGCGAGGATTTTCGCGACGCGTGGTTCACGGAAAAGCTCCGCGAATGGCTCGCCACCGGAAGCGTGACGCATGAGACGGGCCATGTCGCCGCCTTCGATGCCGGCCGCGTCGCCGCCCCCGACCGGGACGTGGCCATGGGCATTGCCACGGACCTGCGCCGGAACCGCTCGATCCTGGGAATATTCGACGAGGGATGCATGGGCATGTACAACGCCATCATTCCCGACGAGCTCCTGTTTCCCCTGGGAATCTACAAGGAGCGGCTGTCGCAATCCTCCCTCTATTTCGCCACGACGCTCGTCAGCGAAGCCGACGCGCGTGCCGTCTACGACTGGCTGGCGGGCAAGGGCATGACGTTCCATTTCGGCGAGGACGAGGCGAACGATCTGACGATCGGTCAGGTGCTCGACCAGTGCCGGATGTATGTCGCCGCCGCGCGGATCGCCGACGAGTTCGGCTGCGAGGCGATCGGCATCCAGTACCAGCAGGGCCTGAAGGACCTGCTGCCGGCGTCCGACCTGGTCGAGGGGCTGCTCAACAACGCCGACCGGCCGCCGGTCAGGCGCTTGGACGGAAGCGAAATCCGGCCGGGCCGTCCCATCCTGCATTTCAACGAGGTGGACGAGTGCGCCGGCATCGACGCCGTGCTCGTCAACCGCGTTCACTCCGCTCTGGGGCAGCCGGTGGAGACGACCCTGCACGATCTGCGCTGGGGCGACCGCGACGCGAGCGGTTCCCTGCCGGACTATGTCTGGGTGTTCGAGATCTCCGGCGGCGCGCCGCCCGCCCACCACGCCGGCGGATATGCCGGCTCCGACTCCGTGCGCCAGCCTCCCATGTTCTTCCGCAAAGGAGGAGGCACCCTGCGCGGGGTTGCCCGCCCCGGCGAAATCGTCTGGTCGCGCATCTTCGTCGCGGAGGGCAGGCTGAAGATGGACATCGGCCGCGGCAGGGCAGTCGTCCTGCCCGACGTCGAAACACGCCGACGCCGGTCGCTCACCAACGAGGAATGGCCGATCATGCACGCGGTGCTCTACGGCGTTTCCCGCGATGAAATGATGGCCCGCCACAAGGCGAACCACGTGCAGGTCGTCTATGCCGATGACGCGCCTGCTGCGGATCGCGCCCTGACGGTCAAGGCGGCGCTCGCCGACGAACTCGGCATCGAGGTCGCGCTATGTGGCGCGCGTGCCGACGGCAGCCCGCTGCAATGAGCCCGCGCGGCAAGGCGGGGCGCTGACCGGCCGCACCTCGACCGCGCTGGCGGTTGCCGGTGACGTCGCCGCTCGATACCCTTTTGGGGATTCGTAGCAGATCACGGAGTTCAGGTATGCGAGCGATTTGCGGGACGGTCGCGGCTCTCATGGCAGCCTTGGGCTGCAGCGTTTCCGTCGCCTGGGCGCTCAAGGACGAGCGCATGAACGCGCAACTGCTGAAGCTCGATCCTCAGACGCGGCTCGAACAAACCTGCGACGTGGAAGTCATGGACCGGATCAACCGGGACAGCCACTCCTACAAGGTCGACCGGGTTGTAGCCTACACTTTCGAGGCCCCCGTGGTCGAGAAGAGATCGATCGACGCTCCCGGAGCCGCCTTTCGGAGCCACGGAAAATGGTATCGCCTGTCGTTCCGGTGCGTCACCGGACCGAAGCGCCTCGACGCCCACTCGCTGGAATACGACATCGGCGACGAAATCCCGCAGTCGCTGTGGAAACGTTACGACCTGTACGACTGAGCGAGTGACACGAGCCGACGGGGAGGCAGCGTCGGGCGCTGCCCCCTGGCTGGTAACCGCGCAGGTGTCAGGCCAAGCCCGCTTCGCGCTCGAGCGCCAGCGCGTCGGCGGCATCGCCCAGATCGGCGGGCGTGACGGCCGGCGGGTCGAGTTCCTCGAATGGCTTCAGCGCAAACGGCGACCTGACGCCCGGGCGCACCGGATATTCCGCGACGGAATCCGCAATTGCCTGCTGCCCCTCGGCGCTCACCATGAAGGCCAGGAACTTCTGGGCTGCATCCTGCTTCCTGCTCGACTTCAGGACACCGGCGGCGGACACGGTGATCAGCGCTCCCGGGTCCTTGTGGCCGAAGTAGAACAGCGCGGATTTCATGTTGGCGTCCCCGACTTCCGCGGCCACGTCGAACCAGTAGTAGTTGTTGATGAGCGCGGCCGGGACCTCGCCCGCTTCCACCGCCTTCATTGCCGCGCCGTTGCCGTTGTAAGACTTGCCATAGGCTTTGAGCCCCTTGAGCCAGTTCAAGGCAGCGTCACGTCCCTTCATCAGGGAGATGGCGACGATCTGTTCCTGGAAGGCGCCGCTGGTCGGGACATAGGCGATCCGATCCTTCCAGGCCTCGGTCGCGAAATCCAGAACCGTATCGGGGAACTCGCTCTCCTTCACCAGGGCCTTGTTGTAGGCAACGACGCGGGAGCGCATCGAGGCGCTGAGCCATGTCCCGTCCTTCGCCACATACTCGGACGGCACCTGTTTCAGGGTGTCGCCGGCAAGGGCGCTGAGCAGGCTCTTTTCCGCAAGCGCCGCAACAGGCGGGCTCTCTTCGGAATAGAAGAGGTCGGCCGGGGTCGCGTCGCCCTCCTCGATGATCTGGTTGGCAAGCTGGCTGCTGCTGCCCTTACGGATGTCGACCTTGATCCCGGTCGCCTTGGTAAACGCTTCGACCAAGGCCGCAGTCGTTTTCGTGTGCTGGCCGTTATAGAGCGTGAGCGTCGTTTCCTCGGCCGCACGAGCGGTCCGATCCCGAACCCTCCGATGGCAATCGTGCCGGCTATCGAAGCGCCAGTCTTCAGGAACCGGCGACGATCTACATGGTGCATGAAAGAACCTCCTGTTTTGCAAGGCAGGGATACACCCGATCCTATGCAGGTCTCCTTATGAACCCGACAGAATTCATTGCAATGTCAGAGATTTAGAGCGATTCTAATTTATTAGCCGGCGCAAGGGATTTCCCTGCCGATAAGATGATGAAAATAGTCCTCTTTTCCGGGGCTCCCGCTTTCTGGGCGCGGCGGTGTTCACAGAACTGTGAATGGTTGCAGCAGCGCAGCGTGAACAACCATCGACGCGCCGCCCGCCGCCTTCGTATCTGGCCACGAACGATTGCGGTCGGCCGAGGGGCCGGGCAGATTATCGGACGACGACAACGGGTATCCTGGCGCGGTTCATCACCTCCGCAGTCTGGCTGCCCATCATGACGCGATTCATCCCCGTTCGCCCGTGCGAGGACATCACGATGAGATCGCATCCGGAGTCGTCGGCAACTTGCAGCAGAGCGCTGGCCACCAGCCGCCAGGGAATGTGGACGGCGTCGATGGCGATCCCCATTTCCTCGGCCTTGGCCTTGATGGGAGCCAGTATGCGCTCGGCTATCCTGCGCTGTGCTTCATCGTAGGCAGCAATCTCTGCCTCGCTCGGCGCCCAAAGGTCGTCGGCAAAGGCGAACTGGCCACCGAGTGGTTCGGTAACAGTGACAGCCGTCACCTTGCTGCCGTGTAGCTTCGCCAAGGCCAGCCCGTGATCCACGCCGACCTGCGCCAGCTCGGAACCGTCCGAGGAAACAAGGATATGCCCGTACATGGAGCCTCCCGCCAAACATGGTGCTGCCTGCGTACACGAGTCCAGGCCACCGCTTGTTGACTTATCGCAAGCATGAGGTGGGAGATGTCATGGCCGCGGCCGCCATCCTCGAAGCTGCCCAACCGTCGAGATGCCACGCAGGAACCGGCCCTCGCCGGCCGGGCCGCCAACCCACGGACTTCCTGTCTGCCGACGGCATCCCTTCCGACTGGACCATCTCGCATGGTCCCATCTGGCCGTTTTGGCCGGGTTGGCGTGAGCATAGGGTGTGGCGCGATCAACCGACCCTCCCGCCGAACATCCCGCAGAATGACGCAAGAGCCGAACCGTTTCCCTTCCGCCGCCACGCGGCCGCGCACCTATATGGCCGTGCTGGTCGTCCTCGGGCTGACCCACCTGCTCAACGATCTGATCCAGTCGCTGATTCCGGCCGTCTATCCGATCATCAAGGAGGCTTATGCGCTCGATTTCGTGCAGATCGGGCTCATCACCCTGACCTTCCAGATCGCCGGCTCGCTGCTCCAGCCGGTCGTCGGCTACGTCACGGACCGGCGCCCGATGCCGTACTCGACCATTGTCGGCATGGCCTTCACCCTCGTCGGGCTGGCCAGCCTCGGCTTCGCGTCGAGCTACGGCATCATTCTCGTCTCGGTCGCCTGCATCGGCATCGGTTCGGCGATCTTTCATCCCGAAGCGACCCGTCTGGCGCGTCAGGCTTCCGGTGGCCGGCAGGGTCTGGCGCAGGGCGTCTTCCAGGTGGGCGGTCAGGCCGGCGGCTCGCTTGGACCGCTGTTCGCCGCCTTCATCATCGTGCCCCACGGCCAGACGAGCCTTGCCTGGTTCACGCTGGCGGCGCTGCTCGCCATGGCCCTGATGGTATGGACGGCGGGGCAGTCCGCCATCATCCGCCGGCATATCGCGGCCCTGAATGCCTCCCTTTCAGGGGCTGCCGCAAACAGCCGGCCGCGGGCCACCGTCATCGCCGGGCTCGTCATCCTGACGCTGCTGATGTTCTCGAAGGTGGCCTACACCGAGAGCTTCCGGTCGTTCTACACCT
>Ga0206103_100710_pt1 | contig 14881 bp, 11 predicted proteins | sample 1B5Ametagenome_FD_148638 | JGI IMG/M metagenome (GOLD analysis project Ga0206103, IMG submission 148638) | Enriched microbial communities from leaf-cutter ant dump, University of Wisconsin, Madison, United States - 1B5A | ecosystem: Environmental > Terrestrial > Nest > Insects nest > Nest dump... | reverse complement strand
CAGGTCGGGACGCGGTTCACGACGAGCGCCGCGGGCACCGTGACGGCGGTCCGGTTCTACAAGGGCGCGACCAACACCGGGACGCACACCGTCAAGCTGTGGGGGGCGGGCCAGGCGTTGCTCGCTGAGGCGGTGTCGACGGGGGAGAGCGGCAGCGGCTGGCAGACCGTGCCCCTGCCGCAGCCCGTCGCGATCGAGCCCGGCGTGACGTACGTCGCCGCGTACCACTCGACCACCGGCCGGTATGCGGTGACGTCAGGCGGCCTGGCGTCGGTGCGGACCGTGGGCCCGTTGTCGACCGTGGCCGACGGCGGGGCGTACGTGTACGGGACCGGGTACCCGGGGTCGTCGTCCTCGACCTTCTACGGCGTCGACCTGGTGTTCGTCCCCGCCGGGTGACCCTCGCGCCGCGCGCCTGCACCCGATCGGGCGCAGGCGCGCGGCGAACGGGCGAAAGCGTCCCAGATCACGGGGTGAATTTGTCCGGATTGCCCCCACATGCCTCGCCCGGTCGTCAGACTGTTGGCGATCCACTCGGGGAGGAGACGTGATGGTCGAGCCACTGCGCGCAGCGGTGATCGGAGCCGGCTACTGGGGTCCGAACCTGGCGCGGAACTTCCGCTCCAGCGCGGACTGGGACCTGGTCGCGGTGTGCGACCTGGACGCGGAGCGGGCGCGCAAGGTCGTCGGGAAGCGGTCGACGGTCGAGGTGATGACGTCCACGGCAGAGCTGCTGGCGCGGGACGACGTCGACGCGGTCGCGATCGCGACGCCCGCGCACACGCACGCGCCGCTCGCCCTCGCGGCGCTCGAGGCGGGCAAGCACGTGCTCGTCGAGAAGCCGCTCGCGGACCGCGGGACGGCGGCGCGCCAGATGGTCGCGCGCGCCGACGAGCTCGGGCTGACGCTCATGGTCGACCACACGTTCTGCTACACGGGTGTCGTGCTCAAGATGCGTGAGCTCATCGAGACGGGCGCGCTGGGCGACATCCACTTCGTCGACTCCGTGCGCATCAACCTCGGTCTCGTCCAGCCTGACGTCGACGTGTTCTGGGACCTCGCGCCGCACGACCTGTCGATCCTCGACTTCCTGCTGCCCGGCGGGCTGCGGCCCACGGGCGTCGCGGCGCAGGGCGCTGACCCCATCGGTGCGGGTCAGTCCTGCGTCGGCTACCTCACGCTGCCGCTCGCCTCAGGGGCGATCGCGCACGTGCACGTGAACTGGCTGAGCCCGACGAAGATCCGGCAGATGGTCGTCGGCGGCTCGAAGCGCACGCTCGTGTGGGACGACCTCGCACCGCAGCAGCGGCTCACGGTCTACGACCGGGGCGTCGAGCTCGGTCAGCCGCTGCCGGACAAGCGGACCGCCAACATCTCGTACCGGCTCGGCGACGCCTGGGCACCGGCGATCGCCGAGAAGGAGGCGCTCGGGGTCATGGTGTCCGAGCTCGCCGCCGCGATCCGCGAGGGGCGGCCGCCCCGCACCGACGGGGCCGCGGGCCTGCGGGTGCTCGACGTGCTCGAGTCCGTGTCCCTCAGCCTTGCCGACGGCGGTCGGCTCACGCCCGTCAGCGGCGACGCACCCGCCACCACCAGCTCGTCCGACCCGATGGAGACCCTCGCATGACCACGCTTGCCGGAGCCCGCGCCCTCGTCACCGGAGGGGCCGGCACCATCGGGTCGACCATCGTCGACCAGCTGCTCGACGCGGGGGCGGCGCACGTCGTCGTGCTCGACAACCTCGTGCGCGGTCGCCGGGAGAACCTCGCCGACGCGCTCGCGACGGGACGCGTCGACCTCGTCGAGGGCGACCTGCGCGACCGTGACCTCGTACACGACGTGACGCGCGGGCAGGACCTCGTGTTCCACCAGGCCGCGATCCGCATCACGCAGTGCGCGGAGGAGCCGCGGCTCGCGCTCGAGGTCCTCGTCGACGGCACGTTCACGGTTCTCGAGGCCGCCGCGGAGCACAAGGTCGACAAGGTCGTCGCGGCGTCGTCGGCCTCGGTCTACGGCCTCGCCGAGGAGTTCCCGACGAACGAGCGCCACCACCACCACAACAACGACACGTTCTACGGCGCGGCGAAGTCGTTCAACGAGGGCATGGCGCGTTCGTTCCGGGCGATGACGGGGCTCGACTACGTGCTGCTGCGCTACTTCAACGTCTACGGACCGCGCATGGACGTGCACGGTCTCTACACCGAGGTGCTCGTGCGGTGGATGGAGCGCATCGCCGACGGGCAGCCGCCGCTGATCTTCGGCGACGGGCGGCAGACCATGGACTTCGTCTTCACGCGCGACATCGCGCGGGTCAACCTGCTCGCGGCCGCGAGCGACGTGCGCGAGGGTGTCTACAACGTCGCGAGCGGCACCGAGACGTCGCTGCTCGAGCTCGCCCAGGCGCTCCTGCGCGCCATGGACTCCGACCTCGACGTCGAGCACGGGCCCGAGCGGGCTGTCAACGGCGTCACGCGGCGTCTCGCGGACACCACCGCGGCACGCGTCGACCTCGGGTTCGAGGCGACCGTCGGCCTCGAGGACGGGCTGCGCGAGCTCGTCGAGTGGTGGCGCCCGCTGCGCGCCGAGATCGCCGCCGGCCGTGCGCTCAGCAAGGCGGGGGCATGAGCCGGATCAACGTCATGCAGCCGTGGCTCGGCCCCGAGGAGATCGCCGCGGTCAGCGAGGTCATCGCGTCGGGCTGGGTCGCGCAGGGACCGCGGGTCGCCGCGTTCGAGGCAGCGTTCGCCGAGGCGATGCAGGTGGACCACGCGGTCGCCGCGTCGTCGTGCACGACGGCCCTGCACCTCGCGCTCGTCGTCGCGGGGGTCCAGGCGGGTGACGACGTCGTCGTGCCGTCGTTCTCGTTCATCGCGACCGCCAACGCGCCCACGTACGTCGGGGCGCGACCGGTGTTCGCGGATGTCGACCCGGTCACCGGCAACCTCACGGCGGCGAGCGTCGAGGCGGCGCTGACCGAGCGGACGCGCGCCGTGATCCTCGTCGACCAGGGCGGGGTGCCCGCGGACCTCGATGCGGTGCGCGCGGTGACCGACCCGCGCGGGATCGTCGTGATCGAGGACGCCGCGTGCGGCGCGGGGTCCACCTACCGGGGGCGACCCGTGGGCGCCGGGGCCGACGTCGCCGCGTGGTCGTTCCACCCGCGCAAGATCGTGACGACGGGCGAGGGCGGCATGCTCACGACCCCGCACGCGGCGTGGGCGGACCGGGCGCGGCGCCTGCGCGAGCACGCGATGAGCGTGTCCGCCGCAGACCGGCACGCGAGCGTGCTCGCCCCCGCCGAGGAGTACGTCGAGGTCGGCTACAACTACCGGATGACGGACCTGCAGGCCGCGGTCGGCATCGTCCAGCTCGGCAGGCTGCCCGAGGTCGTCGCGCGGCGTCGCGAGCTCGCGGCCGCGTACGCGAAGCAGCTCGCGGACCTGCCCGGGCTGCGGCCGGTCGCCGACCCCGCGTGGGGGACGTCGAATTTCCAGTCCTTCTGGGTCGAGGTCGGACCCGAGCACCCGCTCGGCCGTGACGGTCTGCTCGCGCACCTCGCGGCCGCCGACATCTCGGCGCGCCGCGGCATCATGGCCGCGCACCGGCAGCCGGCGTACGCCGACGGCGTGCACGCGCCGCTGCCCGTGACCGAGCACCTGACGGACTCGACCCTGATCCTGCCCCTGTTCCACCAGCTCTCGGAGTCCGAGCAGGCCCGCGTCGTCGACGCGCTCCGCACGGGTGGGTCGGCATGACCACGCCTCTGCTGCTCGTCGCCGCGAGCGGTCTCGCGCGCGAGGTCCTCGCGCTCGTGCGGACCCACGGCACGCACGAGGTCGTCGGGTTCCTCGACGACGACGAGGCGCTGCACGGCACGACGATCGACGGCGTACCCGTGCTGGGGCCGCTCGCGTCGATCACCGACCACCTCGCGACCCGGCCGTCGGGCACCGACGACGAGCCCGAGGTGCTGGTGTGCGCCGGCCGCGGGTCCGCGCGTGCGGCGATCGTCGCGCGGCTCGACGAGCTCGGCGTGTCCTCGCAGCGGTACGCACGCATCGTGCACCCCGGCGTCGAGGTGCCCGACGGGTGCGACATCGGGTACGGCTCGATCGTCCTGGCAGGCACCGTCCTGACGACCGCGGTCGTGCTCGGCGCGCACGTCGTCGTCATGCCGCACACGACCCTCACGCACGACTGCGTCGTCCAGGACTTCGCGACGCTGTGCGCGGGCGTCGCACTCGGCGGCGCCGTCGTCGTCGGTCGGGGCGCCTACCTCGGCATGCGCGCGTCGGTGCGTGAGCACGTGCGCGTGGGCGCCGACGCCGTGCTCGGCATGGGTGCCGTGCTCCTGCACGACCAGCCCGACGGGCAGACCTGGGCCGGCGTGCCTGCCGGTCCTCTCGGCGTCCCTGCGGGCAGCGCGCGGCACCGCCTCGACACGGCGGACGGGCCTGACGCGCCCGTCGACCGGACCAGCCACCAGACCAGCGACGAAGAGGTAGGAACCCGATGAACATCCCTCTGGTGGATCTCGGCGCGCAGCACGCCGAGATCGCGGACGAGGTCCGCGCCGGGCTCGACGAGGTGTTCGCGCGCACGGCGTTCGTCGGCGGACCCGCAGTCGGCCGGTTCGAGACCGCGTACGCCGCCTACGTCGGTGCGGCGCACTGCGTCGGCGTCGCGAACGGCACGGACGCGCTCGAGCTCGCGCTGCGGGCCGCGGGCGTGCGCCCGGGCGGTGAGGTGATCCTCCCCGCGAACACGTTCATCGCGACGGCCGAGGCCGTCTCGCGGATCGGCGCGCTGCCGGTGCTCGTCGACGTCGACCCGACGTACCTGCTCATCGACCCGGCAGCCGTGCGCGCGGCCCTGACGTCGCGCACCGAGGCGATCGTGCCGGTCCACCTGTTCGGCCAGGTCGCACCCGTCGAGGAGATCGGCAAGATCGCCGCCGACGCGGGCGTGCCGATGATCGAGGACGCCGCGCAGTCGCAGGGTGCGCGTCGGTTCGGTCAGCCTGCGGGCTCGTTCGGGCTCGCCGCGGGGACGAGCTTCTACCCGGGCAAGAACCTCGGTGCTGCGGGCGACGCGGGTGGCGTCACGACGTCGGACGCGGCGGTGGCCCGGACCGTGCGAGTGCTCTCCGCCCACGGTTCGGAGCACAAGTACGACCACGAGGCGATCGGCTTCAACTCCCGGCTCGACACCGTGCAGGCCGTCTACCTCGAGGCCAAGCTGCGGCGGCTCGAGGGCTGGAACGCGGCTCGTCGGACCGCCGCGGAGCGGTACGGCGCGGCGCTCGCGACTGTCGCCGGCGTCGTCGCCCCGACGTCCGCCGAGGGCAACGAGGACGTGTGGCACCTGTACGTCGTGCAGGTCGACGAGCGCGACCGCGTGCTCGCGAGCCTGCACGACGCGGGCGTCGGCGCGGGCATCCACTACCCGACGCCGCTGCACCTGACCGCGGCGTACGCCGACCTCGGGCTCGGCCGCGGCGCGTTCCCCGTCGCCGAGGCCGCGGCGGACCGCATCCTGTCGCTGCCCATGTACCCGCACCTGACGGCCGACCAGCAGGGTGCCGTCGTCGAGGCCCTCGCCACGGCGGTCGGCGGCTGATGACCACGTTGCTCACCGCATCGCACCGACGGTGGACGGGCGGCTCGTCCGTACCGGTCGGAACTCTGCGCTCGGGGACCCGGCCGCGCGTCTCGGTGGGCATCCCCCTCTACGACTACGAGCAGTACGTCGAGGAGTGCGTCGAGTCGGTGCTGGCGCAGGAGGGCGTGGACGTCGATGTCACGATCATCGACGACGCGTCGCGTGACTCTAGCCTCGCGGTCGCCCGCCGCATCGCGGCGCGCGATCCCAGGGTCGTCGTACGGGCGCACGAATCGAACCACGGGCACATCGCGACGTTCAGCGAGGCGCTTGCTGTGGGTGACGCGCCCTACGTGCTGAAGATGGATGCCGATGACGTCCTGCCGCCCGGGTCCCTCGCGCGCTCGGTCGCGCTGCTGGAGGCCCGCACCGACATCGCGTTCTGCTACGGATACGCGCAGCGGTTCGAGGGCCCGACGCCCGCCGTACCTCCGACCCGCGTGAGGGCGTGGACTGTCTGGAGCGGGCCGGACTGGATCGCGCGGCGCGTCCGACGGGGGCACAACGTGATCTTGCAGCCCGAGGTCGTGATCCGAAGGAGCGCGCTCGAGCAGGTGGGCGGACACGACGCACGCGTCGCGGCCGCTTCAGACCTCCACCTGTGGCTCCGGTTGGCGTCGGTCGGGTCCGTCGGCCGCGTCGACGGACCCGTTCAAGGGCTGTACCGGGTTCACGGGTCGAACATGCACTCGACGATGCACGGCGGATTCTGGCGTGACCTGCAGGCGCGTTCGGACGCATTTCGTCTCTTCCTCGACGAGCACGGTGATCGCTTGCCCGACGCCGAAGCGTGCCGCGGGGCGATCCTGCGCACGCTGAGCCGCGACGCGGTGCGTCTCGTCCGCCGGGCAGCAGAAGGGCGAATCGAGCTCGAGGTGCCTGCCGAGAGGCTCCTCGAGTTCGCGCAAGACACGGATCCAGAGATCACGAGCACGGCGATGTGGCGGCGGCTACGGGATCGCGAGGGGAGGGTACGGACGGGCTGGCTCGGCGCGCTCGGCCGCGACCTCGAGGACAAGGTGCGCTGGCGCGTCTGGCGCCGGTACGGGATGTGAGCCGGTGACTCTTCCGTCAGCCACGACCTGGCCTGCCGCATCCCACGAGACTGCCGTGAAGCGACCCCGGCTGCTGTTCCTCCGTCAGGACCGGCACGATCTGCCTGCCTTCGTCCTGCGTCATCTCGACGAGCATGTCCGCGCACTCCGGGCACACTTCGACGTCGCGCTCATCGATGGGCCTTGTGACCTCGACCGGGAGTGTGACCGCCACGAGCCTGACCTCGTCCTCATCGAGTCCGGTGTCTACGCGCGCCGGGACCGGCGCATCGACAACACGCACAGGCACCTCGAGATCCCACGGATCGGGTTCGTCAACGCTGACGCGTACTGCCAGACCCGTTCGGTGTTCTTCTCCGACATGGATCGATGGGGTGTCGAGACGTTCTTCACGATCTCGATGTCGATGCGTGATCGGATGCCAGAGATCGCCGACCGCCTCTATGTCTGGCCGAACTTTGCTGACACCGAGCTCTACCGGACCTACCCCGGCGGACGGACCACGGACCTGCTCCTGACCGGAAGTACTCGGAGCAACTATCCGTGGCGTTCAGCGGTGAGCGCGGTGCTGCGTGAGCGGTTCGGGGTCGAGCAGCAGAGGCACGACGGCTGGTTCGATGCGCGCGCGGCGGCGGGGATGCCGCACGGCGAGCAATACGCGCGTTCGCTGAGTGCTGCCCGGATCGTCCCCACGTGCGGCACGATCGCGCACGAGCTGGTCCGCAAGCACCTCGAGATTCCTGCTTCGGGGGCGTTGCTGCTGACCGAGCGCACTGCCGCGGTCGAGTCCGCAGGCTTCGTGGACATGGTCAGCTGCGTCATGGCTGACGAGACCGATGTCGTGGACAAGGTCACCCATCTCCTCGAGCACCCGGAGGTCCTCGACCGGATCGCTGCTGCGGGCCAGGCCCTGGTGCGGCGACGCCATGACCTGACGATGCGTGACCAGATGCGGCAGTGGTACGAGCTCTCACGCACGGCACGGCCCGGCGATCGGATCGTCCAGCCGGACCCGTTCGGACTGATGCAGCTACGGCCCGCCCGTGAGGGTGGCCCGCAGCCGTCGGTCGACGCTGTGCTTGCGCCCGCAGCCGCCCAGCCCGCGCGCGACGTCGCCGTGCTCGCGCGCGGAGAGGGCGAGCTGCGCTCGGGCCGCGCCGATGTCGCTCAGCGGTCCTTCGAGGAGGTGCTGACGTGGCACCACATGCCCGAGGCGACACGCGGACTGGCGCGCGCGTGCCTTGCCCAGGGCGACGCGCACGGCGCAGCCGTGGCGGCATGGGAACCCATCGAGCAGTGCATCCGTCGGCACAGGGCGTACGACCCTGACCCTGTGGACTGGGCGATGCATGTCCGCGTGCTGCTGTGCTCGGGTGACGTCCGCGGTGCCGTGCGGGCGGCTCGCTGTTTCCCGGACATCGACCACGTCGAGCTGCGACGGGTCCGGGCCGCAGCCGGAGCGATCGCGTCGCGGAGCGTCCCACGGGGCCCCGCCCGACACCCGGTGAGCGTCCACTCGGTCCCGGGCCAGATGTGGTCTCAGTGGCTCGAGGCGCTCATGGCAGACCTTGTCGCGTGTGGACAGGTAGTGCTCGCTGCGCGGGTGGGGTCGTGGATAGGTGGGTCGGCCGAGCAGTTGCGAGAACCGCCCAACCGCGTCGCGGCCTCTCGGTCGTCGGCGCGGCCGAGTCGCAGGGCACGGGAGTTGCCACGCGCCCTGCGCCGGTCACCCGGGCGGTGGATCCGTCGACACCTCACCGCGCTCGAGCGGATCGCGCTGAGACGGCGAGACCGATGAGCCGTCACGACGATGCACCCACGGCTGCGGACCGTCCACAACGGCCGGAGTCGGCCGAGATCGGGCGCCGGGCAGCCTCCGGTGTGCTCTGGATGACCGCGCAGAAGTGGATCATGCGGTTCAGCGGCCTGGCGACGGTAGCCGTGCTGACGCGGCTCCTGAGCCCGGAGCAGTTCGGGCTGGTCGCGGCCGCGTCCACGGTGGCACCGATCGTCTATCTCGTGTCCGACCTTGGCTTCACGGCCTACATCGTGCAGGCGGACACGGTCGATGACCGACGGCTGAGCACGGGCTTCTGGTTCTCCACCGTCGCGGGCGGCGTGATGTGCGGTGGTGTGCTGCTGCTCGCACCCGTCCTGGCCGACGTGTTCCACCTGCCTGACCTGACCGACGTCCTGCGCGTCATGACGATCTCGATCGCATTCGTCGTGCTGACCTCCGTGCCGTACGCGCTGATGCGTCGCCGGATGCAGTTCCGGGCACTCGCCGTGCAGGGTGGGATCGCGGCGCTCCTGGCGCAGGTGGTCGCCGTCGTCGCGGCGTTCGCGGGCCTGGGCGTGTGGGCCCTCGTCCTGCAGCTGATCGTGGCGCAGGGTGCCTCGGCGGTGCCCGCGTGGTTCTCGGCGCGGTGGCGTCCACGCCTGCAGTTCTCGCGCAGCGACTTCGGGCTCATGGCGCGCTTCGGTGTCCAGGTCGTCGCCGTCGACGTCGTGGCGATGCTGCGCTCGTGGGGTGAGACGGCGATCGTCGTCGCATCGCTCGGTGCGACGGGTCTGGGGTACCTGAGCATCGCGCAGAAGCTCATCCAGGTGACGCAGGACATGAGCGCGGCCGCGTTGCTGCCGGTGTCGACCGTCGTGTTCGCGCAGGTGCGCGAGTCGCCGCAGCGGCTGCGCGAGTCGTACCTCAAGGCGCTCGCGGTGTCGTACGCCGCGGTCGCACCCGTGATGACTGTCGTCGCTGTGGCCGGACCGGTCCTCGTCCCGCTGCTGTTCGGACGTGAGTGGGGTCCGAGCATCCCTGTTGCGCAGGCGCTTGCCGTCGCTGCGATCCTCACGCTCGGTGCGATGCTCGATCATGGCCTCTTCTACGGCGTGGGACGGCCAGGGCGGTGGCTCGCGTACGCGGTCGTGATCGATCTGCTGACCGTCGGGACCACGGCCGTCGCGGTCCGGTGGGGCCTGTCCGGGATCGCGCTCGGCTTCATCGGTGTCGCGATCGTCGCGACGGCCGTGCGGTGGCGGCTCGTCGGACGTCTCCTCGGTCTCCCTGTTCCTGCGGTCGCGCGGCCGTTCGGCGGTGTTGCCGTGTGCGTCGCGTTCTCAGCCCTTGCCGGTGCGCTCGTGGCGTACCTGACCGGTCACCAGCCCGTGCTCGTCGAGCTCGCGCTCACCGGCCTGGCGATCGGCGTCGTGCACGTCGCCGCGGTGCGGATCGTCATGCCGGCGACTGCGCGCGCCGTCGTCGACCTGCTGCCTGGCCGGGCCCGTCGTCCCGCGATCCGTCTGCTCGGCTGGTCGCGCAGCGGACCGGCGACGGAACTCGTGGCAGAGACGGGTTCACCCGACCCGTCGATCGAGGCGCCGAAGGCAGCGACGCCCGTCCCCATTTCTGGCCTGGTACTCGAGGAGGAGAGGCAATGAGCACACTGGGCAGGCTGTCCGCGCGGACCCGTGAGTTCGTCGACGCTCACGCCGTCAGCGCTCCCGCATGGGGTGTCCTCGCGGCGCCTCGTCGTCGTCGGCTCCGACCCCTGCGACGCGTCGCGTCGCGTGACATCGTGGAGCGGACGGACCGGCGCCCGACCGTCTCGGTGATCATCCCCTGCTACAACTACGCGCACTTTCTGCCCGGTGCGATCCGCAGCGCGCTCGACCAGGAGGGTGTTGACGTCCAGGTCGTCGTCGTCGACGACTGCTCGACGGACGGGACGCGCCGCGTCGCGCACGGCTTCGCGCAGGACGATGACAGGGTGGTCGTCGTCGAGAACGACGTGAACCTCGGGCACGTGCGCGCCTTCAACCGCGGCCTCGAGCGAGCAGTCGGTGAGTTCGTCGCCCGGCTCGACGCCGACGACCTCCTGACGCCGGGCTCGCTCGCGCGCGCGTGCGCACTGTTCGATGCCGAGCCCGGAGTCGGCCTCGTGTACGGCCACCCTCGGCACTTCGTGACGCCGACGCCACCGCCCGCTCAGGTCGGACGAGTCGGCTGGACCGTCTGGTCCGGTCGGGACTGGCTCGCCGAGCGGTGCAGGGTCGGCGTCAACTGCATCACGACCCCCGAGGCGGTCGTCCGGGCCTCTGTGATCGCGCAGGTCGGGCCGCTCGACACACGGCTCGGCTACGCGCAGGACATGGAGATGTGGTGCCGGGTCGCGTCCGTGAGCGACGTCGGTCGGGTCAATGGCGCAGATCAGGCGCTGCACCGGGACCATGCGGGCTCGATGAGCGCGACCGACGGATCGGGTGCGCTGCTGGACCTGCGTGAGCGGGCAACCGTCTTCGACGTCGTGTTCAGCGGTCCGGGCGGCGCGCTGCCCGGGGCGGCGGCTCTGCACGCGCGGGCCCGGCGCACGCTCGCCGAGGAGGCGGTCGAGACTGCTCACCGTGCGCTCGACCGTCCTGGTGCGGTGCTCGACGACGTCCGTGCCCTCGCGAAGTTCGCCGAGCAGACGGACCCTGCGTCGCTTCAGGAGGGGCGTGGTCGCGCACTCGCCGCACGGCTCGACGTGGACCCGCCCCGTGCGTCGTGGCGTTCGCGGGCGCGCGGGTACTGGCGCTCGGCGCTCGGTGAGCTGGACTACGTCCGGTGGACGTACGAAGGGATCTAGCGCGGTCCGCGGTCGCTGACGTGCTCGGGCTGTGGGAGCCCCAGCACGTCCAGGAAGTCGCGCGCACGGGCGTCCCAGCTCTGCGCTCGCGCGAAGGTGCGGCGCCGGTCGACGAGCGCATGGTCGGTGGGGCGATGGAGCTCGGTGACCGTCGCGGCCGCGAACGCCTCTGGCCCGCTCGCCGTCGTGACCAGATCAGGCGGTAGCGCTGCGGTCGCGGGAAGATCGGTACTCACGACCGGGCGGCCTGCTGCGAGGTACTCCATCGTCTTGAGCGGGAAGCTCGCGCGGTTGAACTCGGTGTCGGCGTACGGCGTGAGTCCGACGTCGATGCGGCGCAGGTAGCGCGGCAGGTCGGCGAACGGGCGCGCCCCGGTCGCGTGCACGTTGTCCCGAGCGACGAGCGCGTCGAAACGGTCGGCCGGGAGTCCGTGGTCCACGGGACCGACGAGCAGCAGCGATGCGCCGGTGCCCGCGACGGCTTCGAGGAGTTCGAGGTCGATCCGGGTGGAGAGCCGACCGACGAACCCGGCGACAGGTCCGCGCAGCGGGACGTCGTCGGCGGGCACCACGTCGTCGACGGTGGCGAAGTGTCCGGGGTCGCACCCGTTCGGGACCACGCTCACCAGGTCGCTCCGTCCTCGCCACCGGTCCGCGAGGTAGCCGGTCACCGTGACGGCCAGGTCGGCGGCCGCGAGCTGTGCATCCTCGCGGCGGCGCAGGTACGTGGGCGACAGCCCCATGAGCCCGGCACCCGCGACCCAGTCGTCGGTGCCCCACAGGACGCGGCGCACGCCGGGCAGGGCGCCCAGCACGTCGTCGAGCGACGCGACGACGAGCGCGTGCGGTCGGTGCGGCGACCGCCGCACGGCGCTCCGGATCGCGTACCGCGTCGCGGCGGCGGCGAGGACGCGCAGCCCCGGGCGGCTCACGCCGGGCGGCGCGACCGGGGTCACGCGCGTGATGCCCGGGTGCGGCGAGGTGAGGCGGGGGCGCAGCCCCGCGGCGCGCAGGTGCTGCTTGCGCAGCGGGGTCAGCACGGAGACGGGCGGGTCGACGAAGAGGACGGGGACGTACGGCGCGAGCGCGACGGCGAGGTGCTTCTCCGACATCCACGGGTCGTCCCACGAGACGCCGGAGGCCAGGACGACGAGCGGTCGCGGCGCGTTCACCGGGCACCCCCGGCAGCTATGGGCGCAGTGTCCGCAGCCGCCCCGGGCGCCGCAGCCGAGGCGGCCGCCGGGAGCGACGTGGCGTCACGGGTGAGCGTGAGCCGACGCAGCGCAGAGACGCAGCCGAGCGCGAAGAACAGGACGCCCGCGACCTGCGGGAACCCGAACGCGTCGAACGTCACGAACGCGAGCGCGGCCGCTGCGACGCACGCGAACAGCGCCCGTGCGAGGCTGCGGTCGTCGGCGAGCGCGAGACGCTTGCTGAGGCGGTACGCCACGAGCAGCGCGGTCCCGAGCAGCACGACGAATGCGCCGACGCCGAAGATTCCCGCCTCGATCGTGAGGCCCAGGTACTGGTTGTCGAGGATGCGGTACGACGGCAGGAACGTCGACGGGCCGCGCCCGAACCACGGGTGCTGCGAGATGAACTGCCACGCCAGGTCGTAGCTGTCCGTGCGCGACTTCGCGCTGTCGTCCTCGGAGATCCCCGTGAACAGCCGGATCATCGTGCCGAGCAGCCCGGGGATCGCGACGTAGACGACTCCGAATCCCGCGACGACGGTGACGAGCGTGAACCAGCGGCGGCGGACCGGCCAGCTCGGGAGAAGCGCGGCGAGGACGACGACGAGCCCGAGCAGCGCCGAGCGCGACATCGTGATGGGCACGGCACCTCCGATCGCGACGACGGGCCACCACCGTGCCAACCGCGAGCGGTCCGACGGCTGCAGCGCGAAGTGCAGCGCGATCGGCAGCACCATGATCATCAGGACCCCGAACTCGATGGGGTGCGTCGACATGCCAGCTGCGCGCGCGAACCCGTTACGTGCGTAGACGCTGTTCAACGTCGTGTTGGAGGACAACCCGGGAATCGAGATGAGGTCGACGAAGGCGCGGCCAGTGAAGAACTGCAGGATCCCGAGCGCACCCGCGAAGCCCGCCGTGGTGACCAGCGCCCTCAGCACACGGTCGAGCCTGTCGCGGCTCGCGAAGCCGTCGCCGGCGAGCATCACCAGGCCCCACCACGAGAGCACGAGCAACAGACCCCGGTCGGCCGAGCTGACCTCGAGGCCGTCGATGGGCCGGGTCGTCCCTGCGACGTAGGCCGCCATCATCGCGACGACGAACAGAGCCATCGCGGTGCGAACCGGCTGCGCGGGTCGCAGCGTCGCGCGGGATCGCGAGAGCTGAACCGCCAGCCACCACGCCGCGGCCGCCAGCCCGACGATCTGGGCGGGCGTGCCGGCCGCGCCGAGCGGCTTGAGAACCAGGTTGGCCGGGATGAGCATGACGGCGAGAACCCATACGAGCAGGAGCGCACTCGCGTCAAGGGGGCTTCGGGGCGGCTCCAGCGACGGGCGGTCCGACAGGCGGACGGCCCCCGCTGCGCCGGACGACCGGAGGAGGGACACCGTGGATCAGACGAGCGGCGGCGGCGTACCACCGCCGACAACAGGGGCGACGAGCGCGGGGACGTCCGATCCTGCGGGGACGGCGGGACGGTCGTCGGACGACTGGGTGGCTCGCACGTGTCCGGTCCTACCCGACGGGCTCGAAGCCTGGGCGGTGGTTCGGGGCCGAGCACGCCGGGTCAGGTCCTCGGGTCGCAGCTCGGGCCTCGGCGCGGGCTCGGTCTGACCGCTGAGACTCGGAGCGGAGCGTGGTGAGGTCACGTCGCGCCGCGAGCTCGTCGCGGCGGTCACGACGGCGCGTGCCGCTACGGGCTCATCGGTGTCCTCAGGCGGTGACGGCGCGTCGGGGACGGCAGCTGGCGACGGGTTGTCGCGCGTGCCGACTGGATCCTCTCCGGCAGCCTTCTGGCGTTCGAGCCGACGCCGCATGAGGAGTCCGTCGATCGCGTACGCGAGGAACGCGGTGCCGGCGAGCCCGCCGACCGCCACGACGAGGACCGCCCGGATCTGTCCCTTGTTCGAGGCTTCTGGAACGTCGTCACGCGTCACGGTCGTCAGCTCGATGATCGAGGCTGCGGGAGCCGACACGTCCTCCTGGAGCTGCTGAAAGGCGGGCGGCATCGCGGTCAGCACGTCGTCGAGCATCGCGAGCACCGCGTCCGCGTCGGTCCCCGTGACCTCGACGACGAGCACCGGACCGCTCGACGAGGTGTCTCGGTAGACCAGGAAGTCCGAGCCGTTCCCGGGTGGTGCCAGGTCGGTGTGCAGCTGGCCGTTGTTCAGCGCCCGCGCAAGCACGTCGGCGCCGGGCTGCAGGCCGTTGAGGCTCAGGTACGGGTTGCCGGCGTCGCCGACGACGGACTGCGGCGGGACGAGCAGGACCGAGGCCCGTGCGATCTGGTCGACGGGCACGAGCGTCATGACGTAGCCGGACGCAGCGACGGTGGCGAGCACGC
>Ga0206103_100709_pt1 | contig 14905 bp, 15 predicted proteins | sample 1B5Ametagenome_FD_148638 | JGI IMG/M metagenome (GOLD analysis project Ga0206103, IMG submission 148638) | Enriched microbial communities from leaf-cutter ant dump, University of Wisconsin, Madison, United States - 1B5A | ecosystem: Environmental > Terrestrial > Nest > Insects nest > Nest dump... | reverse complement strand
GCCCAGTACCTCGCCATCGACGCCGCAGGAGAGCTGGTGTACCTAGCGCCGACCCGCGTCAACCTGCAGCTTGCCATGGAGCGCTGGCCAACGGTGACGTTCGCCGCCACGCGCGAACACGCGGGATCGGTGGCGGCGGACTGAGGCCGCCGGGACTGTCCCGGCGGCAGTGCCGCTTCAGCCGCCCAGCGCGAAGGTGCTGCGGAACAGGCGATCCGAGGGGTGCTGCTCGTGCGCCTGCGGGGGCGCCTCCCCGGAGGCGGCGAAGATGACGTCGTCGCGGTCGAAGACGCCAGCCGGATCCGCCACCGACGAGGACTCCGACGCGACATTCCTCCACGGGCCCGGATCGTCCACGGAGCGCAAGGTCATCGTCAGGCCGAAGGCGACGGCCAGGCAGGCGGCGAGGCCGCCCAGCCAGCGCCGCGGGGCCGCGGAGCCGCGATGGCGCTGCTGCGGACGGGCGAAGCCACGGCGCCCCCGCCCCGGGTGCGCTCGCTGCAACCGCGACACCTCGCCGGCCAGCCGTGCGGACTCCGGCTCGAGCTCGCGCAGGAGCGCGGAAAGCTCCGCCATGCCGGGGGTACCGGCCAAATCGTCAAGGGTCGCCCCGGATGCGGGGGCGCGTTCGCCGGAAAGCAGGTCGGCAAGCCCGGCCGACTCCGCGGGCACGAGCCTGCGGCTGCAGAGGCGGCGGTAGGTGGCGGAAAGCGAATGTGTATCCATGGCATCAGTCTTCAAAATCGCCGTGACCCCGTTCGCGCAGGCGGGCCTTGAGTTCCTCCAGCCCGCGCGACACCAGTTTTCGCGCCGCCTCCGCCGAGGCAATCCCGGCAAGGTCGGCGATCTCCTGCAGGGAAAATCCCTGCAGGTGGAGGGCGATCGGCAGGCGCCTGCGCTCCGGCAGTTCCGCGAGGCAGGCCCGCAGGCCTTCCATGCGTTCCGCGTCGCCGGCGGTATGCTCCGGCGTCAACGGGGATACCGCGATCTCGACGCCCGGCTCGTCTTCCTCCGGCAACGGCTCGGTGGCACGTACCTGTGCCCTCCGCAACGCGTCGATGACCGTGCTCGCCACGACCCTCTGCACATAAGACGCATGAAAGGCCCCGGAGCGGTCACGCTCGATCGCATGCCAGAGGCGGATCCTGATTTCCTGCTCCACATCCGCCGGGTCGATGCCGTGCTTGTCGAGGCCGTAGGTGCCGACAAGGCCGCGCACCCGGGCCCCGTAGGTGCGGAACAGCTCCTCCAGGCGGGCGTGGACGGGGTCGGTGGAACGGTTCATGCAGAAGGAGACTGGCGCGGGGCGGGTATGCTCACCGACCGGCGCCCCCGCTGCAACGGCGGCATGCCGTCCGCGCCCGTGGCGCGGGTCAGGACGCATCCTCCAGCAAGGGCGGAAGCGGACAGTGCAGGGCCGCGCACACCGTCCGCAGGAGTTCCGCTTCCGCCACGCTCATGACGCCGTCCGAGCTGATCGCGACCGTCATCGCCTGCACGACCAGTTCCTTGCCGGCCGGCATGAGCAGATCGAGCCGTGCCAGCGCCCTGTCGAGCGCCTGCGGCCAATCCACGGGTGGTCGATAATCCAGCGTGGCGCCCGGCAGCACCTCGCGCAAACCCAGCGCGTAGGCACGCCGCGCAGCCTCGGCATCCTCGTGGCCGTGGCGGGCCAGGATCGCCAGCAGGTCGCGCAGTTCGCGCTCGACACGCGGCAGCCTTTCGCGACCGGCCGGCCGCGCCGCAGCGGGATCGAGCGCCTCCATCACCTGCACGCGCAGCAGCGTGGCAAGGCAGTGCTCGTCCAGCGTGGTGCGCCGGTCGGCTCCGATCAGGTCGGCCACGGTGTCCATGAATCCGGCCAGCTGCGGGCGCGGACGCCGGCGCAGCACCGGAAACGCAAGCGCGGCCAGTGGCAGGCGCTGCATCGGATGGAGTCCGACGAGCCGGCCCGCCAGGCCGGCAGTAGATACGGCCATGGCGTCGCCGAACCGTTCCGCGACATGCCCGAGCTGGCGCGCGCGAACTTCCGCGTGCGGGCTGAGGAGCAGCGCGAATACCAGTGGCATCGCCTCCGCGGGCTGCGTGGCGGCATCCCGAAGCGGGGCCGGAATGCTGGCATGCAGGTGACGCGCGACGACCTGGTCGTCGACGCCGGGGTTGCCGACCTGGCGTGCCACCGAGGCGGGGGAAAGCCGCATCGTCGCGGTGGCCGCGGGAATGGCGCGGCCGCCCGCGGCGGCAGTCCGCAGCGGAGCGAACCCGGCGATCGACACCCCCGCGGCCTCGGGGTCGGCCGCGGGCACGGGCTCCGACCATGCCGCCGCGATCGCCTTGAGCTGCTCGGGCCGGAAGGCGGGGTCGAGCTTGAGGATGCGCGCGTCCAGCGGCGGATGAGTGGCGAACAGCGGAGATCGGCTGAAGCCATTGGAGAACAGCATGTGGGAGACTTCCTCGGCCTCGCTGGCAGCCAGCCTGGAGCCTTCGGCGAGGGCGCCGATCTTCTTCAGTGCACCGCCGATGCCTTCCGTCTGGCGCGTGAACTGCACGGCGGAGGCATCGGCAAGGAACTCGCGCTGGCGGGAAATGGATGCCTTGATCAGGCGCGCAAGGATCACGCCGACGTAGCCCACCGCGAGCAGTCCGAACCCGAGCACCACCAGGCCACCCGCGCTGCGGCCGCGGCCCCGGTCGGCGGCGCGGGCGATCCTGCGCCCGACCACCGCCATCACCAGAATCCCGAACACCACGCCCATGAGACGGATATTCAGGCGCATGTCGCCATTGAGCACATGGCTGAACTCGTGCCCGATGACGCCCTGGAGTTCCTCGCGGGTCAGTTTGTCGAGCGCGCCGCGGGTGACCGTGATGGCGGCGTCGGACGGCGCATAGCCGGAGGCGAAGGCGTTGATCCCGGCCTCCTCCTCGAGCACGAACACATCCGGCACCGGCACGCCGGAAGCGATGGCCAGCTCCTCGACCACGTTGCGCAGGCGGCGATAGGCGAACTGCGTGGTGTCGGCAGGCACCGGCACCGCGCCGAGCCCCTGCGCCACCGCCGCACCACCGCTGCGCAGCGTGGCGATGCGATACAGGGAAGCCAGCCCGATCGCCAGCAGCACGCACAGGCTGAGGATACCGAGGCCGACCGGCCCGATCGCAAGGGCGCGCACGCCGCCGACGGCAAACAGCAGCACGAAATCGGTGGCGGCCACCAGCGCCAGCACGGCCAGCACGAACAGGACCAGCATGCGCCGCGTCTGGCGCCGTGCCAGCTCCTGATGGGCGAAGAAGTTCATGCTGCGGGCCCGTGCCGCACACCCGTCGCGCCGCCAGCGCGACGCGGACCCGGGTCTTCGGCCGCACTCAACCGAAGGAAACCTTCGGCACCTCGCGCCTGGCTTCCGACTCGATCGCAAGCTGCTCGGCGGGCAGGAACGCGAACGCGCCGGCGATGATCGAGCCCGGGAACTGCTCGCGACGGTTGTTGTACTGCATGACGGCGTCGTTGTAGGCCTGACGGGCGAAGGCCACCTTGTTCTCGGTGGTGGTGAGCTCCTCGCCGAGCTGCATCATGGTCTGGTTGGCCTTCAGGTCGGGATAGGACTCCGACAACGCGAACAGCCGTCCCAGCGTCATCGTCAGCGCATTGTCGGCACCGGCAAGCTGCTGCATCGCAGCCGCGTCGCCGGGGCTCGCCTTGGCGGTCGAAAGCCCGGCCACGGCGGAATTGCGGGCCTGGATCACCGCCTCCAGGGTGCTGCGCTCATGGTCCATGTAGGCCCTGGCGGTCTCGACCAGGTTGGGTATCAGGTCGTAGCGCCGGGTGAGCTGCACGTCGATCTGCGCGAAGGCGTTGCGATAACCGTTCCGGGCAGCCACCAGACCGTTGTAGAGGCCGATCGCGAACAGCCCCGCACCTGCCAGGATGATCAGTAGGATCAAGAGCGTCATGAGTTTATTTCCATCGCCGGATGTGACTAGAATCAAGCGCCTGGCGCCGTTCGGCCCGAGCATAACACGCGGGTCGGAAGCGGCCCGGGAGAATACCTTGAGCACGACCCGACGCGCGCCGGCAGTGATGGCCGCGATCCTTGCAGCCGCCCTGTGCATCCCTGCGGACGGCCTGGCGGCGACCCCCCGCGCGACCTCGCCCACGGCCCGCAAGCCCGCGATGGCAGCCACCACCGCGGCACGCAGGACCAGCGCCCCGAAACGCCGCGCGGCCCGCAAGGCCCCGCCGGCGCCGATCGTCATCCCGGTGGCCGACGAGCATGCGGTGGCGCGCGATCCGGCCATCGTGGCCATGGAGTTCGACCGCTGGCTGGACGGACTGGCGGCCACCGACGCCGTCGCCGGGCTCGCCGCCGCCATCGTCAAGGACGACCGGATCGTGCTCGAGCGCGGCATCGGTGTCGCGAACGCGGCCACCCGCGAGGCGATCACCCCCGACACCGTGTTCCGCCTCGCATCGCTCTCCAAGGCCTTCGCCGCGGCGATGGCCGGAATGCTGGTCGAGCGTGGCCTGCTGCAATGGGACAGCCGGGTGGCCGGGCTGCTGCCGGAGTTCACGCTCAGCGACGACGACGCCACGCAGCGCCTCACCGTGGCCGACATCCTCAGCCACCGCGTCGGCCTGCCGCACAATACCTACGACAACCTCCTCGAACAGGCCGAGCCGTATCCGCTGCTGGTCGGGCAGCTGAAGGACGTCCCGCTCACCTGCCCGGTCGGCGCCTGCTACGGCTACCAGAACATCGCCTTCAGCCTGATCGGCGATGTCACCTACGCGGTCACCGGCGACTTCTACTACCACCAGGTCGAGAAGCGCATCTTCCATCCGCTGGGCATGCGCACCGCCACATTCGGCCGCGATGCGCTCGAGGGCTCGCCGCACTGGGCCCGCCCCCACCGCCGCCAAGGCGATGCGTGGACGCCCTTCGTGCCCAACGAGAACTACTATCGCGTGGCCCCGGCGGCGGGAATCAACGCCAGCGTCCGCGACATGGCGCAATGGCTGGTGGCGCAGATGGGCGGGCGGCCGGACGTGCTCTCCCCCGAACTGCTCGACGTGCTGCATACCCCGCTGGTGGAAACCGAGCGCGAACTTCGCTCGTCACCGTGGCGGCGGGGTCGCCTCAACGACGCGCGCTACGCGCTCGGCTGGCGCGTGTACGACTACGCGGGCACCGCGCTGGTGTTCCATGCCGGCGCGGTCCAGGGCTACCGCGGCATGATCGCGTTCCTGCCGAAATACCGCTTTGGCGCGGTCATGCTGTGGAACTCGGAATCCGCCACGCCGGCCGGACTGATGCCGATGCTGCTGGACCGTTACCTGGGACTGCCGGATACCAACTGGGCCGGCCTTGAGCTCGACGACGAGTCCAGCGAACGCACGGGCGGCGCCGAGTAACGACCCGGGCAGGCGCCCCGCCTCCGGTGGGCGAGGCCGGTACCTGTCCCAATCTGACCTCCAGCGCGCCTTGCTGACGGAGCGCGCTCCACGCTCCGTCGGCCGTGTTCAGTTGAGCTTGAACTCGATGCGGCGCCTCAAGGTCGAGTCCTGCGGCTGGCCATTCTGCAGGCGCGGTTCGAACTTCGCCTTCCGGACCGCGTCCAGCGCCGCGCGATCGAAGACGCCGCGCGGCTCGGAAGCCGTCACACGCGCATTCTTCACCGAGCCATCCGCCGCTACCAGGAACTCCACCTCGACCCAGCCGTTCTGCCGGTTGCGGACGGCGGCCGTGGGATAGTCGGGACTGGGCGGCACCAGCACGCGTGCATCCCGCGTCTCGCCGACCGGGGCGGCCGGGACGGGAGGCGGCGCGGCAGCAGGAGCCGGCGTCGCCGTCGCAACCTCGGTGCGGGCCGGTGCGGCAGCCGGAGGAGGCGTGGGCTCCGACGCTTCCGCAACGGGAGCCGCGGCAGGCGCGGCGGCCCTCGGGTTGGCGGCGGCAGCAGCCTCGGCAGCCGCCAGTGCTTCCTTCTGCGCCTGCTCGCGTTCGGCCAGGCGACGCCGCGCGTCGAGCTTGCTGCGCAGGATCGTGAGCGCGTAATTGCTGGGATCCGCCTTGGCGAGCAGGCCCATGATGCGGCTGGCCTCGTCGAAATTGCCCTGGTTGATCTGGTCCTCCGCACTGCCGGTCGCGAACGGGAACAACTCGCGAAGGGCGTCCATCGCGTTGCTGTCTTCCGGGTCCAGCGCAATGATGCGCAGGTAATACTCGAGCGCGTTGTTGCCCGGCGGCGCGACCATGCGGTTGTCGCTCATCGCCGAACGCGCCTGCTTGTAGAGCTCGTTGGAACTGAGATCCTCGCTGACCGCGACCGGGGACAGCGTGTTCGACTCCTCCGCCGCCCCGGTGACGGCGGCGGCAGGCGAATCCGTACCGCCCGCCGCGCCGGGACGACCGAGGAACCACCACGCCGCGGCGCCCAGTGCGGCCAGCACGAGCAGCAGAAGGACGAGTGGCACAAGGCCGATACCGGATTGCCGATGCGGCCGACACGGTTCGTCGGCCCGATTCCGTCCTGCCTTCAGATCGATCATTTCATGCCCCTGGATTGCTGCGGCCGCAGACGGCCATGGTCGGTAGTGGTCCGATCCGTTGCGTCGCCGAATGCATTCCCGTGCGCGCCGTACGCCCTCGCCGCGCCTTCGGCGTCTCCCACCGTTGCTAAGGTATTGCCACTCGCGTTGTCAATGCAACTTGCGCGCCATGCGATCGCGACCGCTCTTCCGTGCTTCCGCACGCATGACCTCGTTCAGTTTGCGAGCCTTAATCTAGTCCGCCCGCGTGCCACGGCGGCATGCGTTCGATCTGCACAAGGAGGACACCCCATGGCGAGCATGCGCGAAGCGAAAGACCACCTGTCCGCGGCCGGCGAAGAAGCCGCTGCAGGCATCGAAGCCGGCAAGGACGCGGCCAGCGGCGAGATCCGCAAGCTGAAGGCCCGGCTGCGCGCCAACCGCGAGGACCTGCAGGACAACCTGCGCGACGCGGGCGACCGCTTCGCCGAAGGCGCGCGGACCTTCAGCAGCAGCGCGCGCGAACAGATTCGCGAGCACCCCCTTGCCGCCGCCGGCATCGCCTTCGCGGCGGGCGTCGTGCTGGCGAGGCTTCTGCGCAGCCGCTGAGATGCAACCGCACGGCGAGGAGGCGCCACCACAAGCCGCCGCCGATCCCGCCACCACGGACGCACTGGACGCCCTGGCGGCGGCACGCGACACGGCGACGCAGGCCGTGCGGGCCGCCATGGCGGCATGGGCCGTGTTCCGTGCCGAGTTGCGGCTGGCGCAGGCGAGCGCCGTCCGAATCGTGGTGTTCGGCCTGCTCGCCCTCGTTCTGGCAGGAAGCGCCTGGCTGGCCGTCCTGGCCACCATCGCCGTAGCGCTCTGCGAACTCACCGGCCGCCCCCTCGTCGGCGTCGGCACAGTCGCCCTCGCCAACGTGGTGGCGGTGGCCTGGATGGCGCTGTGGCTGCGGCGTTGCGCGCGGGACCTTGCCCTGCCTCACACGCGCAGGATCCTCGCCGAACTTTCGGACGAGGGACCATGAGCCGGAACGCGCGCCGAAGCGAACTGGCGGTGGCCCTGCGGCACTATCACGGCGAGCGCGCCGAGTGCGATGCGCGGATGTCCCTGCTGCGCGAGCGCGTCCGGGCGCTGCCGCCTGCGTGGTTGATCGGTGGAGGCTTCGCCGGCGGAATGGCCGCGGGCCTGCTGCCCGTACGCTCCCTGCTCAGGGGCGGGGGCGTGGCAATGGAGATGGTGGCGCTGATGCTCCGCGCGCCCTACGCGCACCAGATCGCGGCGGCGATCCGCAAGGGCTGGAACAGCGCCGGGCGATCGTCCGGCGCGACCGCGGAAACGGGCCGGACGACCGGGGATCACTGACGAAACGCCCTTCCGGTGCTGGGCGACACGGGAAGGGCGATGGGTTCCACGTCCGGCACGCGGGCCGGTGCAGGCCGGCCTACCTGGCGGCGGCCTTCTTTCCTGCGGTCTTCTTTGCGGCCGTCTTCCTGGCGGCAGGCTTGGTGGCGGCCGCCACCTTGCCCGGGGTCGCGGCCTTCGCCGCGGCCACCTTCTTGACCGCCACCTTCTTCGCAGCCACTTTCTTGACCGCCGCCTTCTTGGCTGCGGTCTTCTTGACAGCCGCCTTCTTGGCGGGTGCCTTGCTCACCGGTGCCGCCTTGCTTGCCGCGACCTTCTTGGTTGCAACCTTCTTGGTCGCGACCTTCTTGGCCGGGGCTTTCTTCGCTGGAGCCTTCTTGGCAGCCGCCTTCTTCGCGGCTGGCGCCTTGGCGACGGCCGGCTTGCTCACGCTCGAGGCAACGGCCTTCGAGGGAGCCTTCCTGGCGGGTGCCTTCCTGGCCGCCGGCGCCTTGGCGGCAGCAGCGGGTTTTGTCACGGGCGATGCCTTTTTTGCAGCAGCTTTTGTGGTGGCCATGTCGCGTCTCAGCTCCTCGTCGGTTGGCAATGATTGCCCAGTAAACGCATGAAGGAATGCTTCACACAGCAGATCGCTGTTCGTGGCGTGGCGCAGGTTGCCGACCTGGCGGCGGGTCCGTTCATCGGACAAGAGCTTGAGGACGTGCAATGGAATCGAAACCGTGATCTTTTTCACCGACCCGGACTTGCTGCCGTGTTCGACGTAGGGAACGATGAAACGCGATGCCGTCATGATTCCTTGATTGTTTTGTCACGCCGGCGCAGAAACTATTACTGTCCTTCCAGCGTGTCAACAGAATTCCGGAAGCGAAACAATCAGTTCGCGCGACTCCATGCAGCGCCCGGGCAGGCCGGGGCCAGCCGTCAGCCGGAATGGACATCCATACGCATGGACGTCCATTCCATGAAAAGGCGGCACAGGGGGTGAAAAAAAGCGAGTACCGGCGCGACCTTGCGTCAGGCGCCGCGCGCACAGGAAATCCACCGCGCCGGCAGCACGGTGGATCAGGCGCTTCCCCGGAGTCGCGTCACCGGGTCACAACGGAAGGTGAACGCCCTGGCGGCGCCGCCTGCCACGCAGGTCTGCAGACATGCGCCGGAGAGGTCCGCGGAGCCTCCCGGAGCGACAGGTGCCGTGCCGCTCAGCCTTCGTTTTCGACGGCTTCGGCGTAGGCGTCCGGATCGAGCAGTTCACCGAGGTCGCCGGCGAGGTCGTCGGGGCGGATCCGCAGCACCCAGCCTTCGCCATAGGGATCTTCGTTGATGGCTTCCGGACGGTCGGGCAATGCCTCGTTGACCGCCACCACCTCGCCGGAAACGGGGGCATAGAGGTCCGACGCGGCCTTCACCGACTCCACCACCGCGCAGGCGGTGCCCGCCTTGACGTGGTCGCCAACGCCCGGCAGCTCCACATAGACGACGTCACCCAGCAGGCCCTGGGCATGATCGGAGATGCCGACCGTCACCGTGTTCTCGTCTTCGACGCGCGCCCACTCGTGGGACTTCATGAACTTGAGATCGCCGGGAATTTCTTGCATGGCTCGGATCCTGGATAATGCGGGCTGCTGGGAGGGCGGATTCTACCAACGGCGGCGGGGCCGCGCGATCAGATGCCTTCGCGCGGCTTGCCGTCGCGGACGAAGGGATACTTCACGACACGCACCGGAACCTCGCGGCCGCGGATATCGACATGGAGCGCCTCGCCCGCCCCCTGCGGCACGCGCGCGAAACCGATCGCCTTGCCGAGCGTGGGCGCGAAGATGCCGGAAAGCACTTCGCCATCGCCCGCCGGGGTCAGCACGCGCTGGCCATGGCGCAGCACGCCCCGCTCGTCCATCACGATGCCGACCATCACCGGATGCGCTTCGGCCTTGCGACGCTCCAGCGCGGCGCGGCCGATGAAGTCGCGATCGCCTTCGATCGCCACCGTCCAGCCGAGGTTGGCCTCCCACGGCGAGACCGCCTCGTCCATGTCCTGGCCGTAAAGATTCATCCCCGCTTCGAGGCGCAGGGTGTCGCGCGCACCGAGTCCGGCCGGCTGCACGCCGGCCTCGCGCAGCCGATCCCAGAACGCCACGGCGGCCTGTTCGGGCAGCACGATCTCGAAGCCGTCCTCGCCGGTGTAGCCGGTGCGCGCGACGAACAGCGGCGCGCCATCGGGACCGGCCACGTCGACGGCCGAGAACTTGCCGAGACCGCGCACGCGATCGGCGGAGTCCGCCTCGAGCAGTCCGGAAACGATGTCCCGTGCCTGCGGGCCCTGCACCGCGATCATGGCGAAGTCGCGGCGCTCGCGGGCCTCCACGTCGAACGGCTGCGCGTGACTGCCGATCCACGCCAGATCCTTGTCACGGGTGGATGCATTGACCACCACGCGGAAGAAATCCTCCGCCAGGTAGTACACGATGAGGTCGTCGATCACCCCGCCTTCCTCGTTGAGCATGCACGAGTACAGGGCCTTGCCGGCGGTCTTCAACTTGCCGATGTCGTTGGCCAGCAGATGGCGCAGGAACTCGCGGCAGCGCGCGCCGTGGAGGTCCACCACGGTCATGTGCGAGACATCGAACATGCCCGCATGGCGGCGCACCGCGTGGTGCTCTTCGATCTGCGAACCATAGTTGAGGGGCATGTCCCAGCCGCCGAAGTCGACCATCTTGGCGCCAAGCGAACGGTGGGTTTCATTGAGCACGGTCTTGCGGGTCATGACGGATCCGGGATGGAGGAACGGGACATTATCGCAGCGCTCGAAGCGCGCATCGGAAACGGGAACCGCCGCCGACCGCGCGCGGGCGCGCCGCCGGCGGCGTGCTCAGTCGTTCGCGGGGGACACCGCGCGCACGGTGAACGTGGTGCCGTGCAGCGAGACGATCTCGACCTCGCTGCCGACCGGCAGGTCAGGGCCTTCGGCCAGCCACTCGCCGTCCCCGACCTTCACCTTGCCGCGGCCATTGATGATGGCGTCGCAGACGATGACGCGGCGCCCCACCATGCGCTGGCCACGGCGGTTGAGGAGAGGCTGGTCGTCGCGGAGTTCGGCACGCGGGCGGATGTACTTCCAGTACACGAGGCAGGTGGCGAGTGAAAGCAGCGCGAACACCACCGCCTGCACCAGTACCGGCAGCGCCGGCGCAAGCCAGGTGAGCACGCCCATCAGCGCCGCGGCAAGGCCGATCCACAGCAGGAAATAGCCCGGCGCGACCACCTCCGCCGCCACCAGCAGCAGGGCCAGCACCCACCAGCCATAGTGATTCATGAGTGCGCTCATGGCCGCGCCCCGGATCAGCGCGGCGGAGCCGGCGGCGGCACCGGGCGCGGCGGCGGCTGGCGTGGCCCCGGCGCCGGGCGCGCCTCCTGCCCGGCGAGCGCATTCTTCGCCAGCTCCGCGATGCCGGCCATCGAACCGATGATGCCGCTCGCCTCGATCGGCATCAGCAGCATCTTCTGGTTCGGCGAGTCGGCCATGGCCTTGAGCGCCTCCACATACTTGTTGGCGACGAAGTAGTTGAGCGCGTTGACGTCGCCGGCGGCGATCGCCTGCGACACCACGGCGGTCGCCTTGGCCTCGGCGACCGCCAGGCGCTCGCGCGCCTCGGCCTCGCGGAAGGCGGCTTCCTTCTCGCCTTCGGCGGCGAGGATCGCCGACTGCTTCTCGCCCTCGGCCTTGAGGATCGCCGCCTGGCGCAAGCCCTCGGCCTCGAGCACGTTCGCGCGCTTCTCGCGCTCGGCCTTCATCTGGCGGGCCATCGAATCGACCAGGTCGCGCGGCGGCTGGATGTCCTTGAGCTCGATGCGCGTCACCTTGAGGCCCCAGGGATGGGTGGCCTCGTCGACGACGCGCAGCAGCGCGGCGTTGATGTGGTCGCGACGCGACAGCGACTCGTCCAGGTCGAGGCCGCCGAGCACGGTGCGGATGTTGGTCATCACCAGGTTGATGATCGCCAGCTCCAGGTTCGCCACCTCGTAGGCGGCCTTGGCGGCATCGAGCACCTGGTAGAACACGATGCCGTCCACCTTCACCACGGCGTTGTCCTTGGTGATGACGTCCTGCGAGGGCACGTCCAGCACCTGCTCCATCATGTTCATCTTGCGCCCGACGTTCTGCACCACCGGGATCAGCAGATGGAAACCCGGCTCCAGCGTGTGGGTGTACTTGCCCCAGCGTTCCACCGTCCACTCGTAGCCCTGCGGAACGATGCGCACCAGCTTGTAGAGGATGACGACGGCGACGACGATGACGACCAGCGGCAGCATGCCGAGCATGGGTTCCACTCCCCGGGGGACGAGCGCGCAGTATAGGCGAGCACGCCCGTCTGCGGCCGACGCCGGGCGCGGACCGTCCCGGGCTCCTCCGCCCGGCGGGGTCAGCGCATCGGCAGCACCAGGCTGACGGCCAGCCCTCCACCACTGCGATTGGCCAGGTGCAGCCGGCCCTCGTGCGCCTCGGCTACCTCGCGCGCCAGGGCGAGGCCGAGCCCGGAGCCATCGCGCTTGGTCGAATAGAACGGCAGCAGCGCATTGGCCAGCACCGCCTCGTTCATGCCGGTGCCACGGTCGGCCACCTCGATGCGCCACTCGCGCACACCGCGCACGACGGCCAGTTCCACGGCCGCGGGATCGCCGCCCGCCTCGTGGGCGTTCTTGACGAGATTGATCAGCGCCTGCTCGAGCTGGGCGCGATCGAACCGCGCCGACCCGGCCGGCGGCGGCCCCTCGATCCGGAACGCGTAGTGTCGTGCCAGCCCGGCCAGGAACGGCGCCCACTCGACGGTCTCCAGCCGCGGTTCCGGCAAGCGCGCGAATCGGGCGTAGCCCTGGATGAAGCCTTCCAGGTGCCGCGTCCGCTCCTCGATGGTGTCGAATACGGTGCCCAGGCGGCGGGCGTCGCCGAGCCGGGCCCATTCGCGGCCGGAATGGGACAGCGAGCGGATCGGCCCCAGCGAATTGTTGAGCTCGTGGCTGATCACGCGGATGACCTTCTTCCAGGTCGCCACCTCCTGGCGCGCAAGCTCGCGGGTGAGGCGCTTGAACTGGTACAGGTGGTGGACGCGGCCACGCAGGGTGAAGCGGCGTTGCGAGAGATGGAAGGTTTCATCGCCATCATCGCCCGCCACGCTGAACAGGCCGTCGGCCTGCTGCGCGAGGGCGGCGCCGACCGGCGCCGGCAGGTCGGCGAGCACGTCGCCGATGTTCCGGCCGGCCAGGTGGCGTCCGCCATGCAGCAACCGGCGCGCGGCGAGATTGGCATGCACCACGTGTCCGCGATCATCGACCAGCACCAGTGCCGTCGGCGTGTTCTGCACCACGGTGTCGAGCAGGAGCTCGCGCTGGAAGAGATGCTGGCGCTGCTCGCGAAGCACCCGGCCGAGTTCATTGTGCGCCGCCACCAGCTCGCCCACCTCGTCGCGCCGGGAGGTGGCGATGGAAAAGCTGAAGTCGCCATCGCGGAACGCCGTCACGCTCCCGGCGAGCGCGCGGATCAGAGCCGCCACCGGGTGGCCGAGCCGATGCGCGAACAGCAGCGCCGGCAGGGCCAGCGCCAGCACCGTGACGGCGGCACCCAGCACGGGTGATCCGTAATGCGCGGTGACCCACGCAGCCAGCGCTGCGGACAGCACGAGCACGACCGCAAGCGCGGCGGCGAGCTTGCCCTGGAGCGAGAACAGACGCATGCGAGGACGCTACTCCACCAACGGGAATCCACGACGGCCGGGGACCGCCGCCGCTTCCTGGCTCTTGATCCCCGCCTTTTCCATCCTGCGGTACAGCGCCTGCCGCGACAGGCCCAACGCGGCGGCGGCGTGGCTGACGTTGCCGTCGGCGTCGGCCAGCGCCGCTTCGATGGCGGAGCGATCCGGCTCGGCGGCCGGCGCGACGCGCGGCGCGCTGCCACGCATGGCCGGCAGCCCGAGGTCGTCGCCGGTGATAAGGCCATCCCGGCACAGCAGCGAGGCCCGCTGCAGGACATTCTTCAGCTCGCGCACGTTGCCGGGCCAGGCATGCCCGGCAAGCGCACGCTCGGCGCCGTCGTCGAGACGCGCCGCGTCGCCCAGGAAGTGCCGGGCCAGCGGCAGCACGTCCTCCCGGCGTTCGGCCAGCGGCGGCAGGTGCAGCTCGATGACATTGAGGCGGTAGTAGAGATCCTCGCGGAAACGACCTTCCCGGATCATCACCGGAAGGTCGGCATTGGTGGCGCTGATCACGCGAACCCTGACCCGACGCGTACGGCTGGAACCGAGGCGCTCGAACTGCCCGCTCTCGAGCACGCGCAGCAGCTTGGCCTGCCCTGCCAGCGGCAGGTTGCCGATCTCGTCCAGAAACAGCGTGCCGCCGTCGGCCATCTCGAAGCGTCCCTCACGGGCCTTGCTCGCCGCACCGGTATAGGCACCCGGGTCGGCGCCGAACAGCTCGGCCTCGATCAGCTCGGATGGCAGGGCGCCGCAGTTGACGGTGACGAACGGGCCATCCTTCACCGACGAGTTGGCCTGCACGATCTCGGCGATGCGTTCCTTGCCGGCGCCATTCGGGCCGGTGATCAGCACCGGAACATCGGCACGTGCCACCTGGCAGGCCAGTTCCACCACGCGCAGCGTCTGCGGCGCGGCGAACACCAGACCGCGCAGGTCGTGGTGTTCTTCCAGCGCCCGCAGGCGGCGACGGAAATCGGTACGCGCCCGACCCGCTTCGCGGCCCGCCTCCGAAAGCTCCAGCAGATTCTCGGCGGTGGCCAGCAGCTTCTGGTCATCCCAGGGTTTGCCCAGGTAGTCGGCGGCGCCGGCCCTGACCAGGTCGACCGCCGTTTCCAGGCTCGTCCAGGCGGTCAGCAGGACGATCGGCAGATCGGGATGACGGCTGCGGATGGCGCGGAACAGCGCCACGCCTTCCTGCCCTGAAGTGGTGTCGGCGCTGAAGTTCATGTCCTGGATGACGAGGTCCACGGGCTCGCGGCCCAAC